>Ga0070741_10000658_pt1 | contig 118836 bp, 106 predicted proteins | sample Coa_R1_4_FD_66440 | JGI IMG/M metagenome (GOLD analysis project Ga0070741, IMG submission 66440) | Surface soil microbial communities from Centralia Pennsylvania, which are recovering from an underground coalmine fire - Coalmine... | ecosystem: Environmental > Terrestrial > Soil >... | reverse complement strand
TTCTTCGATGGAGTTAGTGTCTATCGTCTCGCCCATGAGCGGGCCAAAATAAAGGTGATTGGCGAAGCCGATGTGTTTCACCTGTTCAGCGAAAGTGCGTACGCCTTTAAACTCGCCATTAGTAGGCGCGAAGGAATACTTGTCTTCGGGCATAGCCTCAGCAGCGGAAACGACCTCCTGCTCGACAACACCATAGAGCATGTTGAGGACAGAAGTGACGGTGGGCGGTTGTTGCTGGGCCGTTGAGCCGATCATCAGACGCTCCTTGTTTTATGAAGTAACGCCAAAATCTTATGCTTCTGTGGCCAGAGAAGTCATCCGCAAGTTTTTTACTGGCCGCTCGCTGCAGCAGACTGCTCCACCAACTATGCTAGCGAGATCCCGGCAGCTAGCCGCCTCGTTCTTCACGCAGCTTGCTGGCGGCGACTCTGACGTAGCAGTCTGGCGGCTTCCAGTTTGCGGTCGCGCTCAGCATGGATCTTTGCCTGTCGGCCCGCGAGCATGTCGTTCGATGTCACGTAGCCAATCGCGCTGTGCAATCGCACGTTGTTATAGCGATCCACATACTGTTGGATCAGGCGTTTCGCGTCTTCCAGTGACAGCGGCGTTCCCGGTCGAATGCATTCGCTTTTCAGCGATTTGTGCCAGCGCTCCAGCTTTCCGCAGCAGCTGCTCGAAACCGGTTCCCTTGCGCGATGGTTTGCTCTTCCACTGGGATAATAATCCAGCTTGCTTCAACACTCGCCAAACACTCGCCGGACTAACCGCCACAACGTCAGCGTCGAGCATCATGAACGTCAGCCCCCGATAACCTTCCAGCGGGTTCTCCAGATGGAACTCAATGATCGCTTCTTTCTCCCACGGCTCCAACCAAAAATCACGGGGAACCCAACCGTTGTGCTCGTTGACGCACCCGTAGCGCTGCCGCCAGTCATAGAACTTGCTGGCGGTCACGCCCAGCCACGGGATGAACCGTCCGACGCCGATCCCGGCCTTCTCCGACCAGCGTCGGACGAAATCCACTACTAGATCCCGCACATCGTGCGGCACCCAGTTGCCGGTTAGAGTTCCCCAAGACTTTTTTTAGAGCGATGTGCTCAGCCATCAGCTCAGCCAGGACCTCGTCCTTGGTCTGCATCTTCTTCTCCAAGAACTCGATCCGTTTCTGCTTCTCCTCCACTTGGCGCTGGGGACGCTCTTGAGATTGAAAAGCGGCGGCTCCGTTCTCGAACAGTTCCTTCTGCCAGCGGTAGAACACTGTTGGCCGCAGGCCTAGTTCTTCACACAGCTCCGAGACGGGTATTTTGTCACAAGATGCCGCCTCAGATGGCTACTTTTTCTTCTGGAGTGAAATGCTTCCGTTCCTTCCTCATACGTTCGCTCCGTTATCTTAACGGACGAACGCTTTCTCCATTTCCAACTGAGGCAGAACAAGTCTTGGCTTGTGTGTTTGGCGGTTCCACGTGGGACGCCACACGGGATCCCACTTCAAAATTGGCCCGGCTCTATTCTCGTCTAAAGTTATATCTGGGACTGAGGCGCCCAAGCGGACATTCCCGATTGCGTATCGTTGTAGTGGCCCTGATTGCTGGTTTATGTACATACTGCCTATGCCAGTTTCTTATCACCCTTATTACGTTGTCGCAGGTCGGGAATGTATACATTAAGCACCTAGCGGATTGCCATATGGAAAAAGCAAATCATTCAGATTCCACTGACGATCAGTGATCCCCGCTTCCAGCGTGCCGGAGTTAACAGCGTGATCGCTTGGCGGCCCTCTCTTCCGAGGCCGCCACCAAGTTTTAACGCAGTGTTAGGAACACTACCATCTGTCATAAGCGGTTTGACAGCGGCCTGTTCCAATCCATAACCTACCATCATGGAAGTCCGGTTGAATTCTGAGCTAGAAACCAAGCTTGCCCAGCTTGCATCGCAACGGGGCCGTGACAGCGAAGCATTGGTAGTGGAGGCCATCGAACGCATGGTGAGCTATGACCAATGGTTCATGCGCGCGAAGTGGAGACGGGGATATCCGCAGCAGACCGTGGCGAGTTTGTTGAACACGAAAGCATTAAGAAACTGCTAGACACTCGGTATCCCGGGTAATGCATATTCGCTGGACGCAGCCTGCGCCCCGCGACCTCACTCAAATCTGCGATTATATTGAGAAGCATACAAGTGGTGCCACTGTTCGCCGTGTTGCGCTTTCTATTTACGAGCGTACCGGTACACTGACGAAGTTTGCCGAAAGCGGACGGCCGGGACGGATGCCTGGTACCCGAGAGCTTATCTTCACTGGACTGCCTTATCTTGCTGTATACCGTATCGCCAAGGACGTAGTGGAGATTCTACGTGTCCTTCACGGCGCACAAGAATGGCCGTAGGAAGACAATCAGGGGATCTGTTGTCGGGTACGAAGCACTGATCCTAATCGACTTGCGATACAGGACCCGACGCCTCCGCTACCGCATACATCTCCTCTATTTTTTTGCTGTATCGCGCTTCCACTGCGCGTCGTCGTAGTTTCATGCTGGCGGTAAGGGTTCCGTTATCCGCGGAAAACTCTTCTGCGATCAGGATCACTTTTTTCAGCTTTTCAAATCGCGCAAGATTCTGATTTTTTTCTTCAACAATGCCTTCGTACAATTCGCACACCGGAGAACAACAGACGAGCTCCTGTCGGCTAGAGAAAGTGACACCTTTGCTGCGAGCCCACGCTTCGAGTACGACGAAGTTCGGCGCAATCAGCACAGCAGGGAACTTGCGTTTGTCGCCTAGAACCACCGCTTCAGCAATCAGGGGATTGTGCTTCAGCGAGTTCTCGATGGGTTGGGGAGCTATGAACTTTCCGCCGGAGGTTTTAATCAGGTCTTTCTTGCGATCGGTGATTGATAAAAATCCGTCAGCATCGAGACTTCCGATATCTCCGGTTTTGAACCAATCTTCCTCGAATGCGTTCCTGGTCTCTTCTGGCTTGTTCCAATATCCTTTGAAAACCGACGGGCCGCGCACTAGAACTTCGCCGTCATCGGCAATGCGCACTTCAATATTCGAGAGCGGCTTTCCGACGGTACCCAGTTTGTGAGCCTGGGGAGTGTTGACCGCAATTACCGGCGAAGTCTCGGTTAATCCGTAACCCTCATGTATGCGAATCCCTATAGTTGCATACCACTCCGCCAGATCGCGGCCAAGCGGCGCTCCTCCGGAGATGAATATTTCCACTTGCCCACCTATTCCGGCCCGGACTTTCGAATAAAGAAGCCTGTTTGCCAGCTTCCAACCCAGGGAGCGTGGGGTGCGTCCCGCGAGGATCTCGGCACGGTGAGTGCGTCCTACAGAAAGCCCCCATTCATAAATCGCTTTATGGAGAAAACTTTGAGCCTTCAGAACGACTTGGGCATGTACCTTTTCATACACGCGGGGAACGCCGACGAAAATCGCGGGACGAACCTCGGCAAGAGCTTTTGGAAGCTGATCGAGAAAAGGAACATATGCCAGCGTGACCCCATGGCGTAATAGAGTAAAGTCTACGTGTCGCGCAGTCACATGGGAGAGTGGCAGGAACGAAATGCTGGTCTGGCCATGGTGAATGTCAAAACCGTCCAGTGAGCAAGCAATATTAGACGCCATGTTCCCGTGGGTAAGCATTGCGCCCTTGGGTGTGCCAGTAGTGCCAGAGGTATAGATAATGGTTGCCAGATCATCAGGCATTACTTGCCGAGCCCGTTTATCAAACTCGGGATCGCGCTGTGTGGGACCCGTTTGCGCCAGCTCACCCCATTGCCGACAGTGCGAACTTGCAGGTGCATCCATCGCAACAATCTGTTCCAAAAAGGTTTCCTTTTGAATGGGGAGAACCTTGTCCAACTGTTTTTGCGTCGAGACAAAAATTGCACGTGCACCCGAATCACGCAAAATATATGCAGTCTGCTCCGGGGTAAGCGTGGCATAAATGGGAACAACAACTATGCCAGTGAGTAGACAGGCGAAATCGGTAATGGTCCACTCTGGGCGGTTTTCGCTGAGAATGGCGAGCCGGTCTCCAGAAGAGACGCCCCATGCCGCCATGGCCTTACTAATGCCTAAAGCTTGTTGATAAATCTGCTGGGAAGAAATTGATTCCCATGTTTCTCCAGCGCGCCGCCTCATCACATGGGAATTCTCTCGATCAACGATCGAAAAGAAGATGTCATTGAGGGTCTGAAGGCCCATGCCGAATCAGTGTATCCGAACAGCAATGTACTCGGTCCTGAAGCTTCAAGCAATTAGTCAGCAGTAGACATCTTGCATCCATGGACGGATTCCGACATCTCATAAAACGACGTTCAAGAGACGCCATAGGGACGACCTGTACAATGACGGATTACTTCGCATGAATTGTTTCGTCCAACCTAGTCAGGAGAGTTGCCGGTGAAGTCCCATTGTTTACCCTTCAACCAGATTCCTCACACGGCGCGGCTCTTCACCGATTTCCTCTCATATACTCCAAAAGTTCAGCAATTTTATCCACATTCTCCTCGATTTAATGAGTGGTTTCGGGAGGAAGCCTCGTCCATTGATTACGACCCCGAGCGCAGGGCCAAAGTTTCTGCTGTCCTTGAACGCCAGAATAAAGCATGGAATGTGTCAGCGAAGGCACTGCAAAATATTGAGCGGCTGCGGCGTGGTGCCGCAGCTGTTGTTTCAGGTCAGCAAGTAGGCTTGTTTGGCGGTACTTCATTCTCGCTATTCAAAGCACTTACGGCTGCTAAGCTTGCGGAACAAGCCACGAGTGCCGGAGTCGACTGCGTTCCGGTGTTCTGGCTTGCCACTGACGATCATGACTTAGCAGAAATTAATCATGTAACAATTCCTGCTCCAAATGGTTCTCCCCATCGATTAAACGCGCCCACCCAGGGGCTGCCCGACGCTCCAGTGGGAACCATAAAATTAGGTTCGGAGATCGAATCTGTGGTGGCGGAAGCGGCGGAATTGCTTGGTGACTCAGACATCTCAATTTTGCTAAGAGATGCTTACAAATCAGGAGAAACTTTCGGTAGCGCCTATGCCCGCCTATTCGCAACTTTATTTGCTGAGTGGGGAGTTATTTTGCTGGATGCATCCGACCCGGAAATTCATGAGCTCGCTGGTCCGATTTTGCGCTCCGCCATTGAAAAGTCGGCGCAATTGGGGGAGGGATTACTCGCCCGCGGCAAAGAGATCGAGAGTGCGGGATATCACCAGCAGGTTAAAGTAACGCCTTCTTCTACGTTGCTATTTGCGATTCAAAATGGCTCGCGCACTCCTGTGCATCGTAGAACCAATGCAACTACAGGAGACGAGGAATTTTTGATCGGTGAAGAAAAGATATCAAAAGCGGATCTATTGAAGCGTATAGATTCGTCCCCTGGTGATTTCAGCGCCAATGTTTTGTTGCGGCCAGTGGTGCAGGACTATCTTCTACCAACGATCACTTATGCAGGCGGCGCAGCTGAAATCGCTTATTTCGCGCAAGCTGGTGCGGTATACGAAGCTCTACTAGACCGCGTTACTCCCATCGTGATGCGTTTCTCAGCTACTTTGGTGGAGAGTAAACCTCAGTCGTTGCTCGAAAAATATGCTTTGGATTTGATTGACGTTTTTCGTGGTCCAGAGGCATTGCGGGCTGAGCTGGCGGCACGAACCCTATCGGCGAAGGTGCAAGACTCGTTTGAAAAAGCGGCCTCATTGTTAAATAAGTCGCTTTCCGGGATTCGCGAATCTTTGGAACAACTCGACAAAACGTTGATAGATGCGGCTAATAACGCCGAATCCAAGATGCAATATCAACTCGACCAATTACGCTCCCGTGCCGCACGGGCTGAGTTGAGGCATAGCGAGGTTATCGGCCGTCATGCCGAGATACTTAGCAACTTACTGTATCCGAACAAAGGCTTACAGGAGCGGGAGATCGCGGGAATATACTTTGTAGCGCATCACGGAAATGAACTTCTTCGAAATCTCTATCAAATGGTCAATGCGGACTGCCTGGATCACCAGGTAGTCTTTCTATAGCCCCATTCCTTATCAAAACTGCCCAATTTAACCGGGGATGGTATGCTTTTGATTCCTTATGCAGGCCATCCCGCCAGCCCGTTTCTTGCTCTTTGTAGCCTTTCAATTTCCGGGCAAAACGGCGGACATCTTTAACATTGTTTGGGCGCTAGTGTTTGGTTTCGCTACGTTGAACATTTTAGGTCTAGTTGCACGGCGATATGATACTGGGCGTAAGCGCTTTAGTTTTGGGGAAATTCTTGCTGTCATGGTTGTGGGTGTATCGGTTCTCCTGCTTGGGTGGGAAATGCTGACTCTATTCAAGGTTTTCCCAATCAAGCTCCATTCCCAGTACTGAGGCATTTTGCGATATCATTTGCCAATGGCGCACACTCCAGCTTTCGAGATTACCTGTCCATGTTGCAACGCGGTGTTGAAGGTAGACCCCGAAGCTAAAGCCGTCATTGCCCACACTGCGGCCGTAAAACCCAAGACTTTCAATGACATCGAAGAAGCGGCGCGGGCCATGAAAGAGCAGGATAATCGCCGGGATTCGATCTTCCGCCAGTCCGTTGAAAATCAAAAGAACGCCGCCGACCTACTGGAGCGAAAATTTCAAGAAGCAGTTAAGCGCGCCAAAGAATCCCCAGATACCGGTAAACCGCTGCGCGACTTCGATTTGGATTGAAGAACCCCCAATGCGCCTCATCAAAATAAAAAATCAACGAATGTTTTGGTTGACAGAGTAAACTTCCATCGATGGCAATTAGGCCCCTGTTGCTCGGTCATCGCGGTACACGCTCAACTCCACACATTGCAGAAAACACGATTGCATCGTTCGACAAAGCCATCGAACACGGGTGCGATGGTTTTGAATTCGACGTTCGCCAGACGGCGGATGGTTTTGCAGTAATCTGCCATAATGCCACCGACAAGAGGTTGAAAATCGCTCTATCGAGTCGCGCCAGCGTTCCACAGCTAAGCGGACTTGAAGATATAGTCAAGCGATATCATCAAAAGGTATTTCTCGCTATAGAGCTTAAAGTTAAAGGGCTTGAGGCGCTGATCCTTGACCTTTTGCGTGAGCATCCACCCGAACGCGATTACGTAGTTTCCTCGTTGTTGAGGGAAGTTGTCCTGGAATTAAAAGCCCGTAACGCAAGAGTTCCAACCGGAATTATTTGTGAGAAACAACGTCATCTGGAGGGTTGGCGCGACTTAGCCGTCGATTATGTGGTGGCGCAAGAAGATCTAGTAAATCAAAAGCTAATAGAAGAAACACATGAGGCCAACGTAAAGCTTCTTGTCTGGACCGTCAATAACAAGCGTTCTATGCTAAAGCTCGCAAAATGGGGCGTCGACGGAATTATTTCAGACGACACTGAATTATTGGTGCGAACCCTTCATAAGCCTGCTCCTGAGGATGGTTCTTACATAATGTGACTGCAGGCTTCAATCTAAACGCCACGTTTCTATTCCCGGTTCTGCACCAGAACCGTGACAGTCTATAATCAACTCGGATGGACGCGCTGTGCCCGCCTCCAGCGCCCAATAAACTATGTCTGTTTTATGGTTGCGAGTCGCGCTCGTTTGCTACGCTGTTGGGCTGCTTTATGCCTCAATAGCGTTAACCCGCACCAACGAATTGGTAAACCGTGTCGTCTTGCATGCTGCCTATCTGGGCATGATTTTCCATTTTGTTTCGCTTACCGAAGAAATTCTTGTGACGGGCAAGATTACGTTGACATCGATTCACAACACAGAATCGGCTCTGGCATTCCTGATCATGATCGTGTTTACGGGAGCAGTCCTGGTGTATCGCACCACCTCTCCCGGCATCGTGGTTTTTCCCGTGGTATTTCTTTTGACCCTACTTGCCGCTACCGGTGATCGACCCTTTTTACTGGCATCTGAGAGTGTGCACCGAGGATGGCTGTTCACTCACATCGCTCTAATTCTCGTCGGCTATGCTGCCCTGGTTTTAAGCTTTGGGGCCAGCTTGCTTTATTTATTGCAGGAACGATCTCTGAAATCCAAGAATGTGCGAGGAATACTGTCACGGCTTCCAGCACTCGAGATAATTGACGAAATCGGCTTCCGATCGCTTTTACTTGGCTTTCCTTTTATGACGTTGGGATTAATTGCTGGTACTGCTTTGGCGGAAACTACATTCGGACGCGTGAACTTTTTTGATCCCAAAATTTTCCTGTCATTCTTAATGTGGGCGGTTTACCTGGTCTTGCTTTATACCCGCTGGAACGCGGGGTGGCGCGGCAGGCGAGCCGCTTATCTGGCGTCCGGGGCATTCCTGGCGGCGGTGTTAGCGTGGACCGCCAATACGCTCCACAGGTTCGTATCGTGAGATTTCAGCTTATTGGAGTGAATCATAAGAGTGCGCCCATTGAGGTGCGGGAGCGGCTTGCCATTCCCGAATCCCGCATACCGGACGCTCTCAAACGGCTGGTTCAGCATCCCGGTGTCGATGAAGGCTTGATCCTGTGCACCTGCAATCGTGTGGAGGTTTTAGCTCAGAGTAAGAACGGTGGCAGCGATCTTCGTGGATTTTTGCGGGATTTTTTTCACCTGGAATCGACCGCTTACGAATCCCATCTCTACGAATATAGCGAGCGGGATGCGATTCGGCATCTCTTTCGCGTGTCTTCCAGCCTGGATTCCATGGTGGTTGGCGAACCGCAGATTCTTGGACAAGTTAAAGAAGCATACGCATCGGCGCGCGCGATCGGAGCCATTCACTCGCACTTGGATCTGCTACTCACACGTGCTTTCGCTGTGGCGAAACGTGTGCGAACGGAAACTGCGCTCGGATCCTCAGCGGTTTCGATTGCATCGGTCGCAGTCGAACTGGCGAAGAAAATCTTCGGTTCTTTAAACGGTAAGCAAGTCTTTCTAGTGGGCGCCGGAAAGATGAGCGAACTTGCGGCACGCCATCTAATTGCAAATGGGGCAGAGTCAATTTTTGTTTCCAATCGAACTTATGAACGCGCTTCCCAGCTTGCGGCAAAGTTTGATGGAGAAGCTATTCTCTTCGACCAACTCTACGACACTTGCGACCGTGCCGACATCGTAATTACTTCAACTGGCGCGCCACACGCAATTTTTCGCCCGGAACATGGCGAGCTCTTCTTAAGCCGGCGCAAAAATCGGCCGATGTTTTTTATCGATATCGCTGTGCCACGCGACGTCGATCCGGAGATGAATAAGCTCGATGGCATATTCGTTTACGATATCGACGATCTACAGAAGGCAGTTTCCAGCAACGTCTCTGATCGTCGTAAAGAAGCGGACCGGGCTGAAGAAATCATCAATACGGAGGTCGAGCGTTTTCAGGCGCGTTTGCACACGCTCGAAGTTGTGCCAACCATCGTTTCTCTGCAAGATCATTTGGAAACAATTCGGCAGGCCGAGATCGATCGTGTCCGAGGGCGACTCGGCACACTGTCGCCGGAGCAAGAACTTGCCATCGACACGCTTACCCGGGGAATTGTTAAAAAGATCATGCATACTCCAATCAGTACTTTGAAGACGGCGGCTCGCGATACTGAGGCGACCACTGTGATTGATCTTGTTCGCCGGTTATTCAATCTACAGGAGAAGAAGGTCGCCGCGAAAACAGGTTCAGGGGATGGGAATTAGTGGCCTTATTGCGAATCGGTTCCCGAGGGTCACAACTCGCACTCTGGCAAGCCAATTACATCGGCCAGCTTTTACGCGATCAAGGACATGAAGTTGAGATCGAAGTTATAAAAACCACGGGCGACAAGATTGCGGATGTAGCCCTGTCCAAAGTTGGTACCAAAGGCATGTTCACCAAGGAAATTGAAGAGGCCTTGGCTGAAAATCGCGTCGATTTGGCCGTTCACAGCCTTAAAGACTTACCGACTGAACTTTCGCCCGAATTCGAAATTGCGGCGATCCCGCAGCGCGAAGACTCACGGGACGTTCTCTGTTCCCCGAAATACGAGAACATCGATCAATTGCCGAAAGGAGCGAGGGTTGGGACCAGCAGCTTGCGCCGGCAAGCCCAGTTGAAAGCTTTGCGCTCTGACCTGGATGTTCACTCTTTGCGAGGCAATGTTGATACGCGCCTACGAAAACTTGAAGCTGGCCAGTACGACGCGGTTATTCTTGCGGCAGCCGGACTCAATCGTTTGGGGAAGACGCAGCTGGTACGACAAATTATTTCCATAGAGTTGATGTGCCCGGCGGCGGGGCAGGGGGCATTGGCAATCGAAATTCGCTCAGGAGACGAAAAGATACGGCAGCATCTGGCGTTTCTTGATGATGTATACGCCCGTGCGACAACGGCGTGTGAGCGGGCGTTGCTGAATAAATTGGGTGGAGGCTGCCAAGTTCCCATTGGAGCCGCGGCGGAACTTCGCGATGGAGCTCTTCACTTAGAGGCAATTGTCGCTCGTCCGGACGGAACAAAAATATTGCGGGAGCGCGGAGATGATGATGATCCTAAGCGGTTGGGGGAACAGGTGGGAGAGTCTCTGCTAAGGAACGGCGCAGAGGACATCCTGGAAGAGGTTTATGAATCGCTCCATTATCCGGAGAGTCCAGACGCAGCTCTATCATCATGATAATTCCAACTCTCTCTGAAGCTCAAACTCACGTTCGACTCCATAAGCCTCGTAAATGAATAAAAGCAACGATAATCGCTCGCTTAGAGGCCTTCGCATCATAGTAGGTCGGGCCCGCCATCAGGCGAGTGCACTGTCTGTTGGCTTATCCGAAGTGGGCGCAGAAGTTTTGGCTATTCCTTTTATCGAAATTCGTCGGCCAAGCTCTTATGGCCCCCTTGATTCAGCCCTTGAAAATCTTGCGGACTATGATTGGCTCATTCTAACTAGCGTTAACGGGGTCGACGCGCTCTGGAAGCGCGTGGAGAAACTTGGTCTGAGTAAGAAGTCTTTCGCACATTTACAAATCGCCGCTATCGGTCCCGCTACGAAGAAAGCTATCGAGAAGCATGGGGTCAAGGTGGACGTTGTTCCCGAGCATTATGTGGCTGAATCTGTCGTGCAAAGCCTGAAAAACCAGGTACGAGGGAAACGCGTGCTGCTCGCCCGGGCGAAAGTTGCTCGCGACGTAATCCCGCGTGAGTTGAGAAACCTTGGAGCTCATGTGGATGTGGTTGAAGCTTATGAAACCATTATTCCAAAGAGTTCACGAGAGCAATTAAATGCGGCACTAAAAAGCGAGCAACATCGCCCACATATGATCGCGTTTACCAGTTCATCGACCGTAAGAAACTTCGTTTCATTGCAGGCGAAATCTCGCGGGCGAGGGCGCCCGCGCTACACAAGCATTCTGGAGGGGATTCAGTTCGCATCGATCGGTCCGGTAACGTCTTCAACGCTTCGGGAGCTCGGTTTGCCCGTCCACATCGAAGCCAAGCAATATACAATTCCCGGACTTATCGAGGCAATTGTTGCGGGAACTCGCAGTTTGTAGTGACACCTACTCGTCCAGCGAACAACCGCACTTTGCCGGAGGCACGTGTGCTTTTATGAAATCTGCCACGCGTTTGTAAGCGTCTATCTGGTTTTCCACGCGGGCGAATCCGTGTCCTTCGTTCTCGTATACTTTATATTCTGCTACTCCGCCGCGTTTCTTGATCGCGTCGACTACCTGCTGCGCTTCACTTTTCGGGCAACGCGGGTCATTCCCACCGGCCAGAAGCAGTAACGGCGCTTTGATCTGATCGACGAAAAATATTGGCGATCGATCGTGATACAAATCCTTGTTCTTTTCCGGATCTCCCATGGTTGCAAGGTCCGATTGCTGCAAGACCGGATCTTCGTTTTGAATCTCAGTGAACCAATTCACGAAAGGTACGATGGGAACCCCGGCAGCCCATACCTCAGGAGCTTTCGTTACTCCCATCATGGTCATGTATCCGCCATAGCTGGCACCCATCAGAACTACTTTCTTCGGATCTACAAATCCCGTTTGCTTGATCCAATCAGCCGCCGATAGAACGTCCTGCAAATCGCCGCCTCCCATATCAAAGAGGTTGGCTTGTTGAAATTCTTTACCATATCCAGTCGATCCGCGGTAATTCGGTGCGATCACAATGTAGCCTTGATTGGCCATGTGCTGAATAAACCGGTTAAACCCGTTTACAGTCTGCGATGTCGGTCCGCCGTGCACGTAGACGATAGCAGCGTTCGTTCCATTCCGTTGCATGTTGAATGGGACGTATACGAAAGCCGAAATTGTCCACTTACCATCTTTGCTCGGATAATGAACTAGGAATGGTTCGACCATGTCTTCCGGCCGAATGCCTGCAAGTAATGACTGCGTCACCTGATGCGATTTGCCGGTCGCAAGCTGATAGACCCAGAGATCACCCGGAGCATTTGGCCCGGTATGAAAATAAAGCAGCCGGGTTCCATCAGAGGTGAAAGGGAGCTGTCCAGCGGGTTCGTTCAATCCTTTTGAGAGAGGTAACGCAGTGGTTTTGCCAGTCTGCAAATCGTGAAGACAAATATCAGTGTTGCCGTCAACATTAGCCGTCCAAATCACATGCTTTCCATTCGGAGAAAAATTCTGGCCGCGAATTTTCCACTTATCTTTCGTAAGCCAGTTGATTTGTTTTGACGAAACATCCAGCAACCCGACGTTTTCATAGCCATTAGCCGCGTTGGAAGTAATGAGCAGCTTCTTGCCATCCGAGGAAATATCATTGGCGTGAAAAAGCTGTTCACCCTCATGTGGAGTAAGAAGCGTGCTCTTTCCACTCGCAACTTCCACGATGAATATGTTTGAATCCGTTCCTTTCGCTTGCTCCTGCGTGTAGACAATCCACTTACTATCGCGCGACCAGAGCGGATCGTCATTCACTTTATCCGCCGGAGTGCCGGTCGTTATGTGCTTCACGTCGCGTAGAAGCGTATCGTAGACGTCGATCTCATACGTCGAGGAATTTTTGGGTTTGATTGTGTATGCAAGAAAGCGCCCGTCGGATGACCATATCGGGTATTCCTCGGCCACCTCACGCGTGTTTGTGAGATTTAAAACCTTGCCAGTCTTCGGAGACACAAGAAAAATATCCCACTGCTCATCGCCATCATAGTCGGACATGTACGCGATCCATTTACCGTCCGATGACCATGCTGGCGCCATTTGCCGCTGATCGCTCACCGTAAGTTGTGATGGCCACCCACCCCCAGCCGGAACCAGCCAAAGATTATTTCGACCGCTGATATTCGTCACGAAAACGATCGTCTTGCCATCCGGAGACCATGCCGGACCTCCGATCTGGCGTGTCATGTAAAGCTTTTCCAGTGAGAGGCTTTGCTGATTTTGCTCAACTTGTGCGTCAGGCTTGCTGGTGATCTGTTTGGGATCGGTAATAACCTGCGGAGCGGGTAAGGTTTGCGAGGAAGCTGGAATATCAAACATAACGGGAACACTGACGGTCATAACTATGACGATAGCAAACAGCAACCAATTGCGCATGGATCTCCTCAAGTAAGAGAGAACGAGAAGTTTACCAAATTGCATTTCTGGATTGGCGGACAGTACGGATCAGAAATTAGAAAACCCTCGCGCGGGCGAGGGTTATTAAAAAATGAGCATGAGTTTATCTTATGGCGATTGCCGTAGGCGTATTGGAAATCGAATACGGCGACCCGGCCACTTCCCCTAAGAAGCCATTCGTTAGATTGATACCGTAGGCAGTCACTGAGCTTCCCCCAGAGTTTGCCACATACACGTACTTGCCTTCCGGTGGAATCGCAACCCAAATCGGACTTAATCCAGTCGAAAAGGTCGCTGTGGCCGTAGGAGTGAGGACGCCAGTGCCCGACCCTACTTTATATCCGCTAACCTGGTTCGATCCTTTATTGGCAGCGTACAAAAATTCACCACCCGGGGTGATGGCGAGCGAGACAGGATTCGTGCCAGCAGGGAAAGGAGAGCCGCTTACTTTATTCAATAATCCGGTAGCCGAGGCACAGTTACTCGAAACCACTGCACATGTGCTGAAGGAACTTATATTGCTCGATCCGGAGTTGGCAACGTACAAGAAATTCTGATCAGGTGATAACACGAGTGCTGCAGGATTGGTTCCGGCCAGGACAGAAAAAGGGGAGAGTTGTGTCAAAGAGCCAGAACTTGGATCGTATTGAAAACCCGAAACTGTGCCCGTGAGCTGGTTGGCCACATAAAGGAAATTGCCAGAACCAGTGACGCCACCCGTGATGGCCAACGCTGAAGGACCGGTCGAGCCCGGATGGTTGATGTCCAAGGTGCTAACCGGGTTCCCAGTCGACGATAATGTTGCGCCCGAAATCGAAAATATGGAAATTGAACTGTCGCCTTCATTCGCAACGTATAAAAATTTGCCGGTCGGATCGGTAGCTAGACTTACTGGCGACTGCCCGCCGGTGCCAATTGCCGAACCCGCAGCCGTCAACGTTCCATCAGAATTGATGGTGTAAGCGGAAACGGTGTTATCGTTTGTGTTGGCAACAAACATTGCTTTCCCGGAAGGTGCGACCACAACCGCTGAAGGTAAATTACCGGTTGTTGCTGATGGGTTGCTGCTATTGATCGTAAGTTGTCCGGTGGTCAAATTCATCGAATAGAAAGTCACGGATTGATTACCCTGCGCGACTACCCAAACGTACCCAGACCCAGATGTTCCCGTAGTTGTCGAGTTGTTCGAACAGCTCGTCAGACCTAAAGAAATCACTCCCAATGCAGCTACAAGGAACCGGAACTTCATCCGCATTCTCTCTCCCTAATTATTATTATCAATGCCCGAACGAGACCCGATCGAGCCAATTAAACCGTACAAATGACTCCCATTTGTGTATCAGGAATGCGCGGGAAGAGCAAACGTTGCAAGTGGTTGGAACCGCCACAAAGATGGAAAGTTGCCTGCCTGATCAATAGTTTGCAGTGATTAGCTGGGCTCGGCCTGAAGAGCTGCCGCCTTTTCGATTCGATCACTGGAAGCAGAAGTTACGACTGGTGCCGCTGGAAGCCTTATTTCAACCATCAGCCCGCCTTGCGACCTGTTCGCAGCTCGTACACTGCCACCATGCAGCTGTACAGCTCTTTCAGTAATGGCAAGACCCAATCCAACTCCGCCGGTCGCCCGGCCGCGTGCATCATCGATCCTATAGAAGGGAAGAAATAATTTCGTCAAAGCTTCCTCTGGGACACCCGGTCCGGAATCGGTGACACGGATCACCGCTTCTAGTCCTTTGACTCCTCGTCCTTCTTCAAGACGCACCTGGACCGCCGTTCCTTCTTCCGTATAACGGGTCGCATTGCGGACCACATTTTCAATTGCGCTATGAAGCAAGCTGGCATCGCCGATGACTATGCAAGCGTCCGCGATTACGCACTCTACATTGCAGTGACGCGTTTGCGCTTCAAAGGCAGCATCCTTCACAATTTCTTGCACTAATTCTTCGAGAGCAACAGGTGCTTTGCGCAAGGAATCGGAACCACTTTCGAGACGCGAAATTGTGAGGAGCCGCCCAATCAATTCGTTCAAACGGGTAGATTCGCGTTCGATGCGTTCCAATGCGTTCTCAGCTTCCGGACCGGTTCTTTGCCGTGCCAACTCCAAAGCTACATTCAATCGAGCGAGTGGCGACCTTAGCTCGTGAGAAATATCTTTAAGCAGCCGTGATTGAGCATTTACCAGTTTCTCTAAACGCTCTGCCATCCGGTCGAAATCACGCACTAACTCTGCCATCTCGTCACGGCTGCGTGATGAAGGCACACCGGCCCGTGCCGTAAGGTCACCTGCGGCAAGCCGCTGTGTCGCGGATCGAAGGCGCACGATAGGGGAAGTCAGGAAACGGGCCAGGATGAAACAAACCAATCCCGACGAAATCACCGCGATCAAAATGCCAAGCCCCGGCACTCCGTGCGGCCCAAACAAAGTGCGTTGTCCGGGCGGTAATTCGATTACCAAATTATAGCGATGACCGTCGGCAGCGACCATGGAAGGACGCGTAAACTGCATCGGCCCGAGTCGTCCCCAAATACTGTCTACCGTGTGTCCTTGACCGCGTTCGATGCGGTCGACCCATTCTGGAGGAGTGCGTCCTGTGAGCTCTTGTCCCTGATCGTTGTATAAGAAAACCCAGACATGTTGGGTTTCCCGCAAACTTCTAAGATAACGTCGGGCTTCCTCTTTCCCGCCAGTTTGGTAGGCTTGCAACGCATCACTGAGAAATTTATTTTGCAGCGCCTCAACCGCGGAAACCTCGGTGGTTGGCCGCATGGCTAACGTTGTCAGAATAGCCAGAACAATGAAAAGTGCCAGGGCCAGCCAGTAAGAAAGAAAAATTTTGAGAAATAACCTCACTGCGCGCTCTCAACCTTTTCTTTGGCCTGTTCCCTGGGATGAGTAAAAATGTATCCCACACCGCGCACGGTTTTAATGTGATCGGTACCGCTATCGGAATCCCCAAGCTTTTTCCTGACCTTGCTCACGTGCATATCGATACTGCGGTCAAAAGGTGAAAATTTCCGCCCCAACACCGCATCTACGAGATGTTCGCGAGTAACGACGCGACCCGCTTCCCGCAGTAAGACCTGTAAAAGGTTGAACTCAACCGAGGTGAGTTCCACTTCTTTACCGTTTTGGGTAACTGTCCTGGTTGCCGGATCAAGTTCAACATCGCCAACACGCACGACATCTGGAACATCATCATTTTTATCGCTGCCCTGGGTTCGCCGGAGAACGGCCCGAATACGGGCAACGAGTTCGCGTGGATTAAAAGGCTTGGGAAGATAATCGTCCGCTCCGATTTCAAGACCTACGATACGATCCACATCCTCGCCTCTGGCGGTAAGCAGGAGCACGGGAATTTTTGAAGTATTGCGAATCTGACGAAGGACATCAAAACCGTTCATGCCAGGTAGCATGACGTCTAAGACCACAAGCAACTGATCACCATTGAGAGCCCGCTCCAGGCCGACCCGGCCATCATGAATAGCTTCGACGTGAAAGCCCTCAGGCTCCAGGTATTCCGCTACCAGCGTACAGAGTTCAACATCGTCATCAATGACCAGAATCTTATCCACAGGCTTAGTTATCATCAGCTCCACACATCAGTTCTACACCTTTGCTTCGAAAGAAAGGCGTAAAGAATCGTCAAAAGCTTACACTTGCCCCTATACAAAACTTTACCCGGATTGACTGACTTTTTACCACTTTTTTCTCTGCAAAGTGTTCTTATCAGGACAGGGAAGACCTTCTCGGAACCGCACGAGAGAATTCGGCCAGAAGGTCGGGAGGAAAATGTGAAATCGACCAAGTTTAAATTACTAAGCACAGCAGCAGTGCTCATGTTGATTGCAACTGCTGCAGTGTCGCAAGAGGCCGCGGCCCGGCCTCACGGAGGTGGCGGTGGTTTCTTAGGCCATGAATTCGGCTTCTTTGCCGATTATTTGGATCTTACCGATGCCCAAAGAACACAAGTGAAACAGACTTTGCAGGCGGAAAAGCCAGCCTTGAAGCCTTTGCTCCAGCAAGAAGAACAATATCACCAGCAGATGCTGCAACTGATTCAGAGCGGCAGCTTTGATGAAGGAAAGGCGCAAACCATCGCAACTCAGGAATCGCAGACTCACATTCAATTGGAAGTACAGAAGGCGCGAATCCACTCGGAACTTTATCAACTGCTGACTGCTGACCAAAAGACGAAGCTTGCGCAGTTCTTGGCCAAGCACGAACAAAGAATGCAACAACATATGCAGGAGAAGTCGTCCGACTAGCTAGGTTTGAGGGGGAATCAGGGGAGAAGCGTTCGATACTCTCCCCTGATGTACTTCCAAAAGCGTTCCACATGGCGATTAAGAACGGAGGGTTATGGTTAGCGCAATGATCACATCCGAGTTCGTCGAGATCGTCGCCAACGAAATAGCTTCGGGCATTGACAGGGCCGTCGAGAGCTGGCTTGCTCAGATAGATCTCGCTCTCACTGATAACCAGCTGACTACCTTGGGGCGCATGAACGCAGTCCAGGAAGTAATTCGAAAGTACAAGAATCAAACTGGCAAAGTGCAGCTCAGATCGTGTGAGCGGGCATAGCTTCTAGTAAAAATATTTCTGAATGAGACGGACTAGTATGAATATCGATACTGTCTATTCAATTCTGATGAACTCCGGTTGGTTTTTCCTGATCGCTTGGACTTTGCTGCTTGTCTCCGCTTCGATAATAGTGTTTTGGGACGTACCTTCGAAAAAATCTCTACGCTTGGTGCATTCTCGATCTAAGGTGCAACATTTGCCTATCTATGGAGCCATGCGGGAAGTAGATGCATTAAGCCGTATCGCCGTTCGTCGCTAGATTGTCAGTCCTTCTCCTCTCAGCGCTCATCTCATATTGTAGGTAAGTTCTAACTGGTAAAATCAGACTTACCACAAGCGCATGCTGCCGAAAAGTCTTCAACCGCTATTCCCATATCTTCGTAAGTACCGCGCCAGCTATATCTTCGGCACGTTGTGCGTATTCCTTAACAATGGGATATGGATACTATTTCCACTTGTCATCCGCCGGGCTGTCGATGGCATGCACAACGGCGTAACCCGTCACAAACTGCTTACTTATGCGTTCGAGTTACTGGCCGTAGCTGTTCTCAAAGGTATTTTCACATTCCTGTTGCGCTGGATCGTTATCGGAGTCTCGCGCGAGATCGAATTCGATCTGCGAAACGATCTTTTCCAACACTTGGAAACTCTTTCAAACTCGTTTTTTCAGCGGACTCGGACGGGCGACATTATGGCCCGCGCCACCAATGATCTCAATGCAGTGCGCATGTTATTAGGGCCGGCGATTATGTATTCCGCCAACACTATCGTCTTTACGGCGGGCGCCTTAGTCTTCATGCTTTCTATCAGCCCTAAGCTGACGCTCTATGCATTTTTGCCGCTGCCGATCGTAAGCGTCACTATTCAGTATTTTGGCAGGCGGATCAATGAACGCTTCGAACGCATCCAGGCCATGTTTTCCGAGATTTCGGCTCGCGCCCAGGAGAACTTTTCCGGCGCTCGCGTCATTCGCGCCTACGTTCAGGAAGAAGCCGAAATTGCAAATTTTGAAACCGCTAATCAGGAGTACATCAAACGAAGCCTAAAGTTGGTCCGGCTGATGGGAATGCTTTGGCCCACACTCGAGACTATGTTGGGCTTTGCTATTGTGCTGGTTCTTTGGCTGGGCGGCAGGGAAGTCATCAATCATAAAATTTCGGTTGGCGACTTTGTGGCTTTCAATACTTACATGGTGCAGTTGACCTTCCCCATTATTGCGCTCGGTTGGGTCATCAACATTTTTCAACGTGGCACAGCCTCAATGGCGCGAATTAATGAACTGCTGATCGAAAAACCGGATATTGCGGATAACACCGAAACGATTGCCACGGCTTCTAAAATTCCTGAAATTCAAGGCGAGATCGAGTTTCGCAACCTGAATTTTGGCTATAACGGAACTCAAGTGCTGCACGACATTAATTTACGCGTTCCCGCCGGTAGCAGTTTGGCGATCGTCGGTCCCACGGGGTCAGGGAAGAGCACGTTAGCAAACTTAATAGCAAGAATTTATGACGCGGCTCCGGGAACCGTACTCATCGACGGCAGACCGGTACGGAATTATCCACTGAATATGTTGCGGAAGAGCATAGGCTTTGTGCCTCAAGAAACTTTCCTGTTCAGCGAGACCATACGCGAGAACATAGCCTTCGGGCGGGAGGAGGCGAGCGATTCCGATATCCGGGCTTCAGCTCAAGCCGCTACCATCGCCGACGATATCGAGGGTTTTCCGGAGAAGTATAAAACGCTTGTCGGAGAACGCGGTCTTACCCTATCTGGCGGCCAAAAGCAGCGTACAGCCATTGCACGCGCCATCATTAGAAATCCACAAATATTGATTCTCGATGATGCGCTTTCCAGCGTGGACACGCAGACGGAAGACAAAATACTGAACCATCTGCGTGAAATCATGAAGGGCCGCACGACAATTTTTATTTCGCATCGCGTGTCGACGGTGCGCAATGCGGGCAGAATCGCCGTATTGAATGCCGGCCGAATAGTAGAGCTGGGCACGCACGAAGAATTGATTGCCCGCGATGGATACTACACGGACTTGTACAACAAGCAATTGCTCGAAGAGGAGCTCGCTGAAGTATAGAATTGCCCGGTTTTGCCCTGTATTGCTTTCAAATTTTCCCGATGAAAAGAAAGACGATTCCCGAGTTGCTCGATACCGACTCCGGCAGCTTCGAGGAAGTCGCATCTTCGCTGCGCGACCTTCGTCATATCAATAGCTGGTTCGGTGGAAATGCGACTACGGCATCCATGCTTAGCCATCTGGCGCAAGCAACTGGAAAGAAATCGTTTTCTTTACTTGAGGTCGCGGCCGGATCGGGCGATGTTTCACAAATTGCTAAGCACGAGTTGGGAAAATCTGGAATTACTCTGAACATAACTTTGCTGGATCGCGTCCGCACCCATTTAGAAAATGGACATTCAACCGGAAGAGAAAGCAACGATACGATCGTAGCCGATGCTTTGTCCTTACCATTCGCAGATTCGAGCTTTGATGTAATTCATTCTTGTCTGTTTGCGCATCATCTCGCACCAGAACAACTACCGTATTTTGCCAATGAAAGTTTACGCGTTTGCCGAACAGCAGTATTGATCAATGACCTGGTGCGGCATCCGTTGCACTTGGCTCTAGTCTATGCGGGATTGCCGCTATTCCGCAGCAGGATCACATGGCACGACGCTCCAGCATCAGTCCGTCAGGCTTACACTGCGCGTGAGATGAACAACATTTTGATACAGAGCGATGCCTCGAAAATCGAAATCCAGAGCCATTATTTATTCAGAATGGGTGTAGTGCTTTGGAAATGACTGAGATTCCGTCAAAGCTGGTCAATGCCGGATAATTCCCGCATCTACGACCTGGTAGTCATTGGAGCAGGCCCAGCGGGCGCCTCCGCAGCTATCAGTGCCGCTCAAACCGGCGCTCGCGTACTTCTGCTCGAACGTGGACGATTTCCTCGTCACAAGGTTTGTGGAGAGTTTGTCTCAGCCGAATCTTTAGGGCTTCTCTCGAACTCACTTGCGCCGGAGCACAAGCGTTCTCTGGATGATGCGATCCGAATTCCGCGTACCCGTATTTTTCTGGATGGGCGAACTGTACAAGCCTCCATTGATCCACCAGCAGCAAGCTTCGCCCGCTTTGATCTCGATATTGCGTTATGGCAATCCGCCGAAAAGCTCGGAGTCGATGCGCGCTCACAAGTCACGGTGAACAAGCTCGACCAAAGAACAGATGGGATGTTTGTTGTGAATACATCCGCTGGTGAGTTTGAAGCGAAGGCTTTGGTGAATGCGACTGGCCGATGGTCAAATTTGACTGCAAAGCCGCCGGACAATGATGGTACAGGCGTGAAGTGGTTGGGAGTCAAGGGACACTTCAGCGAGCCGTCGCCAGCGAACTCGGTGGATTTGTATTTCTTTGAAGGAGGCTACTGTGGAGTGCAGCCTGTCGATCTTGCAAATCCCGCAACTCGCGGAGCCCGAGTAAATGCTTGTGCCATGATTCGTGCCGATGTTGCCAGTTCCCTGGCTGAGGTTTTCGCAAAACATCCGGCATTGCGTGAGCGAAGCCAAGATTGGAAGAGCTTAAGCGATCCCGTGAGCACCTCACCGTTAATCTTTCGAAACCCACAACCAGTACGCGATGGAGTTTTGATGGCCGGGGATGCCGCAGCTTTCGTCGATCCCTTCGTGGGAGATGGAATTTCTCTGGCTTTACGCAGCGGAGGACTCGCGGCGGAATGCCTGGTACCTTACTTTCAAGGTAGTAACTCTTTACAACAGACTGCGCAGATATACCTGCAAAAATACATACAAAAATTCAAGCCAATATTCAGCACGTCTTCAAGAATCCGTCAGATGCTGACGCTTCCAAAACACCTCAGAGCACCTTTACTTTTTATGTTGGAGAGAAATCCCGCTTTAACCAGGTATTTGGTTAAGAAAACCAGATAATTGATACACCCGGAAAGGAAATGTGGAAAGACTAACGCACGACAAGCACTTCGCGAATATTGTCACGTGTGAGGAAAAACTTAATAGAAGCAAAATCGCGAAATAATGTTTCGATATGCCGGTTATTAAAAACGCGCTGCAGCTTGAAGCCGCTTCCAACGCCAGCATGGCCAGAACTTCCTGGCTTTTTTTGCATATCCCGCGCTTCAATGTGCTGCATCTCGAGCGTGTCTGTGCCCACAATGTTATAGCGATAACAAGGAGCGTCAGGTCCGGCTTCTTTCATGTGAAAGAACGCTAATAAAACCGCGCCCGGTTTCATCACCGACCAAAGACGCGCGACAACTGGCTTGACTAAACTTTCTTCCATATAGTCGGCTAGATTCCAGCAGAGTACAACGTCAAAGCGGTTGTTAGGCAAAACCAAATTATCGGCCAGGAAGCGCTTGCTATCTAAGATAGTCTGCCCTTGTTCGTCTTTTGTGACCAGCAATGGGTCGGCGGAAGCATCCAGCAAATCTTCGCTGTAGATTTTATGGCCAAGCGCGGTGAAGTACCTGATGTTTGTGGCGGAAGTTGCTCCAATGTCGAGCACGCAGAGAGGTTCTTCGGACTTCAAAACTCGTGCCACTTCACCCAGTCCGCTGGATTTTCGTGTGAGCCGTTGCTTCGGTTGAGCGGCTTTCAGAGCCTGCGTCTGATCAGCCGATGAGCTTCGAAAAAATCTCATGAAATTATTAGCTACTGATTCCATCCGGCATCCACTTCAGAGTTATATGGGATTTGCCACTATCAACTTTATCGCGGGACGTAAAAGTCTAATGCCAAAATAAATTGCCGATTGATTACTAGAGTTCTCTACTGATTAGGCTTCCCGAAGTCAGCCGTGTATCACGGAACCATCTGATTACGTGATACTTACACGGAAGTAGCAGCGCTCTTCTGCTCAGGCTTGCCGTTATCGGAAGCCTTGCTATCTTTCTGGATCTCAACTTTCCCATTGAAAAAGGCACCGTCCTCAATTGCGATACGCTGCGTGACAATGTCGCCCGTGGCAATCGCTGACTTTCTTAGTTCGGTGCGATCTGAGGATCGAATATTCCCGTCCATCTTACCCTGTACAATCACATTCTTTGCGTTCACGTTAGCCCGCACTTGCCCGTTGGGCCCGATGATCAGGCTATTTCCCGCTAGCTCAATGGAGCCCTCAACCTGCCCATCGACAAATAGGTCCTCACTGCCAGAAAGCTCTCCCTTAATGACGACTGACTTGCCAATGTGCGCAAAATCCCCAGTCTTTGGTGTTTCCATGACTTCTGTCTCCTCTGGCGTTTCGATTGGAATGCGTGCGGGAATACTGAATTCTATCCTATTTCGTCCTTGGGATGGAGGTTTGGAAGTGGTTGGGACGAAAGACTCTGAACGATTTATTTCAATTTAGGCCTTCCGGAGAAAGGTCTGACCGGATCCAGCCAGGTTCGCAAAGCTCAGAAAAGCCTGGTTAGCAGTTTGGAGACATGGTGTAATCGTTAGCTAAGCGTGCAACAGCACAGAGTTTAGCTGCCGTCTAAGTAACTAACTATGAAATTTGCCTTGTGGCAAGGAAAGATGAATTCGATTCTGATTACGGTGCTCGCAACCGTAATTATTACCTTTCCCATGCAGGCGCAACAAGCTCGCATATCTGCATCGGCAGATGAACTCGTTCGAAAAACTGTGCAGAACGAGCTAAACGCAAGCGAGGGCCATGCCAAGTTCATGTTCCGCGATCAAAAGAAAACTACTCAAGGATCGGAAACGAAATTGATCGTCGAGACCGAGGACTCCATAGCTGGCATGTTGATCGAAGAGAATGGCCACCCGCTCACGCGCGAACAACGGCAAGCTGAGGACGCACGGCTTGAGAGCTACATAAAAAATCCTGCGGAGCTGAATAAGAAACGTCAAAAAGAAAAAGACGAGGCTGAGCATACCAAAAAGATAGTGGCTGCCATGCCTGACGCTTTTCTTTACGAAAATGAGGGAACAGTTCCCGGCACCCAATCATTGGGCAAGCCCGGTGACATTTTGATCCGACTGAAATTTCGTCCAAATCCCAACTACAGCCCACCGTCCCACGTCGAGCAAATTCTGACCGGCATGGCGGGATATCTCCTCATCGATACCAATGAATGCCGCATTGCCAAAATTGATGGAACACTGATCAAAGATGTTGGTTTTGGCTGGGGAATACTGGGGCACTTGGATCCCGGTGGACATTTTTTGGTCGAACAAGCAGATGTCGGTGGTGGGCATTGGGAAGCTACTCGCATGGATCTCGCTTTTGATGGCAAGATCATGCTCTTTAAGAAACTTCACATCAACTCGAGTCAGATCTTTAGCGATTTCCGGCCAGCCCCTTCAAATCTCAATTTTGAGCAAGGCGTTGCGCTGTTGAAGAAGCAGGAGTCGGAATTAGCGCAAAATCAGCGTCAAGTAGCAGAAAATCGAAAGCAAAAGTAAATTTATTTTTTTGGTTTTCGCCACTAAACGTTTTGTGCGACGGCTCGCAGCGTTTGCTTCCGCACCGTCAATTTCTCGATTAAATCTTCGCGGATGTGGTACCCCGTGCCAGGCTCATTCTTGATGGGAATAATTCCTTGCCGAGTGACTTCCACCGATGGCTCGATAATATCTTCTTTCCAATAACGCTTCGAAGCGGAAACGTCCCCCGGAAGGCGGAAATTTTCCAACGAGGAAAGAGCAATGTTGTGAGCGCGTCCGATACCGGATTCAAGCATCCCTCCACACCACACTGGAATATTGTGGGTCTGGCAGACGTCATGGATTTTTTTTGCTTCTGTAAATCCGCCCACACGTCCAACTTTGATATTGATGATGCGGCACGCGCCTGTCTCCACAGCTTCGGCGGCGTCACGCACATGCTCAATCGATTCATCCAGGCAAATCGCCGTCCGAAGCTCGCGCTGCAAACGCGCGTGATAATAAATATCGTCATTCCATAATGGCTGTTCGACCATAAGCAAATTGAACTGGTCGAATTTTCGCAGATGTTCAACTTCGTCCATGCGATAGGCGGAATTCGCATCGCAACTCAGTACTATGTCGGGCCAACGAGAACGGATTCTCTCTAACACATTCAAATCCCATCCCGGCTTGACCTTCACCTTGATGCGGCGGTAACCGGCAGCTAACTCCACTTCTATCTTTTCCAGTAACTGCTCGACCGAATCCTGGATACCAATCGAAACGCCGCATTGTATTTCTTGACGAGTTCCCCCGATCAGCTTCCAAAGTGGCAACTGTTTTTGTCTGGCTTCCGCATCCCAGAGCGCGTTTTCAATAGCTGCCTTTGCCATACGATGGCCGCGAACGCGGGCCATTAGAGAAACGCTGCTTCCACCGCTGGCAAGCGTCTGGCCCAGAACAGCCGGCACGAGAAAATGCTCCATCGTAGCCCATGCCGTTTCCGTCCATTCCGAACTATAAAAGGGGCGTTCATCGACAACACACTCTGCCCAGCCATCCGCACCTTCCGAGTGCACTGTGACCAAGAGAATGCGGCGGCTGTATGTTCGTCCGAAGCTCGTCTCAAAGAAATGGACAAGCGGCATTTGAATCTCGCGTAAGGTAACCGCTTCAATTTTCATGAATGATAGCCAATCGGCACTGCAAATATTTCAGAACAATCCGCATGTCGCCGGATCCGATCAGATACTTACTGGCTTGTGTAAGACCAGTTTTCGTTCCATGAGGAGAGCAGAAATGTCCCATTCCCCTCTGCATCACGTTCAAAGTCGAGCACTGCTAATCCATCTTTAAATGCCTTCAGAAATATATCTCGATTCTTGTCTTGAACTGCTTTGGCCTTATATCTGCTTGCAGGATCATCTTTCCATTTATAAATTTCCGCCGGAAGCGAAATCGTTTTTACCGGTTTGTGGACGGGTAGACTGCCCATTGTAAGCAGGTTCTGCACTCGTTTCGACTTCAGCCACCACTCCGCGATTAAACGATCCGTCGGCATTCCTCCCTGAAGCGGAGAAGATGTGATCCCGTACTGATTAACCGTATAACGGCGGGCGATTGCCCCGAGTTTTTTTATATTCAAATATGCGTTTTTAATCTCTAAGGGGTCGAACGTCCATTCGATCAATTCGATGCCACGAAGCAAAGCATCATCGCGCTGGAACAGCTTTATCCGGCGCCCAAGCCCAGCATTTCTGTGCTCCTTGCGCACGGCCAGCATTTGCGAGTGAAGATAGGGATGTCCACCTCTAACGCCGGGTAAAGCTAGTGCGAACGCGATAAGCTCGCCGTCGCGAAATGCGCCGATCACCTGTCCACCAATTTTTTGCGCAACCACGAACATTCGTAGTGGCACAACTTCTATGTCAGTGAATCCCCAAACTCCTTTCTGAAGAGCGACACAGGCCCGCAGATCGTCGAGATCTTCACAGTTGCGGATCTCATAATTAGCAATTTGGTAGTCGCTCGGAACGGCGGAATGGGCAGTCACTCGGTGTTTTTCTCCTGCCGCTTTGCCTGTTGCCAGAGTTGCTCGAGTTCCTCGGTAGAGGATTCCTGTAGGGTTCGATTCGAAGCTGTAAGCTGGGCTTCCATCCATCCAAACCGGCGCCTGAATTTCCGGTTGGTTTTCTTTAGCGAAGATTCAGAATCAAGCGAAAGATGCCGGGCAAGATTTACCAGCACGAAAAATAAATCGCCAAGCTCATCCTCCAAGCGCTTCCTTAATTCTTCAGGGATGGATTGTCCCGTGACTCCGGCCGCTAGCTGGTGCTGAGAATCTTGCTTCGGAGCTATTCGTTTAATCTCTTCCTTGAGTTCATTAATTTCTTCGGCAAGCTTATCGAACAATCCTGCGGTTTCGGGCCAATCAAATCCAACTTTAGCGGCACGTGAACTTATCTTGTGCGCCTCCAGCAAGGCGGGCATAGCAGACGAAACACAGGCTAATATGGACTGTGTTTGCTTCTTATGGGAATTGTGTCCGGACTGTGACTTCTTTTTCTCTTTTTCAAGCGTCTTGAGAGCTTCCCAGTTCCGCAATACTTCTGCGGAAGTCTCAGCCTTCACATCTCCGAAAACATGAGGATGTCGTCCCACCAACTTTTCTGAAAGGCGATCAAGCACATCGTCAATGGAAAATGTCCCTTGCTCTCGGGCCATTTGCGAATAGAAGAGTACCTGCAACAGCAGATCGCCAAGCTCTCCGGGCAATTCCTCCCAGTCGCGGTTATCAATCGCTTCCAGAACTTCATAGGTTTCTTCCACGGTATAAGGCTTAATGGAGTCGAAGGTCTGTTCACGGTCCCAGGGGCAACCGCCCTCTCCCCGCAGTCTCGCCATGATGGAAACTGCGCGTTCGAAACGTTCCCCGGTGGTTGGCATGTGCAGTTACTTTAATAGACAGATGTCTTGGCAGGCAATTCACAGATGGAGAGTTGGAAACTTTGGCCCAATATGTGCTCTCAATAAAATCAAATTCTTCCGCTTTGACCCCCTCAGTGGAAGGCTTGAGCATTCCTCCCCCCGAAAAAGCGTCCCCTGTTGCTGTCCGGGAACGGTGGCAGGGGACGTTTTCAATTGAAGACTGACGAAAGTTCGGCAATCCGCGCCGACACATCGGCAGCGCACGCGCTCTACTCTGATTTGAAAAACACAACAGCGAGTGGCGGCAAAGTTATATTGATCGAAAAGGGGCGGCCATGAATGGGGATCTCTTCTGCCTGTTTGCCGCCAAAATTCCCCCAACCAGTACCTCCGTATTCCTTTCCATCACTGTTCAGACGTTCGCGCCAGAATCCTCCAGAGGGCACTCCCACACGATAGGCATCTCGAGGTACCGGAGTAAAGTTACAAACAACAAGAATCGTCTCTTTGGGAGATTTTCGCAGGAAAGATAGTGTGCTGTTGGCGCTATCATTGCAATCTACCCACTCGAATCCACCCGCTTCAGTATCCAGTTCATGTAAGGCGTTTTCCGAGCGGTACAGCCGATTCAACTGCTCTACCCAGCTTCGAATCCCCTGGTGTTGCGGACGTTCCAAAAGGTGCCATTCCAGACTAGTGTCGTGAGCCCATTCTCGCCCTTGTGCAAACTCATTCCCCATAAACAATAATTTTTTGCCCGGTTGTCCGTACATATAACCGAACAGCAAACGCAAATTGGCAAATTTCTGCCATGCATCTCCCGGCATCTTTGCAATCAACGAGCCCTTACCGTGAACGACTTCATCATGCGAAAGTGGCAGGACAAAATTTTCCGTCGAGCTATAAATCGCTCGGAAGGTTAGCTCATTCTGATGAAACTGTCGATGAATAGGGTCGTGCTGCATGTAGGAAAGCGTGTCGTGCATCCATCCCATGTCCCACTTCATACCAAATCCCAGTCCGCCCACATAAATCGGACGCGAGACCATCGGCCATGCAGTTGATTCTTCCGCGTAGGTCTGAATATCGGGATGTTCTTTGTAGGCCTCTGCATTCAACTGGCGCAGGAACTCGATCGCATCTAAATTCTCCCGGCCTCCATACTTATTCGGTATCCATTCTCCGGCTCGGCGCGAATAATCCAGATAAAGCATCGAAGCGACAGCATCTACGCGAAGTCCATCGGCATGATATTTGTCCAGCCAAAACATTCCGCTGCTCAACAGAAAACTTCGGACCTCGCTGCGGCCGTAGTTATAGATGTAAGTGTTCCAATCAGGATGGAATCCAGAACGCCAGTCCGCATGTTCAAACAAATGCGTGCCATCGAAATAAGCCAACGCGTGACCGTCGGAAGGGAAGTGCGAAGGCACCCAATCGAGAATTACTCCAATGCCGCGCTGATGCAGATAATCCACCAAATACATAAAGTCCTGCGGAGTGCCATAACGCGAGGTAGGAGCAAAGTATCCCGTCGTCTGATATCCCCAGGAGCCATAAAAGGGATGCTCCATAATGGGCAGCAGTTCGACATGTGTGAACCGCATGCGTTCAACATGCTCGGCAAGCCGCGGCGCTATTTCCCGATACGTCAGTGAACGATTGCCATCCTCCGGAATACGCATCCACGACCCAAGGTGAACTTCGTAAATAGAAATAGGCGCTTGCAGAGACTCCTTCGCTCCACGTTCTTCCATCCATTTCTTGTCGGACCATTCGTAGTCGAGATCCCACACAATAGAAGCTGTACTCGGCGCCTGTTCATGAAACAAGCCAAAAGGATCGGCTTTGTCTGCCGTGTATCCCTCGTGATGAGAAATAATGTGAAACTTGTAGAGAGCGCCTTTGCTAATTCCGGGAATAAACCCTTCCCAAATTCCAGAACTGCCGCGAGGACGCAGCTGATTCGCGCCCGGCAACCAGTTGTTGAAATTACCCACAACTGAAACCTCGGCAGCATTGGGTGCCCAAACACCGAAGTTTACCCCGGCTTGTTCTCCATTTTGGACGATGTGGGCGCCGAGCTTGTTGTAAGCGCGGAAGTGGCGCCCTTCATTGAACAGAAAGAGATCCTGATCAGTAAGCAGGCTGAAGTTCGAACGGGAACCCGGCACTACCGTGTTTGTGGAGTCGATCATCGGCATCTAGGATGCTGTTTTAGTGTACCGGAACGGTATCGTCTTAAGATTGTGCATCCAGTATCTCTGCCCAAACGCCCTGCAATACAAAATCAACATGTTAAACTTTCTATTAATCCTTCGCATTGCGCGTCTCTAAAGGTTTACGTTAATGCCGGTTCTTCGCGTTGTGGTTCTTTGGCACCAGCATCAGCCTTTCTACAAAGATCTCGTTACCGGCGAATACCGTCTCCCCTGGGTTCGGTTGCATGCTCTGAAAGATTACTACGGCATGGTGAAGCTGTTGGACGAATTTCCCAACGTTCACCAGACTTTTAATCTCGTTCCCTCGCTCATCTCTCAAATTCAGGATTATGTATCGGGAGTCGCGCGCGATCCTTTCCTTGACGTGGCCGCTAAACCGGTCCGTGATCTCACCCCCTCTGAACGCCAATTTGGACTGAAATATTTGTTTCAAGCCAATACTGTGAACTTAATCGGTCGTTATCCGCGATATTGCGAGTTATGGGATTTATTTCGCAGTGCCGGGGAATCGCCGCAGCTGGCTGATAAATACTTTCAACCACAGGATTTCACCGATCTTCAGGTGCTATCGCAACTATCGTGGTTCGATGAATTTTTCTTGGAAGAACCCGAAGTGGCGGAGTTGGTTAAAAAGGGCCGTAATTTCTCGTTGGAAGACCAGAACTTCGTAATTGCCCACCAACGGAAGTTGATTGCGAAAGTTCTTCCGGCACACGCGGATGCCGCCAAACGAGGCGGAGTTGAAATCTCGACATCGGCGTTCTATCACCCGATACTTCCTCTGGTTTGCGATACGAACATGGGCGCCATGTCGACCCCCGGCCTGCCGCTGCCGCAGAATCGCTTTATACATCCCGAGGATGCCCGTGAACAACTTCAGCGCGGACTTGATCTGCATCAGCAGGTCTTCGGTATCCGTCCGCGGGGAGTTTGGCCATCGGAAGGCAGTGTCTCCGAGGAAGTGTTTACGATCGCGCACAAACTCGGCGTGAATTGGATGGCTACGGATGAAGGGGTGCTGGGCCGGACTCTCGGCATCTCATTCGAGCGCGACGGTAACGGACGCGTCTCGCCGCAAGCCGCAGAAAAGCTCTATACAATGCATCGCTATGAGCGTGGAGAAACCGAGATGCACCTCATCTTCCGCGACCACGCCATCTCCGATCTGATTGGTTTTGTGTATTCCGGCATGTTCGCTCAGGATGCAGCCAATCACCTCATGCATCGAATTCAGGAGGCTGCGCAGCCACTTCTTAGCCAGGGACACGACGCTTTAATCCCGATTATCCTCGATGGCGAAAATGCCTGGGAATATTATCCGAAATCCGGCCGCGAATTCCTCCGCCGCTTCTATGATCGCTTGCAGCATGAACCCGGAATCGAAGCCGTGACTGTTTCAGAAGCGATTCAGCGGCACCAGAATAAATCGATGATGTCCTCGCTCGTGCCCGGTTCTTGGATCAATGCCAACTTCAACGTGTGGATCGGGGCTCCGGAAGACAATCGCGCATGGGACTATCTTTATCACGCACGAAACTTCTATTCTGAAGTTTCGCCGCATAGAAGCGAAGAACAACGCAAGCTGGCCTTCGAAGAACTACTCGTCGCTGAAGGCAGTGATTGGAATTGGTGGTACGGTCCCGAGCACGCTTCAGCGAACGACCGCGAGTTCGATGAACTCTATCGCAAACATCTGTCGAACGTGTATCAGGCGCTCGGCGCGACTCCGCCGGATTATCTTGCCCAACCAATTACAGGTGGAATCGTGCAGCCGTCGTTTACTCCGCAGACGCACTACATCCATCCGGATGTGACCGGCGACAACGTGCGTTACTTCGAATGGATGGGTGCTGCGCACTATGTTGCCGACCGCCGTGCTGGAGCCATGCACGGAAAAGTATTTCTTTGCGATTCGCTTTTTGCGGGCATTGATGACAGCAATGTCTATGGACGTCTGGATTTCGTCGACAATCTTCCGGAAAACGATTTCGAAGTTGTCGTCAACCTGGAGTCCTGGGCCGATCAATCCTCGCGTCCGCGGCGCGCACTGCGACTCAATGTGAGGATTGAAAATCAAACGCTCCGGTCCTGGAGTGTCAGCGAATCCGATTACTCAGAAGCCGCGAATGCAACAGAAACTCCCGAAGGGGTTGCTGTGGCACTGGCTCGCAGCTTCGAATTTAAATTGCCTTTAGCGCTGCTACTGGCCACTCCTATTTCTTCAGCAAAGAACTCGAACTCGGCGCTGGCCGCCACTAAATTGCGAGTCCGCATTAGCATTTGGCAGAATCGGCTTCCCGTCGATGCTCTGCCCGTAGAAGGTTGGATCGAGTTGCAATTGCTGAGCGAAGAAGATCTGATGTCGGTGAGTCAGTAAGAAGCTTCGCAGAATATAAGAGTGAAAATCCTCTACGAACATAATGCGGTACATCCGATCACTATGCGGTAAATTGATTCTCCAAAGCACAACCCATGAACTCCTGGAAAGATCACGCACAAACCTGGAAGATGCTGCCGTTTTCTTCTTCCATCCTCTTTTTTTTGGTGGCGTTTTCTGTATCTTCGCTTCGCTCGGTTTAATCGGTTCCAGCAAGCAGACCGATGATCAAACCATGCTGCTGATCCGCCGCCTGGCCTAGCTCTTGAACAGATGGTCGCTGGTGCATGCAAAATCATTACTATCCAAAATTATTACTATCAATGACAGCTATCTAGCATGCTGATAGAATTCAAGCCGAGCGTCCTTTAGCGGGAGTAGTTCAGCGGTAGAACGCCAGCTTCCCAAGCTGGATGTCACGGGTTCGATCCCCGTCTCCCGCTCCATTTTCTGGCGAACCTACTTGTGGTGACCGAAGGCACTTGAAGGTAATGACTAACTTATAACGCGCACTGTCTCGCGAATAGCCTGGATCTTCTCTATTTTTCGCACTGGATCACCGTCGATCATGGCTTGCAGTAAGGTTAGCTTCATGTCGCAAAGAAGCCTGACGGCATCCTTTAGCTGCTTGCGCTCGAATTGGTGAGCACCCTCAGTCGAAGCTAAAACCATCGCTCGATGATAGATAGCCCTCTCAGCTTTATCTACGAGTGGCAAGAGTTGTGCTGGCCTATGTTCTTCAATGACTGCATTGTAAGCGGATCTCCAGGATAACGCAGACTCTGTGTTTTTCATCTTTCTTGGATTCCGGCAGGAAACTGAGGTTGTACAGCTTGAGACTAAAGCTTGGTAGTTGTAACTTCCGACGATGTAATTAGGCGATTCTGGTTCGACTGCCAGCAAAGACACGCAATCTTTTCAAAGCCAGTCAGGTTCATAAGCTTAAAAACTTCCGGGCATGATACATCAAGCCCTCATAAGGCTCATTTTTCGAAATGACTTTCCAAATTCCCGCGCTTCTAGCGTTTAATTCCATTAGATGACTAACGTGATTGGTGAACATCATCAATGGAATATCAGGCAACAGCTTTGTGAGTTCCCGCGCTGCCTCCAACCCGTCCATCACTGGCATTGATAAGTCCAATACGATTAAATCGGGGTGAAGTCGCATAGCTTTCTCGATTGCGTCCCGCCCGTTTACCGCCTCACCACAAACAGTGAGTCCATTTAAATTGAACAGTGAACGCAATGCCTTGCGGACAGCCACATGATCGTCAACGATAAGGACGCACTTAGGAACTGAAATCACGCACCGCCAGCAACGTATTCAAGACAACTTAGCGAACATCTTCTTGGGGAATTGGCCTTCTGGCACTAAGGATGAAAAAGGTAGTTCGGCAAAAGACATCACGCGCAGAAGGTAAAATCTAGGAATTACTGAACAGGATTCCAGGGCTGATGTATTGCTCACCATTCGCAACCGCGCTTATTGCTGGGATCAGTTCTTTAATAGCTTCCGATTTCAGCAAGTAACCGCGTGCTCCCGCAGCAAACCCAGCCTTTACCATGTCTTCAATTTCATGTTGGCTGCAAAGCAGGATTTCAGTTGATGGCGCAACTTCTTTGATTCGGCGTATCACGTCAATCCCGTTCATGTCCGGCAGGCTGATATCCAAAATAACCACGTCGGGTTGCAGTTCTTTAGCTTTACTTATTGCATGGTTTGCGGTACGGGATTCACAAACGACATCATAAGCCGGATATGAGCTGAGTACATCACAGAGCACTTTGCGTACGACTTCATGGTCATCCGCGACCAGAACTCGCACTGACTCTGTACTATTTCTGATTGGAATCTCATTCGCAATATCATTCTTGCTGGGTGGAACATTCGAAATACTCGACTTCCCAGCTTCCTTGGCTTCATCCAGCGCAACACCCAAGGCGGCAGCCAATGCCGCCATTCTTCCAGGGTCGGTTTCTGCCTGTATGGCTTCGACGAGCTGGCGCACGCGTTTATTGACCATTTGTGAGGGGAGAAATTAAGCGTACCACAACGTCCTGCGAAGGTCTGTTCGTCGTATTACATGCAGGGTTGTAAGTCTGAAGCGTGGGACCTAAATTTCCAATTAAATTGAAGAATTAAGCAACTAGCGACTTGGTTGGTTAGAAATAACCCAATGCGTCGCATGATCTCTCCGTGATTATGGCTTGAAATTGTTGATTGCAGCTTCGGGCCATTTGGCCCGTCATCCCTGTAATCCTGCTAAATTGCTAGCTGCCAGGATCGCTGACATATTCCGATTACCCGGTTGCGGCCTTCTTCCATCTTCGGAGCCTCGCACTTCATCAGCACAGAGTTCGCTTTTTATTCGTCTAGAACATTGACTCGTCCCCTGTACTTACGTATATTTTATCGTCGCTATAGTTTCGCTGAGGTGCCTTTCAGATGACACGTGAAATAGACAAGGAAATCATGGAACTGTGCGGCCTGATTGCAAATGAGCAAGATGCAGGGAAGTTTAGAGAATTAAGTATTCGGCTGCACGATGTCTTGGAAAAGAAGAACAAGCGATTGGAAGAGAAAGGTGCAATCTCGCTGCCGGACTCAGAGCCTAGCTAATTCAAACTGCACATCCCCTTACCCGCGTAATCGGCAGAGATAAGTCCAACAGCCCTGGACGACCTACAGGGAACGGCATCCTTAAATGTCGATTGGGAACGAACCAGTGACCCCGATTTGAGATGTCCCATCAGCATGCGAAATCTCCATCACTTAGGGGCAAAATAAATGCTTGACAGTCAATTTGAATCGCGGGATTATGGCGACGAAATCCTTGGTAATCGCGGCGTTTACGGCTTCGGGGGAGGACGTAAATTAAGCGGAGCAAGGAAAGCGGAAGGGGCAGTGCTTAAAAAGAAAAGCATGGCCCCTTCTTTTTGGGGAGGGATATCAGAATATGATTTAGTCACAATCTATTCTTATTCCGCGCTCTAATCAACAGATTTGTCATTATTTGTGACAAAAGAAAACGGTTGTGCAACGGAGATGAGGGGAGTAGAGATCACCCCCGGCTTCGTTCAGGATAACAATGTACTGAAGGCAGGATTTTCGTTTGTCCAACGCGCGATACGTTCGAGGGCTTTGTTCAGATTCTCTAACGAGTTGGCTACGCTGAATCGCAGATAACCTTCGCCATATTCGCCGAAGGCAGTTCCCGACAGGCACGCGACTCCCGCCTGTTCCAGCAATGCGTCGGCGAGTTTTTTCGAGCTCCAGCCAGTCCCGGTGATATTGGGGAAGACGTAAAACGCGCCTTTAGGAATGCGGCAAGAGAATCCTTGGATGCGATTCAGTCCAGCTACAAAAACGTCGCGGCGCTTCTGGAATTCGGATCGCATGTGGTCGACTGATGACTGATCTCCGCGCACGGCTTCGATGCCGGCCATCTGGGTAAAACTTGCGGTGCAGGAATTGGAGTTCGTCATCAATCTGCTAATATGTGCCGCCAGATCAGGACGCATCACGCCGTAGCCCATGCGCCATCCTGTCATGGCATACGTTTTTGAAAAACCATCGAGCAGAATAGTGCGCTCTTTAAATCCCGGAAGGCTCATGATGGAATGATGCTCGCCATCAAAAATCAACCGGCTATAGATTTCATCGGAGAGCACTAGAATGTTCCGCTCGCCGATTGCGTCGGCGATATCTCGAATGTCCTGCCGGCTCAGTACGCCGCCGGTAGGGTTTTGTGGCGAATTTAAAATGATCAGCTTGGTGCGGTCGTTGATGAGCGAGGCCAGTTCGTCCACATCAAAGCCGAAATCTTTTTCCTCGCGCAAGCGAATGGCAACCGGCTCGGCCCCGGCATAGCGGATCATCGATTCATAAATCGGGAATCCAGGATTCGGATAGATGACTTCATCGCCAACATCTGCCAACGCAAGAAGTGTAAAAAAAATAATGGGCTTACCGCCGGGAACCACTACTACTTCGTCGCTGGAAATTTTTACTCCGCGGCTGCGGCTGACTTCCGCTGCAATTGCTTCGCGTAATTCTGGCAAGCCGGCGGATGGGCCATAATGCGTCCAACCTTTATGCAGCGCTTCGACCCCGGCTTCAATGATGTTGGAGGGAGTATCGAAATCCGGCTCGCCAATTTCCAGGTGGATAATATTTTTTCCCTGTCGTTCCAGAGCCCGCGCCTTATTGAGGACTTCGAAGGCAGTTTCCGTGCCAAGCCGCGACATGCGCTCGGCCAACCGCAATTCGTATTGTGTGGCTCGCTCCATGGGCAAACGAATTATTGTACGCCTAACTGAGAAGCGCAGTCATGGTGGATCGCTTTATAAAACAGTGAAGCAATGCAACATTTATTCCGCGCCACAGCTCTAACTCGGGGATTGGAGAACGGAGGCAAAGCATGTCGAAACAAACGGAGAAGTCAAAGAGCGGTGAGGGGATTCAGAATTTGCATTCACCGAAACACGAGCCTATCAGCCAAGGGCAACCATTTGATGAGCAACAAAGGCAGGAGAAAAATCCTGACGGGTCTCAGAAGAATGATAAGGATAAGGAAGATGCAGCTTAGACCTAAATCGTAGCCATCTCACCCGGCGGTATGTTTCTTGATCTTTCTCTTGTGAGCCGCCTTCTTTTTGACATAACTTTTCGTCCGAGCTTTGAGCGGCTTGGCCTTCTTGGGGGCGCGTTTTGGTCGGGGTAAGGCGGCAGGCTCCGCCTCCGGCGCTTGGGGTGCAGTCACACCCACCGCAGTCACTATTGTCCCTATGGCAGAACCAACGGTCTTAGCTACCGTGGTCAGAATATTTGCGGCGGACTTTTTGGGCATGGAATCCTTTGAGTGACAATTTCCTCACGTAGTGACTGTTCAACATCCACTCAAGTACACAGCTTGAGCCCCGCGCGGCTATGCTGTCCGGCTACCCAGTACGAAATGCAAAATTAAGGAAATAACAGCAAATACCAGCAGCAAATGGATAAGGCCACCGGCTACATGGAAGACTGTAAAACCACCGATCCATGCTATTAGCAGGATCACGAACAAGATGGTCCAAATGCTCATTCTTCCTCCTTCAGTCACAGAGTCTATGTACGCGCAACTTCGATGTGGAGTCCAGCGGAATGGATGGCCAGGTTTCTTAGATATCTGAAGAGGAATGGCTGAGCTGCGAGGTAGTGTTCAGGAATTATTGAGATGTAGATCGTTTGCGCCATAGACCGGTGCAAGTTACTCGGTCATGTTGAACGGGAGTTCGCTGGGCGACATTGGCATTGCCTATGTCGGGTCAGTCGGTGCTCACAAAACAAAAGTCGCCACCATACGCTATCGAGCCATGAACTAGTATTGTCGAGAAAGGGGAAGATATGGCGCGCGTATTCATCACAGGTTCTTCCGATGGACTTGGACGCATGGCGGGCGAACTGCTCATAAGATGGTCTGCCGCATGTGTTTGCGGTTAATACACTCGCCCATTATATTCTGACCGCGTTGATACAAAAACCGAAGCGTCTGATTTATCTGAGCTCTGGTCTGCATCGGGACGGTGATCCGTCACTCGAAGACCTTGCATGGGAGCGGCGTGCATGGCGCGGGCAGCAGGCTTACTCCGATACCAAGTTTCACGATGTGCTACTGGCTTTTGCTATTGCGCGGCGCTGGTCCGACGTTCTCTCGAATGCACTTGAACCTGGATGGGGCCCACCAAGATGGGTGGACCGGGAGCCCCCGATGACCTCGATGCAGGATACGAGACGCAGGCATGGCTTGCAGTGAGCGACGATAAAGCTGCGAAGGTCACGGGCGAATACTTCTATCACAAGAAACTGCGAGCACCGAACTCCGCGACTCGCGATCCCGAGCGTCAGGAGAAATTACTTGATGAGTGCCGGCGGTTTTCTGGCGTCGAGCTGCCTGCAAGCTGAAAACATGTCCGAAGAGTTAACGCTTTAGAGTTAGCGCTGTCGCGTTTCGGAGGGAAGTTGCAGGAACCTCGCCTACCGTGAATCGGCTCTTCCATTTGTCCTGTATATACTGCGGTAAATTTCCGGTACAGATGATTAGAGCTATTCAGTTGTGAATAATTCTGTGGACAATCATTTTGCCTTTAGAATAGGCCGACGTAAAATCAAGATCATACAATGTCCCAATTCGTTCACCTTCATCTTCATACTGACTATTCAATGCTCGATGGCGCTTGCGACGTGGAGAAGCTTTGCAATCGCGTAAAAGAGTTGGGCATGCCTGCGGTTGCGATGACCGATCATGGCAACATCTTTGGCGCGGTCCATTTCGTGAATGCGGCTAAAGCTGCCGGAGTGAAGCCGATTATCGGCTGCGAACTTTACATCTGCAAAAAAGATGATCACCGTATTGAGAGAACTCCTCCCGACGGTGACACTTACAATCATTTGCTCGTGCTGGCTGAAAACGAAGAAGGTTACCGCAATCTTGCAGCGATTACCTCGGAAGCATCGCTGCATGGTTTCTATTACAAGCCTCGGGTGAGCAAGAAGTTTCTTGCAGAACATTCCAAGGGGCTGATCGGACTCTCCGGTTGTTTGAAGGGCGAAGTAGCCGAATATCTAATGGAAGAGAAGTACGATGCTGCTCGGAATGCGGCTGCAACTTACACCGATATTTTTGGTAAGAATAATTTTTTTCTCGAAATACAAGATCAAGGCTTGGAGCAGGAACATCGCATTCATCCCGGTCTATTTCGACTGGAGAAGGATCTTGGCCTGCCCTTGGTGGCAACGAACGACAGTCATTACCTTTGCGAAGACGACGCTCATGCCCAGGATGTGATGCTGTGCATACAGACTGGGAAGTCGATACAAGATACGAACCGGATGAAGTTTCATGGCACTGATTTCTTCGTTAAAAATCATGACGAGATGTACCGCGTTTTTAAAGATTCACCCGAAGTGCTCACGCGAACGCTGGGCATCGCCGAGCGCTGCAACATGCGGCTGGAAAAAGTTAGTAATCCGTTTCCGCACTTCGATGTTCCTGCCGGTTACACAATTGACAGTTATTTTGAGCACGTATCGCGCGAAGGGTTCGCGAGAAGGCTGGAAGTGCTGCGTGAGTTAAATAATCAGGGAAGATTGAAGCACAGCCTCGCGGAATATGAACAAAGATTTGCGCGGGAAATCGCGATCATTCAGCAAATGCAGTTTTCTGGATATTTCCTGATTGTTTGGGACTTCATTCGATATGCGCGAGAGCATGATATTCCGGTTGGTCCGGGGCGCGGTTCGGCTGCAGGGTCGCTGGTTTCGTATGCATTAGCGATTACGGATATAGATCCTTTACAGCATGAGTTGCTCTTTGAGCGGTTTCTCAACCCCGAGCGTATTTCAATGCCAGATATCGATATCGATTTCTGCATGAACCGACGTGGAGAAGTGATTGACTACGTAACCCGCAAATACGGTCGCGAGAATGTGGCACAGATCATAACCTTCGGGACTATGGCAGCGAAGGCGGCGATCAAAGATGTTGGCCGCGCAATGGATATTCCCTATGCCGACGTGGACCGGATCGCGAAGATGGTTCCGACGACACTCAATATTAAATTGGAGCAGGCGATTAAGGATTCTCCCGCGCTCCAGCAGGCGTATGAGAGTGAGCCGCAAGTCAGGCAATTATTCGATACGGCGCGAAAGCTCGAGGGCTTGGTGCGGAACGCAGGTGTTCATGCCGCTGGCGTGGTTATTTCGCCGCGCCCACTCACTGAGCTAGTCCCTCTTCATCGGACCAAAAACAACGAAATCGTCACTGCCTTCGATATGGTGGCCATCGAAAAGATGGGCCTGTTAAAGATGGATTTCCTCGGGCTCACAACTTTGACCATTCTTGATGATGCGTTGAAGCTGATCGCGCAGACGCGTGGTGAGACCATCGAACTGGAAAAGATTCCGTTGGAAGACAGCCAGACTTACGAAAAGGTGTTCCACAGTGGGCTTACCTCAGGTGTGTTTCAGTTTGAATCGCACGGAATGCGTGATGTTCTCAGGCGATATAAGCCGAATTCAATCGAAGGTTTGACGGCGCTGAATGCGCTTTATCGTCCGGGCCCTATTCAGGGCGGAATGATCGATGATTTCATCGATCGCAAGCATGGGCGCAAAAAAATTGAATACGAACTGCCGGAATTGAAAGAAGTTCTTGAAGAGACGTTAGGTGTGATCGTCTATCAGGAACAAGTCATGCAGATCGCTAACAAACTGGCCGGCTATTCCCTGGGTGAAGCCGATCTGCTACGGCGCGCCATGGGTAAGAAGAACGCCGAGGAGATGGCCAAACAGCGCGAGCGGTTTGTCGAGGGCGCGGTCAAGAGCGGCCATCCTGGGAAGAAGGTCGAAAAGATTTTCGATCTGATGGCACAGTTTGCCGGGTACGGTTTCAACAAGTCTCATTCTGCTGCCTATGCGCTGCTCGCGTACCACACTGCATATTTGAAGACTCGCTATCCGGTAGAGTTTATGGCCGCGTTGCTGACTTCAGTTACTGGGAACACAGACGATGTTGTGAAATATATTAATGAATGCCGCGAAATGGGCATTGCGGTTGAACCTCCCGATATCAATGTGAGCGATGCGAATTTCACCCCGCATGGTGTGGCGATTCGCTTTGGGCTTGCAGCGGTTAAGAATGTCGGCCATAACGCAATCGATTCCATCGTTGTAGGACGCAAGAAGCTTGGCAGTTATAAATCGATTTATGAATTCTGCGAAAATGTCGAGTTGCGGCTTCTAAACAAGCGTGTACTTGAATCTTTAATCAAGAGCGGCGCCATGGATTCTCTGGGCCGACGCGCGCAGTTAATGGCCGTTCTTGACAAGGCCATGGAGCATGCGCAAAAGGCGCAGCGTGACGCCGCGTCGGGGCAGCACGGACTATTTGGCGTATTTCAACAGGAAGAGATTCATGCGCAAACAGAGAAGCTACCGGAAATACCCGACTGGGACGAGCACACGCGGCTTGCAGCAGAAAAAGAAATTCTTGGATTCTTTATCACGGGGCATCCGCTTGATAAGTACAGCGACAAATTGCAAGATATGCGTGCTCTAAGCACGACCGAAATTTGCGCCATAAAGTCGTCAACCGGCAAGGACGAGAACATTACAACAGCCGGCATCATCACAAATGTGCGCGTCCTTAAATCAAAAAAGGGAGACTTCTACGCACAAGCTGCGCTTGAAGATATGAATGGCACGGTTGAAATGGTAGTTTTCCCTGAGGCCTATCGTAAGCTGCAAGAAAAAGTTAAATTGCAGGTTCCGGTGCTGGTGCGAGGCGGAGTGCGGGTCGAAGAAGGCGCGAATCCAAAGCTGATGGTGAATGACATCCTTCTATTGGATGATGTCAAGGTTCCGCTGCCACGTGCATTGCGGATTCGTATCCTCTTGGAATCCGCCAATGGTTCGACGGTGGACGAATTGCACGCTTTGTTCTCGGAATGTAAAGGCGAAGCTAAAGTGCTCTTTGATGTCGAACGTAAGGACGATTTCATGGTGGTGATGGAAGCGGAAGGCTATAATGTGCTACCAGACCGGAATTTCATCGCACGCGTTGAGAATTTGTGTGGCCGTGGTGCGGTAAGAATTATCAACTGAAGTTTGTTGGATGGCGGCTTATATTCAAAGAGGTGCGAATGGGCAGAGGGCTATGGCTCCGGCCGAAGTCGACGCTGCTCTAGTGTTAACTGGCGCCGACTTCCTTGTCTCTATGGTGGAAGCCCGGTGGATACCGAGGAATGGTAACGGCATTACGATGGAATTGGGACCGAAAGCACAACAAGAGCTGGAAAAAATCGAGCGGCAAATCGTCAAACTTCAGTCCGTAAACGGACAGGACGACGATGCGCGGCGTCAGATCCAGGAACTGCACGATCGAATACAGGCATTGCGCGCACAAGCGCCTGCTCCTCGCCCAGCGTGGGTGAAAACAGAACTGGCGCGGCATCCGCAACGTCCATATACGTTCGACTATATCGAGCGTATTTTCACCGACTGGAGTGAGATCCATGGTGACCGTGGATTTCGCGATGATCCGGCAATTATTTGTGGGATGGCTCGCTTTCACGGCGCGGAAGTAGTCGTGATTGGGCAACAGAAGGGCCGTGACGCAAAGCAGCGAGTTTACCGGAATTTTGGCATGCCGCATCCCGAGGGTTATCGCAAAGCGCTACGCATAATGCAGATTGCGGAGAAATTCGGCAGGCCAATTTTTACCTTTGTGGATACCGATGGAGCTTATCCCGGCTTAGACGCGGAAGAGCGCGGGCAGGGGGAAGCGATCGCTCGCAGCCTGCGTGAAATGGCACGCCTTAAAGTGCCCATTATCGCGACTGTTATCGGCGTTGGAGGCAGCGGAGGCGCGCTTGCCGTGGCGGTTGCGGATCGCGTTCTGATGATGGAGAACTCGGTGTATTCAGTGATTTCTCCTGAGGGTTGTGCGTCGATCATGTGGCGCGACGCCGGCAAGAAAGAACTTGCGGCAGAGGCCATGGGCATTACCGCAGAGGATGTCCTAGAGCTGGGATGTATCGATGGCATTGTGCCGGAACCACCCGGAGGAGCGCATACGGATCATGAAGCGGCAGCCGCTTTGCTGGATGCGTCCTTGCAGAAGCATCTTAACGAAATAAGCAAAACTCCAGCGGAGGAACTAGTCGTGTCACGATACGATAAATTCCGCAAAATGGCGCAATATTTCGTTCAGGTCTAGTTGCTGCTATTTCTTGTGATCCAAGTGCATCACTAGCGGCTCTCCTTCCCGCTCCAATCCAACCCGCCATTTGCCGTATAATTAAGGGTTTTAACATTCTAGCTTTTGCGTCCTTGGTGGACCAATTCGCTCTAATAAGTTTAGGAAGGATTGTTAATGGGCACTACGGATGTTGCGCTCCGCGAATTACGGGCGCAAGTGGGATTGAAACCCATCGTCAACAACATGTCCATACAGGTTGGGACGGTGAATGGAAGTGGCTCGCAAAGTTCGAACACGGTGCTTCTACGCACGATCTTTCAGATGGGCGTTCCGGTCTCCGGGAAAAATTTATTTCCCTCGAATATTGCTGGCCTGCCGACCTGGTACACCATTCGCGCCAATAAACATGGATACATCGCACGCAAAAAAGAGATCGATTTCTTAATTGAGATGAATCCTGAGACTGCTCAGGACGACGTGAAGTCACTCGCGCCTGGAGCAGCTGTTCTCTATGACGAGCCACTGAATTTGAGTTCGCTTCGTGATGATCTTGTGTTTTACGCGGTTCCCTATGACAAGCTCGTTGCCCCCGTTTGTCCAGAGGCTAAACTTCGCAAGCTCGTCAAGAACATGATTTATGTCGGCGTCGTCGCCAAGCTGCTCGAGCTTGATATGGCTGAGGTGGAGACGGCCATCCGGCGTCAGTTTGCCAAAAAAGTAAAAGCAGCCAATTTGAACATGGCTGCTGTACAGGCTGGATACGATTACGCGAAAGCAAGTCTGACTAAGCGCGATCCTTTCGTTATCGAGCGCATGGATGAGACCAAAGGGAAGATCATCATCGACGGGAACTCCGCCGCCGCTTTGGGATGTATGTTTGCCGGGGTTACGTTCGTGAGTTGGTACCCGATCACTCCATCTTCTTCGCTGCCTGAAAACATCATTGAATATTTCAAACGCTTTCGTATCGGTCCGGACGGCAAAGCGACTTTTGCCATCATTCAAGCCGAAGATGAGTTGGCGGCAGTTGGCATGGTTCTCGGCGCAGGATGGGCAGGCGCACGGGCTATGACGGCGACCTCCGGCCCAGGCATTTCCTTGATGGGCGAATTTGCCGGCTTGGCTTATTACGCAGAGATTCCCGGTGTGATCTGGGATATTCAGCGCGTTGGACCGTCTACTGGTCTACCTACGCGTACTTCGCAAGGCGACATTCTTTCTACCGCTTTCTTGTCCCATGGAGACACAAAGCACATTTTGTTGCTGCCGAGTTCTCCGCAAGAGTGCTACACAATGGCCGCGGAAGCATTTGATTTAGCGGAACAATTTCAAACTCTCGTTTTCGTTATGTCTGACCTCGATCTCGGCATGAATAACTGGATGTCGGAGCCGTTTAACTATCCCGAGAAGCCACTAAATCGGGGCAAGGTGCTTAGCAAGGAAGATTTGGACCGGCTAGGCGGGTTCGCGCGTTACAAAGATGTAGACGGCGATGGCATTGGCTATCGCACATTGCCCGGTACCGACCATCCAGCGGCTTCATATTTTACTCGCGGAAGTGGTCATAACGAGAAGGCGCAATACAGCGAACGTGCGGATGATTTCGAAAAGAACATGGAGCGCTTGAATCGCAAATTCGAGACGGCGCGTTCTTTCGTTCCGCGGCCTGAGGTGGTTTCCGGCAGCAAATCGAAAATCGGAATTATTGCGTATGGCACTTCACATTGGGCTTTGACCGAAAGCCGTGATCAGCTTCGCGACGAGTACAGCATCGAAACTGATTATTTACGTATACGCGCGTTTCCGTTCACGCGGGAAGTTCATGACTTCGTCAAACAGCATGATCGCGTGTACGTGGTCGAACAGAATCGTGATGCTCAGATGCTGAGCCTGCTTAAACTTGATTTGGAGGCTGCGCTGGTTCCGCGGCTGCGGAGCATTGCGCACATCCACGGCTTGCCGCTTGATGCCCGGTCAATCACAGATGAACTCATGACGATGGAGGGCAAATAACAATGGCAACCACGACTGCACCGCCGCCTGCGCCAAAGATGAATCGAATCGGACTTAACGTACTGGATTATCGAGGCGGCAAGACTACGCTTTGCGCGGGATGCGGTCATAATGCAATTTCCGAACGCATCATTGAAGCCATGTACGAGATGGGCGTGCAACCTGAGAGATTATTAAAGCTAAGCGGAATCGGATGCTCCTCGAAAAGCCCCGCGTATTTCATGACTCGCTCGCATAGCTTTAACTCTGTGCACGGGCGCATGCCCTCGGTTGCAACCGGCGCTGTGCTGGCAAATCGCAGCATGTTGGCGTTAGGTGTCAGCGGAGATGGGGATACTGCTTCGATTGGTGTTGGACAATTCATTCACTTAATGCGCCGCAATCTGCCTCTCATCTACATAATCGAGGACAACGGGGTCTATGGCTTAACCAAGGGCCAGTTCTCAGCGACAGCCGATCTGGGTTCGAAGTTGAAGACGGGCGTCATTAACGATCTGCCTCCCATCGACACCTGTGCGATGGCGGTTACTCTGGGCGCAACCTTTGTTGGACGCTCGTTCTCAGGTGATAAGCGCCAGTTGCAAAGCATGCTTAAAGCGGCTATCGCGCATCGCGGCACAGTCATGCTCGATGTGGTTTCGCCGTGCGTCACATTTAACGACCACGAGGGGTCCACAAAATCCTACAAATACATGAAGGATCACGACGAGCCGATACAGGACATCAATTTTGTACCGGTCTTTGAAGATATCTCCGTGGAATACGATCCTGGAACTACGGTGGAAGTGACCATGCACGACGGCTCCCGGTTACGTCTGAGAAAATTAGAGGAAGACTACGATCCGACTGACCGGATTAAGTCGATCACCCGCCTGCATGAAGCTCACGATAAAGGCGAAGTATTGACCGGCGTGTTGTATGTGAATACGCAAGCCCCGAACTTCGTCGACATGCTCAATCTTGCAGATGATCCGCTGGCGACTTTGCCGGAATCAGTTGTACGTCCCGGCAGGGAAGTGCTCAGTCAAGTGATGGAAGAGCTACGGTAACTGAAGTCTCGCGAAAATTCTGAAAATGTGGAGTGCGAAATTTTAATGGCGCAGGATTATAGTTTCCAGGTTTACGACACGGAAGTTTCGCATTTGGCTAAGTATCCGCAGGTTGGCGAGAATCCTATCTACCCAGCTCTTGGTTTAGTCGGGGAAGCCGGGGAAGTTGCGGAGAAAATCAAGAAGTTATGGCGCAACGAATTGAAGACCCGCGGTGCAGATTACTCTTCGGAACAAAAAACCGAAATTGTAAAAGAGCTGGGCGACGTGCTCTGGTACATTGCGGCGCTGGCGCGAGAAGTCGGTAGCACAATCGAAGAAGTTGCGAAGACGAACAGCGAAAAGCTTAACAGCCGCGGAAGACGCGGTGTGATCAATAGTGCGGGCGACAATCGTTAAGCAAAACTTCTTCCTCATTTCTTCTTATTTGCTTCTGGTTCACCGCTGTGTTCTGGATTCTCCCCCGGCTCGGGAAAATCTGTGTCGGACGATTTCAAAATTGAATTCTGATCACGATGGCCGAGTTGCCCTTGTTCAGACATATTTCCACCATGATTTTGGTTATCTTGTTCAACGGCGCCTTTGCCGCCATCCTGATCTTCCTCTTTTAAAACGCGTTTTGATTCAGCCACTAGCAAGCCTCCGGCAACGGGGAATCACACCGATTATCAGCTTACGGTAAAACTATTTTGCTAAGTATGCGTTTTAACTGTATATAGAAGAGGAAAATCCTCTACACAGGAAGGCTGTGAATTCCATGAAACAATTGTTGGCAATTGCTTTTTCGGCGCTGATTCTAACCATTAGCTCGTGGGCGCAAACGGGAAGCCCTCTCGCAAGTGAACCGGCTAACGCAACTGCGGCGCGAACTCACCATGCGCACTACCGCTCTGCAGCTCATCATCCTAAAAGACACCATGCCCGCCGCCATCATCACCACAAAAGAGCCTAACCCGCTCTTATTGCGCCGCTCTGCGGCTGGCCGTTGTTGCTACTCCCAATTTGTGCAGCCGCTCTTTTGCTTGTAAAGCTTCGTTCGAACGCGGATAACGTTGCACGACGTGCCGCAGAGCTGCAATTCCATCGTCTTTTTGTCCGAGTTCAACCAGCGCATATCCCTTCTTTAGTTCAGCTGCTGCGGCTTTGTTGCCATCAGGGAAGGATTGCAACACCTGATCGTAACTTTTTACCGCGGCCTGGTAGTTGCCCTGCCGGTACGCCAGTTCAGCCAGATAGAAGTATGCGTTCCCTGCCAGATCGGTATTCGGATAAAACTTAATGTAGTCGGAAAATTCCTGAGTCGCCAAATCACCATTGCCTGCGTTGTAATCGCGTAAGCCATTGTTGTAGAGGACATCGGGCGGAGGGGCTTGCGCCGCCAACGGTTGCGTTCCGGCAGGTTGTGTGCCGGGCTGTCCTGTTCCGGCTGCTCCAGCCGCGCTCGCCTGTTGCGAACTGAGATTTTGTTGCGCCGCCTGCATGTCTTCCAGTTGCTTGCTGACTTTCCCCAAGCGAGCTTTCAATTCATCAAGACTGTCATTCAAGGTCTGAATTTGTCCGGAAAGCTGATCGACACGGTTTCCGTCATCCCCTTGCTGTTTTTGCAGGGATGTCTGAAGCGTCCCAATGGAAGCAGCGACTTTGTTCATGCTGTCGGTGTTCTGGTCCATTAAGTTCTTCATTACACCCATGCGCTCATCAAACGACTGTTGCATACGGGCCATTTGATCCTGCAAGGCCTGCACTTGCGTTTGGAGTTCGATAATTTCTTTGCTCACCCCCCAAGCTGGAGTAATCGTAAACCAGAGAATTGAGAGCAGAGTCAGAAAGGTTATGTATCGGTGAATTTTCATAGGGTATCCGTTAACTATTCGCATTATAGATGCGAAATGTGAGCTGAATGTAAGCTGCAGTTCTACGGGAGAAACACACATCTTCGCCATTAAGAACCAGAATATCTACATGGCTGCCTGTATTGATGCAGCTTTGAAAATGTTTCATGTCTAGTAAGGAGCATGGAATGGCGCAAAAAGTAAATCCCCTTATTGCTATCTATATCACCGTAGGCTTTGGCGCCGCAGTGATCACGGCGCTTGTCATTGCTTTGACTTGGCATTTCTGGAATTACGGCAAAGCGTTCTCGTTCTGATAAATCGCGAACCAGAAATTGTAAGAGGCGAAGCTGAAAGAAAGCTTCGCCCCGATTCGCGATTATTTTTGATAAACGAAATGACCGACACGGTTTTGCTGCCAGCACTGCTCATTTGATTCGGTGCAGAATGGCTTTTCTTTGCCATAGCTGATCGTCTTTATGCTATCGGCACTCACCCCACCCTGCGTCAATGCACTCTTAACCGCACTCGCACGACTGTCACCCAGAGCGAGATTGTATTCCGTTGATCCTCGCTCGTCGCAGTGTCCCTCAATCGTGAAGCGCACATTCGGATGCTGCTTCAAGAACGTAATATCGCCCTGTAATGCCGATTGCTGGTCAGGTGCGATATCCGATTTGTCGTATCCGAAGAAGATGTCTTTCATGTTCTGCGAGAACAGTTCTTCTTCGGTTGCGGAAGCCTGTGGCTGAACCGGCGGTGGTGGCGTGGTCACAGTTACGCGGGCCGTCGCTTGTTGAGATCCGCCCGCACCTTTGGCCGTCAACGTGTAGGTTGTGGAAGCGGCCGGAGTAACCTGTTGTGATCCGCTTGGCTGGACTGCGCCAATCCCGTCAATACTTACATCCGTGGCATTGGTTGTTTGCCATGTAAGAGTGGTGGACTGTCCTTTATCTACGGTTTCTGGATTAGCCGTCAACGATGCGGTCGGTGCGGCTGGCGGTGGTGGCGGTGGTGGTGGCGGTGGCGCCGTTTTCTTGTGGCAAGCGCCCAGGAACATAATGGCGCTCAATGCAAATACGAGTGTGATCCACTTCATTGTCTGCTGCTTCACTGTTTCCTCCCCTGAAGATGACGCGCCATTGGCCTCAACGCGCGAATGTAATTCGGGCAAACGGATACTGCTCCGCTAGCTCCGAGTTAAACCGGAACGACTTCTTAGCAAAAAACTTGTTAATAAACTTATTTCGAAACCTGCCACTTACTTCCAGCTCCAGTTCGGCTGCGAGTTCGTCCCCGAAGTCGTTAACTGCTTCTGGTTCGTGCCATCGGCCAGCATGGTCCAGAGCTGCAGGCTTCCCGAACGATTGGATTGGAAAATAATGTGGCGTCCGTCTGGAGACCAGGACGGAAAATCATTTCGTCCACCATCATGCGTGAGCTGCACCCATTGTTTGCTGGTCACGTCCATGATGTAAATATCCTGCGCTCCCGGCGCGCCGGGTCCATAGTGACGCATCCACGAAATTGCCAGAAACTGTCCATTGGGAGACCATGATGGAGACACCGCGTATCCTTGGTCACTCAGCCGTTGCGAGTTCGTACCATCCGCTTCCATGGTGTAGATCTCAGGCAAACCACTGCGGCCACTCACCCATGCAATTTGTGCACCGGTCTTGCGATTCCATACCGGAGCAACATCAGGCCCCTTGTAGGACGTTATGCGTTTCAGATTTCCGCCGGACGCATCCGCCGTGTAGATTTCAGGATCTCCACTACGGGAAGACGAGAACGCGAGTTTGGTCCCGTCAGGCGACCAAGCAGGAGAAAGATTCGTCCCACCAAACCTGGGAAACGACACTATCCGGTTTAACTCGGTGGAGTACATCAGGATTTCCCATCCAGATTTCGTCAGCGAGCTAAACGCCAGACGCGATCCGTCAGGAGAGATACGTGGTGAAAGGGAAATCGATCCTAAATGAGTCACGGAACGCTGATTGGCTCCGTCGTAATCCATAGCCCAAATTTCTTTATGGCCGCTGCGGCTGCTTACGAAGTAAATGGAGCTTTCCGCAATGCCTGGAATGCCGCCACCTAAACGGAAGATGATCTCATCGGCAAATTTATGCGCGATGATTCGCACCGCATTGTCCGCGGCCGCATCTTGATATTGTTTGCCGAGTACCTGCGGCGAGGCGACGTTCTTAACGTCATAAAGCCAGCCCTGCACGGTCACGTTATTGCCGGAAACTCCTAAATTCCCAAACGCCAGCATGGAAGCGTTCACTGGCGCGGCACTCCAGGTTTCGAATTTCACATCGGCGGGAGCGCCAATGGCGCCCAGCGGATAGAAACTTTTGGAAGCCAGATCGAAAATACCGGCATTGTCCAGGTCATTCCACAGAGTGTCATTGAAAGTCTTGAGCAGGTCGGCGTTCTTGGCATCTTGAGTAGAAGCTTTGAAATCGGGAACGGCGATCCGGACTTTCTCAACGCCCAGCCCCGTTCCAGTGCGAACCCAGTCCTGTGCGTGCAATGGAGTTCCCACCGCGAGAACTGCCAAAAGCAGCAAGATTAACCACGAAATTGAAAACTGGACTGAAACAAAGCGTGCAGACGCACGCTTCAAAGATGTCGAGCTGACATGTATGGTGACACGACGGACAAACGAATTGAAATTCAACTTTCCCCCATAAATGACTTCTCTTGCTCCGTCTTACCTTTATTCAGAGTACACGAATAGAAACAGTATCTATCTTTTGTAATCGAACCAGAACTCAACTGATACTTTATTTCCAGAATAATCCGATGGCAATGGACCAAAAGTATCAATGCGCTGTAGCGCCTGGGCAGCCGAACGGTCGAGAGAGGGCACTCCACTGGACTGTTCCACCTGAATGTTGCTGGGGTGGCCATCCCGCCCGATATCGAAGGTGAGATAAACACGCTGCGATTGGCTAACACGCGGATCGACCTCATACTTCAGCCAGTTTTCGGATACTTTTTGCTGGATTACACGGACATACCAGGAAAATCGTGTACCGAAATCGCCCCCGCCACCGGTAAACCCAAATCCACCCTTGGCGCCACCAGCATTGAAATTGCCATAGGGACCGCTAACCGGACCACCCTCTCCGAAGGGAACAACGTTATTGTTTTCCGCCTGTTGTGTGGGCTGCGGCTTCTGGTTTGTAGGAGTGGTCTCCGGCTTGGGCTTTGGTTTTTTTTTCGTATCTTTATCTGGAATTGGGATTGCGTCAGGCTCTTTCTCGACAGGCTTTGGCTGAGACTTACTGATTCCTTTTGAATCATTGGCAAGAACGTTCTGGGTTTCGTTCGGCATCGATGGCAACGGTATTGTGCTCACGAGCGTGACGCCGATTGCTTCTCCGCCTCCACCTGCGCCCCAGGTGCCGCCTCCGCGACCTGGCCCGATCACGGCATAGAGCAAGATCGAACCCGCAATCGCGACGTGCAGGGCGACTGACCACGCCAGATTGCGACCCCAACTGTCGTGCTCAAAATAGATATCAGCGTTGGCTGCCATGCGACTCGAGGGGCTGGGTGACGATGCTCACATTAGTGATGCCAGATTGTTTTACCGCGTCCATGACAGTAGCGAAGGCTCCGAAGGGAACATCCTCGTCCGCGCGGATGAAGACCGATTGATGCTGAGGATCGCGAATTTTTTGCCGCAGCTTGGCCCCGATCTCATTAATGTTAACTGGATCATTGCCCAGAAAAACCCGCTGCTCCTTATTTATGCTCACGACCATGCGCTCTTCGGTGATTTCTTTCACGCTGCGCGTCTTAGGCACGTTCACTTCAATGCCCGACTGCAAGATGGGAGCAGTGACCATAAAAATGATCAGGAGCACCAGAACGACGTCTACCAAAGGCGTGATGTTGATATCGGAGAGAGAAGTCTGAGTTCGTCCGTTGGAAGCCGTGAAGGCCATTACCGCCGCACCCCCGGAAGTTCTTCTTCGCGGCGCGCAGGCTGCGGTTGTTGACGTTCGACAGCATTCAGCATCTCTAGTGCAAAGTCATCGGAGCGGGCAGCAAATTCGCGGATCGAGGCTCCGATCAAGTTATAGGCGATGACAGCGGGAATGGCGGCGGCGAGTCCGGCGGCTGTGGTGATCAAAGCTTCTGAAATACCAGGTGCGACGGCTCGAAGCGTTGCCGCTCCAGCCGTTCCTAATCCGTGAAAGGCATCAATGATGCCCCACACGGTTCCGAATAATCCGACAAAAGGAGTTACCGCGCCTGTGATGGCCAGCCAGGGAAGATTCCGTTCGAAGCGGGTTAACTCTTCGGATGAGGCAATCTGCATGGCGCGTTGAATCGAAACCAAATTCCTGAGAACGTTTCCCTGCCGTTTGAACTCCTCGTATCCACCTTCAAACACGCCTACGAGTGGGCTGGGTCGGAATTGTTCAGCGACTGCACTCACATCGGGCAGACGTTGCGCCTTGCGAAAGGCACGGACGAATCGGCCACTTTGGACACGCGCCCGCCGAAGCAAGCTCCACTTGGAAAGGATGATGGACCAGGAGACCAGGCTGAAAATCAGAAGAAGAAGGAGGACGATTTTTGCGACTGGTCCGGTTTCCCCTACGAGATCGACAATCTCTCCGCCGACGAATACAGCAAGAAATAAAGACAGATACATGGGTTTGGGAGAATCCAGCTTTGATTATAGACCAATGATTGCCAGCAAACAGACGCGAGAATCCCATTCATCAACAACTATTGTATTCATACCCAACCAACGCAGCGAACTGGCATCAAAAACGACGGAAGAGATGACTAACGATGATTGAGCAGTTCTAAAATCCGAACTCCAGGAGGAATTATGGCTCACTTTGGCACATTACGTGGCTACCGTTTCGCTGAGACCGACGCCATGTCGGATGACATTCGCGGCGCAAACCTTTACGGCCGGAACGATAGTAAGCTCGGCAAAATTGATGATGTCATCTTTGATCACAGTAACGGAGCCATTCGTTACATTGTGGTGGATACTGGTGGGTGGTTATCGAGTAAGAAGTTCATTATCCCTCCGCAGCAGCTTCGTCCTTCTACAAAGCATGAAAACGATTTCTCGGTGAATTTGGATAAAGAAGAGATCGAGAACTTCCCGCCATATAACGAATCCGTTGTCGCGTCGGACGAGAACTGGAAAGATTATGAAAATCGCTACCAGGAATCATGGGTGAGTGGGGCAGTACAGCACCGCGAGGGCAGCGACCACAACATAACTCCTACGGCGACTGAGATGCCGGCGCAAGCTGGATCCATCGGTAGCCAGATTAGTCCGGAAGAAAACCGCAGCTTGACCAATGATCGAATCGTTCCCGCAGGTCAGGATGAAGTAAGGATCGAGAACAGCGGTGCTGGGTTGGGACCTCGCTGGTCAACATTTGAGGACAGATTGCGCCAGCACAGGAAAGAAGTGACCCGCAGCTGCGTCACTTGCGAAACCGATAACAGCGGCATGAGGAAAGCCAGCTAATTATTTTGGGCGAACCTTTCCTCAAGGTCACGGCTTCGGCCGTGACCCTTTTTTAGGATAGGTGAATACGCAGTGTTCCGCATCACAGTGTTGCTGAGGAAAACTCTCAGCATCGTGTCTCTTCCGCTCTCGTCATAGACAGGCACAATTCTCGAAATTGGCGGCGGGCGGTGAAGTTATCTCAGTCAGAATCCGGAGCTTCATGTTATCCTTCGCTCAACTTCTTTAGCTAAGTCACCAGCCTGGGATCTCTCGATGCTTGTCGAACTGCGGCTCGAAAACTACGCGGTTATCGATAATCTGGCGGTGGCGTTTGCGCCAGGATTGAATCTTCTCACCGGCGAAACCGGCGCTGGCAAATCCATTTTGATCGATGCTCTCGCTCTTCTTCTCGGAGAAAAAGCTTCTTCGGAGGTAATCCGTTCTGGCACCGAGAAAGCAACGCTTTCGGCTGTCTTCGAAATCGAGAGCGCGGCTGAAAAGATCGTGGCAAAGATCTTTGAAACCAATGGCATCGATTCTGAAGATGAATCGATCATCTTGCGGCGGGAAATTTCAGCCGGAGGGAAGAGCCGCGTATTCGTCAACAATCAACCGGCCACGGTTGCTGTTCTCCGCCAGCTTGCACCTTATCTAGCGAACATTCATGCGCAAAATGAATCGATCCTCTCTTTTGACGCTACGGCTCGACTCGCTTTACTGGATGCTTTTGCAGGAACGCAGATCGATGCGACAACCGACGCTTTTCATAGCTGGAAAACGGTCGCTGCCCGAATTGAAGAACTGGAGCGCGGGGAGCAAGACCGTTTGCGGTTGCTCGACCTGTGGATATTCCAAAAACGTGAAATCGGTGAAGCCAAATTACAGCTTGGCGAAGACGAACGTCTGGAAAGCGAAAAACGGGTTCTAGCGAATGCGGAGAAGATATACAACGCAGCCCTGAACGCGTTTGATTTGCTCTATGAAGGGAATGCTTCGACTTCGGCGTCTCTACGGGCAGCCCAGAAGCATGTTGAAGAACTGGTTCGCTACGAACCTAAATTTCAAGAGGCTTTGACGGCCCTTGACACTGCGCGAATCAGCGTGGAAGACGTAGGCGCAACCTTGCGTGATTATGCTGGCGGTATTCAAGCCTCTCCCGAACACCTGGCAGAAGTGGAAGATCGGCTAGCCACGTTAGATCGTCTCAAGCGAAAGTATGGAGCAACGTTGCAGGATGTCATCGATTTCGGGGCCGAAGTTAGTAGGAAGCTCTCAGAGATGGAGAATAAAGACGAGCTATTGCGGCAACTTCGCGGAGAGCTCGCTCAGGCAGCGGAAGAATATTTGCGAGCCGCTCGGGCCATCTCAAAGCAACGGTATGAAGCGGCACGAAAACTAGAGAAGTTAGTCGAAGCCGAGATCAATGATCTTGCCATGAGATCTCATTTCAAAATAGAAGTCAGCGGCACAGATGAAGAAGGGAATTGGACGGCATCCGGCTTCGATCAGGTTTTGTATTTAATTTCCACCAACCCCGGCGAACCGGTGCGGCAACTCGAAAACATCGCCTCCGGCGGTGAGTTATCGAGAGTGATGCTCGCTCTAAAAGCAAGTGTGGAGGCGGGCACACGCAATAGGAAGAAAACTCTGGGGCAGCGAACGCTGGTATTCGATGAAATCGACACCGGTATCGGAGGGAGAGCTGCGGAAGCTGTCGGCAAGAAGCTCAAGAGTTTGTCGCGATCCAATCAAGTCCTCTGTGTAACTCATTTGCCGCAGATCGCCACCTTCGCGGATCATCATTACCTGATCGAAAAGAAAGAATCGGGCAGCCGCACCCGAACCACAATCCGTCAGATTACTGGAGAGGAACGAACCGAAGAGGTCGCCAGAATGTTAAGCGGAGCAAAACTTACGGACACTTCAAAAAAACATGCCGAGCAGATGTTGAAGAGCAATGCATAAGCCGGTCATTATGCAACTTGGTCCTAACCTATTGGCAAAGAAAAACCCGCTCCCAGAGGAGCGGGTTTTTAAATTACGACAGACTTACTGTCCGGGGCAGACGCTGGCTTCGTCGTTCTGGAAAGCCAGCCAGCTATGGACGGATGTGGTTCTCGGCGCACCAAAGTAGCCGAGGAACACCAAAGATTGCAAATTGTAGGTAAAGCTATTTGCGGTGTAAGGATAGGCTCCGTAGTTGCTGTTGCCTTCCAGCGGATCGCCAACTTCCAGAATGCTGTTGTCCTGGCAGTTGACGTTGTTGTCGACAAACGGATCATCCACCCATTCTCCAATTTCGTGCGAGAGCGCAGATACGTCCTGCGAGAACGAACCCGGGCTGTCTACATAGGTAGCATACGAATAAGTCTGACCGCCTGGCTGTGCACCATTGGCACTGTGATAGCCACCGATGCAGCAACCACCGCCCTGTGTCAGGTAAATGTTATAGGTAATGAACAAGGGTAGGACGCCCGGATTAACGGTCTTGATCGCCGCCATATAGGTTTGCAATTTTGCGTCAAAGGCATTGATATCCATGGTTCCTATAACGCCAGAACCAAATGGGTTGCTGAATACGCCGCCTTGGGCCGCAGTTACTTTAATAGTCTTTTCTGCCGCTACAGTCGGTTGACCCAGAAGAACATGGTAACCAGTGTGAGTCTTAACTGATTTCCAGAAGTTGCCCCGTTGGAAAGCGTCGATGTACTGCGTGGTTCCTAAATCAGTGCCGCCCTGGTTGAAATCCACCGTCGATTGAAAGATGGGCGAGTTCGTCGTATTTAGAACTATTGACTGTCCATTGGATACCTTGTGCGTTTTTGGATCAAAGGTAGTGTTGCCGTTGGTTGCTCCATAGACCATTTTGATTGGCACAAGTATCACTGGAATAGTGGTTGAAGTATTGGTCGTGGCAGGATTCGTTCCAACCATGGTGTAGGTGATCTTTTGCTTGGTCTTGTCCGTGAAACTTCCGTTCCACTGTACAAGCGGAGTGGAGACGTTTGCAGATGCCTTTGCGGGGTGCGCAGGCAATGTCTTGTACATCGGTTTTGCGTCGAGAATTCTCGGCGCATTATTATCTTGTGCGGAAGCGATGCCGGCGGTACAAGCCAGCAAAAGGGATGCAGCTAAAAAATGCTTATTCATAATCCTAATCCACTCCTTGGGAGGTCTGTTAAGGTTTGCAGTGCTCAAATGCGGCAGAGGTTTTCAGGCGAAATGAAGGTATCACGTCGCAATGCAGTTTGAAAATAAGAAGTTTTTGCACCGTGAACACATGTGCAAAATATTGCGATCCTACAATTTAGTTACGTTGCATTGATTCGAGCAACGATCTGTCGAAGTTGAAAGCTAAGTTATTAAACTTTGGGGACGCAAAAATCGCATTTTGATCTAATCCCATTCGCCTCCCAAAATTCCCCAATCGATGCTAATCCTAGCTGTTTCTAGGGCTTACATTGACCAAAGGGGTTCATGTCCGGTAGGTTTGTAGGTAACTTCATTGTGAAAAAGTGTATGCTTTATGTGTCCAAAACGATATGGGAGAGATAGTGTCCAACGCTAAAAGTGACGACAAGACTTTGCTTTTGCTCAAGCCTCGTGGTTTTTGTGCGGGCGTAGTTCGCGCGATAGATATTGTCCGTATTGCTCTTGAGGCTTTTGGTCCTCCGATCTACGTACGCAAAGAGATCGTGCATAATCGTTTCGTTGTGGAGGAACTTCAGGGTAAAGGCGCGATATTTGTCGATAGCGTTGAAGAAGTCCCCAATGGCGAACGTGTAATTTACAGCGCCCATGGAGTTTCTCCCGAAGTGCGTGATGCCAGCAAAGCTCGCGGTTTACGCGTAATTGACGCGACATGTCCCCTGGTCACAAAGGTTCACGTGGAAGCCGTCAAGTTTGCGAAAGAAGGATACTCGCTTATTTTGATTGGTCATCGCGATCACGATGAGGTGATTGGAACTCTGGGTGAAGCGCCGATCGTGACCCAGGTAGTTGGATCCCCTCAGGAAGTGAATTCGCTGAGCGTCCCAGATCCTGATCGAGTTGCCTATTTGACGCAGACAACTCTTAGTCTGGATGAAACCAAGGACATTATCGCGGCCCTGCGAAAGAAGTTTCCCAATATTACCGGGCCACATGCGCAGGACATTTGTTACGCAACGGAAAACCGGCAGGTGGCAGTGAAGCAAGTGGCTTCCGACGCTGATTTATTGCTAGTGGTTGGCTCCGATAATAGCTCTAATTCCAATCGGTTAGTGGAAGTTGCACGCAATCTAGGTACAAGTTCGCATCTAATTGATAGTTTCCGCAATATTCGGCCAGAGTGGCTTGAGGATGTGAAGACAATTGCTTTAACCGCAGGTGCTTCGGCTCCCGAGTGTCTGGTTGAAGAAGTTGTGAAGTTTCTGGACAGCAAGGGGTTCAATAACGTACAGGAACTCGAGGTTATGCCGGAAAATGTGCGCTTTGGTCTACCGCCGGAGATCGTACAGGCGATAGCCAGTGCGCCAGCATCCGTTAGCGCAGACTAATTAATTATATGGACGAAAACTCCTCCCCTTCATTCCCGGCTTCGTCCGGTCCGCAACTACGCTTCGGAAAAATTGATGATCTGGCCAGCCGCGTGGCAGTTGCCATGGATGGCGCCCGCCGTTTCCTCTTTTCTCAGCAACATGAGGAAGGATACTGGTGCGGCGAGCTGGAAGCCGACACTACACTCGAGTCCGATTACATCCTGTTGCATACTCTGCTTGGAACCGGTAACCCCGAACGCTTCCAGAAAGCGGCGAATTATATTCTGCAACATCAGAATGAAGATGGCGGCTGGAGCATCTACGCGGGCGGACCTGCCAATATTAGTGCGTGCGTCAAAGCTTATTTTGGGTTGAAGCTGGCTGGCTATACGGCGGATCACCCTGCCATGGTGCATGCACGCAAGAAGATCCTGGAACTCGGCGGCGTGACCGAAGTAAATACCTTTACCAAGATCTATCTTTGCTTCTTCGGCCAATACGATTACGATGCGGTTCCGGCAATTCCGCCAGAGATCGTGCTGTTTCCGAACTGGTTTTGGTTCAACATTTACGAGATTTCTTCCTGGTCGCGGGCCATTCTTGTCCCGCTTTCCATTGCGTACGCCAAGAAGCCTTTCAAGAAAATTCCTGATGATATGGGAGTGGAAGAGCTCTTCGTTGGCGGACGCGACAAATCGCGCATGCATCTGCGCTGGTCTAAAAAGGTGATCTCGTGGCGCAACGTTTTTCTTTCTCTGGATCGTTTGACGCACTGGTTTGAGCGGGTGCATATTCGTCCCCTGCGTTCGATTGCTTTGAAATCGGCTGAGAAATGGATGCTGGAACGCTTTGAGATGAGCGATGGTCTCGGTGCAATTTATCCATCGATACTTAATTCCATCATCGCGCTGCGATGTTTAGGCTATTCAGTGGATGACCCGCAGGTGATTCGCGCACTCGATGAGTTTGAAAAATTAGGGATCGAGGAAGGTGACACGTTCCGCATGCAGCCATGCAAGTCACCTTTGTGGGATACGGCTTACGCGCTGTTTGCCTTGGGCGATAGCGGAATATCGGCGGCTGATCCTCGCATGGTGAAATGTGCGGACTGGATTTTACAGAAGCAGGTTCGCAAAGAGGGCGACTGGAAGGTCAAGAACAAAGCTGGCAAGCCAGGTGGATGGTACTTCGAGTTTAACAACGAGTTCTATCCCGATGTCGATGATACTGCAATGGTTTGTCTGGCGCTTGGACAAGTAGAACATCCCAATGGGCGATATCAGCGCGAGTCCGTGCAGCGAGCCATCGATTGGGTTTTGTCTATGCAGTGCAAGAATGGCGGGTGGGCTTCTTTCGACAAAGACAATGACCGCATGGTGTTTCAGCATATCCCGTTTGCTGACCACAATGCCATGCTGGATCCAGCCACAGTTGATATTACTGGCCGTATTTTGGAAATGCTCGCAGCTTATGGATACGACAAGAATCATTCGGCTGTAAAGCGGGCGCTGAAGTTCATTCGCGACGAGCAGGAATCCGATGGTTCCTGGTTCGGCCGCTGGGGAGTGAACTATCTTTACGGAACAATGCAGGTTCTGCGTGGACTTGAAGCTATGGGGGTGGATCATCACGAGCCTTATATCCAGTCCGCCGCCGAGTGGATACGAATGTTCCAGAATCCTGATGGCGGCTGGGGAGAAACTTGCGGTTCCTATGACGATCCCGGGGCAAAGGGTGTAGGTCCGAGCACTCCTTCACAGACGGCATGGGCCGTTATGGGATTGCTCGCGGCAAGTGACACTCGTAGTGAATCCGTTGCGCGCGGAATCGCCTATTTGCTTCGGACACAGAAAAAAGACGGATCGTGGGACGAGCTGGAGTACACGGGCACGGGATTTCCGCGCGTGTTCTATCTCATGTATCACATGTACCGCCAGTACTTCCCGTTGATTGCGTTGACGACCTACAAGAAAGCCATGATAGGCGAATCGCGAAACTCTCCGCCGTTGCAAACCGCCGTGAACTGAATTGCTGACATACCATTTCAGTTTTCGGCAGCTCGTAGGACAGCAATGGCTCGAAGTGGAAAGCTTCCCATGAAAGCCTTCATAACAGGAGCGACGGGGTTTGTAGGTATCCATGTTGCCCGGGCTTTGGAAGCGCAAGGTGCCGACCTGCGTGTGTTGGTCAGGCCCAGCAGCGATTTAAAAAACCTCCAGGATTTAAAGGCAGAGCGCGTTACCGGGGATTTGCGCGATCCCGCATCCCTGGAAAGAGCGATATCGGGTTGTGAAGTCGTGTTTCATGTTGCGGCTGATTATCGCTTGTGGATTCGAGATCCGGAAGAGATGTACCGATCCAATGTCGAAGGCACCCGCAGCATTCTGAAGGCTGCTCGTAAGAATGGAGTCCGGCGGGTCGTGTACACATCGAGTGTTGCCACCATGGGATTTACCTCGAATGGACATCCTGCGGATGAAAATTCGCCTGTGTCGCTCGATAACATGATTGGGCACTACAAGCGTTCGAAGTTCATGGCTGAAAAAGTGGCGATGGCAGCAGGACAAAATGGCATGGATGTAGTAGTGGTGAATCCGACGACGCCGGTCGGGGATAAAGACATAAAGCCAACCCCGACGGGGCGGATCATTCTTGACTTCCTGAAGAAGAAATTTCCGGCTTACGTGGACACGGGATTGAACCTGGTGGATGTTACAGAGTGCGCTCGTGGGCATGTCGCGGCACTGGAAAAAGGAAGAAGTGGCGAACGCTACATTTTAGGGGGGGAGAATCTGACGTTGAAACAGATTCTCGATAAATTGGCCGCGATTACAGGATTACCGTCGCCGACGATTAAGGTTCCCTACGCAGTAGCCTTGGCCACGGGAGTGGTCGATGAGTTGGTTACAGGACGTCTATTGGGACGTGAACCGCGCGCGACGATTGACGCGGTGCGTATGGGACGAAAAAAAATGTTTGTGACTTCCGGTAAATCAGAGCGGGAGTTGGGGTGGAAGGTATTGCCGGTGGAGAGCGCATTACGCCGCGCAGTAGATTGGTTTCGAGAGAATGGATATGTCAGTGCCTAGAGTTTCGATTGTGGCTGCGCTCGAAAGGGAAGTGTGGCCAATCGTGAAACACTGGCGTGCAATCGAGCGCGAGCATGACGGCGGTAAATTTAAATTCTTTGAAAATGACCGTGCCGTTGTGATCTGCGGGGGAATTGGCAAAGAAGCGGCACGCCGTGCTACAGAAGCTATCATTTGTTTGTATGAGCCAGTCGCTGTTATCTCCGTCGGCTTCGCAGGCGCGTTGGACTCGAAGCTAAAAGTTGGGGTGCCAGTCCCCGTGAGAAAAGTTATCGATGCAGCGGACGGAAGCAGATACGAATTTGAAGACGGCAGTTTTACTTTGGTTACATCCAGCGACGTTGCTGGAACCGTGCAAAAAGAAAAAATTGGCAAGGCTTATGGGGCGCATGCAGTAGATATGGAAGCGGCAGCGGTAGCGAAGGGCGCACAAAAACATGGAATCCCGTTTCTGACATTCAAGGCTATCTCCGATGAAATGGATTTCGAGTTTCCTTCCATGCAGCGATTCATTACATACAGCGGCCGATTCCAGACTGCAAGATTCGCGGTTTTCGCTACGTTTCGTCCATGGCTCTGGCCGAAGTTATTTCAATTAGCGCGAAACAGCGCCAAAGCTACAAAAACATTGTGCGGCTGGTTGGATCAGTACAATCACCCAGTAGAGAAATTGGAGAATTCTACACCGGGGTTGCATCCAATATTGAGAGTTCGTTAGCGAAAATGGTAACTACCGGACAATTTGCAGTTGAAGATCGCAAGCGGGTAATTCCTGCCACTATGCTCGCTGCGGTTTATCGTGGAGTCAATGACGTTCGTTTGGAATCGGTGCCTGTACCGAAAATTGGACGAGGCGAATTGCTGGTACGCGTGCATACCTGCGGTATTTGTGGCACCGACCTAAAGAAGATCGCGACTGGTTCCCATTCGGCGCCACGTATTTTCGGACACGAAACGTCGGGCGAAGTGGCTGCTGTGGGGGATGGGGTGGACGATTTTCGAATCGGAGAGCGAGTCGTTGTGTTTCACCACATTCCTTGCGGTGAGTGTTATTACTGCCGGCATAAGACGTTTGCACAGTGTGAGACTTACAAAAAGGTGGGATGCACGGCCGGCTTCGAACCTTCTGGTGGAGGTTTTGCAGAGTACGTTCGCGTTATGGATTGGATTGTTCAACGCGGTACAGTCCGAATCCCTGATGAGGTTTCGTATGAACAGGCATGTTTTCTCGAACCGGTAAATACTTGCCTGAAAGGTATTGAGAGACTTGCAATTGAGTCCGGTGACACGGTTCTCGTAATCGGTCAAGGTCCCATTGGCATCATATTGAGTGCATTAGCCAAGCGGGCGGGGGCCACGGTAATTACTTCCGATTTATATGAACAGAGGCTTACAATATCCAGAGACTTTGGCTTAACAAATGGGTTAAATGCTTCTTGTACAGATATCGTGCAAGCGGTACGTAAACAGACCGAAGGACGGGGTGCTGACGCTGCGATTTTGGCAGTTGGTGGCAACAGCCTGATTAAGACTGCTATGGATGCAGTTCGGCCGGGTGGTCGAGTTTTGTTATTCGCGCAAACGGTACGGAGTGAAGCGGCGATAGATCCTTCCGCCGTTTGTGTAGACGAGAAGACGTTGATCGGATCTTATAGTGCTTCGGTCGACTTGCAAGAGGCTTCGGTACAATTTGTAATGAATCGAGAAATGAATCTAGAACGATTAATTAGTCACAGCTTTGCTCTTTCCGACGGACTTGAGGCCCTGCGTTTAGCGGCACATCCGCAAGCTGATTCCATGAAGATCGTAATTCAGCCTGACGGTTTTACAAGTAGAACTCAGGAAGGAAGCTCAGAGTGAACGGAAAAATGACAGCGGCTGTCCTCTATGGTAAAGAGGACGTAAAGATTGAGAGAGTACCAATCCCCCGTGTCGGTGAGGGAGAGGTGCTGGTGAAGGTGCAGGTTGCGCTAACCTGCGGAACCGATTTGAAGGTATACCAGCGTGGCTATCATGCCCGCATGATTGTTCCTCCGGCGCTGTTCGGGCACGAACTGGCGGGTACCATCGAAGAAGTTGGCGCTGGAGTGCGCGGATTCAAAAAGGGCATGCGGGTGGTGGCATTGAACTCTGCCCCTTGCCAGATGTGCTTTTATTGTTCGAAACATCAGCCAAATCTTTGCGAAGATCTGCTGTTCAACAACGGCGCCTATGCCGAGTACATTCGGATTCCGCGCCGGATTGTAGAACTCAACATGCTGGCGATTCCTCCTAATGTAACAGTGGAAGAAGCCGCTATGACTGAACCGCTCGCCTGCGTATTGCGTGGATTGCACGAGACCGGAGTGCAGATCGGGGACACAGTCACAGTAATCGGCGGTGGTCCCATCGGACTCATGTTTGTCCAGGTTGCCAAAGCTGTTGGATGCAATGTGATTTCTGTGGTAAAGCGGGACTCTCAGGTCACGGCTGCAAAGCATATGGGAGCGCACGAAGTAGTTCAGATCACCAAAGTGAAGGATCCGGTTGAAGCTGTGCGGATGCTGTCTCCTGAAAAACGCGGCAGCGATGTGGCCATTGAAGCCGTGGGCCGACCCGAGGCATGGGAATGGGCGATCGACATGGTACGCAAAGGTGGAACGGTAAACTTTTTTGGAGGATGCGCCAGCGGTACCAAGGTGCAGCTTGACACCAACCGGCTGCACTATTCCGAAGTAACGCTTAAAGCGACATTCCATCACACGCCGGAAACTGTGCGGCGGGCGTTTGCGTTAATTACGGAAAAGAAAATTCGCTCCACCGACTACATTACCGGCGAAGCGCCGCTCTCGCGATTACAGCAGGTTCTCAGCCATATGCTGAATCGCAATGGCGATATCAAAACCGCCATCATTCCCGGCCATTAATACAGGAGCCCGGATCGCATGAAACTTGGGAGATGCAATTAGCTATGTCATCTATTGCCAGACAGGACTCCCAATTGATTTCTTCCTCGTTGGACGGTTGGCAGCGGCTTCCGCCGCAGTATGCGATTCCTGAGAGAGCCCCTTCGCAAGCTGAGGCGCAAGAGTATTGCCGTCGTCTCGCGCGCAGTCATTACGAAAATTTTTCCGTTGCAAGCTGGTTTCTTCCCAAGCCACTGCGCCAGCATTTTTTCAATGTTTATTCTTATTGCAGAATTTCGGATGATTTGGGCGATGAAGTAGGAGATTCCGCCGCATCTTTGCGATTGCTTGATCAGTGGGAAATAGAGCTCAACGCCTGCTACAGCGGAAGCCCGCGACACCCGGTGTTTGTGGCTTTAGCCGAAACTGTTCGCGCATTCGACATCCCTAAGCAGCCCTTTGCCGATTTGCTGACCGCCTTCCGCCGCGACCAGACTATTACGCGACATCCGACTTTCGGAGATCTTCTCGATTATTGTCACTACTCGGCCAATCCAGTCGGTCATCTCGTGCTTTATTTATGTGGGTATCGTGATGAAGAGCGGCAGGCTTTGTCGGATTTCACCTGCACTGCGCTGCAACTTGCGAACTTTTGGCAGGACGTGAGTACAGATTACGCAAAGGGACGCATATACCTTCCTCTCGAGGACTTGCAACATTACGGAGTAACCGAAGCAGACATCGCTGCGCAAAAAAATACGGCGGCATTCTGCGAGATGATGCACTTTGAAGTCGAACGCGCGCGCGAGTGGTTTGAATCGGGCTTGCCCCTTATTAAAAAAGTTGACCGCGAACTGGCCATTGATCTCGATCTGTTTAGCCGCGGAGGGATGGAAATCTTAAACGCTATCGAGAATCAGGGGTTCAACGTTTTAGGAAACCGTCCATCGATTTCAAAACCCCGGAAGCTGGCGTTAGTGGCTCGCGCGGCTTGGGGAAAGTTGTTATGAGCACGGCCGTGCAGCAGCAGATTCCCACCCAATTTTCTCCTACCCAATCGCAACTTGCGGTTGCTTATTCTGTATGCCGGGGCATTACTCGGACCGCCGCCAAAAATTTTTATTATGCATTTCTTGTGCTGCCCAAAGCTAAACGTCAGGCATTGTGCGCCGTATACGCTTTCATGCGAAAGTGCGACGACATTGCCGACGATGTAAACCTGCCCTCGCGTGAGAAAGAACAGAAGTTGAATGCGTGGCTGGAGGCTTTCCATCGTGCTCTTTTGGGGCAGCCGACTGACGATCCGGTATTGCTTGCGCTCACTGACGCGCAACGAAATTTTAATATTCAAGTTGGCTGGCTCGATCAGTTGGCGTATGGCACAGCCATGGATATTCAGGAAATGGATGTTCAAGAAAGCGAGCGGCCCGAAATATCGGCCGTCGCGCCACACGTGCAGTACCGGACATTCGAAGATTTGCGTCTGTATTGTTACCGGGTCGCATCGGTAGTGGGATTGGTTTGCATCCGCATCTTCGGATATCGCGAGCCTGAGGCAGAGCCTTTAGCCGAACGCTGTGGTCTGGCGTTTCAACTCACAAATATCATCCGCGATGTTAAAGAAGACGCGGCTATGGGTCGGGTCTATCTTCCCGAGGAAGATTTGGAAAAATTCAGCCTTTCCGCGGCGGAGTTAACTTCTGCCGCAGAATCTTCCCAGTCGTTAGCTGCGCGTTTCGCGCCCTTGCTGGCTATGGAAACAGACCGTGCCCGCGAGTTTTATCAATCCGGCATGGACTTAATTCCATATATAGACGAGGACAGCCGGCCGGCGTTGTGGGTGCTTATCACCATTTACAGCCGTCTTCTCGAAAAAATCGCAGCCAGCCAGTACGACGTTTTCAGCAGCAAACTCCGCCTCACCACACGAGAAAAGCTCACGATCCTGGGAAAGGGTTTTCTGCAACGCCTGACCTGATGCGTGAGTCCCAAGTAAACCAAAACATTACGAATTCAACTTCAACACAAGCTTCCACAGTGGCAGTCGTGGGAGGCGGCCTTGCTGGACTTGCCGCTGGATGCGCTCTGGCGGACAGCGGTTTTCGCGTCAGTGTCTTCGAACGGCGTCCTTACCTCGGAGGGCGCGCATCCTCATATCAACATCCTGGAACAGGCGAAGTCGTCGATAACTGCCAGCATGTACTTTTCGGATGTTGCACAAATCTCATAGAGTTTTATAAGCGGATCGGCGTGAGTGAAAAAATTCGGTGGTCGGACGAGATGACTTTCGTCGAGCCGGGCGGCCGGATGTCGGTTCTTCGTCCGGCATTTTTGCCAGCTCCTCTTCACACCATGCCATCGTTCCTGAGTTTTCCTTTCCTGGATGTGCGCGATAAGTTTGCGATTGCTCGGGCAATGGCATTTCTGGTTCCGCACGCGCTTCCAGACACAGGAGAGTCATTTATGGATTGGCTGCGGAAGCATCGCCAGACAGAAATGTCCATCGAGCGTTTCTGGAAACCTATCTTGGTGAGCGCCTTGAGTGAGGACCTGGATCAAATCTCAGTTTCCGCTGCCGCTCAGGTCGTGCGAGAGTCGATGAAATCGGACGCTGCCCGCCGCATGGGAATACCGGCGATCCCACTCACTGACCTCTACAGCGCCGCACAAAATTACATTACAAATCGTGGAGGAAGTGTCCGCCTGCGATCCGGCATTGAGAGTTTGCAGCTGGAAGATGATAAGCCCGTATTGACTTTTGCCGAGGGCTTCGCAAAGTTTGATTTCGTTATACTCGCAGTCCCTTACTTTGCGCTGGCATCCTTATTACCCCAAAATGGCGATGCGCAGCCGCTACGGGAACAGATATCGCATTTTCAGAGTTCGCCGATTACCGGAATTCACTTGTGGTTCGACAAACAGATTAGCGATCTTGAACATGCGGTATTGCTCGATCGCACTGTGCAGTGGATGTTCCACAAATCGAAGCTGCTGGGACGAAACACCGAAGGCAGCTATGTGGAATTAGTGGTGAGCGCGTCGAAGAGCTTAATCGAAAAATCAAAGCAGGAGATCGTGGACATGGCATTGAGCGAGGTTCGCGAATTTTTTCCCGAAGCCCGCTCCGCAAATCTCGTCAAATCGACTGTGATCAAAGAAGTCAATGCGACCTACTCGCCGAAGCCAGGAATCGATGTGCATCGCCCAAAATCCGAAACATCCCGGCCGCGCGTGTTTCTGGCGGGAGACTGGACAGCCACCGGCTGGCCAGCCACGATGGAAGGTGCGGTGCGCAGCGGATATCTGGCCGCAGAAGCTTTGGTTAGAATCACAGGTAAAAGTGATCGCTTTCTGATCCCTGATCTGCCGCCAGCAGGATTCATGCGATTGTTCGGATAAATCTTGGAAAGCATCTTATGGATTGCTCGATTGGCCAATGCAATGATCGGGCAAAATGTGATGAGCGAAGATAACGACTATTCAAGCGAACCTCGATCCCATCAGAAATAACAAAAATGTGACAAACAATCTAATATGATGGGCGATCACCTGCGCGGCCATGAGTTAAGATTTCATTCAAACGGAGAAGTGTGATTGTTGATTCGAGAGGGAATTGAGCTGGCGAGTCTTACTGATGTTGGCTGTCAGCGTGAAAATAATGAAGACGCTTATGCCTATTGGGAGTCTGCTCATGATGACGAGTTCGCCCGCAAAGGCCGGCTTCTAATCGTAGCCGATGGAATGGGCGGCCACCAGGGTGGCCAGGAAGCCAGTCACCTGGCAGTACAGGTGGTTCAAGATATTTATGCTACGGAAGACGGCACGCCGCAAATACTGCTCAACACCGGTATCCACACTGCCCATCAACGTATTCAAGCGTGTGCCGAACAGAATTCAGCTTTGCACGGCATGGGGACCACCTGCACTGCCGTCGCTCTGGTTGGCAATCAAGTTTACTTCGCTCACGTAGGCGACTCCCGTTTGTATTTAGTGCGCGGCTCTGTGATTACCCAACTCACGCGTGATCATTCTTATGTGGGTCGGTTAATTCAGAGTGGCGTGATCAGCCCTCAGGATGCCGAGTCGCATCCTCAGCGCCACGTCCTGACTGCTGCACTTGGTGCAGGCTCGCCAGAGGTTTCGCCAGATGTTCCCGAGCATCCCTTCTTATTGCAGAAAGACGATGTCTTGCTGCTTTGCACAGACGGCCTCTGGGGTCTCGTCCCCGAGAGGGATATGGTCGTTACGGTCAACTCCAATTCTCCCTCTGCGGCCTGCCGCGCCTTAGTGCAAATGGCGAAGGACCGTGGCGGCCCCGACAACATCACCCTTCAGATTCTTAAGTTCTGATCGAATTATTTCCGGCAATATGCACCGATTTACTTCAGCAATGCAAAAAAGTTATCAACTCTGACTTTATTCAGAACTGGCCGCAAGTCTCCTAATTCCAAATAATCAATGTAAGTTGCTGATAATGATTGCCGAATCGCGGTGTCTCCATCTTACTTCTTAGGTGGTACTTTAATTGCCAAGTCCTCTATGTCAATAAACTCTATTATTTCGATAGAGTTTTATGACACAATGGCACAACTATGAAAATCTCCCAAAAGGGTCTCTACGCACTTCAGGCCATGATGATGTTGGCCCGCCACCATAATCAGGGGGCGATTCGCATTCGCGACATTGCTTATGAAGAAGTTCTTCCGGAAAAGTTCCTGGAGCTAATTCTTCTCGAATTGAAAAACGCTCGCATGGTGGAAAGTGTCCGGGGAGCGAAAGGCGGTTACCAATTGCGCCGCGACCCTAGCGAGATTCGGCTCAGTGAAATCATGCGCCTCATCGACGGCCCTCTCGCTCCCTTTGGGGACGCCGAACAGCTCCGTACCCTGATTGATCACGATGCCGAGCATCGTTCGCTCTACCAGGTTTTTCTCGATGTGCGCAATGCCGCCGCCAAAATTCTCGACAACACTACGCTTGCGGACATTATCAAAGGATCAGACCCATCGAAATCGAAAAAGAATCATCGCAGGAAAAACGACGAACCCGGTGTTCTGCCAATGGTGGTGAATGGCCCTCAGGCCAGGAGCCGCAATGGTTAAGAAATTTATTTTTACTTTGGGTTTTCTGTTGCTGGGGTTCGCTGCACATTTCTCTCTAGCGCAGACTGTTATTCGCGTAGGCGCTTTTCCCAACATTACCCATGCGCAGCCCATGGTCGGAAAAGCCAACGGCTGGTTCGACAAGGCAATGGGCTCGAACGTGAAAATTCAATGGACGAGCTTTAACGCTGGTCCGTCGGCAATTGAAGCCTTGTTTGCCGGTGCGATCGACATGACTTATGTCGGTCCCAATCCGACCATTGCCGGATATGTTCGTTCCAATGGAGAAGCTTTGCGAGTAGTGGCCGGTGCGGCCAGTGGCGGAGTCGGGCTGGTCGTGCGAAATGACGCGGGGATTAACAAGCCGGAAGATTTTCACGGAAAACGCATCGCCTCACCGCAACTCGGTAATACGCAAGATGTAGCTCTGCGCGCATGGCTTAAGTCTCACGGCCTGAAAACCACCGATAAAGGTGGCGACGTGCAAGTTATGCCGATGGCCAACCCCGATCAGCTCACGCTCTTTTTGAAAAAGGAACTCGATGGGGCCTGGGCCCCCGAGCCTTGGGCGACGCGATTGATCCGCGAAGGGAATGGCCGCCTTTTTCTCGATGAACGGACGTTGTGGCCGCAAGGACAGTTTGTCATTACCAATCTCATCGTCAGCACAAAGTTTCTTAAAGAGCATCCTGATCTAGTCAAGAACTGGATTCGTGCGCACGTCGAGTTGACCGATTGGATTAATGGCCATCTGCCTGAAAGCAAGAAGCTGTTAAACGATCAAATTCAGAAAGAAACTGGAAAGCCGCTCGCGCCCGCCATACTCGACGAAGCCTTTACCAGGTTGCAGGTCACCTATGATCCGCTGCGCAATTCGCTGATTACCTCGGCACACTCCGCCTATGAAGCCGGTTTTCTTGGCAAGCAGCAACCCGATCTGTCGAGTCTCTATGAGCTTTCACCGCTCAATCAAGTGTTAGCGGAAAAAGGAAGGAAGCCGATCCAATGACGCCGAATCCCGCAGTTCAACCTTCTTTTTCGGGCGAGCATAGAAAATCGGTACACAGCGCTAACGCGCGCTGGAAGGCAGGAGCTGCTCCTGCCGTTGTCTCGTTGCGGCAACCGGAAGCCAACGGAGACCCCAAAGTGCATTTGGACGGAATCTCCCTGAGCTACAAAACCAATGACGGTAAACGGCTGCTCGCGCTCGACAACATCGATTTGAAAGTACAGCCTGGCGAGTTCCTGTGCATTGTCGGCCCTTCTGGTTGCGGCAAATCAACACTGCTTCATTTGATCGCGGGCTTGCACCAGCCGACATCCGGCAGCGTCTTAATGGACAACAAGCCTGTTGCCGCTCCCGGCACCGATCGCATTCTTATTTTTCAGGAGCTCGGACTTTTTCCTTGGCTCAAAGTCGGCGAAAACGTCGAATTCGGCATGAAGATGAAAGGCATCTCAAAAGCCGAGCGGCGGGAAAGAGTCGATTATTATCTGCGCCTGGTTCATCTAGCGCAGTTCAAAGACAGCTACACTCACCAACTGTCCGGTGGAATGCGGCAGCGTGTGGCGCTTGCTCGTGCGCTGGCAACCGAACCCGATGTATTGCTCATGGACGAGCCCTTTGCGGCGCTCGACGCGCAAACTCGCGATCTGTTGCACGATGAATTGGAACGTCTATGGGCGGAAACTGGACGCACCATTATCTTTGTGACGCACAACGTTCGCGAAGCTATCCGCCTGGGGGACCGGGTTGCTCTCATCTCGTTCCGTCCAGGGAAAATTAAACGCGAGTATCGCATCGACCTGCCTCGTCCGCGCCAGCTTGAAGATGTCAATGTAGCTTTGTGCGCTCGCGAAATTCTCGATGACCTGCGCAGCGAAATTAATAAATCTCTTGAAGAGCAATACGGAGACAAGGAAGTCCGGGCATGAAGAAGTTTGCCAGGCATGCAATTTTCTACGCGGTGCTTATTGGGGTGTGGTTTCTGCTCGCCGCCTTGAAAATATGGCCGCCCTACGTCTTTCCAACTCCGCAAGGCGTATTTGAATCGCTTTGGGCTGGCTTCGCTGATCACAGCTTCTGGATTGCGATCGCGGTAAGCATGAAGCGCATGCTGCTCGGCTACACGCTGTCTGTCGTGCTGGGAATGGTTCTCGGCTTGGGCGTTGCCAGCAACAAGTTCCTCGAAGAAACCATGGGCGGCCTGCTCGTAAGTCTGCAAAGCCTTCCGAGTATCTGCTGGTTGCCGCTCGCAGTGCTCTGGTTTGGTCTAACCGAGAAGGCGATCTTGTTTGTCGTCGTAATGGGATCATTACTTTCCGTAACCATCGCAATGGAAGACGGGCGTAAGCAAATGCCAAAGATCTATGGAATGGCGGGACGCAACCTGGGAGGAACGGGATTCAAGTTGTTTTGGTATGTGTTGCTCCCAGCCAGTTTGCCATTCATCTTGAACGGGCTCAAACAAGGATGGGCCTTCGCCTGGCGCTCCCTGATTTCTGGCGAAATGATTTTCGTGAGTTTGGGGCTGGGGCAACAATTAATGATGGGCCGTGATCTCAACGATATGAATCTGGTGATCGCCGTGATGCTGCTGATCATAGCAATTGGTTACATCGTGGATGGATTAGTATTCCAAACGGCAGAGCGGCGCTTGCAGCGGAAATGGGGATTAGCCGCCGCAAGCTGATAAATCGAGAGCTGATACAACAAATCGGGTCGATATGCTTGGTTGCCTCAACAGTGTAAAAGGGAGCTCTGTGCAGTAGGGAGCTCAGCTCTGTGTCTTGCTGAACGAAGGCGGGCAACGCATGCAGCGCGACAGTTAAAATCTGTGTCTTGCGGAGCGAAGCCGGTAACGCATCAAGCACGACAATTAAAATCAGTGTCTTGCTGAGCGAAGCCGGCGGCTTTCGTTTACGAAAGGCAACGGCGAGTCGAAGCACCCCTTCTCTCGCAATATTGCTGATGTAAAGGCTTCTTGCAACGTGCGCTACGAAACACCGTTTGCGATGTTTGGAAACAAGATTAATCCGAAGGAGCCTGCCCTGAGCGGAGCGAAGAGAAGAGAGCGGAATAATTTAGTCCGTAAATTATTAATGTAGAGACGGGCGTCCTCGCCCGTCCGCGAGAGTGGCATAGTTTAGCCCCGGACAGAATCCGGGGTAGCGGTCAGGAGATCCGGACTACGCGCCCAACGGGCGCCGATTCCTAATCATTTTTGGAGCCCCAAATTCAGGACTTAACATAAAGTCCAACTATAGGAGTTATTTAAACAACCAATGAAACCCAGTAAGAAGCGACTGCTGTTTTCAATCACTATAATGCCTATCATTTTATTAGGCTTAATTGCCAGCTCCACTGGCCAGACACAAACTACGCGCACAAAGAAGAAGAAAGTAGTGACGCGCCCAACTCCGGCCTCGGCGGCGGAAGTTCAAGCCCTTCGCGATGCTGTAACCGCCCAGGGACAACAAATTCAGCAACTGATTCAACAGATGCAGAGCCGCGATGCCGCTTTGCAACAGGCTCAACAACAGGCGCAGCAGGCTCAACAACAATTGCAATCGACACAAGCTGCCGCCAATGATGCCCAACAAAAAGCGACTGCCGCTCAAGCCGCCGCTGCGCAAGAGCAGGGCAGCGTGGACAAAATTAACAGCGACTTGGCCGACGTAAAGACCACGGTCACCAACACAGCCGTGGCCGCGCAGGACGAGCAAAAGCGCACCACTGCACTTGAAGCGCTCGTCACCCGATTCCGCTTCAACGGTGACGTCCGTGTCCGAGGGGAGAGCTTCAATCAGCAATTTATGGAAGATCGCAATCGCGCGCGTGTCCGCGTTCGCTTCGGCTTTGATGGAGCGTTGAATCAGGATTTCATCGCTGGAGTCTCGCTGGCCACCGGCTCTTTAGGTGATCCGACATCGACTAACGAAACTCTAACCAACGTTTTCGATCGTAAAACCATCGCTCTCGATCGCGGATACATTACTTACAATCCAATGGCCCATAGATGGCTATCGCTGACCGGCGGTAAATTTGCATTTCCGTGGCAGCGCACGTCGGCAACTTTCGATCCAGACTTAAATCCGGAAGGTTTCAACGCGAAATTCTCTTTCGACACGCAAGCCGGTCCGGTAAAAAATTTTACGGTGCAGGGAATCGGATTGCTCTATAACGAGGCGAACAGCGCACCCAGCACTAGCAATGTTTTTAGTTCGCAAGATTCCTATGCCGCCGGCGGCCAGGTTTCAGCCAGATTGCAATTTGGGCCCTGGACAGCGACTCCGTCATTCTTGACCTTGAAGTGGAATCGTCCGGATGCCATTCTGCAAGAAAGTGCGTTTGCTGCTGGAGCGACCACGACGGGCGTAGGTGGAACGACACCTGCGGGACCGTTCCCAGTGCCCGGCGAAGGCCAGGGTTGCGCCAAAGGGTTGAACTTTCCCGCTTACGCGCCTTGCGTGTTCTCTCCCAATGGATTGACCAATGCAACTTATGTCGACAAGTCCGGCAAAGTTCATTTTTATTCTGGATACAACTACGCTGACTTCATCCTAAACAACCAAATCAATACAGGATTGAGAAAGCTTCCCATCAACTTGCTGCTCGAAATTGAAGACAATCTCGACGCCGAAGCGCATCCGCTCGACTTCAAGGGACATGTTCTTACCAACCTTGGCAGCCAGAATAAAGCGTACAACGGCGACTTTAGCGTTGGCCAAACCAAGAACAAGAATGACGTGCAATTCGGATATGCCTGGTCGCGTGAAGAACAGGACGCCGTTATTGCTTCATTCGTGGAAAGCGATCAGCGCGCACCCACCAACATTCTTCAAAACCGGGTATATGCGTTGTGGAAGCTGCGTGCTAATACTCTGGCGAGCTTCACCTGGTGGCATGGACGTGTGCTGAATACATACTTGGAAAACAATGCAGCGTTATTTAACACTTGGGGAAATGCTTCGGCGGATGCTCCGCAAACCACCCCGGGCAAAGCCGGACCAGCAGCAACCATCAAGACCGCAGGCCAGCAGGAGCCATATTTAAACCGGTTCCAGTTTGACCTGATTTATACCTTCTAACGCTCTACACGTTCAAACGCTTTCAGCGGCGCGAGGCGTGAAGGGGATGTTTGACGCTATCGGCTGGATATGAACCTGGGTTTGTCCAGCCGATGGTTTTGCGCTACTACAATTTAAGATTATTCTTGAACTTCAGATTTATGTAGCGACGGGCGTCCTCGCCCGTCCGCGACAACCTTCACCGCCAGCCCTGAAGTGGTGGCATAATTTTATCCCCGGATGTAAGTCCGGGGTAGATGCAGCACGAAGATCATGCGCAATGCTGACTTAACATGCAAGAGGGTGCAGCAATGATTTCACGACGGAATTTTCTCAGTGCAGTTTCCGGAGCCGCCATAACGGCAAGCGCTCTTCATCCCTTTCTCACATGGGCGCTCGACAATGCGGCAGTTGTGCCCGGCAGTGAAGGCATGATCCTGCGTTCGCAACGTTTTCTCGATCTTGAAATGCCACCGGAGTTTATCAATTCATGGCTCACGCCTGTGCCGCATTTTTTCGTGCGCAATCACATGCACGAGCCGAGCACACTCGAAGCCGGCGAGTGGCAGTTGACGATCAGCGGTGAAGTCGAGAAGCCTCTTACACTTAGCCTCGCAGATTTGAATAAAATCGAGTCGCATTCGGTGGTGAATACACTCGAATGCGCTGGAAATGGACGCGGTTTTCAACGCCCGCAAGTTCCTGGGATCCAATGGGGCAAAGGCGCTGTTGGAAATGCAAGGTTTAGCGGACCGCGTTTGCGCGATTTATTGGAGCGGGCCGGAGTGAAAACATCCGGCAGGCACGTTTCTTTTCATGGGCTTGACGAAGTTCCCGGCAAAGTTCCTCCCTTTATTCGTAGCATTCCCATTGAAAAAGCGACCGACAACGACACCCTGATCGCATTGCAAATGAATGGAGCGGAACTCACAAAAGATCATGGATTCCCCGCGCGCGTTCTCGTGCCTGGATGGGTCGGATCCGCGTCAGTGAAGTGGTTGAGTGAAATCAAAGTGCTGGAAAAAGAATTCGAAGGCAACTTCATGAAGCCCGGATACCGCTGGCCTAATCATCCTGTGAAGCCGGGTGAAGCCCTGAACCCCGATGACACGCATCCCTTGACTTCTCTTAACGTTAAGTCGGTTATTGCAACGCCAACAGACGCCTCAACATTGAAATCACGCAAGCTGCACATCACTGGCGCAGCGTGGGCGGGTGAAGCAGATGTTGTGAAAGTGGAAGTATCAGCCGATGGCGGTACAACTTGGCTTCCAGCAAAACTGGGAAACGATCATGCGAAATATGCATGGCGATTGTGGAGCCTCGAATGGAAAGCTCCGAAGCCGGGAGAGTACACATTGCTATCGCGCGCAACTGATAGTCAGGGAAGAGTTCAGCCGCAAACCGCGGAGTGGAACCCCAGCGGATATTTGTATAACGCCATCGATCAGGTGATGATCCATGTCGCATAAAATCATGTCGCATGAGTATCATCTTGCGCAATGTCATGTTGAGCGAGGATCAAGTTTGCATAAATGTCATGTTGAGCGAGGATTGAGTTTCGCCATGGCGAAACTCAACCACAGTCGAAACATCCCTACGGCCTCCAGGAACAGCGCATTCCAAATGAAATTCTTAAAACGCGTAGCCGGAATGCTGATTTTGTATCCGGCTTGTGCTCTTCCATTGCTTCGAGCGCAGAGTCCTGAGCTGCCCGCCGCTCCGGTGCAAGAGAAAGTTACAAATGCATGCACCGAATGTCATGACTCGCGAATCATCATGCAGCAACGATTGAGTAAAGGCGCGTGGACGAAAGAAGTCGACAAGATGATCAAGTGGGGGGCATTGGTACAACCGACGGATCGCGATGCTTTCATCGATTACCTGAGCACGAACTTTCCAGCCGACAAACCCACCGAGCCGGAACACAGAGTGGCCTCAGCCAAGAAACGCTAGTATCTCCGCGTCTCAAATTGATTCACTTTAGGCTAAGTTGTTGATTTCCGGTTAAGGACTCAAAATCTGTGTAAAATTGCAGGTCAGAGTGTGCTGAGTAGTGCCTGTTAACGCCGTTTAGGAGTCCGTAGAGGAGCGATAGAGTCCTAGATGAGATTCTGGCTGTGTGGGCAGGCTGAAGCGCGCCTTAACGCTTCTATTGCGTTAGATAGCAAATAGCTATATAAGCCCATTGTCCTTTCGCAATGTTAACGGCAAAACCTGTTACAGCTTGCAGGCGGCCTTGACGCGCTTTTGCGGATTTTCTTTGTGAACATTGCGGTTAAGAGCTTCAAAGACTTAATCACAAAGAACACAGAGTAAAGCCGCAAAGAACGCTAAGGGAAAGCCTGTTGCGTTCAGATCAGTGTGCTGTCGATGCTGTCTTGTGCAACTCATCCAGCGTGGCCAGCACTTCTTCGCTGTGTTTGCTCGGATCGACTTTGCTGTATACCTTTTCGATCTTGCCGTCTGGGTCGATGATGAAGGTGTTTCGCGCCGCTATCTTGACCACTCCCATGTTTATCAACGAGCCTTATGCGGCTGTGACTTTCTTTTCGGTGTCTGCCAGCAGCTTAAAACTGAGCCCATCTTTCGCGCAGAATTGTTTGTGCGAGTCCACGCTATCGACGCTCACGCCCAAGACCACCGCATTGCGTTCGGAATATTTCGATTGGTCGCGCTGAAATCCGTGCGCTTCGATGGTGCATCCCGTAGTCATGTCCTTGGGATAGAAGTAGAGCACCACCCATTTGCCATGAAAATCTTTCAGACTGACCGGAGTGCCTTCCTGCGAGTTCAAAGTGAAATCCGGAGCGGCTGTGCCCACAGCTGGCAAATTGCTATCAGCAGAAACGAACTTGTAAGCGCCGAAAAATTACCACTAATACGATAACGCCAATTAAAACCCGCGTGACCATAGACCTCCTGAATCTATCTGGAAATTATCGCGTTGATTCTACACCGCGGCAGACGGTAGGTGTTTGAAGCGAAAGTAAAGGGATTGTAATTTTTAGGCCAGGAGATGTCACTGTGAAGTGGGTGATGAGTTAAACAAACCTGAAGTTTGTTGCGGGATAAGTTTTATAGGATGGCTACAATCAATGGCCAACGTGCCTTCTACGGTTCACAATCCTAGAATATTCAATCCGTTACTTTGTCACTAGTTCCGTTATTGTTTAAAAAAATTGCGATGTCTCGGGTCATGGGTGCTGTTCATCCCAGATTTCCACGTTTGTTAAATCATGTGATGACATGGATATCCGTTCGGCGGTAATATACTCAGCCACTATGACATTTCGATTACTGGTTTTCGCGGGAATAGGTGGTTGGCTTTTGCCGTCGTATGCCTTGGGCCAATCTCAGCCAACATGTCCCAAGGGGTTCCAGCCCTATGCTAACCGATGTATCAGTCAGCGTATGGCGGACTACATCAGTTGCGTGGAGGCATCAGGTGGAAACTCAGAGCGTGTTGCGACGGAGGTGACAAACGCCAAGGCGGGTAACACAGGTGTTGGCGTGAAAGGCTCGGGCAGCGGCTTGGTCCTCAAGGGTAGCGGCTCAGTGACCGTTGATCGAGCAACGGAACAGGCTCTTGCATCCAAATTCGAGCAGACATGGACATCACAGGGAATGGAAGAGTGCCGAAAGGTACTGGATCCGCCTGGAGTTACGCAGCCAAAAAAGCAGTCTTCGCTCCAGCCGGCCCAAGCCATGCCCGTGCAGGCAGCGGGTAACACCTCGTGCTGCGATTGGATTGTCGGAAGGTGGCGCGCGTCAGTTCCACGGTTTTCTGAGCGCGTCATGCATAATGTCGATGACTATACCGATCACGTCGAATGGCGGTGGACCGAAGACTATGCGCTCGAAGTGGCCATGTCTTCTAAGTCGGCTGGCCGCCTTGCCGGGTCGTATGATGGGATGGCAAAGAGGAGCTATACGATTGCCAACAATGACGGCCATAGGTTCGATGAAAAGGACCTCGATGCTGAACCCGGGGCGACCAGCCGGGTGGACGTCAGGATGTCGCCGGCTGATGACGCCGATGAGTTGAAAATTTTCGCGGGAAATTGCAAATCCGACGACTGCGCATGGGTGGCAAAGGCTTCGTCGACAACGGAGTTCGTGGCTCGCTGCCTGTCGCGATGCGAGATGTCACTATTTGGCTGGTTAACGGTGCACTATGTTCCGGTACAACAGCTTACATTCGTGAAGCAATAAGTTTGAGGACAGATAGACCGAAGTCCTCCTTCCGATCCAGTACGGCAGAATCGCTTCCCACCCTTGGGAAAATCGCGCAAGGATGGGGCCCCTCGGCGACTGAAGTCATATCCTTCCACAAACGCGGACGTAGGCGGACAAGAGTGTCCGCCCCACACAAGCATTGCTTGCGGATTTTTTTGCGGAAAAACATCTGATCGATAAGTGAAATGGCGATGTTACGCCAACCGTGAGAGACGTGGGCACGATTAACGTAGAAGGCGGTATAAGGCTCTAGGGGAAGCGGTATCCCGGTTTTAATTCGCAGCGATAGACTCTGGTCTGATCCGGATTGGTTCTGGCGTTGCAATTTGCCCAGCTTAAGTACAGCGCAGGTCCCAAGGGATACAAAATAGACGTTCCGTTCATCTCAGCTCTAATGCTCACCCCTTGTGCCGAAACCGGCAGCGTAAAGTTTAGAGCTGGCCCGAAAATCACGGGGTAAGATTCGCGCACCAAATCGCTGATCATGGGATGAAATACTTCAGCCTCCACCAAAAAAGTGACCGTGTCAGACCAGTTGCGCGCCGAAACTGTGAGGGTGCGGCTATGTTCGGCGAAGTTATCCGACTCGATCCTTGAGAAAGGACACGGTCCCGCTATGCAGGAGGCGCGCGCATTGCGAAATTCATTGTGCTCGCCTGCATCGAGAGAAACAGATCCGATGGCGGCCTTCCATTTTCCATCCGGAGAGCACGGACGTTCTCCATTGCAAGGAATATTGCCTTGATTGACTACATCAAAAGTTTTTACCGCGCTGCCGACGTTCATATCTGTTGTGGAACGCGTGGAATAACGCACTACCACATTGGTGACCACCACATCGGGGCGGCTATTTGGTTGTGCGCGGGTTTCATGCCGTATAGGCACCATGCGGGCCACGTAAAGTTTATCGCTCGCTGGTTCGCTCATATAAAGCGGCTGATAGTCCGCGTGTTGGAAGCGCAATTGGACAGTCTGTCCCATCTTTACGCCTCTGGGCAGGCGGATGCTAAAAAATCCCGAGGAGTCTGACTTGGCCCGGGTTGCCATTGGGCCGTTCCCTGCCGTGATTTGAACATCAGCGATGGGGAGTTCTTTTCGTGGATCGGCTTCCTGCCTGATTACTGCGCCGCTAATGGATACTGGATGCTTCTTAACAATGCGCAAAAGAAAGGTAGTAGCCAGTGCGATTCCGATAACGGCCACAATGACTGCCCAAATCGCGATGGTTTTCTTTCCTGCCATCCTTTTTATCTTGCGAACCGGCCGACCGTTCTATTTTACGATGCTTTTTCCTGGCCAGATTTTCGATTGCGATATTTCACTTTCATATTTTGATACTTTACAGAATTAGAAGTTCGTTTAAGACTAGGATGTGGAGAATAAATTCGTTTCCTCGCGCCGAATGCTATTGAAGCAGATGGCAGGCGCTGGCATCTCTTTACCCTTCGCACGATGGGGCATGTTGCCGTGGTTAGCCGAGGAAGGCGAAAAGGTTAGTTTCCCGGCGCAATTGCCCCCGCCCAGCACTCTCACTCCTGAAGATGATGTGTTTCTTGATGAGATGGAGAGGCTCAACTCCTGTTTTTTCTGGGAGCAGGGCAATCCCCAGACCGGGCTGATTCGAGATCGCAGCAAAATCAGCGGCAACGATAACATGATTGTTGCCAGTATCGCGTCGACCGGTTTTGGGTTGACGGCGCTTTGCATTGCCGCGCAACGTGGTTATTTGTCGTTCACCGAGGCGCGCGGACGGGTGCTCACGACGTTACGTTTTCTGTGGAAGAAGCTGCCGCATCATCGCGGATTTTTTTATCATTGGGCGAATATCAATACCGGCGAGAGGCTTTGGGATTCGGAAGTGTCTTCTGTAGATACGGCGATTTTGCTGTGCGGCATTCTGACCTGCCGGCAGCATTTTCAATATGCCGAAATCACGCATTTGGCCTATGACATTTTTAATCGGGTCGATTGGACCTGGCTCTCCGAAGACACTTCATTGCTTCCGCACGGCTGGACTCCGGAGTTCGGATTTCTGCCCTACCGCTGGGACTACTATAGCGAACTGATGATGATGTATTTGCTCGGTCTTGGTTCCGCGAGTCATCCCTTGCGTCCGGAAACCTGGGATGCATGGAAGCGTCTGACCTTTGAGTACGATGGTCTGCGCTACATCGGTTCGTTCGCGCCGCTTTTCGTGCACCAATATTCGCAGGCATGGTTTGATTTTCGCGGCAAGCGCGATAAGTACGCCGATTATTATCAAAATTCCATCGTTGCCACTGATGTCCATCGCCGATTCTGCATTGAGCTATCCCGGCAATTTCCTGACTACAGCGATGATCTGTGGGGAATAACCGCTTCGGATTCGCAACATGGTTACGTCGCCTGGGGCGGGCCTCCCATGACCGGACCGATTGACGGGACCGTGGTCCCGAGCGCACCGGGAGGTTCGCTGCCGTTCTTGCCACAGCCGGTGATGCGGGTCCTGAAAAATATTCGAAATAATTATGGCAGCGCATGGAGCCGCTATGGTTTCGTGAATGCGTTCAATCCGCTAACAAACTGGTATGACTCGGATGTGATTGGCATCGATACCGGTATCACGATGTTGATGGCGGAAAACGCGCGCACTGGTTTCGTGTGGAATACGTTCATGAAGCTTCCGGAAGCGCAGCGCGGGATGGATAAAGCGGGATTCAAGAAGGAGCAGGGAACTGGAGCATAACTTTTTGGCAACAGAAAATTCGTCGAATGCCGTTGCTTTCGCTTTCTCTTTTGTGCTATTTATGCGGACAATTTGATTTTTATTAGCGGGGTGAGCCTGTGAATAGGCGTTCTTTCGTCAAGTCTGCCGCTGCCCTCCTAGTCACTCAGCAAGTGAGTGCACAATGTCGCATCGTTCCACCATACGGACAAGTATGCAGAGCCGAATTGGACTTCACCAAAGTGGTTCAGGCGATTACGATTCAACAATGTCCTGAGTGGTGTTGGGCTGCATCCATTGCAATGATTTTTACTTTTAGCGGTCATCCGATAGATCAGAAGCAAATTGTTCAACAGACTTATGGAAACATAGTTTGTTTACCGGCGCAGAATAATGCGACCATCGCCTCGGCTTTAAGCCGTCGATACGTGGATGCAAATGGGAAACCATTTACTTCACGCATAACAGCTGCTTTCGATGCACAAGCCGGCTTCGTGGGAATCAACAATGGAATTATTGTCAATGCACTTCAATCAAACCAACCGCTGCTAATCTGCAATACGCATCACGCGATGGTAGTATGTGCCGCTGATTTTGCTCCCACACCATTCGGACCGAACATTTATGCGTTAGGCGTGGTCGATCCTTGGCCCTATAGTTCACGCTTCCATCCACTCAGTCAGGCTGAAATTGTGCCAATGGGAATTCCATTGGGAATGGGACAACAAGGCCAGATGATGTTTGTTGCGACGGTTAGTGTCACATAGTCCAGGCTCACATGCTTGTTTATGTTATTTCGCGGGATTGGTGGGAGCGTGAATTTGGATCTCGGCAGTTTCTTGGATTTCTGCTTTCCGCGAGTGAAACCAGCTCATATGCGGCAATTCCCGCTCAACTCGGCGACGGACCGCGATTAATTCGGCAGTGATGGCGACCGCAATTTCTTCCGGTGTTATGGCGCCAATATCGAGTCCCACAGGTGCGTGGACCTTTTCAAATAAGTTCGCGGGAATTCCTTCATTTGTAAGTTCGCGGAAAATGGTGATGGTCTTGCGCTTGGAGCCGATCATTCCGACATAGCGAGCTTGCGTCTGCACTGCCCAGCGCAGTACGCGCATATCGTCGCGGTGGCCGCGAGTCACGATTACGATGTAGGAAGACTCGTTTGGATTGAGATGGGCGGTTGCCTTGTCAAAATCTTCGGCGATGATTTCTTTGGCTTCAGGAAATCGCTCGCGGCTGGCGTAACTGTCGCGGTCATCGATGATGGTAATGTCGAACCCGGCGTTTTTAGCGGCTTTGGAGAGATTTAAGGAAACGTGTCCAGCGCCGAAGATATAAAGCAACGCCGGAGGCAAAACCGGCTCGATGAAAATGTCCAGCGTTCCGCCGCAGACCAGACCGGTATCGTACTTGGGATTCTGATTCAGATTGAAAGTCAGGCTGCGAGGCTTCTCAGATTCCATGACTTCGCGCGCGGCTTGCCAGACTTCGGCTTCAACACAGCCACCGCCGATGGTGCCGACGATGGAGCCATCGTCACGGACCAGCATCTTGGCCGTTTCAAACGAAGGAATCGACCCACGCACGTTGATGATGGTGGCGACAGCGCCGCGGCGGCCTTTCTGGCGAAGGGAGACGATTTCCTCGTAGATATCCATCCATGATGATTATCGAATTGCTTGAGAGGAGAGTCAATCAGGCAAAACAAAAGCCCCGGGTCATCACTTCCGAGGCTTATGGGTGAACCAATGGGTATATCTACCCAGTCTGTCACGTTAATGTTTGCGCGAATACTGGGCCATGTCAATGCTTATATTTTGGGAGTGGAACGTGCGGAGGGCGGCAGAGTTGAACTGCAGCGGCTGATGGACCACTCACCAGTTTGACAGACCGTGTCCAGTACCCACTGGCAACACCCTCCAAACACAAGCCTGCCAAGCAGATCTTAGTGGCATATGGCATCTTCACCTGTGAGATGCGTCACAGGAAAATGCATGCGGTCCCAATATGGGAATGAGTCTCAGTAATTATGTTAAGTTGAGGGTCGCAAGGAGCAACGCATGAAAGCGGTTCGCATTCACGAATTCGGTGGTACTGAAGTACTTCGCTATGAAGATGTTGCCGATCCTGTTCCGCGCAAGGATCAGGTTTTGATTCGCGTAAAAGCTTGCGCCATGAACCATCTTGATTTATGGGTGCGTAAGGGACTTCCTGGCGTAGCTCTGCCGCACATTCTCGGGAGTGATATTGCCGGCGAAATTGTCGAAGTCGGCGAATACGTCAGCGGCTTCAAAACAGGACAACGCGTGCTGCTCGCACCCATGAGTTTTTGTAATCATTGTGTGAAGTGCGTCAGCGGACTGCAAAATCAATGCAAGCAGTTCACGGTTCTAGGTAACGGAGTGGATGGCGGGGATTGTGAGTTGATTGCGGCGCCTGCGGTGAACGTGATTCCGATCCCAGATCAGCTTAGCTTCAACGATGCCGCTAGCGTTCCGCTCGTTTTTCTGACTGCATGGCATATGCTCGTTGGCCGCGCAAAAATTCGCATGGGACAAACTGTGCTTGTGCTGGGAGCGGGCTCTGGGGTGGGGATTGCGGCGATTCAGATTGCGAAGCTGTTTCATGCGCGTGTGATTACGACTGCCGGTGATGAAAAGAAGCTGGATCGGGCACGTGCGTTAGGGGCAGACTACGGCATTGATCATTACAAGCAAAAGATCTCGGAGGAGGTAAGAAAGATCACGAATAAAGAAGGGGTTGACATTGTGATCGAGCACGTCGGTGCGGCGACCTGGGATGAAAGCGTACGCAGTCTAAAACCCGCAGGCACGCTGGTCACTTGTGGCGCGACTACAGGGCCGAACGCGGCATTCGATTTGCGAGTGTTATTCGCGCGTCAGCTTTCTTTTTTAGGATCTTACATGGGCACGATGGGCGAACTGCATGAGGTATTGGGCCATGTATTTGCCGGGCGGCTCAAGCCAGTGGTGGATCGGGCATTCCCGCTGAAGGATGTTCGTGCCGCTCACGAGTATATGGAGAAGAGTGCGATGTTTGGAAAGATTGTTTTGAATCCGTAAAGCATTACGCACTCTCGTGGCCAGAGCGAATTCCCCAACCTCAAAGTTGTGTCAGTCGAACTTTGAATTCAGCGCTCGACGAAAATAATTCTCTTTCTAGTTGAAGTATCGATTGAGAACCGGGCGGATTGCTTGACTCTGCCTTTATCGCACCCGCTTGATTCAGAGCCGCATTACGCTCGTCCCGCTCTCCTAAACTCGAGTCGCATTACAACACCAAAGTCGCATCCCTTATTAGGCGAATGGGCGTTAAGGTCTGCACTTTCTATGCCGAAGAATGCATTGCAGCCCGAATCATCATTCGTATCGTGTTGCAGTGGGAGTTCCATGCTTAAACACAACCGGGTTCTCGTAAATTTGTCCGTTCTCACGATAGGCGTGATTATGCTTCTCGCGGCCCCATCCATTGCACAGGATGCGGCGGCCAAGCCCATGACTCAAGACGAGGTCAATAAGCAATTACTCGATCGCATAAGCGAGTTGGAGAGCGAAGTAAAGGAGTTGAAAGGGAAACCATCTTCCGCCGCCGCTCCTGCTGCTTCTGCGCCTCAACCGGTAGCCGAAAGCGCTCCGCCGGAAGAAGATCTCCACAAATTACAGACCATTGGATTTGGCGACGTAGGTTACCAGGCAAGTCAAAAGGATGATAGGACGAATTCTTTTGTAGTTGGGTCTTTTGATTTGTTCATGAGTTCGCCCCTTTCGGAGAAAATTTCCGCCTATTCAGAACTGGTGATCGTACCGAATCATCTGGACAACTCGGTTGGTCTCGACCTTGAACGTATTATGTTGCAGTACAACCGCAATCGTTACTTTAACGTTGGTATCGGCCGCTATCATACAGATCTCGGCTACTACAATACGGCCTTTCATCACGCGCAGTTCTTGCAGACGACGCTGGATCGTCCCCAGATGTACGCTTTTGATGACCAGGACGGGTTTATGCCATTGCAATCCATAGGAGTGAGCGCAAATGGCGAGATTCCTTCGGGGAAACTTGGACTGCACTGGATAGCCCAGGCGGGAAATGGCAGGGATTATCGAGCGGGGTCAGAACCTGCCCAGAACGTCCGCGATATAAACAACGATAAAGCGTTTAATTTGGCGATGTTTGCACGGCCACAGCAGTTCCCCGGATTACAAACCGGTATTTCTTTTTATCGCGATGTCATTACCGTCGAGACTCCGCCTCTGATTAATCAGAGAATCCTGACAGCTTATGCGGTTTACACAAATTCAAAATACGAGTGGCTGAACGAGGCGGCATTAGTATCGAATGCTCCGGTTGGAGAACGAGTGTTTCACACAACAGGTTTCTATACGCAACTCTCGCGCTTATTTTCCAGCAAGTACCGGCCGTATGTGCGCTATTCCTATCTGAATTCCAGCCTTCAGGATCCGCTATTCGCTGGAGAAGATGGAAATGCCCTGGTCAGCCGGCAGAATGATCTGTCTTTCGGTATGCGTTACGATATGAATGGATACTCGGCGTTCAAACTGCAATTGGATCACTACGATGAACGTGCGCTGGGAGACTGGAACCGGATAGCGGCTCAGTTTGCCTTTACATTCTGAAATTCAGCCATCCGGATGATTCGCGTGAAGGCCGTGCAGTCTGAAGTTTATCGGCTCTTAATCGCAATCTGCTTCTCTTCCGGGGTCATCTGCTTCCAGAGAATTTCCAGATCCTGCGCGATGCGAGGATTGTTCGGCTCCTGATGGGATGCCTTGGCAAACCAGCGATACGCCAATGGAAGGCTTCGCGGCGCGCAATGTCCGGTAGCATACATCGTTGCCAGCGTGCTTTGCGCCTGAGTATTTGAATTCTCAGCTGCGGTCATCAAGCTCTTTTGAGCGAGATCACAATTCTGCCTCACACCCGTTCCATACAGATAACGTTGCCCTTGAACGAACAAAGGATCCTGTTTGTCTTTTTGTCTAGTATCCTGCGTATCTTTTGCTGCAGGAGCTGGCTGGCGCAATGACGCTTTTGCAATCTTCTGCGGTGAATCCTCACTAGCTGGTTTTTTCGCATTAGTTGCCTCTTCCTCAGAGGCAGGTTTCGATTCTTTGGAAGACGGATTAACGACGGAAGGCTGGCTACCAGCGGGAGCAGTCGTAGCCTCCGGAGTTTTTGTCGAATCTTGATTTATTTTTCCGGAATCCTGCTTCGCGCTGTCGAGTAGAGCCGCGGACTCATCATTCTGCACAGTTTGCGCATTCTGCACCGGAGGAGGACCGCTGGGAGTTTTTGCGTCTCCAGCCGTGACCGGCTGTGGACTGCTGCTCTGCAAGGCATTCTTGTCCTGATTCTGTTGCATCTTCGCGATCCGCTCGTTCTGTGCTGCGCCAGGAGAGACTTCCGAGCCGGAAGTTGAAAGATTCGGCGATGAGCCGTTCGCGGCGGATTGCCCGTTCACTGGCCGCAAATAAAGATTACCGGTGCGCTTCCAATGCCAAGCCAGAAATGAACCGCCACCGATTACCAGCAAAAGTAATACGACGACCGCCAATCTACGTCCTCCGTGCGACTCATCATCTTCCAGCAAATAGCTAACGCTTTGGCGGGGTTCATCCGCCAACCCTAAAAATGACGGGCCGCTCACGGGTGGCGGAGTCGTGTTAGAACTTGCCGTGCGCAAATTCCATGGATTCGTTTCGTGGTCGGGTTCTGAAGTCCTAGTTTCAAACCACTGGCCACGCTCAGTGTCATCGGAAATGGGGGCACGGGAGTGGGAAACTGGCGGCTCGGCTAAATCGAAATTAGCAGGCCTCCGACTTTCGCGCGCACTGACATCATCCCGCGATGCATCGCCGTTTAGGCGTCCGCCATTTTGGGGGATGTCCGCTTCTCGAATTCCAGGTTCAGATATTTGTGACGGAACTCCGATCCGGGCGTCGATGCGTGAAAGCTCGCGCTCGCCCGAGAGGGGCCGCGGAAGGGAAGTCCCACACATTCCGCAGAACCGGTATTCAGGATTGTTCTCGTACTCGCAATGGGGACAGCGAACGTACAAAGTGGTAGGCATAGCTGAACTTATGATGGCACATTTTTGTCTCCAGTTGGCGGAGTTGCTGCTGGGAGCCGCAAAATTTTGACACTTGTTAGATACTCCCAAAGGTATGCTCCCTCGCAAAGAAAAGCCCGCTTCCGGAGAAGCGGGCCAAGTACACAGAAATAGAGGAATTAGCTGCCGTTAGAACATACCGAAAGGGACTCATCCTGGAAGCTCAACCACCCGTTCACGGATGTACTTGTAGGCGCCCCAAAATACGGTAAAGTGACCAAATCCTGTAGGTTATATGTGAAGTTATGAAGAGTGTAATGAAAGCCTCCGAAATTGGCATTGCCCTCTAGCGGGTCTCCGTTTTCCAAAATTCCGCATGGAGTGTTGTTGCCATTGACGTTCACCACTAGCGGATCATCCACCCACTCGCCTACTTCATGTGATAACGCGGAAACATCTTGAGCGAATTGCCCAACATGATCTACATAGGTGGCATGCGCATATGCTTGAGGGTTGCTGATACTACCTTCAGAGCTGTGGTATCCACCGATACAGCAGCTTCCGCTCTGGGTTAAATACACGTCATAAGTGAGAAAAATTGGAAATGCATTGGGCGTAATCTGGCTGAATTTGCTGATAATGGTTTGTAGTTGGGCATCAAACCAATTGATGTCGACCAGACCCGCAGTGAATCCGAATGGAGATCCGGTTTTTCCAGAGCTCGAAGGTGGACTCAAAGTTTGTTCTGCCAGCACCGTAGGCCCACCCAGCAGGACATGGTAATTGGTATGAGTTTTAACGGTGCCCCAAAAATTGGCGCGTTGATAGGCGTCAATGTATTGGGTCGTGCCCACGTTTACTCCGCCTTGCGTGTATGTTGTGCTAGAGTCGAAAATCGGCGAGGTCACCGTGTTGGTGGTCACTGAATTTCCATTCGAGAGTACATGTGCCGGATCGAAGGTAGTTTTTGTCCCTGACCGGCTGGTAATAACCACTTTGATGGGGATGATATAAGCCGTGACCGTAGTCGAGCTGTTACCGGAAGGTGCAGTCCCCACCATGTTGTAACCATAATTTGTTCCCTGATACGTAAACGAACCATTCCAAGTGGTCAGCGCAGCTGCTGGCGTTAAGACGTCATACCGAAGCCGCGGAGGCAGTGTCACATATCTGCCCCTGGGCTGGGGTTTGTTCGCTTCAGAGGTGTCTTGCGCAGATCCTAAGGTGCTTAAGCAGCAGCATGTCAGCACAGTGAGACCTATGAGAAAAAAAAGAGGGGAGTGACATTTTTTCATTTGAACTTCTCCTTAAAGAATTTAAGTTCCCCGTGGATTACTTAGGCCAGAGCACTCGCGAGCAGCTCATCCGTTCTAACGCGAAATTAGAAGCACGATTATTTCTTTTAATTTTGTTTCAAAATCAGAACGAGGTGAGCGTTTTGAGCGTGTTATGAGGATGGGTCAAAATAGATGCAGTCAAAAACTCACGCAATCATCATTGAGAAGAATGCCGTAGTGTTGACTTAAAGAGAGATCGCAGTAGTTACAAAATCCAAACATTCAAATGTGCAAAATACCGGATGTAAGGTCCCGGGAGAATCAATTTTCCCATTCTTGTACTTTTAAATTGTTCGATAGGGCACTCTGACCAAGAATTCTCATAAATATGAGGCACAATCATTTAGTGAAGTTCGCATGCACGTGCGATTTGTGCCCGGCTGTCGTTTTGGAACATCATCAAACTTTTGAATGGAATAACGACGCTGGACTTGCATATGTGGCGAGTTAGAAATAATTTGATTTGAAACTTTGAGATCTTCATGACCTCAGTTGGCAGCATCAATTTTGCAGTGTCGTTGGAAAGTTGGCGAGCAACTCTAGGGAATGCCGCAATAGAGGTTTTTGCCACTATGGTGGGACCCGGGATTACGGGTGAAATTGAAGCGAGTCTGCCTAATATTCCTACAGTCACTGGCATGGTCGGTATTGCCGGGGCCGTACGCGCCGTCTTTACCATGCGATGCAGCTCACAATCCGCTACCAAGATTGCTTCCCAAATGTTGGTGGTTCCTCTCGAAGAGGCGGTGGCTCAACAATGCGATGCTATTGGGGAAATCTGTAACATGGTGGCCGGTCAATTCAAAGCCAAGATCGGGCTCGAAGACAAGTGCATGCTCTCGGTGCCCACCGTCGTCAAGGGGGGAGATTATCAGGTACATTCCGTACCTAACAGTGAGAGGCTGGCGGTCACCTTAAGCTTCGATAAAGAACCAATTTTGCTGGTGCTTGAGATCCGCAAATAATAGTTGCAGGGTAGCGCTCATTAATGCGGGCGACGCAGTACGTCTTCTAACCGCGACCAGAATAATTTGTTTGGAACAAATCGCATCACTGCGCAATCTGCTGCATCTATTGCGGGATGGAATTCCGACAATTGGGTGGTTCTGGATTGAAAGTACCGGTGCTTAGCTTTGGCACAGGCACATTTGGCGGGGCAAACGACTTTTTCCGCGCCTGGGGCTCGAGCGATGTGGCGGAAGCGACTCGTCTGGTTTCGATTTGCCTGAAAGCTGGCGTCAATTTATTCGACACAGCCGATGTGTATTCGGATGGGGTCTCCGAAGAAATTCTTGGCAAAGCCGTTGCTGGGCGGCGACAGGATGTTCTGATTTCCACTAAAGCGACCTTTCGCATGGGACCGGGACCAAATGATCTTGGATCTTCGCGCCATCACATTATTCGATCTTGTGAAGGCAGTTTGCGCCGGCTGGGTACGGATTACATCGACATCTATCACCTGCATGGCTTCGACGCGTTCACTCCGGTCGAAGAAGTTCTGAGCACGTTGAATCGCCTGGTCGAGAGTGGAAAAGTCCGCTATCTCGCCTGCTCGAATTTTTCCGGCTGGCATTTGATGAAATCGCTCAGTGTTTCCGATCGTTATGGATGGGCGCGCTACATTGCGCATCAGGCCTATTACTCGCTGATCGGACGCGAATTCGAGTGGGAGCTTATGCCGCTTGGTCTCGACCAAAAAGTTGGAACTCTGGTCTGGAGTCCGCTGGGGTGGGGCCGCTTAACGGGAAAGATTCGCCGCGGCAAGCCATTACCCGCAGAAAGCCGTTTGCACAAGACTGCCGAACAGGGTCCGCCAGTTGAGGATGAATATCTGTATAAAGTTGTCGACGCGCTGGAAGGAGTCGCGAAAGAAACGGGCAAGACTGTCCCGCAAGTCGCATTGAATTGGCTGCTGCAACGTCCCACGGTTTCCAGCATCATCATTGGGGCTCGCAATGAAGAGCAATTGCGCCAGAACCTGGCGGCTGCGGATTGGAACTTATCGAAAGAACAAGTAGATAAATTAGATCGCGCCAGCGCAGTCACGCCGATCTATCCCTACTGGCATCAGCGTCAGTTCACCGAGCGCAATCCTTTACCTGTTTCCAGCTGAACCTATCGCTTGGGTGACGGGTTTCAGAACCGCGGTATTCCGCTCGTCTGTGGCGATGATGCGGTAGAACTTTTTAAGATCTTCAGATTTACTCACTGGAACGCTCAACTCTTTTACCTCGAACGCGCGTGTGTAGCGGATCACATTCCCTGTAACTTCAGATTTTGAGTGGTAGCTGGCAAAACTAAAGTCCGCATCGACGGGCGGAGGCAGATCGTCGACTTCGTAACCAGAAGGTATGGTGATTTCGAAGGTGTCGGTATCCAAGGCCGGACCACGAAATTCTATTGGAAAGTTTCTCGCTTCTTTGGTTTCAAGCAGTCCACTGGCTTCAGTTCCCAAAACTCTTGGGCGGATCAGAAGCAGATCCCCCACATTTTTTGCGTAGCGCTCGGCTTCAAAAGAGTAATTGAACCCGAAAGGCTGATCGGTTTGCTGGAAATTGATCAGAGTTGCTTTGGTGATACGGAAGTTGGCAAGGGAACCAGCCAGCAGATTCTCGATCGGTTTGATTCTGTCACTATCTTTTGTGACCGTGCGTAAGGCCCATCGTTCTGACCACGCCCGATCCCCGGATCGGGTTTCTTTGACGTCACCCTTCAATTGACCATTGATGTCCAGCGTAAGCTTTGCGGTCCGTTCAATACTATTCATTACTGCCGGCTGTTTCGGCAACTCTACTAATTCGCCACCGTCGGGCGTAACCAACAAACCATAATTCGCCTGTAAAGGCCCGCTAATCTTGCCGAAGGGTGTCAGCTCATCGGTCGGATCAAAGAACAAGAGTTTTCCCAACGTGGGGTGCTGCACGGTAGCGACCAAAGATGGATCTGTAATGCCGAGAGGCAACTTTATCGCCACAATAGCATGATTAAATCCTCCTGCGTAAGCAGGCATGCTGGGTGTAACTGATCCGCGCTCCGAATTAATTACTACGTAGTAGGAATCCACACCAATTTCGTGCAACATCGAGCTGAAGATCGTAGCCTTGTCTTTGCAGTCGCCGTAACGATGTGAAAATATCTCCGCCGCGGGATGCGGTTGAAAGCCACCGATGCCAAGCTCGATTGCCACATAGCGGATGTCATGCTGTACGAATTGAGCGAGGAGCCTCATCTTACCTGCAGGCGTTGTTGCTGAACTTGTAAGAGATGCCACTTCTTGCTTGATCTCAGCGGAAGCGTCGCGGCGGCCAGTGGTAAGAGTCGAATACCACGTTCCCATCTCCCTCCAACTCGCAAATCCATTGGCAGCGGCTCCTCCCGGGGGAAAAAACGATACGATCATCAGCCCGGCAACTCCCCGCAAGGGCGGCATTTCTTCTTCTTCACGGACGCCTTTCACATCACTGACGGTCCATTGCCACAGATTGCTTCCTGCCTGCACCGGTTTTACCTCTTTGTAATTCAGCCAGGATGTTTTGTATTCCCATCCGGCGGGGAGCTGCACCGAATAATGGCTCTCACGCGCGGGACTTAGTGTCTGGAAGTTCCATTCATCCTGCAACACTAAAGGCCGTTCTTCGAGTTCGGCCTCGTAGCCAATGATGTTGCCCGGTTCGGGTGCGGGAATATGGATTATTTTTACCCTTACATCGGATATCAAGTCGCTCCCATCCACCTTGGGCAAAGCGACTTCCATCGCTTCCTTGTCCTTCACTTCATAATCTTTGCCTTGCGCCGGAATACACCAGCCACGCAGACTCGTGACTTTCTCGGCAGGAGATCTGAACGGAACCCATGCGGTTCCGTGCTCTTTACCGCTGGGACGAAGGATTTTATAGGCATAGCGAACTTGTCTCTTGATCTTATCCGTGGATAAAACTGTGACGTTCTCTTCCGAGTAGAGCAGAACTGCGTCTGTCTTCTCGTCGTGAGGAGGCAGAGGAGAATTGACCAGCGCATGCATCCACTGCGGAGCATCGTTGCCGGCGGAAAGATAGGGAGCATACGCCAGAATGCAAAGAATAAGAGCAGCAAACAAAATAGCGTTAATTACTGGCGATTGCGGGGCCCGGTTGCAAAACGATTTGTTCTTCATCTCCGGTTCTCACATTCTGAAAGAAGTTACGGATAACTGGGTAATATTTGGTTTGTAGCCCTAGAAGATCGATATTCAACACACGCGACCAATGGAGTTTATCTTTATCCGAATCCACTTTAAGGTTGTAAGCCACTGGGTTCGCGCCTTGAGTCACTGCCTTTGGGAGACTACTTACCTGCCAGCCGGGTGGAAGTTCGACGGTAATGTCATCTATTTTTTGAAAAGGGAATTCAAAATATACCGGATGAGTACGATTGGCATGTTCGAAGAGATGCTTTTCGCTCTCGCTAAATAGTCCTACCGGCAGCAGGGCGCGGCGGCCGGCCGAGGAGGCCCAGCCGGGAACTTTCACGTCAAACTCCGCGACCAGGGATGGATTGGAACTCTTCCAATCCGGTTGATGTGTAAGCTCCACCTCGCTGGCACTCGGGATGTATTCCCTCACTTCGTCTTCAAGGAATGTTTTCCGTTCGGTGTCATCCTGGTTGCGTTCCTCCATTCGACGCCGCATGGCCTCAAGTCCGGTAAAAGTGACTGTGACCTTGCCTTCTAGGCCACCGGTCTCGGCAGAAAGTTTTAAATTCGCAGTGCGCTCAATGCGGGATGCCGAACTCTCGGGAAGATCGGTACGAACCCATGTTCCGCCATCTTTGTCCAGACGACGCCCTTCTACACCGGTTTCGTGCCAAGGCAGAAGACCAAGCGGAGTGAATGCCGCGCCCGGATCGCAATAGATTTCTTTGCCGTTGACTTTGACCAATACGACATTCGCATCCAGCCGGGTGCTGTCCATGAGTACAGGATTAAAAAAATAATTGCTCCGGTCTGACACCATTACGCCATAAGCTTCGATGCCTGCTGCGCGAACCAGGCCAAGATAGAGCCAGGTCAACTCAAAGCTGTCCCCATAACCCCTCTTCCAGACATCCTCTACATTCGTAGGATTCTTTTCCTTGTCGCGCTTCTCCTCTTGCTCGCTCTTTTGGACCTCAAAAGAGGTGTTCCGAAGCTGCTGCACTCTGGCATAAATCTTCTGGAGCTTCACCTCAGGGGTGTCGCTCGGAGAAACAATCTGGGATACCGCCTGTTCCATAACCTTGCGCTTGTCTACGAAACTTTCCGCGCGTCCGTTCAGCTTCTTGCCGACTTTCTTCCAATATTTCTCTGTGTCCGTTTCGAAGGCGTCTTCGCTGTAAGTGAAGTCCACGCGGGATTTCAGCTCGTTCTCAGGTGGCATAAAATCTTCGGTCTGAAACGCTGGAATGTTGTTCGTATCCATCCGTACAACGTGCATGGGATCTTCTTTGGGAGCAGAAGTGCCTGGAGGCAGGTAATTCCAGCTCCAGTGCAGGCTAATGGGAAAGTAGTTACTCTTAAATGGCTTCAGCGAGAATCTGGCATTCTTGGTAAAGAGCTCGTTGCTTAAAATCCAATGTGAATCGTAAATGTAATGTTCGCTTAGATCCTCGGTGTAGGAGTATTCGATAATGCTGCCCACTTCAACTTCTGGAAGTGTGAAAGTTTTCGCAAGGTATTTCAGGCCCTTCGCCTTTGCGATTGACTTATCGAATACTTTGCCATCGAAATTAACGGTCGAACCATCGGGCCGGATGGTTCGCGCCTTAATGCCGATGATATTCCCGTTACTTTTAAAATAGGGGATCTCTATATCGGCGTATTTGCGGCCTTCTTCCGTCAAGATTTTTATGCGGAAATAATCGTCTTCATGTGAGGTATTGCCATTGTCGTCTCGATCTACCTGGCGAAATAGGATAATGGCTGGCGCGCCTGGAGCCTGTGGTTCGCTCGTCATCTTTAATTCGTCAGGCGAAATTGGTTGGAATCCGATGCCCGCTTTGGCGGAGCCCGGGCAGCAGACAATCATGATCAGAGCTGTCATTAAGAATGATGAAAAGCCTGCAAATAAGGGACGAAGGGGCGCGAATCTCATCCAAAAACTCCAGTCAAACGTTCGAAGGACTATATAACGAGGAACTCTGGATTGACAATCAAATTTGAAAGGACGACGGGATTACGAAGCTTTGGTTACTATGACTCTTTTGATTGGCTAGGCCGCTATCTTGAGGCGCTCGATTTGCTTTAAATGATGTTGGCCATGAACCCAGTGGAATTTGCGCCATTGCTTTGCCGTAAGTGGCCCGAGGATGGGATGATCCATGATGCGCATATTCCGACCGTCGCGAGCTTCAATTTTGCCAATCAGCTGATCGAGAGCTTCCAATTGTGGACAGATCTCTGTCATGACGGTTTCCACCGCGATTCCTCGTGGACGAACCCGTTCCGGAGCTTCTCGTCCTTCGGGAAAGTATCCAAGTCCAGTCACCAGCGTAATCCTGAGACGTTGCTTGAAAGTAAGTGCGCTGGCCAGGGGTTTCCCGGCTTCCAAACAGCGCCCGAATCCTTTTGCGCTATTCACGTAGGTAAGATAGAGATGCTCGAGAATCTCCGCTATACTCCACTTTCCCTCGGGTCTCCATACCAGGGTTTCTTGCGACATGCCATTGGTGGCAGAGAGAATTGCGTCCTGTAACCGTTTCAGATATCCGTCCATCACGTTGTCTTCGTCTAGAATAAGCCGCAAGTAGAATGAAGTGCGTAGCTGGCGATCAAAGATATTATCTGCCTGAATTAGGAGAAGGTGCATGAAAAGATTTTTGCTGATTGGAATACTGATGTTCCTCGCGGGATGCACCTCCGAGCCGACCAAGCCTGCGGAGAAGCCGCAACCTAAACCTGCGGAATTCCTCACCGGACGAGGTGCTTTCCAACAGCTTTATGTCGACGCTCGCGGTTGGGCGCGTGATGCGCAACCTTTTCAGCTACAGTCGCAGGTCACCGCCGACTCCAAGGGGAGAGACGGAAAATCCGACCTGTGGCGTGCAGTTTTCGCTTCGCCTTCTCAGCGCAGTGCAAAACCCTACATGTGGGCGGGCAGTGACGCAATTGACGGAGTCTCCCGCGGACTCACACCCGGCCCGGAAGATTCCTATAATCCAAACAACGCTTCAACCCAAGTTTTCGAAGCTGTCTACCTGAAAATTGATTCCGACAAGGCGCTCGAAGTCGCGCAGAAACATGGCGGAGACAAGTTGCTGGAAAAAAATCCTGACCTGCCAGTGTTTTATTTGCTGGATTGGAGCCGCTCAGAGAACTCCCTGATTTGGCATGTAATCTATGGCTCCAGCCGGGGAGATTCCAAGCTCACAGTAGATGTGAACGCCAGTTCAGGAGAATTCGTCCGAGTAGAAAAATAAGAATAAGACTTGCTCTCAACACCAAGTTTGCAAGGACAATGTTCCCGTTGGAACATTGCTCTCGCAGATCTAGTTCCGTACCTCTTCGGGCACTACTTTCATCTCCAATCTTTCTGTGTGCCTCAGCACCGTGAGCGGATTGCTGACTCCCACACGCGCGTCGGTAAGCAGGCGGTGCAGGTCGTCCACTCCGGCAACGGGCTGTCCGTCAAGAGCGATGATCACATCTCCTTCACGCAATCCAATTCTTTTGGCTGGACTTGCGTCTTCGACTGAGATCACGACTACTCCACTTTCTTTCGGAAGATCATAAAAGCGAACCAACCTTCTATGGAGTGGCACGGTTTGGGCCTGGACGCCGATATAGCTGCGGCGGATTTTTCCGTCACGCAGAAGACGCGCGGCCACGAACTTGGCCGTATTGATGCCAATAGCGAAGCACAAGCCCTGTGCGCCCATGATGGTCGCCGTGTTCACTCCGATGACATGTCCATCGGAAGTTACGAGCGGGCCGCCAGAGTTGCCGGGATTGAGCGAAGCATCGGTTTGAATGACGTCGTCAATCAGACGGCCGGAATAAGAACGCAGTGAGCGTCCCAGTGCGCTGACCACTCCCGCGGTGACGGTGTACTGAAACCCATAAGGATTGCCGATGGCGATGGCCAGCTGTCCTACGCGCAAGTGCTTTGAGTCGCCCAGCGGGGCTGCAACGAGAGCCGGTGCGTCGTTATCCGGAATGCCGATGCGAATCACAGCAAGGTCGGTGGCCGGATCTTCGCCCACGATGTGAGCAGGAAAGCGGCCTCCATCGGCAAGCGAGACTTGAATCTTCGTCGCCTCATGCACGACATGGCTATTGGTGAATACAAGGCCGTCAGGAGTGAAAACAAATCCGGAGCCTCCGCCTTGACGTTCGCGAGGTTCACCGGAGCGGCTCTTGCTTGATTGGGTCACATCGATCTTTACAACCGAAGGACTAATCTTTTCAGTCGCGCCCACAACTGCATGGGAGTAGGCATCGAGCAGAGCAGCATCGTTTGGTGCTATAGGCGCTGTAGGTTGAGTGACGGGACTCGCGTAGTCCGACAGAAAATTTATTTCTTGATCCATGATTTGTAACCTATTAGCTAAAGATGAAGCGGCAGGCAGTCTGGATTCAGGCGAGCGCTTAGTTGAAATCAGAGCTGCTATTCGGGTTGAGTTGACCGCAAACGGCACGTCTTCGAGGCATCCCGCGTGCTAGTTAATGCCTGGCCAAGCTTTGCCATCTCCTCGGGGGACATGACTTGCTGCATTCCTTCAAACAATTCACGCTCTTCTTTCCGGATGTGGATCGCGAGCGTTTCTACAAAAGATTCCAAATCGCTGGAACTCAAGCTGAGTCCTTTAGCTCGCAAAAAAAACGCACGCAGAAGCTTGTGTTCCGCGAGTAGATCCGTCACCAAGCCCTGTAGTTCTGGGAAGCGCGCCGCGGCGGGGAAGATCTCGTTTTCCTCGACCGAGAAATGAGGCGCAATTTCACATTCAAATTCGCGGCTCATTTCTAACTGCCATGCTCTTAAGTCATCATCCCCAAAATCTTGGTCCCCAGCTTGCATGGCGCGGTCGATGCGCACGCAAAGCGCCAGGGTATGCTGATGGCCATGGGAGAGGGGAACGAGATTCTTATCACGCAGCATGCTTGAATACTTAGATTCCTGCTGCTGCGATCGGCTGCAAAATTATGTGGCAGTTACTTTATGCAGTTGCCCCGCTTTCGCATGATCTGCCTTGGGGATCTCCGCTTTGGGCTGATCCGCAGCGGTGCGCAGGGTGAGCCAGTCGGTGCGAACCCGCTCCCACTCTTGAATCAGAATCCCATAAGATTCGAAGAACTCGCGAATCCTTAGCCGCTCCCATCCGAGTACGTCTTCCAAGATCGGCGCGAGAACTGCCAGAGCGTTGCTGCTGAGGATAGTTCTCTTCGCAACCTGCGAGACATGCTTCGCTTCAGAGACGGCGATAGTGAAACCTTCGCGAACATTGACATGCAACATTACATGCACATCGGAACTGCCGTCACCGACGTAAACGATATGATCGGGTCCAACTTTTCGTAGCGATTGCAGTTGGTCGAGAACAAACACCTTTCCATAACCTGCAGTGGCGCGAGTGATGGCCTCGATCTCGCCAGAGTCGGTATATAGAAATTCGGTTCCGAAAATATGATCGCGAGGAACTATTCCTTCGAGAGCTGAGTGAATTACTTCCACCGGAGCGGCTGAGAGAACGTAGAAATCGAAGTGATATCCGTCGAGTCCGGTTTCGAGAATTTCGTAGAGCAGTTGGATATTTTCTTTTAAGCGAATGCGCTTTCCTACTTCATACAGATGTTCTTTACGCACGCGGCTGTGAAACTCAGGATCATGCAGCAGTAAATAGGCAAGCTCGGCTCCCTGTTGGACCAGGTTCAGCTTCGCCATACCCTTCGCTTTTCTTTCAAACTCGGGAACAGGGATGCCGACCAGTTCACTCAGCACGTACCCCGTATCGTTGAAAGTGAGCGTCTGGTCGAAATCACTCGCGAAAATGTAGCGCTTTAACAGCTTGTCGTTCATATGCTTATTAGATTCAATCGTGAATCAAAAGACAAATTAAAAACATTAATCGAGGGCATTACTAAGGGCACGAAAACGCGCTAATTTAACGAGGTTTTAACAAAATCGGTTGGGCAGTTACATAAATTTTGAAACTGAGACACTACCCGTTTCCCGCAATGCTTTACTAATTCCGCCGCACCATTGAAAATGGGTTAGTTAGTTTTGATTGCGTTGCCTCGCGGTGCGGACGTAGTAAGAAATCATTCAAAAACAAAACGGAACAGGAGCTCATCATGGCAGCTACCGGAGAACTCATTCGTCTTATCAATTATGTGGACGACATCAATACCACCCTGCGGCGCATCAACGCTTTCGTGAGCGTTATGGAACCTGACGAGCGCAAGCGTTTGGCAGAAAGTCTGCGCGGCGCCAGTGCCAACCTTAACGATGTGTTAGCAAGCTTGGAGAAAGGTTCTAAGTAGTGGGGGAGGTTGCAACTATTGCCGTTATTGGCGCGGGCACCATGGGCCGTGGCATCGCCCATGTATCCGCCCTTGGCGGATACCGAACTATCCTCGAAGACTTACTCCCTAATGCTCTGCGGAAAGCGGAGAGCGAGATTCGCGCGAATCTCGACAAATCTGTTGAGTTGAAAAAAGTAACCGCAGCGGATGCCAGTGCCGCTCTCGGCCGTTTGGAATACGCGGGCAGCGTCGAAGAGGCCGCAAGGGAAGCCGATCTGGTGATTGAAGCTGTCCCGGAGGAGATGGAATCGAAGGTCGAGATCTTCACTTTGCTCGATAAAATTTGCCGTCCGGGTACGATTCTCGCTTCCAACACTTCTTCGCTTAGCGTTACAGAGATTGCCAGTGTTACTTATCGCGCAAAGAAGATTGTCGGTATGCACTTTTTCAATCCCGTGCATAAGATGAAACTCCTGGAGGTTGTGCGCGCTCTTGAAACCGACGACGAGACTCTTGCGGCGACCGCCGCGGTAGGGAAGCGCATGGGCAAGGAAGTGGTTGTGATCAAGGAGTCGCCCGGCTTCATTACCAGCCGCATCAATGCCATGATCGGTAATGAGGCTTTCTTCATGTTGCAGGAAGGAATCGCTGCCGCGGCGGACATCGATAAGGCTTTGAAGTTAGGATTGAATCATCCCATGGGACCATTCGAGCTGGTCGATTTGGTTGGACTCGATACCCGGCTGCATATTCTGGAATATTTACACAAAAGTTTGGGAGAGAAATATCGGCCTGCACCATTGTTGGTGCAGTACGTAAAAGCTGGGAGGCTTGGGCGTAAGAGTGGGCGAGGCGTGTATGAATATCCTGAGCAAAAGGCTTAGTTTGTCAGCAGCCATATGTTAAGCCTAAGACGTTCACCGATTGTTTTATCTCTAAGATTTCGAACCCAAGTCGTAATGGATATGGGAAACTCTGGACCCGCCGAGAAACATTGATGTTCAAGATGGGTTTGCGAAAAGCGGACATTTTTCGCTATGGATTGCAAAAAGCAGCAACCGCAAGAACAAAAAGAAAACCCGCAAAGTACGCGAAGAAGACCGCAATTAAGAACTAACAACTGGAAACACCGGAACTAGAATCGTTAGCAGTACGCGGGCTACTTCGACCCGGCTCTTGGAACATCTTCGGTTTTTCCGCTCTTAATACTTCTGTAAGCTGCGTCGATGATCTCTTGATTTTGCCAGCCCGTTTCTCCTGAAGCAGGGAATTTTTCTTTGCCTTCCACGGCTGCCGCGAATGAGTCAACTTGCCGCGCGTACGCGAGCTGATTCGAAACTGTTTCGGTTTCTACGACGTCCCAGCCCCGACGTAATTCCAGATTGATGGGCCTCTCTACGTTGAATCCATTATCGGCTCGCAGCACCCCGCTTTCGCCGACAAATTCAAGCGGTGTGCGATACTCGGCGCGGAACGAAACCAGAACTGAGGCGAGCGTGCCTCGGGAAAATTCCAAGGTCAGCACTGCTGCAGCTTCGAGCTCTCCGGATATGTTATCCGACATAGCTCTGGCGCTCACTCGAATAACTTCGTCTTGCAGGATGAAACGTAGCGCATCGATAGCGTGTACGCCAACGTCAGCGATTGGCCCTCCACCAGCAATTTTTGAATCATAGAGCCATTTACGCGCATGTCCGGCGCCGCCGGGAAAAGAAAATTCGGACCGGGCGAAGATAGGCTTACCGATCTGTCCTGCGGCAATCCTGTCTCGTAAGCGCGCCGTGCTGTCTTCGAAGCGGAATACTTGAGCGACACCTAGCAATAAATTTGATTTTCGCGCAGCCGCAACCATTTGCCGGCACTCATCTGCATTCACGCCCATTGGCTTTTCACAAAGTACGGCTTTGCCCGCATGAAGTGCGGTGAGCACATCTTGCAAGTGACAAACGTTTGGAGTGGTTACGAGAATCGCATCCACCTGGGGCGAACGGCATAAGTCTTCGGCCGAATCAAAAGCTAGCGGGATATTGAATTGCCGCGCAGACTCTTTGGCCTTCGCCATGTCCCGCCGAGATAAGGCTGTCACCCGGCAATTCTTCGCCAATGCAAAGCCTGGCATTAGCCGTTTAACAGCGTGCAAGCCAAATCCGAGGATGCCAAAGTTAATCATGGAAGCCTGTTCCCGCCCGCGTAGTTATTTGGTGAGAAACATCGAATTGGGATTCGCACCCGGCGATGGGCCGTTCGCATTATTCGTTAGAACCCCAGTTGTTAGATTCACGGAGAACTCGCCAACGGTACTCGCTGTTCCATTGCCAACGAAAATGAAATTTCCTGAGGTGGAATCGTTGAGCATGAAAGACGCGGCGGCTCCTCCCGTAGCCACTGCCGAATGTGTATTCACGGCTGGAATGCCGGTAGTCGAGTCGAGCGTGTACTCCGAGATGTTGCTGGAACCAGTGTTCGCCACATACAAGAAGCTTCCTGAAGAGTGAACGAGCACTTGGACTGGAGTTGTTCCCGTCGCGATGGTGGAGTCAGGGACAAATGCAAGCGCGCCGGTAGTCGAATTAATGCTGTAAGTAGAGACAGTATTCGCATTCGAATCGGTTACGTACATGAAGTGCTCGGCGGGATCGATAGCGAAGGAACTAAGCCCTCCTCCAATGATGAATGGCGAGCCGGGTACCGGGGTTAGCGAGCCTGCACCTGAAGCGATTGAATAAGCAGAGATCCCGGTAATATTAGGATTGAGAACGTATAAAAACTTTCCTGTCGGCGAGACCACAACTTTGTTTGGATTGAAGCTGGCGGGGAAAGGCGATCCAGGAATCTCGGTAAGAGCGCCTATCCCAGAATTTACCGAAAAAACTGAAATCGTGTCGGAGGAAAAATTCGCCACGAAGAGAAAATCGCCTGCACTGGTCATCGTCAAGGAAGACGGAGAAATGCCGGTTGCGGTACGGGGAAGGACTTCGGAAATCGCGCCTGAGTTGCTGTCGATTTGAAACAGTGAGATATTATTTTGTGCCGCATTCAGTGCGTAAGCGAATTTATTAGAGGGATGCACATAGATCGATGTCGGTGACGTAAAGTTGTTTGGTGAACTCGGCGAAATGGGAAAAGAAAACGGCGATCCCACTACGGCTGTAAAGCTTCCAGATCGGTTATCTACACGGAAGACCGATATTCCGCTTTCGGCTGTTACATAAGCAAGGTGGGAGCCCGCGGGTGCAGCAGTAGAGGAAGACGAAGAAGAACCGCACCCGCATAGACCTGCCAGCATCAACAACGCCGAAAACAGGGCGACAACTTTGGCTTGCATTGTTTGATCAAACTCCTTCAGGAAATCCACGAATGCCTCAGCACAAGTTTGCAGCTCATCTGCCGCCAAATCGAAATACCAAGCCGGTCGAGACACGTATATTGCCTTGAGTTTGCCCCAGCGTTTTGGCATTTATGTAGTCCACCTGGACCAGGCGGTATGAGAATTTAGAAAAGAGATTTTTCTCAACCCCGCCGCCTATCGCGATTGCACGCCCTAAGCTGGAAAATCCAACGGGCGATTGTCCATTTATTTCCACGCGATCTCTTGCCCTGCCATACAGAAAGCGTCCGAAAACTGTAAAACCCCGGAAGTCAGTAGTAACTTGGGGGCCAGCCATGAAGTTGTACTCTGTGAGACCCGATCCGTAATGACCGCTAACGTCAGCTACCAAGCCAAGTTCGCGATAAAGATGAGGAGCTGTCAGCGATCCGTTCCATCCATTCAAATTGGAGTCGCTGGCATACCCCAAAGGCTTGCTATCAAAACGCAGATAAGAGTAGCCGCCAAATACCTCTAACTCGGGCGCGTGCTGGGCCATGGCAGGAAAGCAGAGCAGCGTGGGAGTGAGCATTAGTGAAAATATGAAACCTAAGACATTCTTTTTGTTAAGGCTGAACAATCGAATATTCGGCATCAGTGGGCGCTTACCAACTTTCGTCCAGTGTTGTAGAGTAACAGGCAATATACAGTTATTTTTCAGGGATGCTCTATCGTGATGAGATGCGTTGTCCTGCTCTGTACAGCAACAATTTTAGCAACTCACAACATTATAGAACGTGATCACATTCTTGACATATTCGCCGAGACCCAGAGAGGCTGATTCCGAGCCGACACGAGATTGTAATTATTTGTAATCCTTCCGCGAAAGCCATTTTCCGTCGTCGTATATCGTTAGGTAGTTGACTTGACAGGGGTGCACTCATAACATGTCCGCACCGATTCGCTTCTTCCCACAATGACTGGCCAACTGTTGGGACATTATCGAGTATTGGAAAAGATTGGCGCTGGCGGAATGGGAGAAGTGTACCGCGCCAGTGACGATCGCCTCGGCCGCGAAGTGGCCATCAAAATTCTCAAGCCTTCTTTAGCCCATGACAAAGACCGCCTGCGTCGTTTTGAGCAGGAGGCTCGCGCGGCGGCTGCCTTAAATCATCCCAATATCGTGGCTATTTTTGATATTGGTTTACATGATGGGGCGCCCTACATTGTCTCCGAATTGCTGGAAGGGAAAACGCTGCGGCAAAAGCTAATGGAAGGTGCGTTGCCTTTCCGTCAAGTGAGTGATTACTCATCCCAAATTGCGCGGGGATTGGTGGCGGCGCATGAGAAGGGAATTATTCACCGTGATTTGAAGCCCGAGAATTTATTTGTAACCCACGACGGGCGAGTAAAAATTCTGGATTTCGGTATTGCAAAGCTAACCACGCTCGATAAGAGCGAGCAACGCACAGTGGCCACCATGACAACCCAGACTAAGAGCGGTTCGGTTCTGGGTACTGTGGCCTATATGTCCCCGGAGCAGCTTCGCGCAAAAACGGTCGATCATCGTAGTGACATCTTTAGTTTTGGCGCAATTCTCTATGAAATGCTGACGGGGAAGCGTGCTTTTTCGGGTGAGACGGAAGCCGATACCATGATTGCGGTTCTCCGGGAAGATCCGAAACAAATGGCGCTAACGCGACAGAGCATTCCCGACAGTTTTGAAAAAATTGTTCAACATTGTCTTGAGAAGGAGCCAGAGGAGCGCTTTCAGTCGGCGCGAGAATTAGTTTTTGCATTAAGTACATTGTCAGACACGTCAACAAGCAAGCCTGTCATCCCGTTTCGCAGTAGCGTTTTGCCCTGGCGGAAATCGCTACCCTGGATTACTACATTGATAGCTCTGGGAAGCGTGGGGTTTTTCCTAGGGGAACGAATCAAGTCTGGCGCGACCCCCGCTTACAGCCGCTTAACCTTCCAGCGCGGCACTATCTATTCAGCCCGCTTTACGCCCGGTAGGGACAGCGTAATCTATGGCGCTTCCTGGAATGGACAACCTCTGGAACTTTACTCCACTCTTGCTAACGCTCCCCTTGCGCATCCATTAGGGATAACTTCAGCCGACTTATTAGGGTTGTCGCGGACGAATGAATTAGCCCTTTCACTAAATGGGATGCATGGAGGGCATCTGGATTTTGTAAATGGCACGCTGGCTAGTGAGCCGATAGCAGGTGGCGCTGCACGCGAAGTGCTGGATGACGTTCTTTGGGCCGACTGGAGCCCAGATGGCAAACTGGCGGTGGTGCACCATGTTCCGGGGCGGATCCGCCTTGAGTATCCGATTGGAACCGTGCTCTATGAGACGACTGGAACAATAAGTCATATTCGTTTTTCCCCGCAAGGAGACAAGATCGCTTACATGGATCATCCGGAGGCTTCGGATGATCGCGGCTCAGTTTGCGTTACAGATTTGGCTGGACACCATACCACTCTCTCTCCCGGATGGGATTCGGAAGATGGTTTAGCCTGGTCGCCCAAGGGAGATGAGGTGTGGTTTACCGCTGTGGAGAAAGGAAATGATCGTGAGTTGTGGGCTGTTAACTTGGCCGGGAAACGACGCCAGGTTTTGGGGGTTCCGGGAGGAATCACGTTACAGGATATAGCGTCTGATGGGCGTGTTCTCTTTACTGTCGATAATGAGCGTCTAGCCATGGAATGGTCAGGAAAAGGGAAGCAACCGATGCAAGATCTTTCCTGGTATGACTGGACGGAAGCCAAAGACATATCTAAAGATGGGCAATGGGTGTTGTTTGAAGAGAGTGGTGAGCCTGTTGGGTCGCACTATGCCGTTGGTATTCGTAAAACCGATGGCTCGCCTCCCATACGACTCGGAGAAGGTACCGCAGGCGGTTTGTCTCCAGATGGAAAATGGGCCGCTTCTGTATTTACTGGCACACCAGAGCATCTCACATTATTTCCTGTGGGCACGGGGCAACCACGCGAGGTGCCACTGCCTGGACTTGAGCATTTGTTGAATGGAGCAGCGCGGTTTTTGCCGGATGGGAAACGGCTCGCAGTGAAAGGGAACGAACCCGGCAAATCTCCGCGCTGCTATATCGTCGATATTTCCAGTGGTGCGTTGCGCGCGGTTACTCCGGAGGGATCTTCTGCCATAATGCCTTCGCCTGATGGGAAATATCTTGCCGGGACACACGGAAAGGACGGAGTTGTTTTATTCCCAGTTGAAGGGGGGCCGAGCTATACCGTTCTGGGCGTGGATGCTAGTTATGTTGTCGCCCAGTGGTCCGCCGACAGTAAAGCTCTTTATATTTACAGACCCGGAGAAGTGCCGCTGAAGGTCTATCGGCTTGAGATTGCGACTGGTAAAAAGGATTTTGTCCGTGAGTTGGTTCCTGCGGATCGGGCTGGCGTGGTTTCGATCGGTCCTGTATTGAGTACTCGGGATGCCTCGGCGTTCGCCTTTAGTTATTACCAAACGCTGTCGGTTTTATATGTAGTGTCTGGCTTGAACTAAATAAGCTGGAGTGGCTTTCAATCCAGTGGTTCCTGGAAAGTTTCTCGGACATAATGGAAAAAAATTGACGTGGAAGTATGGCCTTCCTGCAACATGCCGCGCGAATGTGGAATTTCTCCACCACAATAAATCAACGCGTCTCCGATACCCTGAAAAATTGTTGTCTTGCCCCTGTCTGTATGAAGATGCAGAGGCCAGGATGTTTCCCGCCGCGGTTCCGGAGAAAAATCCAGACAAAACGTAATGCTGAACTCACATTGTTCACGGTCAGTATGAATTTCGAGGTCAGCCCCGCTCTGGTAAGAGCCTAGATAAACGTAAGATGGTTTCACTTGTACCCCGACAATCGCGCTTACGGTTGAAGTCAGTTGTTGATGAAAAAAGCGCATAACACTTTCGTTGTGGGCGCCATACCGTCGCGGTGTTTGAGAGTCACCCAGCTTGAGCTTACCGGTGCGTATTAGCGACCGATAATAGCGGCGCAGAGCCGAGATGTGAAAGGGATGGATCAGCCCACCGATGGGAACATACCTCTTTTGCGAAAATTTGATTGCAGATATCTCGATGTCCTTAGCCCAGCGCTTTCGTCTGACTGCCTCGTAATCGGATGGAACCAACACTCCTGCCGTAGCGAGAACCCGCCTGCTTTCTCTTGAGAGCGTACTCGGAGCTTGATCGCCCGGGCGCGCATTCGCCAGAAAGGCAGAAAATTCTGGTCCCGCCCAGAACGGCAGATCCATCTCGCTGCCAGCCTCCTTGATCCAGATCATGTCGGCTCTCAAATCAAAATTGCCCAGCCACGGAACGAGATATCGCAGATGGTCCGGCAATTGCCCATTCTGTGCGAAATGCGATTGAGGATTTATATAGAGAGACGGACGCTCAGCCGAATCCTCCCGAGTCTCATTCTGGAGGTAGCGCTCCGGAACAAGATGATCCGGCTGGTCGTCCAGGCGGCAATAGAAAAACCGCTGGGGGAAATTAGGTTGATCTCCCGCAAAATCTGTCGCGGACCCCTTGGCAGCTTCGAGATTTAGTGGTGAAACCATCCATTCACCGTAAAACGGCTGTCCTTGAACAGCTTCGAAGAACACTCCACGGGAGTGATCTCATGCAGCAGTGAACTGGGAAAAAGGATGATCTGATTTTGTAGAGGAACGATGGTCCGATAATTCTTCGTGGCAACATACGCTCCGTTCTCCCATCGCGAGTCGTAGATTCGTAATTCTCCCCCTTCAAACTTCTTCGGTTCGCGATGAAAGAAATAAACGAACGTAAGCTCACGCGATTTGAGATCTTCGTGTCCATTGTCGCTGTGGCAACGGAAGAAATCTCCGTGGTTGCTGGCGGTAATTTGGACTTCCGCCTTCCCAGGCCAAAATGGCTGTAATCCCAACTTTTCGAATACTCTGGGCAGGCAACTTTGTAGCCGATTGAGAATTACATCACGATGCCTGCCGGTATCCATAAGAACCTGAGAACGGCGGCACTCAAAATCGACTGCTCCCGCTGTAACGCCGGGGGCAATTACTTCGCTAATTTGAAACTCCATTTCTCGTCGAAGAGTATCTTGCAGCAAGTTCTGCAACTCTTCCGGCGCGAGAAACTCTTCAAAAAGAACGTATTGCGCCGTTAGAACCTCACGCAAATCCTGGTTTGGAGTGTTCGTCGCGGCAATCGTGACAGTAGGCATTCCCGCAAACGCTTTGTTAGGGCCATGAGGCACTGATCCGGGTTCTGGGACAGGAGCCGGAGGACTTGGCGGGGGAGGGTTGAAATTTCGCTGACCCAAACCGGCAGTAGTCACACTCAACGCCTTGTTAGGGCCGTGAGGTACGGACCCAGGCGTTGGCGCGGGTGCTGGAGGGCTTGGCGGAGTAGCAAACGTCACTCTGGCTGGAACGTTCATGGCAGAAAAAACGCCTGCATGCGCCAGTAGCTGATGTTCGATATCTGTGGCGAGATTGCCATAAATTCGCTCGGCGATTAGCTCGCCGGCTAAGCGGGCAATCGACTCGGGTAAATGACGCTCATGAGGACGGGCAGATGTCCTGGCTCGCTCAATGAGACTTGACAGGAGATCTCTTTCTACACCGCTAAGAATTTTGCCATCAGAAATTACGTCTTCAGGAAGGAAATCGATTGTTTTAGTCACTTACGTGGAACCTCCTTGATACACCAATCCACGCGCCGACAGTCGACGTTTCAAGCGAAAGGGGAGCACAACAATAACAAATGCAAGGCTGTGGATAACAGGATTATTTGGATCAGATTGTTTTTGTTAAGGGTTGGAACTGAAGTTATTAGCACGAAAATTATGCTACTTATTTACCATAGTGCCGACTAAAGACTCAAAGATCTTAAATCCTTCTGTGCAACCAAGTTCAGGTTCGCTGGCACGCTCCGGATGTGGCATCATGCCTAGAACATTGCGTCCGGGATTGCAGATGCCGGCAATATTGTCGAGTGATCCATTGGGATTCGCTTCCTGGGCGATTTCACCATTCGAGGTTGCATAGCGGAACACAATGCGTTTGTCGCGGCGCAACTCGTTGAGAGTCGCATCATCGCAAAAGTAATTCCCGTCCATATGGCCGATCGGAATGGTGAGAACTTCACCTTCGCGGCAAGAATTAGTGAACGGAGTGTTAGTGCTCTCGACACGAACCTGCACCGGCTTACAAACATATTTCAGTCCTACGTTGCGCATCAATGCGCCGGGTAAGAGTCCTGACTCGCAGAGAATCTGAAAGCCATTGCAGATACCCAGAACGAGTCCTCCGCCGGCGGCGAACTTACGAACCGACTCCATTACCGGAGAAAATTTTGCGATCGCCCCGGTACGAAGATAATCACCATAGGAAAATCCGCCAGGGACAATGATGGCATCACAGTTCTGCAAATCGTGCGAGTCATGCCAAAGAAACGTAACTGGCTGTTTCGCAACCTGTTCGATGGTCCAGTATGCGTCGTGATCGCAATTTGATCCGGGGAAGATGAGGACGCCAAATTTCATCCGTTTTCTCGTTGAGGAGGAATACCACTATTTTAACAGGAAGAAGTTCCGGCGATGTTTACGCCGGAACCTTCCTGTGCCCTCGGAATAAATACTTTAGAAAAGGTTTCTGTAATTTCCAGCTATTACTATGGACGAATATTGACCCCTCCGGGTTACAGAGTCGGGAAAATTCTTCGTAGCGTTTTCTTGAGTAGAAGAAATTTGCGGGTAGTTGTGTCGGCATCTAAAAGCAGGACACATGGAATTTTCCGAACATTTGCGTTTAACCGGCGGCGCGTTGAAGAGCTGGTTTATTGCTCAGCTGCAAGATTCACTTGCAGTCGGAATTTTATGGTGGATCGGTCTTTATTTTCTGAAAGTACCGTGGGCTCCACTATGGGCACTCTTGGCTGCAATATTGCAGTTTGTACCGCATCTAGGGCCAGTATTAGGTTTGATCGGCCCAGTTCTTGCCGCGACTATTTACTGGAAAGATTGGCAGCATCCCGCCTACGTCCTAATTCTTTATGCAGCGATCGCAGTGATCGACGGCTTTCTCCTCCAACCAATAATTATGAAACGAACGTCGAAGGTGCCGATCTGGGCGTCAATTCTAACTCCCATAGTGTTTGGATTGGTGCTGCCGTTCTGGGGAGTACTGTTGGCACCACCATTATTGGCAGTCGTTTTTGCGTACCGATCAAGAGCGGAGAAATCCATCAGTAGCCCGCGACTTTAAAGCTGAAACTGAAGTCATTCCCATCGGGCTCCCATCTTAAGCGTGCTCGCGCTGTTCGAATTCATTAAGTCATAATGTCGGGTCGAGTGGCCCACCTTTGTGTTTTCTACAAAGGTGGGTGACATCTTTCTTTAGCTGCTCCATTCCACCTCTCTTCATCGAACTCAGTAATTTACGGGGCATTCTTTTAGCACCTCTCTTAACGGCCGTTTGCTTGACTCAATTTGCCGTAAGCAGAGTCTCGGCCAGGATTGCTGTCATCAAAAACAGAACTAGCAATGAAGTGGGGTATCTTTGTATTCGTAGTCTGCCTTTGGGGATCGATAATTTCCAGGGCTCAGGAACACATGGCTCTATTACCTGATGCGCCTAAGCCAAAGGCAGCAATTATCGTCGGCACTGTAACCGACGTGAACGATGCGACTATTGCTGGTGCCACCGTCATTCTCCAAGCCCTTGCCGGCAAAATCTCCCGCACGCTCATAACGAACAATACTGGTTTCTTTCAATTCAACGATCTCGAGCCGGGAACTACTTACCGGATTTCCGTTAACGCTAAGGGATTCGCGAACTGGACCTCGCCCCCCATCATCCTTCAGCCAGGCCAGTATGCAATCCTGAAGGGCAGCAAGCTTCACGTGGAGACACGTACCACAGTAAATGTGGTTGCTCGGCCTGCTTCCCCTGAGGAGATCGCCACCGAGCAGGTCAAGATCGCTGAGCAACAGCGTGTTTTCGGCATCATCCCCAATTTCTATGTTGTCTATGATCATAATGCCGTGCCACTCACGCCCAAGCTGAAGTTCAAGCTCGCCACTAAAGTCCTGTTTGATCCTGTCACGATCATCGGAGTAGCCATGATTGCTGGCTTCGATCAGGCAGGAGACACGCCCAACTATGGACAGGGAGCGCAAGGTTACGCCAAGCGCTTTGGCGCAAGCTATGCTAGTGGCGCTACCGACATCATGATCGGTGGCGCTATCTTGCCATCGCTTTTGCACCAGGATCCGCGATATTTCTATCAAGGCACGGGCACAAAGAAATCTCGCGCTCTCCACGCAATATCCAGCACAGTCATAACCAGGGGAGACAATGGCCGTCGGCAGCCGAACTACTCGACCATCGGCGGCGACCTGGCCTCGGCTGCCATCGAGACTGCTTACTATCCTGCAGCGGATCGCGGTGCCGGGAGGGTGTTTACGACCACGGCTATCAACACTGGCGAGCGCGCGCTTGGCAACCTGGTGCAGGAGTTCATCCTGGGAAAGATCACGCGCAGAGGCAAAAAGCCGCAGAGTTCAGGCCACTAAGAAGCCAGCCTGTGGAATTCATTAGGGATCTCCAACCGGATAATAATGAAGGGATCAAAGCCGGGTTTCTCCCACCCATCCGCTTTTTAAGCATGAGTGGGAGAATTCTTAATCACCGCCGAACCTGTGCATGGCCAGCTCCTAATCCCAACCATCTCGGTATGCCTCGCTTGCACAAAAACCCAGAGCCTAACGCCTGAAGCCTAGAACCTAATTTTTTACTCCGGCGAAACGACGATCAGATGGAAGCTGCCTGACTTAATCGCCGGACGAGGGTGTGGATTATCCGCCGTCGGTGCCGGGCGCGGCCCCAGCTCTGCCGCTGACAAATAAATCTTGTGCGTCTTTGAATCAAGCGCCATGGTGCGTGCGCTTTTTTCTGTTGGCACGTTCTCGACAATTGAATATTTATCCGCGCTGTCTTGTTTGACAACTGTGAGCGTTCCATCCTGTCCATTCGAAGAGAAGGCTAATTTGTTTGCTGAATCAAATGCAGTCGCATCAGGACCATCACCGATTGAGACCGTCGCCGTGACTTTACCCGAGCCTGCGTCTACCACTACCATTTTTTTCTCGTCGCAGACCGCGAAAAGCTTTCGGTTGGCATCGTCCCACGCGAGCCCAGACGGCCCTTCACACGGAGAAATTTTCCAGCGGTTCTTGATTTTCAGTTCCTTGGGATCAAACTGCACGATTTCGTTTTTGTCTTCAATGTTGACGAAGACATTTCCAGATCCATCGGTGACTGGAAATTCAGGCTTCCCACCCAGTGGCAGCGTCCCGGCTACGTTTCCTGAAGCCGCATCGATTGCGGTCGCGTCGTTGCTGCGTCCATTAAACGCGAAGACCCGCTTGCTGGCAGGATCGTAGAGAATTCCATCAGGATTGGTGCCTGCCTTTACCTTTTGTAGGACAGTATGCGATTTCAGATCGAAGACCACGACGGTGTTGTCTTTTCCATCGCTGATGAAGCCACGATTCAGATCGCCAGCTACCGCGACTCCATGGATGCCCTTGAGTCCAGTAATTTTTCCCACTGGCTTATCAGAATCAAGATCTACGATTTCAACTTCGGTGCCATGCGTCACGTAAAGCGTGCGGTTGGGTGAGTCAGCATAAAGATAATCCCAGCCGCCTTCTCCCCCAATCGGAATTTGGCCGGAAACTTTGTAATGCTGAGCGTTATTTTGTTGACCAAGGGCCGTGAGCGTCATGCTCATGAATAGAGATGCGATTGCAATTAAATGCCTCATACTGTCACTCCTTCTTTTTCGATAACTCCGGATTTGTCGTGCGCCAGGAAATAGTGAACTGCCGGCGTGATCACCAGCGAGAGAACCATCGAAACCAAAATCCCGCCAATTACAGCGATGGCGAGTGGCTGCAACATCTGCGAACCTGCTCCTATGGCGAAGGCCAGCGGCAACATGCCAGCAATAGTGGCAAGCGCAGTCATGACAATAGGACGAAGCCTTCGGCGAGCCGATTGCGTCATTGCTTCGAATGCAGTGGCGCCCGTATCACGAAACTTTGCGTCTGCATCGAGCAGGAGAATTCCATTCTTAGCCACGATGCCGACCACCATGATCAATCCCATGAATGATGCGACATTGAATGTGGTTCGCGTAATCAGCAAAGCGATGAACACGCCGGAAGTCGAGAGCAGCGCCGAAGCCAAAATCGCAATAGGCGCGGCGAACGTTCGGAACTCAAAGAGCAGCACGATGAAAACCAGCAAGATCGCCAGGATCAGCACCACTACAAGATCATGAAAAGATTTTTGCTGCTCGATATAAGTTCCACCGTATTCGACGCGAATGCCAGAAGGAATATGCAGCGCGCCCACTGCCCGCTGGACCGAAGCCATGCCAGTGCCGAGGCTCGTTCCTTCGAGCCGTGCGCTCACGACTACATCGCGTTGCAAATTCTCGCGGCGAATTTCAGTTTGTCCGGGAAGCTCGGTCACGGTTGCCAGGGAGCCGAGAGTCGCCGTTTTTCCCGTGCTGCTGGTCAATAAAGTATTGCGAATGGCATCGAGCGAGCGACGGTTTTCGGCGGGAAATCGTACTCGTACCGTGTAAGGACGATCGTTGCTGATGACCGGGGTCGGCGCTGGCTCACCCTCAACGATTGCCGAGGCGTCCATGGCAACTTCTTCGGCGGTGAATCCGGCTCGCGCTGTAACGCTGGGATCAATTTGAAAAACCGCCGCTGGTCCGCTAATGGTGTTGTCGATTCCGTTCAGAATGTCGACCACGCCGGGAATCTTCTGAATCGAATCTGCGACTTTGGGCCCCCATTCCGTCAGCAGCGCGGCATCGGTCGAAAATAATTTGATTTCGATAGGCTGTGGCTCGCCGGTCAAATCGCTGATCATGTCTTGCAACACTTGAACGAATTCGACATCGAGCGCGGGAGCTTGTTGCTTAACCTTCTCGCGCACATCAGCGATTACTTCATCGATGGCGCGATCTCGTTTGTCTTTGAGCTTTACGGAAATATCACCGGTGTTGGCTTCTGTCACAGCGGCGAGGCCAAGTTGCAGGCCAGTGCGGCGCGAGGTGCTTTCGACTTCCGGAGTCTCATGCAAGATCTTTTGCACTTGTGAGATCACGCGATCGGTTTCTTGCAATGAACTACCGGCCGGCATAATGTAGTCGAGAATGAATCCGCCTTCATCCATTTCGGGGAGAAGGTCAGAACCGGAAAATTGATAGCAAACGAATGCTACGACGATGAGCGCCACACTAAAAACTGCCAACCAGATCGGCCGGGCTACGGCTCGCTTAAGCCATCGCTGGTGAAAGTTAACGATCTTCAGGAAGAAGGAGCCGAGCGAAGCTTCCTCGACCGCTAGAAGTTTCGCGATCGACTCTTCCTCATGCTCGCCACTCTCTCCGACTTCGTCCTCCGAACCTTGAGCCCCATCACCTTCGGTCTTGTGCTTGCGGACAAAATACTGGCTCAGAGTGGGAGTCCAAGTCAGAGCTAAACCCAAAGAGGTAAGCAGCGCAATCGCCATCGTAACCGCAAGGGCGCGGAAGAATGTTCCCGTGACGCCAGTGATCGCGATTAACGGCAGGAATACAACGATGGGCGTGAGGGTTGAACCGATTAATGGGACCGTGATCTCGTGGAGCGCAATGCGAATGGCCTGCAAGCGCTTCTGTCCGGCGTCGCGGTGAAGAACAATATTCTCGACCACCACGATTGCATCGTCGATCACCATTCCGACCGCGGCAGCAAGTCCACCCAAGGTCATCAAATTGAAACTCTGATGAAGCAGCTTGAGGGCGACAAAGGTTATCAGAATGGTAACGGGGATAACCAAACCGGCCACAACCGATGTTCCCCAATCGCGTAGAAAGACGACGAGAATAATGGAAGCCAGAATGACCCCGAGCAGAATGGCGTCCCGTACGCTTTTGATCGATGCGCTGACGATGCCGGATTGATCATAGAAAGGTTGGATATCAATGCCGGGCGGCAGAGATTTTCTTATTTGCTCGACCTGAGCGTGAACCTCGTCAGCAACCTGCATGGTGTTACTGTCCGGCTGCCGATTGATGTTGATGAGTACGGCTGGTTTTCCATTGGCAGTGACAATGGTGTAAACCGGCATCACGTTCGGCTCAACGGTGGCGAGATCGCCGACACGTACCGGAACTCCCGTGGGCGTGGTTTTTACTACTGTTTGCGCAATTTGAGCGGGCGTTTGCACCTGGCCGCTAATGAGTCCGAGAATCAGTTGGTGATTTTGTTCAAATAGTCCCGGAGAATCGATCAGGTTGGTACGCCGCATCGCGTCGAGAATGTCCGTGACCGTGACCCCGGCGGTGAGCAACTTGGACGGATCGGGCGTGATATGAAACTCGGGCTGTTGCCCGCCTTGAATTACAACTGTCGATACACCATCAAGTCGGTTCAGTCGTGGCTTGATTTCATAGGTTGCCATCTCCCACAACTGCGTCTGCGGAACGCTTTGTGATGTGAGGCTGTAGCCGATGATAGGGAAACTGGCGAAGGTCATGCGGTTCGCGACAACTCTGGCCGTAGGCGGAAGCTCGGGCTGCACGCGCGAGATGGCAGCATTCACATATTGCAGGGTCTGGAACATGTCCACGTTCCAGTCGAAAAACAGATCTACTTCCGCAGAGCCGCGGCTGGTAATCGAACGCACGCCTTGTAGTCCCGGAACGCTGTTGACTGCCTCTTCGATGGGGCGAGTGATTGTGACCATCATTTGATCGATGGGCATTACTCCGTTATCGACTGCGATGAGAATGCGCGGGAAATTCGTCTCCGGGAAAACCGAGATCGGAATGGTCAGTGCGAGATAGCCGCCAAGCAGCGCTACGGTGAGAATGAGGAAGATCACCGACTTGGAATGACGCGCAATCCAGAACGAAGATTCCGGTGATTTCGCCGCGAATCCTACGCTACGGTTTGTCATTCTTGTCGTCCTTGTTGGCCGTAGGGTCCGGTTTCTTATTGTCAGAAGCGTCTTTCGAGTCCGGGTTTGAATCCGATGACTTCGCTTCTTCGATGGTGATCTTGCTGTTATCGGGCAGGCCGTACGCACCTGCGGCGACAATTTTGTCGCCTTCTTTCAATCCATCGAGGATTTGTATGTCGTCATCCTGTCGGATGCCCACCTTCACCGCTTTCTGGTGGGCGCGATTATCGGAGCCAACCAGCATTACAGCGCTGGTTCCATCTTGCGCGGTGATCAGTGCAGCGGCGGGGATAACCACCGCGTCCGGGATGGTTTGAGCGAGCATTGAAATTTGTACGCTGCTGCCCGGCATTAACTTCTGCTTGGGGTTTTTCGCCTGGACCCATATTTCTACTGTCGTGCTGCCGGGATCGAGAGCCGGACTGACCACAGTGACTTTGCCATCCACCGGCTTTTCCTGGCCGGGCACTATCAGCGTGGCCTTGTCGCCGACCTTCAGCAGGGCAGCCTCCGGTTGCGGAATGTGAGCACGCGCTATGACCTGGGAGACATTCATGACAGTGAGTAACGGCGTGCCAGCGGCTGCCATTTCTCCGGGGTACAGGGGACGATCCGTAACTACGCCATCAATGGGACTGCGAATCTCGGAATAACTCAGACCAGCTTGCGCTCCAAGATATTTACCCTTGGCAGACTCGAGCTGTCCCGCAGCGGACTTTAGGGCTTGTGTTTTACCGATGGCAAGTAATGCATCCACATGCTTTTGCGCAATATCGTATTGGTTTTTCGCTTGGGTGAGATCGACCCCAGCCTGATCCAATTCTTTGCGGGGAAGGGCGCCTTGCTGAAATAGCTCCTGGCGGCTGTTATAAACCTTTTGCTGCGCTTCCATTAATTGCTTGGCTGCTTCGGTGTCGAGCTGCGCCTTCTGAACTTGCTCAGGCAAATCGGCAGCTGTCGTGGTTTCGTAAGTTGCTTGCGCCTGCTCGTAGGAGCCTTTTGTATCTTGGGCAGCGGCGGCTAGGTCTTGATTTTCTAACGTCGCCAGCAGCTCACCTTTATGCACATGGCTGCCGCGTTTAATAGCAAAACTTTTTACGGGCGCGCTGATCTTGGGCGTAATGGCAGATTGCTCCAACGGAAACAGCACCGCTTGAGCGACGACGGTGTGATTCAGAGTCGTCTTCTCGGTTGCGGCCACTTGCACGGGAACGACAGGTTCCGCGGGAGCGGCTTCCTTGGAACAGGCGGAAAGGATTAGCAGCGCGGTTAGAATTACTGCGCACTTCAGCCCGCGTTTGAACCTATTAAGATGGATACTGTTTTTGTAATCGTTCATTTGGATCGTTCGTTCATCCGCGATTAGAAGTTTCCCGTCAAGGTTTGCAGATTGGCCAAGGCTACACGATATCGAACCTGCCCATCGTTATACGCGTTACGTGCCTGGGTCAATGTATTTTGCGCATCTACGACTTCCAGCACTAAAGCTTCTCCTGCCTGGTATCGCAATGTCGTCAGGCGCGAACTATCCGCAGCTAATTGTGCCGACTGGCTCAGCGACTCGAGTTCTGAGCGGGCCGCTTGCGCTTCGGCATACAGCGTATGCACGTTCGCGAGCAACTGGCGTTGCGTAAAACTAAGCTCGACATGCGTCTGCTCCCGCCGCAAGTTTGCCTGCTTCACCTGGCTTCGCGTCGATCCCCAATTCCAAATGGGAAATTGCACGGTCGCCGAAGCTTCATAACCAAGGCTGCGAATGTCTTGATGAGATACCGGATCGAAACAGCGCGTGGCGATGCAAGTTGAATCAAGTCCATAGGAGGCGTCTAGCGTGAGTGATGGCAGGTACCCATTCCAAGCCACTTTCACAGCGGCATTTGCTTCTCGTACTGCGGCAATTGCGGCGCGCAAATCGGGGTTTTTATTTCCTGCTGCTGTTTGTACTTCATCAAGAGTCGGCAATGGTTCAGGCGTTTGGAGATCATCGACCACAGAAAAGTTTTCGTTGAAGTCTGGGAAAACCAGCACAGCGAGCTCCATGCGGCTGCGGTTCATCTCCAGCTCTGCTTCCTTCAAGTCGCGTTGCTGCTGATTAAATAGAAGCTCCGCCTTGATTACGTCCGAATGCGCAACTTCTCCGCCATGCTCGAGTTTTTGACTGATATTAAAAAATCTTTGACCTTCCGCAAAAGCGGTTTGCGCGGTTGCATATTTTCGTTGTGCCACAACAAATCCGTAGTAAGTCTGGACTACGGTCACAACCAATCCACGCGCGGCGACATCCGCCCGTGCTTTGGCGACGGCCTCAGCAGCCAAGGTTCGGCGATAGTCCGCTACGTTCGCCAGCGAAAATGTCTGAGTTGCTCCGGCTTGGCCAATGTACTCGTGAACCGCATTGTTGGCGACAAATCTAGGCGACCCTGTCCCCGTTCCCTGGGTATAGAGGAATTGGCTATTGATGTTCGCATTGGGCAGCAAGGCGGCCCGGCTCTGAACACGATCTTCTTTAGCCAGTCCAGCTTCGGTTACGGCAGCACGATATTCGGGATTAGTCTTGCGGGCCCGCTCTAATGCGTCATGCAAGGTTAATGTCAGTGGCGCATTATTCGACGGCTGGTTGGTGCCGCTTCCCGCGACCACCTGATTCGCGGGGGATTGGTCCGAGGTAGCCTGTGCCGGCAACTCCAAGGGGAGGGCTGTTGCCGTCAGCACAAACGCGAGAAGCGAATTTTGTAGCGGACAAATTCTTCGATGATTTTTTGCAAATGCCATAACTCACCAAACCTGTCAGTTAATAGATGGAACTTTCGCCGCACTAAATCTTCGCGAACCATGGGTTAAGAGAAGCTGAACTGAAAATGTGAGATTTCTTAAAATGCGTGTGCGTGCACGGAGCATAATAAATCAGTCTGTAAGGTCTGGTCGTTCTGAATCCGCAATAAAATTGATTGAGTACCCGATTTTCAATTCAGATTGAGTAGAATACGAAGTTCTCTCAATATGGATTTCAAAGATTTGAACTACTGGCTGGATACAGTAAGTATGCCATCCGGGACCCCTGGGGATTTTGCGGAACGAGTAGATGTAGCAGTTATTGGGGCAGGATTTACCGGACTCTCTGCGGCGCGAACGCTAGCCAAACGAGGCGCAACCGCCGCGGTTCTCGAGGCAAACACCATTGGATGGGGTGCGAGTTCCCGCAATGGGGGAATGGTTCTGACGGGCCTAAAGCTGAGTGCCGAAACGCTCGCCACCCGGTATGGCATCGAAGCTACGAGACAGATGTATGCCGCGTCGCTTGCATCCATTGATCTGGTTGAGCGGATTGTTCGCGAAGAGAACATTGATTGCAACTTCTCGCATTGTGGCCATCTGGAAGTTGCCTGCAAGCAGTCGCACTTTGAAGGCTATGCGAAGTCGGTTGAACTCATTGCTCGCGAGTTTAACCATCGGCTGAGGATTATTCCGAAGGATAAACTGCGAAGCGAGATCGGATCGAATATTTACTATGGCGGAATTGTCGATGAAGTAAGCGCCGGAGTGAATCCGGCGCGGTATGTTGCCGGACTCGCCAAGGCTGCTCTAAAAGCGGGCGCTTATATTTATGAACACACGCGTGTGGAAAGCATTCTTCGCGCCGCGCACAATGGGGAAGCGGGGTTCCGGCTTTCCACCTCGCGTGGTCCGCTTTTTGCCCGCGATGTTCTGATCGGAACCAGCGGCTATACCTCGAACGCAACACCCGCGCTACAGAAAAAAATCATTCCGATCGGCTCTTT
>Ga0070741_10000657_pt1 | contig 118870 bp, 104 predicted proteins | sample Coa_R1_4_FD_66440 | JGI IMG/M metagenome (GOLD analysis project Ga0070741, IMG submission 66440) | Surface soil microbial communities from Centralia Pennsylvania, which are recovering from an underground coalmine fire - Coalmine... | ecosystem: Environmental > Terrestrial > Soil >... | reverse complement strand
CCGCTTCGACGCGACGCTTTGCCGGCATGGAGGGGCTTTAAAGCCCCTCCATGCCCAAACCACCGAAGCGGACAACTGATGTGCTACCAAAACCGGTCAACTCCGAGTGCTAGCGACAGATACCACCACGCGAAGGCGCGGGGGCTACTAACGGCGCCCCGCAGCCCCCCGCAGGCACGCCGTGGTGGCGGAGGCCGGCCGCATGCGCAGCATCAGGCGGTCGGCCAGGCGCTGGGTTCCGGGCCCCGGCCTGCCGGCCTGCCGGTCGATCGGATTCGGCAGGGACACCGCGAGCAGGGCGGCCTCGCGTGGGCTGAGCACCAGCGCCGGCTTGCGGAAATGGTAGCGCGCCGCCGCCTCGGCCCCGAATACGCCCGGCCCCCATTCGGCGATGTTCAGATAGATCTCGAGGATCCGGCGCTTGGGCCACAACGCCTCGATGACGAAGGCGAGCGGGATCTCCATCGCCTTGCGCACGTAGCTGCGCGAGGGCCACAGGAACAGGTTCTTGACCACCTGCATGGTGATCGTGCTGCCGCCGCGTGCCAGGCCGTCGCCAGCGTTGTCGATGGCCTCTTTCAGCTCGCCCCAGTCGACGCCGTGATGGTGGCAGAAGTGGGCGTCCTCCGAGGTGATCACGGCCGACGAGAGGTTGGGCGAGATGCGCTCGAGCGGGACCCAGCGCTGAGCGACGGGCATGCCGGCGAGCCGCTGGCCCAGCATGAGGGTCGACATAGGAGGGTCCACCCAGCGGTAGAGGATGGCGAGCGTCAGCACCAGGACGGCAAGACCGCCGGCGACCGCGAGCACGAGAGTGAGGGCAAGGCGCAGGCGGCGCCCCGCCTGCGATTCCGGCGCAGGGAACGGTATGGCCGTCGGCCAACCCGCAGGTCGGGAGGCACCGGGCGCTACTGGCGGGACAACCTCCGGCACCGGCGTGAGGAGCCCGTGCTCACGCACGTCATGAGGCTCCATGCGCTGCAACACCGGCGCGGCAGGCGGTCGCTCGCTGCCGTGCCAGGTAGGCGCCGCCATCTCCTCGGGAAGTGCTTGCTGGGCGGGCTCGCGGTCCTGGTGCCCTTCCGGCTCGGTCGGCGTCAACTCCGGGGCGATCTGCGACGGCACCGGCACGTCCAGCGGGCGGATGAGGGCTACGGTCGGGATACGAGTCAGCAGTGCCGGTTCGACCTGCTGCTCGGGAGGCGGCGGCATCGCCGACGGCGGTTCCAGTAAATCCTCAGGCTGATGATCGGGCGGTGCAGGTGGGTCCACATCCGCGGGCGCCAGCGCAGCCTCCCGCGGCCTGATGACCGACTCGTCTTCGGTCGGCGGCACAACCGCCGATAGCTGCGCACCGGCCTCCTCGCCTGCGGCGCGGTCGGGCTCGATCTGCGGCTCCTCCCACGGGGCAGCCGACGGCTCGGGTCGGGGCCATGGCTCGGCAGAGACTGCCGAGGGCAGCTGCGTCACGGGCGCCGGCGCGCGCGTTGCTTCTACGTACTCGGCCGGGGATGGCTTGGTCTCCGGCTCAACCACCACGGGTGCCGGACTTGCTCTGCTTGCCGTCTCTTCTCCTGCCGGCTCGGCTCTGGTCGGCTCGACCCCGAGCACGACCTCCACGGCAATGCCGCCGGCGCCTCCGCCCGCGGCGCGCGGCAACACCGATGGGCCGGGCAGGTGCGAGCTGGACCGCTCGTCGCGATGGGTCGCGTGCGTCGGGCGCTGCTCTGTGTCCTGGGCCCGCTCGTCCACGCGGCATCCCCTTGCTGGCGATTTATGTTCGCGCCCGGCACCGGACCGCTTAAACAAGGCAGGGGAGCGGCGCTGGCCGCCCCGATGGAGCGGCCCGACATATATGAGTGAGGCATGGGCTTCAGCCAACGGATAGCGCAGGCGGCAAGGCTGGTGGAAGGACGATTGGCCGCGCTGCTCGACGAGGCGGCGGCCGCCGGCACGCCGTCGCGGCTGACCGAGGCGATGCGGCACGCGACGCTGGGCGGCGGCAAGCGGCTGCGCCCCTTCCTGACGCTCGAGTGCGCCGGCCTCTACGGCATTCCGGCCGAGGCGGCGCTGGAGACCGCCGCGGCGCTCGAATGCGTGCACTGCTATTCGCTGGTCCACGACGACCTGCCGGCCATGGACGACGACGACCTGCGCCGGGGCAAGCCCACGGTGCACAAGGCCTTCGACGAATGGACCGCCATCCTGACCGGCGACGTCTTGCTGACACTCGCCTTCGAGCTGCTGGCCGCCCCCAGGGCGCACGCGGACGCAGCCCTGCGCAGCGAGCTGATCGCCGGCCTTGCCCGCGCGTCGGGCGGGGGCGGCATGGCGGGTGGACAATACCTCGACCTCGAGGCGGACAAGCTGGGCCTGCCGGCTGCGCCTGAGCCTGCCCACGTCGAGCGCCTGCAGGCCATGAAGACCGGGGCGCTCATCCGCTTTGCCTGCGAGGCCGGCGCCATCCTCGGCCGCGCCGCCGCCCCGCAACGCCGGGCGCTGGTGCAGTTCGGCGAGCGGCTGGGCGCGGCGTTCCAGATAGCCGACGATCTGCTCGACGTGGAGGGCGAGGCCGGCACCGTCGGCAAGGCGACCGGCAAGGATGCGCGCAAGGCCACGCTGGTATCGCTGCTGGGTGTGCCTGCCGCCAAGCAGAGGCTCGGCCTGCTGGAGACGCAGGCGCTCTCCGCGCTGGCTTCCTTCGGCCCCGAGGCCAACGTCTTGCGCGAGGCGGCGCGCTTCGTGGTGCGGCGCCGGTCGTAGTCGGCCCGACGTTTCGTCTGTGGCCAGCGGGGCTGCAGGGCAATATTGTCCTGCAGTAGCAAGAGCTCAACTCGGGAGGACGCCAGGCATGAGTGATCGTCTCAAGGGCAAGCTTGCCTTCTGCACGGCCTCGGGTGCCGGCATCGGCCGCGCCACGGCCATCGCCTTTGCGCGCGAGGGTGCCAGGGTGGTCGCCAGCGATCTCAACGAGGCGGCAATGGCGGGCCTCAAGGAGGCCGGCGTCGCCGAGTGCGTGAAGCTCGACGCCCGCGACACCGCCGCCATCGAGGCGCTGGCGAAGCGGCTCGGCCCCGTCGACGTGCTCTTCAACGCGGCGGGTTTCGTCCACCATGGGACGGTGCTCGATACCTCCGATAAGGACTGGGACTTCTCTTTCGACCTCAACGTCAAGTCCATGCACCGCACCATCAAGGCCTTCCTGCCCGGCATGCTCGCCAAGGGCCGCGGCTCCATCGTCAACATCGCCTCCACCGTCGGTGCCACCAAGGCCGCGCCCAACCGCTACGTCTACGGCGCCACCAAGGCGGCCGTGGTCGGCCTCACCAAGGCCGTCGCCATGGACTTCATCGCCAAGGGAATCCGCTGCAACTGCATCTGCCCCGGCACCATCCAGACGCCGTCGCTCGATGAGCGCGTCAAGGCGCTGGGGGCCCAAGTCGGCGGCGAGGCGAAGGCGCGGGAGATGTTCATCGCGCGCCAGCCCATGGGCCGGCTCGGCACGGCGGAGGAGATGGCCTACGTCGCCGTCTACCTCGCTTCCGACGAGTCGCTCTACACAACCGGCTCGGCCATCTTCTCCGACGGCGGCTTCACGCTGTGAGCGAGGACGGCACATTGCAGGCCGGCGAGATCGCGCTGCGGAGAGCCGAGAGCAACGATCTGCCGCGCGTGGTAGCCCTGCAGCAGGCGGCCTATGCCAGGAACCGCGCACTCTTGGGCGTCGAGCCTATCCCGCTGCAGGCCGACTACGCCGCCATCATGCGCGATATGGAGGTGTGGTGTGCCGACGGGGACCGCCGGCTCGCCGGCGCGCTCATCCTCGAGCCGCGCGTCGACGACCTTCTGATCTGGAGCATTGCCACGGACCCTGGTGCGCAAGGAGCGGGGCTCGGGCGGTCCCTGCTCTCGGCTGCCGAGGATCGCGCGCGCCAGCTCGGCCGCCCCGTCCTGCGCCTCTACACCGGCACGCTGCTCACCCACCTCGTCGGCTGGTACGGCCGGCACGGCTATGCCGTGGAGCGCATCGAGATCTTGAGCGACCGCTCGATCACGCACATGATCAAGCACCTGGGGTGTGAGCATGGCGAAAAGGACCACGCAGCCAAAGAGCAAAGACCCTGAGGCAACGCGGCCAACGGTGCCGGGATATGAGTTCTCGGCGAAGAAGAAAGGGCTGCTGCCTTGGACGTGGGCGGTCGAGCGGTTGAAGAAGAGCCGACAATACTGGATTGCCACCACGCGCCCCGATGGGACGCCGCACCTCATGATCATCTGGGGCCTGTGGCTCGATGAGCGCTTCTGGTTCAGCACAGGATCGGCGTCACGCAAGGCTCGCAATCTAGCCGCGAACCCCAAGTGCGTGATCGGCACCGATGATGCGGCCAAAGCCGTGATCCTCGAAGGGGTCGTGGAGTTGATCGACTCGAAGCGCGCAGAGTACGAGCAGTTCGCGAAAGCGTACGAGAAGAAATACGATTGGGACGTGCGTGAGATGGGGCAGCCCGTCTATTGCTTCCGGCCGAAGCTTGGGTTCGGGCTCTTCGAGAAGAAGTTCGAGCAGACCGCGACGCGTTGGAACTTTGATTAGAAGACCGCTTGGAGGCGTAACGCCATGCCCCGCTTCTGCGCCAACCTGAATTTCCTGTTCCAGGAGGTGCCGCTGCTCGACCGCTTCGCAGCGGCCGCCAAGGCCGGCTTCAAGGCCGTGGAGATCGGCAACCCCTACGAGGCCTCGGCCGCCGACATCGCCGCGCGGCTCAAGAGCAGCGGCCTGACCCTGGCGCTCATCAACACCACGGCCGGCGACGGCGCCAAGGGCGAGCGCGGCCGGGCCGCGCTGGCCGGGCGCGAGAGCGATTTCGATGCCGACCTGGAAAGGGCGCTCACCTACGCCGCCGCCGGCGGCTGCACGCTGATCCACGTGATGGCGGGTCTCGTGCACCAGGGCGCGCGGCGCGACACCTTCGTCGCCAACCTCAAGCGCGCGGCGCGCAAGGCGGCAGGCGCGGGCGTCACCCTGGTGATCGAGCCGATCAACCGCCGCGACATCCCCGGCTACTTCCTCAACAAGCTGCCCGAGGCGCGCGCCATCATCCACGAGGTGGCCGAGCCCAACCTCGGCCTGCAGTTCGACCTCTACCACCGCCAGGTCGAGGACGGCGATGTGGCCGTGGCGCTGAAGGAGTACGCCACCCTCACCCGCCACTACCAGATCGCCAATCCGCCCGACCGCGGCGAGCCCGACGAGGGCGAGATGAACTACCGCTGGCTGCTGCGAGAGATCGATGCCACCGGGTACAAGGGCTGGGTCGGCTGCGAGTACAAGCCCCGCCGCGGCACCGTCGAAGGCCTCGGCTGGACCAAAGCCTGCGGCGTGACGCTGGGTTAGCTGTCATGCCGGGGCTTGTCCCCGGTATCCAGTCATCAACGAGTGCCGGAGCGAGAGGAAGGATGGATCCCGGCGACAAGCGCCGGGATGACACCTGAAGAGACACCATGAAAGTCCTCATTATCGGCGGAGCGGGCATGATCGGCCGCAAGCTGGCCGAGCGGCTGGCGAAGGACGGCAGCATCGCCGGCAAGGCCATCGCCGGGCTCACCCTTTACGATGTCGTCCCCGGCGCCGTGCCGGCGGGCGCGAAGATGCCCGTCGACATCGCCACCGGCGACCTCCCCGCGGCGGGCGAGGCGGACAAGCTGCTCACCGGCAAGCCCGATGTGATCTTCCACCTTGCCGCCATCGTCTCGGGCGAGGCGGAGCAGGACTTCGACAAGGGCTACCGCATCAACATGGACGGCACGCGCGGCCTGCTCGAGGCCGTGCGCAAGGCCGGGCACAAGCCGCGCCTCGTCTTCGCCAGCTCGATTGCGGTGTTCGGCGCGCCCTTCCCGGAGGCCATTGGCGACGAGTTCTTCAATACGCCGCTCACCTCCTACGGCACGCAGAAGAACATCTGCGAGCTGCTCATCACCGACTACAGCCGCAAGGGCTTCGTCGACGGCATCAGCATCCGTCTGCCCACCATCTGCGTGCGGCCGGGCAAGCCCAACAAGGCGGCGTCCGGCTTCTTCTCCAACATCATCCGCGAGCCGCTGGCGGGCCACGAGGCCGTGCTACCGGTCTCCGACAGCGTCATGCACTGGCACGCCTCGCCGCGCGCCGCCGTCGGCTTCATGCAGCATGCCGCGACGCTCGATCTCAACCGACTTGGCTGGCGGCGTGCGTTGACCATGCCGGGGCTGGCCGTCACGGTCGGCGAGCAGATCGCCGCCTTGCGGAAGGTGGCGGGCGACAAGGTGGTGGCCCGTATCCGCCGCAAGCCTGATCCCTTCGTGGAGGGCATCGTCGCCGGCTGGCCGCGCAAGTTCGCGCCCAAGCGCGCGCTCGAGCTCGGCTTCAAGGGGGATGCGAGCTTCGAGGAGATCATCCGCATCCACATCGAGGACGAGCTCGGCGGCCGCATCGCCTGAGCAACCTGGCGCGTTGTCATGCCGGCCAAGAGCGAAAACCCGCGAGCCGGTACCCACGGCCCGCATTGAGCCTGTGTCAGCTCTCTGAAACCGGCAGCACCATCGGCGCCAGCTGATCGGCGGTGCGGCCGGCCCAGTCGAGCTTCGGCACCTCGCGTATGGATCGCCTCTGCGCCTCCTCAAGGGCCTCGGCGGCGGCGGGATAGTCGATATTGACGGCCCGCCCGTCCGCCACCACGCGCAACCCATCCACGTAAACGTCGCGCACGGCCCGGTCGGCCGCCACGTAGAGCAGGCTGCGGATCGGCTCGCGCAGCGGCATCATGGAGGGGTGCTTGATGTCGACGAGCACGAGGTCGGCCCTCGCCCCGACCTTGAGCCGGCCGATGTCGTCGCGCAGCAGCGCGCGCGCACCGCCAAGCGTCGCGGCGTTGAAGACGTCGAGCGTCGTCACGTCGTCCACCGTGCCCGCCACCGCGCGCGAGAAGGTGAAGGCGCTGCGCATCTCCTCGAGGAAGTTGTGGGGGTAGGTGTCGGTGCCGATGCCGAGATTGATGCCCTGGCGCGCGTAGGCGCCGAACGTGTTCATCGCGATCCCCCGGCGCATGAACACCGTCGGGCAGTGCGCCACCGTGGCGCCGGTGTCGCGCAGCAGGCCGAGGTCGCCGCGCGTCGGCCAATGCAGCCACGGATGATGGTCGAGGAAGATGCCGTGCCCGATGATGGTGTGCCGCCCGAGTGCGCCGACATCGGCCAGCCAGGCGATGGGCGTCTTGCCGTGGCGGCGGAACATCTCGTGGAACTCGTTCACGCTTTGCGAGGCGTGGATCTGCAGCGGCAGCCGGCGCTCCACCGCATAGTCGTAGGCGTCACGGAGCAGCTCCGGCGAGCAGGTATCGATCTGCGCGGGATAGACCATGCCGCTGAGCCGGCCCGAGGGATGCTGGTTGGCGAGATCGATGAGCTGCCGTGCGCGATCGAAGGCCTCCCGCCCGGCCTTCTTGTCCCAGGCGTAGTCGAGGGCGTGGCCGTTCTTGGTGAACCAGCGCGCGTCGCGGAACATGGGTGCCGCCACGGCCCGGATGCCCGACTGGGCCAGCGTATCGAGCCAGCCGTCGAACGGCATCGACAGGTCGACCACGGTCGTAACACCGCTCATCAGCAGCTCGGCGAGCGCCACCTGCATGGCCGCCACCGACCCCTCCCGGTCGTTGTTGAAGACCGTCAGGAACTCGTAGAGCGAGCTGTGCCAGAAGCCGGGGCTGCGGGTCTCGTCCGTGATGCCCTTGCGAAGCGGCTCGCTGGTGGGGTGGGTGTGAATGTTGACGAGGCCCGGGAGCAGGAGCCGCCGTGTGCAGTCGACCTCCACATCGGCGGCCTCGGCGAAGCTCCTGCCGACGAACGCAATCTCGGAGCCCCGGATCGCCACGTCGATGCCGCGGCGATAGACGTGGGCCTGGCGGGCCTCGTCCCACGCCACGACCCAGGCGGCGTTGCGAAATACGGTAGTGGTTGCCATCGACCGTGCTCGACATCCCGAGTATGCGCCGCGCCTCGCGGCCGCCAGCGCCCGGCGCCTCCCGGCAGGGTATCCGCCCCGCGCATCATTGCAATCACATCGAGGACCGCGGCCACCCAGGCGGAAGGTCGGGTTGCCGGCGGCGCCGATGGGCTCGATTGCACAGGCAACGCACAGCTCATCAACAGAAAAGGCCTCCATGCGCGACGGCGTATGGGGCCTTGCCGTTTGCGGGCTGGGGCAAATCAGCTAGCCACGCCCCATGAGACGTGCGAACGCGACAGGCGCGTGTGTGGTGCTGCTGATCGGCCTCACGGGATGCGCCGACTGCTTTCTGCCGCGGCCGCCTCCACCGGCGCCGCCGGTCAGGAGGCATGTGGCGGCACCGGCAGCCTCACCCAAGCCCGAAGTGTCCATCGTGGAGCGCGCGAAAGCCGATCAAGACGGCCGGTGCGGACAGCGCCACGTCGACCGGGCGGAGGGCACGCTCAAGGAGACGACGGAGGAGAAGCACGACCGCGACGACCGCTGCTCCGAGCTGCACCGGCACGATTACGTCAGATGAGCGGCGCGGAGAGCCGGCCCGATCATCTCCCGAACACTTTGCGCGGCTTGTTGTCCTGCGTTGCGGGTGGAGACAAGGGAGGCTTCCCCAGCTCCTCGTCCACGTCCAGAGGCTTGCAGCCCTTGGAGTCGAGGACCACGTTCAGGGCTTCCACGCGGCCGCGCTCCCTCGCGGCATTGTCGGCGATCGGCCGGCCCCCGAACAGCGCCGACGGCGGTCCTTCCGCTTCCTTGGCGGCCTGCTTCCGCAGCTCCCTCAGCCGATCGATGTGCGTCCTCAGAGTGACCGTGAGGCCGGCGCAGTTGCCGCGCATTTCCTCGGGCAGCAGCAGCCGCTCCGGACGCGCCAGAAGCCGCATTCTCTCCCTGTCAGAGATGACGTCCTGCGCTGCTGCGGCTGTCGCCGGCAGCAGCAGGGCAAGTATTGCAGCGAGGACGCGCAGTCGAGCCATCTCGAGCGGGGGAGCCGATGCGCGAGCACTCTGGCGGAGCGATTGCGGCGGTTGTTCGGGCGGCCGCAGGCAATTCCGTGGAATCTTCAAGGACCTGCGTTGTTGTCGCAATGACGCGACACGAATCGTGATTTGCTCGGCAGCGAGCAGCCTTCGAGTGTCGCAGCACATTGGCTCATATCGATAGGTAGGTCATGCCTCGCCGCTTTCTGCCCTGCGCCATCCTGCTGGCCGCCGGTCTTGCCACGCCCGGCGTGTCCGCCGAGGATGGACGCCTGCCTGCGCACACAACTTCCGCGCTTCAGCGGCCCGGGCCGCAGGAGGAGGTGGTGCGCAAGGTGAATGCCTATTTCAACCAGCTCACCAACCTGCAGGGCACGTTCGTACAGACCGGCGCCGACAACAAACGCGAGCGCGGCAAGTTCTACATCTCGCGCCCGGGGCGGTTCCGCTTCGAGTTCAACCTGCCGAGCCGGGTCGTCATCATCTCGGACGGAAAGTACATTGCCATCCAGGACCGCGACCTCAATACGGACGATCGCTGGGACCTCGGCTATACGCCCTTCCGCGCGCTCCTGGAGAAGGACGTGAACCTGCTGCGTGATGCCCGCGTCATCGATGTCCAGGAGAACGAGGACACCATCTCGATCGTGTTCGAGGACAAGAGCGGTGACGCGTCGAGCCGCATCAAGCTGTTCCTGGCCGCGAAGCCCGCCCTGCAGCTGAAGGGCTGGATCGCCAAGGACGCCCAGGGCTTCGACACCCGCACCGACCTTACCGAGATCCGCGTAACAGGCGAGCCCGACGCGAGCCTCTTCAACCCCGCCGGCCGCTGAGCTCGCCCTTAGCGGGCGCATTCGACCGCGCCCGGTGCTACGCGCCGGCCGGCTGGTCACGCTTCGGCGTGATGCGGCGTCAGCATCGTGCGTGGACGCCCTGCCTCCCTCGCAGGGTTTCCGGTTTCTTACGCCGCTCTGTGCGCCGCCCAGCGCCCGTCTCCGTTGCGCTTCGATGAGGGCGTGAGCAGGCCGCGCCGATTGAGCTCGGCAGCCAGATGCGCAGGTCGCCGCCCTCCAGCTCCTGAAGAGAGCGTTTGACGCCGATCAAAGCGCTGAGGCCTGCCGCGTGCTGGGTTTTGCCTAACCGCAATACGATGGAGACTGGTCATGAAACTACTTCTTAGTGCCGCCGCGCTTGTCATGGGCTTTGGATTGGCCCTGCCGGCCGCGGCACAATCGCAGCCGAACGACCCTGGTCAGACATCACCTTTGGCCAACTCGCCGTGCAAGGGGGCGAGCGTAGCCCAGGCCGATCCTGGCAGAGACTCGCCGCTGGCGCAGAAGGACCCTGGTCAGGAGTCGCCGTTGGCGAAGAGGACGGCGCAGGTCGATCCTGGCAGAGACTCGCCGCTGGCGCAGAAGGACCCTGGTCAGGAGTCGCCGTTGGCGAAGAGGACGGCGCAGGTCGATCCCGGCAGAGACTCGCCGCTGGCGCAGAAGGACCCCGGTCAGGAGTCGCCGTTGGCGAAGAAGACGGCGCAGGTCGATCCCGGCCGAGACTCGCCGCTGGCGCAGAAGGACCCCGGTCAGGAGTCGCCGTTGGCGAAGAGGACGGCACAGGCCGATCCCGGCCGAGACTCGCCGCTGGCGCAGAAGGACCCTGGCCAGGAGTCGCCGTTGGCGAAGATGGCGCAGGCCGATCCCGGCAGGGATTCGCCACTGGCGTCAGCTCAAGGCTGCAAGTGAGAGCAGCACGAGTTCTGAAGTTCTGAAGAACCGAAGCGGCACCCGCCGCAATGAGGAGGTCGCAGTACGCTGCGGCCTCCTTTTCACATCTCACATCGCCGGGTGCGGCGGCTGGCGGCGGCGAGGAACGCATCCCTTCCTGCAACCCGACGGGCGCAAGTTCCTGGTACCGATGCTGCGCTGGAAGGGCGAAAAGACGCGGGATCGACGAAGAGAGGGCATCCAACCCCAGCTGCCACGGCGAGCCCCGATCCGGATTCCCGCCGACGCGCGTTCCACGCTCGCGGGAATGATGCCGAGGACCAAGCCTGCGTCAGTGCGGGTTCTTGAACACCGTTGTGACCCAGCCCGTCGGCTCTGCGGCCTTCTTGGGAGGAAGGGCGATCGCGTTGGCTATGACCGCGCCGAGGAATAGCGCCGACAGCGCGCACGCCAGGGAGAGCTTGAGGATCATCGTCGTCGTTCCTTAGGCCGGGTGATGAGAACGCGCACACTGCCCCGTCAACTGACCATGTGGAGGTCGCCGGCCTTCGACGATCGGGATAGAAAATGTAATGCTTTGTAACTTGCCTCGTGAGTACATCTTGCCACGCTGGCCTGGTCGCCCCTATAGCCCGTGCTAGTGTCCTGATCGCGAAATTCGTCTACATCTGCCGCAAGCTCGGAACGAATTTCGCGATCTGAGGGACACTAGGAGAGTCAATGAACTAGTGTGATTCAGATCGAGAAGTCCGCTTCTCCACCAAGCCCAGAGCGATAAGGCGGACTTGTCGATCATCACACTAGGCTCGCGGGAAGAAGCGGTATCAACCGCCACCCGCGACGCCGGGGCAGCGAGGTGGCATCGCGGCCTGCGACAAGGAATGAGGCGGAGCCGGACGATGAAACGACCGATCGTTGGGGTGATCGGCAATGCACACCTCGTCGAGAATCGATTTTCAGTCCAGCTCGTCGGCGAGAGGAACCTGCGGGCGGTGGTCGAGGTGGCCGGCGCGATGCCCATCGTCTTTGCGGGCGCCCCCGACATCACGGACATGGGAACACTGCTCGACCTCGTCGACGGCGTCCTGCTGACCGGCGCTCGCGCCAATGTCCACCCCGCACGCTTCTACGCCGAGCCTCATCCAAGGCACGAGCCCTATGACGAAGCCCGCGACGCCCTGGCGCTGGCACTGATCGAAGCGTGCGTGGCCCGCGGCGTGCCCCTGTTCGGCGTCTGCCGCGGCTTTCAGGAGATGAACGTTGCCTTCGGCGGCTCCCTGCATCCCGAGATCCGGGAGTTGCCCGGGCGCATGAACCACCGCATGCCTCGCCTGCCGACCGGCGAGATCCATCCCGACCCTGCGGTCGTCTTCGCCGACCGTCATGACGTCAGTCTCGTCCCCGGCGGCACCTTCGCGCGCATTCTCGGCCGCGAGACGATCCGAGTGAACTCCCTGCACGGCCAGGGCATTCTCGAGCCCGGCACCCGGGTCGTGGTCGAGGGGGTGGCGGAGGACGGCACCATCGAGGCGATCCGGATCGCCGACGCGCCGGGGTTCGCGCTGGGGGTTCAGTGGCACGCGGAATATGATGCGCAGCGCAACCCCGTGAACCGCGCGCTGTTCCAGGCATTCGGCGCGGCGCTCGCGGCGCACGGGCGCGCCGCCTAGCGCCGGGATGTCAGAAGGCGGACAGCATGGCCAAGACCGACGATCTGCGGCGAATGATCGATGAGGCCGAGCGCATCGTCGCCTTCACCGGCGCGGGCATCTCCACCGAATCGGGCATTCCGGACTACCGCTCGCCCGGCGGCGTGTGGACGAAGATGAGACCCATCGAGTACGGCGACTTCCTCGCCTCCGCCGAGGCGCGGCGCGAAGCGTGGCGCCGCAAGTTCGCGAGCGACGAGGTCCTGCGCAAGGCCACGCCCAACGCCGGGCATCGGGCGCTGGCGCGGCTGGTGGAGCAGGGCCGGATGTCTGCCGTCGTGACGCAGAACATCGATGGGCTGCACCAGGCCTCCGGCGTGCCCCAGGACAAGGTGATCGAGCTGCACGGCAACGCCACCTATGCCGCATGTCTCGACTGCCGCCGCCGCTACGAGCTCGATTGGGTGCGGGAGATCTTCGCGGTCGACGAGCGCCTTCCCCTTTGCACCGCCTGCGGCGGCATCATCAAGACCGCCACCATCTCCTTCGGCCAGTCGATGCCGGAAGCCGAGATGGAGCGGGCGCGTGCGGCAACGCTCGCTTCCGACCTGTTCGTCGTGCTCGGCAGCTCCCTTGTGGTCTACCCGGCCGCAGGCTTTCCGCTGCTCGCCAAGCGCAACGGGGCGCGCCTCGTCATCGTCAATCGCGAGCCGACCGAGCAGGACGAGATGGCCGACCTCGTCATCAATGCCGAGATCGGCGCCACCATGAGCCGGGTCGTGGGCGTGAACTGACCTGCGCCGGTCAGAAGCAGAAGATCCGCTGCGACAGCGCCGTGAGGTCGAACAGCAAGGCCTCGCCGCGCACGGCGATGAGGTAGAGCGCCCCGAGCAGCAGCCCGCCCACCGTCGCGAGCACGGCCCAGCGCACCCTGCGCGGCATCGCCTGCCGCGCCGGCTCTCGCCCGAGCTCGATATGCTCGCCGTGCGTCGCCATGGTCCTCACGCCGGGTTGACCGCCAGCCGCGGCACCGGGCGCTCCTGGATCGGCCAGTGCACCGCGGCCGCGAACAGCCCCAGCGCAATGGAGATCCACCACATCATATCGTAGGACTTGGTCAGGTCGTAAAGATATCCCGCCAGCCACAGTCCCGAGAACGACCCGACCTGGTGCGACAGGAACACCACGCCGAATAGCATGGACATCCAGCGCGTGCCGAAGAACACTGCGACCAGGCTCGACGTCAGCGGCACCGTCGAGAGCCAGAACAGGCCGAGCAGGATGCTCAAGACGATGACCGTCGTCCCCGTGATCGGCAGGAACAGCAGGCCGAGGAAGATGAAGCAGCGGCCGAAGTAGATGAGGCTCAGGCCGCGGCGCTTCTCGATGAAGCGGCCCGACTGGCCGGCGATATAGGTCCCGACCAGGTTGGCCAGCCCGACCATCGTCAGCGCAGTGACGGCGACGCTGGGGTCGAGCCCCTTGTCGGCCACGAACGCCGGCAGATGCACGCCGTAGAAGGCCACGTGGAACCCGCACACGAAGAAGCCCGTCACCAGCAGCAGGTAGCTCGGATGCGTGAAGGCTTCCTTGAAGGCCTCTCCCAGCGTCTGGTTGTCAACGACGCCCGCCGTGTGGCCGGGCCTGCCCGCCAGCGGCCAAGCGAGCGGCATCAGCGCTGCCGACGTCGCCAGGAGCACGAGCAGGCTCGTCTTCCAGCCGAAATAGTCCATGAGCAGGTGCGTGTAGGGGAAGGCGACGAAGCCGCCGATGCCGCTGGCCATGCCGAGCGCAGCAATCGCGCTGGTGCGCTTCTCGGGCGGCGCCGCGCGGCCGGCCGCGCCGACCAGCGCGTTGAGCCCTGTGCCGCTGACGCCGATGCCGAGGAAGATGCCGCCCACGAGCAGATCGAAGCCCGTGCTTGCCGACCACATGCAGTACATGCCGGCCATGCTTGCGAGCGTGCCCGCCACCACCACTCGGCCGGCGCCGTAGCGGTCCGCCACCATCCCGGCGAACACGGCGCACAGCCCCCATGTAAGGTTGGCCACGGCCATGGCGGTGGAGAACGGCTCGCGGCCGATGCCGAGCTCCTTGGTCATGGGCGGCAGGTAGAGGCCCATCACCTGTCGCAGCCCCATGGCGATGCCGACGATGAGCCCGGCGGACAGCACCACGACCCACAAGGGGCGGGCGGCGGCAGGCGCCGGAGGCGCAACCTTCTGCATGGCACAAATCCCTAGGTTGAAAAGCCGCGCATCCTATAGGGAGCCTTGCTTCGCGCAGAGCAAATATTTCTCACAGCTTCCATGAGCATCGCTCATGTCAAGCCTGGAGCGTCAGCGTCTGGCGCTCGATCTCGACGATCTCGCCTCCCGGTCTCTCCAGGCCGCGGCCGATGAGCTCGATCGACCACGGCGGCCCTGCAATCCGGAAGAGATTGTAGCGCGCCAGCGGCTCCCGCCTGTGCGGCCGCCCGAGCGAAGCCGACGGCACGCCGACCACCGGCACCTTGCCCGCACCCGTGGCGCACCACTCCAGCGTGCTGTGGTGGTTATGGCCGTGGATCACCAGCTCGGCCCCGTGCCGCTCCAGGACCGCCCGCGCGTCCTCGGCATCCTCCAGCCCGCGGAAGCGCTTGGCCTGTCCCGGCAGCGGCGGATGATGAATGAGCACGAGGCGGAACACGTCTTGGCCAGCCAGCCGGTCGAGGATTGCCGCCAGCCGTGCAAGCTGCTCCCTCCCGAGCCGGCCGGAGGCAACGAAGGGCGGCGTCGGCACGGCCGAGTTGACGCCGATGAGGGCGATCGGACCCAGCCTGCGGACGAAGGGAAAAGGCTCGCCGCTGTCGTCCATGTGCTCCGACCCCGCAGCGTCAGGCGCCATGTAATGGGCCCACCGCCCGCTGCCGGGATCGCGGCCCAGCCAGGAATAGATGTCATGGTTGCCGGGGATGACGCTCACTCGCCCGGGCGCTCCGACGCTCTCGAGCCAGGCCAGCGCATTGATGTGCTCCTGCGGCAGGCCGATGTTGACGAGGTCTCCGGTGATGGCGATGTGATCGGGCGCCTGGGCCTGCAGATCGGCCAACAGGAGGTCGAGCGCGGGCCTCTGATAGGCCTGGCGCCGGGTGCGCAGCCAGTTCACGTAGCCGAGCGCGCGCTTCACGTTCCAATAGCGCGGCGCGAAGCCGGCGATGGGTCCGAGGTGCACGTCGCTCAGGTGGGCAATGGTCGTCGGGTTCGTCATCGGCCGCAAGGCCTAGCGGCTTCCTGGCGGCTTGCCAAATCGGGCCCCGGGGCCGAATGGTGCCGCCGGTCCGCCGGCGCCCGGAGCGAAAGATGGTAGCCAACGCAATTCTGATCAAGGTGCTGCAGCGTTACTGGCGCCTGCGGCGCGGCCTCACCATCGGCGCTCAGGCGGCCGTCCTCGACCCGCAGGGCCGCATCTTGCTGGTGCGGCACGGCTACAAGCCCGGCTGGCATTTCCCCGGCGGCGGGGTCGAGAAGGGAGAGACCGCCTCGGCCGCGCTGGCGCGCGAGCTCGACGAGGAGGCGGGCATCAGGCCCACCGGCCTGCCGGAGCTGTTCGGCATCTATACCAATTTCCAAAGTTTCCCCGGCGACCACATCGCCTTCTTCGTGGTGCGCAGCTGGGAGCGGCTGCGGGATTGGAAGCCCAGCCTCGAGATCGTGGAGCAGGGCTTCTTTGCTGCTGACGCGCTCCCGGAGCGTACCACGGGCGGCACCCGCCGCCGTATCGCGGAGGTGCTGGGCGATGCCCCCAGGAGCGAGACGTGGTGAGGAGGGCGGCGGGCGGATCTGCGGCAAAGCTGGTCGAAGGGCTTGCGCCGGGACCGGCAGTCGAGGCAAACGATGCTCGCCGGTTTGCCGTCGAGACCGGTCCAGGCTCGCAGCGCAAATCCTCGACGGGGTTCTCGGTTGGCAATGAGACAGAGCATCGTCACGCGTCCGGCTGGCCCCGAGGACAGCGCGGACATCCAGGCGCTGCACATGCGCGCCTTCGGCCCCGGCCGCTTCGCGCGCACGGCCTATCGCCTGCGCGAAGGCACGCCCGAGTTCTCCGCCTACTGCCGGGTCTGCCGCATCGGCGGGCGGCTCGTGGCCGCCGTGCGCTTCACCCCGATCACCATCGGCGGCCGCGGCGGCGCGCTCCTGCTCGGACCGCTGGCCGTCGATCCGGCGTTTGCCAACCAGGGCCACGGCCGCGGCCTCGTGGGCATTGCGTTGGAGGCGGCGCGCGAAACCGGCATCGCCCTCGTGCTGCTGGTCGGCGATCCGCCCTATTACGCGCGGCTGGGCTTCGGCCCCGTGCCGCGCGGGCAGATCCTGCTGCCGGGCCCTGTCGATCCCGACCGGCTGCTGGCGGTAGAGCTGGTGTCCGGCGCGCTTGCCGGCTACCGCGGCCCCGTCGCCGCCGATCGCGCGCCGCCCGGCTCGTAGCGCGCGAGCGCTAAGCAGGGCTCAATCCTCCTTCAGGAAGGAGGTATCTCCCAGCATTGGCAGCGAGCGCTCCACGATCTCCTGCACCACGATGTCCGGAGGACTCGCCGCCAGCGCCGATGCGTCAAGGCTCACGCCGCCGACGATCGTCGTCTCCGCGAACAGCTCGGCCACCACGCCGACCAGCGGGACGAGGAAGGAATCCCGCAACACCAGAGCCCTCTGCGTGCCGCCACGGCACTTCGCGGCGATCCGCTGCAGCCGGCCGCCGGCGTCACGCGCAAGAACGGCGAAGCTGCAGTCCCGGTGCTGTTCGAACGGATAGCTCGCCGCATCGTGGTAGCAGGCTTCGGGAAACAGTGACGGCAGCCCGATCGCTCGTCCAAGGCCGCACGTATCGCCGACTTTCGGGAAGTCTGGAAACGCGGGTTCTGCCTCCGGCGGCTCGCCCAGTGTCCGGACGAGCTTGCGAAGTGCCACCCGCGCTCCGGCAACGTTCCAGTGCGTATCCGTGCGGTAATAGACCTCCTCCACTGCCCGCTGTCGCAGCAGCTCCCTGCGCAGGTCGATCACGTCCGGCCTCACCTCGGCCGGAAGGGCTTCCAACACGAGGTCGAGGTGCGCTGGGCCGCGCGCGAGCTGGGCCGGCAGCTGGTCCCGGTAGACGCTGGCGCGGTCGGGGGCGATGAGCAGCACATACCGGATGCCGCGTTCGCGGAGAAAGCTCCATCGCCGCGCGATCCCGTCGGCCGTCCGTCGCGCCACCGCGGCGGCCTCGGCCGGGCCGCGCCGCGGCTTGCGCCGGGTCTGGATGATGTCGTCCGCGGCGTAGAACAGGCTGCCGTCGCGACCGATGACCACGACGTCGGTCGGCGACACGCCGAACAGCCGCACCGCCAGCTCGTGGTGCATCCTTACCAGCACGTCGCGCAGCGCCAGGCGGTCAGCAAATGCCGCCTCGAGTCGAAGGAAGAAGTTGCGCGTGTCGATCGTGCCGGCCCACGGCCCTCCTATTGACGGCCACGGCCGCGCGGTTCTGTTCTCGGACTGCAGCGTGCCGCCATGCGTGCCGGTGAGCGTCAAGGCCAGCACTATCGCGAGAAATGCGAGCAGCGGCACCACGACGACCGCGGCGTGCAGGGCGCCGTAGGCCGATCCGGCCGCGGGCGTGCGCCCGCAAGCGTCGGATCCTTGCTCGTCGGCCATTGGCAGCACGCCCATCGCTCAGAACCGGAAATAGATGAAGGGATTGTAGGAGCCGGCCGCGAGGCAGGCCGCGCAGAGCACCAGCAGCGTCAAGAGGGCCGACGACTCGGAGATGGCGCGGGCGCCGGCTGGCGCGGCCATCGCCGCTCGTCGCGCAATTGCGGCCGGCCATGGCGTGCTGCCCACGATGCCGGCCGCCAGCGCCGCGGCGATCGCCGGATCGAGGAAGCGCGCGAGCGGCTCGCTTCCGTCCCCCGCTGAGAATGACAGCAGCGCGGAGAAATAATGCCCGGCCTGGCCCAGCGTGTCGCAGCGGAACAGCACCCAGCCTGCCGCCACCACCGCCAGGGTGTAGACGTGCGCCAGACCGCCGGTGCGGTCGAGCGCGCGGTCGAGGCCCGTCCGCTCCGTCAGCATGAACAGGCCGTGCCACAGCCCCCACAGCACGAACGTCCAGCGCGCGCCGTGCCACAGCCCGGCCAGGAAGAACACGAGCACCAGCACGAGGAGCACTCGCCAGGCCTGCTGCCGGTTGCCGCCCAGCGGGATGTAGACGTAGTCCCTGAACCAGCCCGACAGCGAGATGTGCCACCGGCGCCAGAAATCGCGCACCGACCGGGCGATATAGGGAAAGTTGAAGTTCTCGGCGATGCGCAACCCGAAGCCGCGCATCAGGCCGATCGCCATGTCGGAGTAGCCGGAGAAGTCGAAGTAGATTTGCAGCGTATAGCAGGCGAGGCCGAGCCAGGCGACCGGGCAGCTGAGAGTCTCCGCCCGCAGGGCGAAGACGTCGTCCGCCACGCCGCCCAGCGGATTGGCGATCAGGGTCTTCTTGCCGAGCCCCACCACGAAGCGCCGCGCCCCGTAAGCGCCGTCCGACCACGTGTACGTGCGGCAGGCGAGCTGTCCGGCAATGTCGCGCCAGCGCACGATCGGCCCGGCGATCAGCTGCGGGAAGAGCGTGATGTAGAGGGCGAAGCGAGCGATGCCGCGATCCGCCGGCGCAATGCCCCTGTGAACGTCGACCACGTAGGAGATGGCGTGGAAGGTGAAGAACGAGATCCCGAGCGGCAGAGCCCACGCCTGCCACGCCGCCGGCGCCAGCTGCTGCCACTGCCGTAGCGCATTCATGTTCTCCAGCGCGAAACCGGCGTACTTGAAGACCGCCAGGATGGTGAGATCGAGCGCCAAGGCGGACGCGAGCCAAAGATGGCGCTCACCGGGGCGAACGGCGCCCGCGATCCGGTCCGCGGCAATCCAGTTGATCACGATGCACGCCAGCAGCGGCCAGAGATTGCTCTCACCCGCGGCGTAGAAGGCCGCGCTCGCCAGGAGCAGCGTCGCGTTGCGATAGCGCGGAGGGGAGGCGAAATAGGCTGTGAGCGTCAGCGGCAGGAACAAGAACAGAAACAGAGGCGACGCGAAAACCATGGCAGCAACAGGCTTGCAGTATCCCGGCGCGCCGTGCGTGAGGGCGGGCGCGGTGCTCGAGGCACCTTCCCGGCCAGCATCACACGAGTGCCTGCCTCTGCGCCTCGACGTTTTTGTAAGATGCGCGAACGGATCGTTTCGCTGAGCGGTGCCCAGAGCGGAAATGCCCAGCTCGGCGCGTTAGCCGAAGCGAGCCAGGAAAAGCACCTTCGCCGGCCGCAACTGGGCAAAATCACTTCAGCTCGGGATATCCGAGCTCCGCCGCCTCGCGCTCGTAGTGCAGCTGGACGGCGTAGCTCTCGGGCTCGATCGGCACGATGTCCTTCAGCATCAGGTCGACGCGTGCCTCTTTCCACTCCGGTGACCGCGCCACCGCCAACAGGGCTGCGCGCAGCTGCGCCCTGCGATCGGGTGGCGTCGCGGGCGAGGTCACGAACGGTATGGACGGGCTCGGCGGCGTCGCGGCCAGCACGCGCGTGAGTGCGCCGAGCGCGGGCCGGTGCCGGCAGAAGAACGCGTAGGTCACGCAATCGACGCAGGTCGCGTCCGCCTCGCCGCGTGCGATGCGCTCGATGTTGCCGGGTTGGCTGTGGGTTTCCGCGACCCGGCCGAAGAACGGCGCGCCGCCGGCGATGTCGGCGATCGCCCGCCGCGGCAGGCTCATCCCGGAGTTCGAATGGATGCTGTTGAACACGAAGCGGCAGCCGCGCAGGTCCGCGAGCCGCGCGTAGCCCGAATCGCGATGCACGATGAAGATGCCCGTGTGCGTCGGCCCCTCGCAGTGCTCCACCGCATAGACCGGCGCGCCCAACAGCACGGCCTGGCCGCGGTAGATCGTCTGCAGCGGATAGCCGCACACCTGCGTGAAGAGAATGTCGCGCTCGATCTCGGCCGGCACCGGCTTTCGATCGAAGTCGAGGGCCGGTGCCACGTCCTCGATCCCCCGCCGCGCCAGCTCGCGGCGCAGCGCCTCCCAGAATGCAGCGTTGACGTCCCGCATCTCGGGGAGATTGTACATCGGCAGGCTGGCGCGCCACGGCGCCCTCGCCTCGCCTTGTGCGGGTTGCATCAGTTGCCGCTCTCGCCGTGAACCTCGGGGAAGAAGGCATCCTTCCAATCCGCCGGCTTCTGCTTGAGCGTGCCGATGCGTGCGAGGTACTCGGCGATCTTGACGGAGTTCTCCGGCGCCAGCGTGAAGCGCACGTCGGGATCCTCCAGCACCTTGGCGAAGTATTCGGCCGGCAACTTGGATGGCTCCGCCTTCACGTAGATGGCCGCAGCCTTGGGCTTGTCGGTGCGGATCAGCTCGATGGCGTCGCGGATCGCCGCCACGAATGCTGCCACCTGCTTGGGGTTCTCGCGGTGGTAGCGTGCCGTGGTCCAGGTCGCGAGCGCGGTGATCGGCCCGCCGAACAACTCGTTGCTCGACCACACCTTGTGCACGTTGGGCTTGTCGCGCATCTGCTGGCTGAACGGTGGGGCAAACAGATAGCTGTCGACCGTGCTGCCGCCCGCGGAGAGCGAGATCACCCCGTCGGGCTGCGCCAGGCTGACGGTCAGCGGGTCCCAGGCTGCGTGCTTGCCGACGCCGTTGATCTGCTCCGACGCCATCTGCAGGAAGATGGCCGGCACCGACACCTTGGCTGCGGGCAGGCCGATCTTGTTCCTCTGGGGGTCGAGCTCGCGCAGCGACTTGAGCCGGGCATCGGCGGTCCACAGGTCATAGGGCACGGAGGACAGCGCGGTCAGCCCGCGCATCTCCTGGTCGCCGGCGCCGCGCGTCTTGTCGCGCGTGATCAGCAGCACGGTGATGCCGCCGGCGCCGATGTCCAGCGTCTGCGACAGCAGGCCGTCCTGGATCTGCGGGCCGCCGGTGAAGTTGACGATCTGCACCGGCACCGGCTCGAGGCCCTGTGCCCGCATCTCTTTGTCGATGAGCCCGGCATCGCGCGCGACATAGAGCGGCAGGTAGCCGAGCCCGTACTGCACGCCGATCCTGAGCGCTTTCATCTCAGCGCTTGCGCCCGGCGAGCCCAGGGCCAGCATCGCGGCGACGAGGCCCGCCGAAGCCCGAACGCGCTTTCCCAAAGCAGTCTTGCAGGGCATGCGCGTTAACCTCGATGCGATTGACGGACCGTCCGCACCTATATCACGGTGCGCCACCGCCGCCACGAGACAAGGTGACCAACGCGCATGCGCACGAAGCTGGCAGCTACCTGGATCGTCGCCCACGAAAAGGGCAGCCACGTCCTCATCCGCGACGGCGAGGTCGTGTTCGAGGGCAACCGCATCCTGCACGTCGGCAAGGGCTTCGACGGTCAGGTCGACAGGACTATCGATGCGGCCGGCAAGCTGGTGGCGCCGGGCTTCATCGACACGCACGTCCACTCCGGCCACCGCGCCTCGCATCGGCTCATCACCGACACGGGCCGGCCCATGTACTACGGTCAGCCGTTCCTGGAGATCTCTGTCCCCAAGGAGGGCAAGGTCGTCAAAGGCGATCCGCGCTACCTGAAGCACGGCGATGCGGGATCGGCAGCGGCATTCGAGCTCAACGCCGCCTTCACCGTCGCGGAGCTGTTGCGCAACGGCGTGACAACCTTCGTGGAGTACGGCAGCCAGCTCAGCGTGCAGGATGCCCTGCTCTGCGAGGTCACGCGGCTGGGCGCGCGCGCCTACCTGGCGCCGGGCTACGATTGCGGCCGCTGGGTGGCCGACACGGAAGGGCGCTTGAAGCGCGTGCGCAACGACGCCCTCGGCCGCGAGGGCTTCGCGACCGCACGCGCCTGGATCGAGAGAAACGACGGCGCCGCGGGCGGGCGCGTGCGCGGCATCCTGGTGCCGCGCGAGGTCGAGACCTCGAGCCTCGAGGTGCTGCAAATGACCGTGCGCGCCGCCGACGAGCTGAAGCTGCCCATGGCGACGCATGCAGCCTACAGCGTCATCGAGTTCTACGAGGTGGTGAAGGAGCACATGAAGACGCCCATCGAGCTCCTGGACGCCATCGGCATGCTGCGCCCCACGCTCAACATCGGGCACGGCAACTTCGTCTCCGACAACCCGAACCTCAACTACTCCGTGCACGATGATCTCGAGCGCATGGGCCGCGCGGGGGTGAGCGTATCCCACTGCCCCATCAACATCGTCCGCCGCGCGCGCACGCTCGACAGCTGGCAGCGCTACCGGGATGCTGGCGTCAACATGTGCATCGGCTCCGACACCTACCCGCGCGACATGATCATGAACATGCGCACTGCCTCCTACCTCGGTAAGGTCATGAGCCACACCTACTTCGCCGCTACGGCGGCCGAAGTGTTTGCGGCGGCCACGCTGGGCGGCGCTAGGTCGCTTGGGCGCGAGGATCTCGGCCGCCTCACCCCGGGCGCGCTCGCCGATATCATCGTCATCGATCTGACGGGCCGCAACACGCTGCGCTACGGCCCGGTGCGCGACCCCGTTAAGAGCGTGGTCGAATGCGGCGTCGGCGACGACATCGACACCGTCATCGTCGACGGCCGGGTGGTGATGGAGGGCGGCGCCATACCGGGCGTCGACTTCGCCCGCTTGCGCCAGGATGCGCAGTCCGCCGGCGAGTCGATCTGGGACACGCTGCAGGAATGGGATCCGCTGGGGCGCACGCACGAGGACGCCTGCCCCTGGTGCTACCCGATCGCGCAATAGTCCCGTCATTCTCCTGAAAGCCACCCAGATGAAACCGATCTACGTCACCTATCTCAACGGGCTCGATATCGAGGCGCTCGAGATGACCGACGATGAGGTGCGCGCGGCCATCGAGACGAGCCTCGCCGCTCAGGGGCGGGGCGAGACCGTGATCGAGCCGCGCATGCACCTCGTCCCCGACGCGCGCGTGCACGGCCACTTCAACGTGCTGCGCGGCTATATCGGCCCGCCGATGCGCTCCGCCGGCGTCAAGATCGTCTGCGACTACGTCGAGAACTACAAGCAGGGCCTGCCCTCCGAAGTCGGCATCCTCAACCTGTTCGATCCCGCAACCGGCATGCCGACCGCCATCCTCGATGCCACTGCCATCACCGACATGCGCACCGGCGCCGTCACCGCCGTCGGCGCCAAGTATCTCGCGCGCAAGGACAGCAAGGTGCTGGGCCACATCGGCGCGCGCGGCACCGCCTATTGGAACGTGCGGCTGCTCGCGGGCCTCTTCGACTTCGACGAGATCCGCGTACACTCGCGCCGGCCCGAGAGCCGCAACGCCTTCGCCGAGCGCCTCTCGCGTGATCTCGGCCGGCCCGTGCGCGCCACGGACTCGTGGGAGGAGACCGTGCGCGGCGCCGATATCGTGGTCGAGGCCTCGCGGCTCACCAAGCAGGAGCCGCTCCTGAAGACCGAGTGGATCAAGCCCGGCGCCCTGGTCGTGCCTTACGGCACCGTCAGTGCGGTCGAGCTTTCCATCACCGACATCATGTCCAAGCTCGTCGTGGACGACTGGGGCCAGTGCAAGGTCGGACCGTTCGGCGCGCTGCGGGCCCACGTCAACGCCGGCAAGCTCAGCGAGGCGACGCTGCACGCCGAGCTCGGACAAGTCGTCGCCGGCCTCAAGCCGGGCCGCGAGCGCGAGGACGAGACGATCCTGCTCTGGCACCGCGGTCTGTCGCTCAGCGACATCGCGCTCGGGCACGCGATGCTGAGCAAGGCCTCGCGTTTGGGGCTAGGCCAGCGCCTGCGATTCGCCTGACCGCGGTTCCGCCGGCCGGTCGCCGAAACGTCGTTCACGTTCGTGCCCACTTTGGCGGCACCCGCCCGCAAAGCCTCCATGGGAACGCGGTGCTGCCGGCCGACCCTGCCTGCTCCGGTCACTGTGGCTGACCCGGAACGCTCCCCAAAAGAAAATCATCGTGCAGGATGAGAGTCTTGCCTCTGCGGCTTTCGCAGCGCAACAGTCGCTCGGCGGGTGCGACCGCGCCGTCAGGACTGGTCAGCGAGGGACGTCCGGCGAGGGGTGGTTTGCGAAGCGGTATCACATGCGCGCGGCTGGCCCGGCATTGGCTGCTGACGGGGCTGGTGGTGGGCCTCCTATGGCTGGCCGCGTCCCTCTGCTTTCGGCCGAGTTCGCAGCCCCTGGCGGGCGAAGCGTCGGCTGTGGCGCAACCGTCATCAGCGGCGCGCGATGCTCAGCGCAGCGCCGATCGGTCCCAGTGGCAGCGGCGCTGGTGGATCGACAAGACGGCGCGGCTCCTGCGCGGCGGCGAGGGGCTGGGCCCCGACGACGCCGTCGACGCCCTGCTGCCGCTCTCCAAGGCGGATATCGCCCGCCGCTTCATGCAGGACGCGCGCTTCGGCGATTCCATCCTCGATTTCAACCTCTTCTTCCTCGGCTTCAAGTCGGACCACCTGAAGACCGACGGCGTCTACGACCGCACGGTCTTCGACTTTCCCAACGCCGTAGCCGCCGCCCAGGCGCTGCTGACCGGCGGGGACTACTTCAAGCTGTTCGACCTCGAGGGGCCCTACTACATGGCCCCGCTCAGAAGCGAGCCGTCCGAGGAGCCGGTGGCGCCGGGCGACGAAGGCCTTTCGCCGGCAGCTCTGCGCCGCAAGGCCATGCGCGAGATCGACGCGGTCTTCGCCGACGCGGTGACCTTCGCCGTGGCCAGGCCGGCGCCGAGCGTGGGCGCCATGTGCAAGAGGGTCGAGGCGCTGGCCGACAGCGGCCAGCAGCTGACGCCGCAGCTCCACCGCGCCTTCGACGACGCGGAGATCTTTGGACTGATCCGCGGCGAGGTGCTGGCGCGCCCCCTCGATGAGCTGGCCAAGCTCGCGGAGAAGGAATGCGGTGAGCGCGCCGATCCTGCGACGGCGCGCAGGCGCCTGGTCGACGGCCTCCGGGGCGCCCTCGCCCAGATTCGTCGCAGCTTCACCGCCATCGCCGCCTTCGAGCCGGACCGCTACCAGCCCAAGTCCGTGCTCGAGTTCAAGCCCTTCGACCTCTCCGCTTTCCCGACCCGGCAGAAATGGGTGAGTTTCGGCTTCGAGCAGGGCATGGCGCTCGGCAACTCCTCCACCAACTTCAACCGCAAGCGCTCGGCCTACGTGCTCAAGCGCTTCTTCTGCGACGACCTGATCCCCATCGGCTTCGAGAGCCCGCAGGAGCACGTCGGCGGCGCCCACGGCTCCACCACCAGCTGCTTTGCCTGCCACCACAAGCTCGATCCCATGGCCGGATTCTTCCGCTCCTACGGCGCCTACTTCTTCGACTACGCGCGCTCGCCCGACATCATCTTCGACGACCTCGCCACCAAGGATCGCGCGCTCTACGAGGCCGTCTGGAAGGGGGCGGGCAAGGCCGGCCCGGCCTGGAACATCGGCTACATCCGCTCGGCGCGTTGGCAGAGCTACAACAGCTACGGCACGTCGATGGCCGACCTGTCGCGCATCCTGCGCACCGCACCCGAGGTCAAGCGCTGCCTCGTCAAGCGCCTGCACGAGTACATCGTCGCCGAGGACCAGACCATCGATCGCGGCTACCTCGACTACCTGACGCGCGAGTTCGAGGCGGAGGCGGCCGTCAATGCGTCGGCCGCCGTCAAGAGCACCATCGTGCGCATTCTCGAGAGCGCGGCCTACGAGCAGCGCAACGCCGATCCCAAGCGCTGCTACGACGCGGCGCCGGGTGCGGTCGCCGGCGAGGGACCTCCCTGCCGTGTGGCGTTCATCCTGAGCAGGAACTGCTCCCAGTGTCACAACGCGGGCGCCGACGACGGGGCGGGGAGGCTCGACGTCAACAGCTGGATCCTGGCCCCTGATGGACGCGCCCACGTCTTCCGCCACGTCGACGACAGGATGGCCCAGCTCTCCGCGCGCGACAGCCTGTCCAGGCTGGTTGAGCGGTTGTCCACGTTCGATCCCTCGGCCCGCATGCCGAAGGGGCGCGTGATGCCCAGCGACGAGCGCCAGGAGCTGTTCCTGTGGGCGCAGGAGGAGCTGGCGCACATCTCGGAGCCGGGCCGCCCATGATCCGCGCACTCATGATCGCAGCCTTGATCGCGCTCGCCCTCCCGTCGAGCCCGGCCAGTGCGCAGAGCTCGCAATTCAAGGGCTGGGCTGCGATCTCGCGGGAGCTCTCCACCCGCATCGCTCCCAACGACCACCCGCTCGACCTCGACGAGTTCCTCCCCAGCGAGAGCATGGACGACCTGCTCGGCACCTGGACCACCTTCGGTACGGAGCATCGCTTCCGCAATGGTGTGCCGAACGCGCTCAACATGACGATCTGGCACGTCACGCTCTCCGGTTTTGCCAAAGCGGTGGGGCAATCGTGCACCGCGCCGCGGCTCGCCTTTCATCCGCAGTTCATCGCCACCCTGCGCAAGCTCTGCGCCTGGCCGGCAGCCGAGGCGAAGGACGAAGAGGTGCTGCGCGCGTTCTGGACCGGGGTCATGGGCTACAACGCCGGCGAGGATGAGTACGCCGCCTGGCGCGAGTTCTTCCTGCGCGAGTATGCCAGCCAGCCCGCCGAGGAGACGATCGCCGCCATGACGCTCGCCATCACCATGAATCCAAGCTTCCTGCTGCAGAGGTGACGGGCCTCATGCGGACCTTCAGCCGACGCGACATGATGAGGCTCGCCGCCACTGCGGCCGGCACGCTGCTGCTGCCGCAGGCCGGCGCTGCGGCACTCGCCGATCCCGACGAAGACCCGCACTTCTTCCTGCTGATCCTTCTCGAGGGTGGCGCCGACCCATCGTACATGTTCGACGCCCGGCCGCTGTCGATGACGCGGGCCGGCAAGATCCAGAACTACCTCGGCGAGGAGCCCGGCGTCTGGAAGGGCAGCAACGGCGTCGAGACGCTCGCCACGCGCCTTGTCGCGCCGCTGCGCCCCTTCTGCGACCGCTTCAGCGTGCTCAACGGCGTCTACATGACGCCGAGCTTCGACGGGCACCTGCAGAACATGAACTTCCTGTTCTCGGGCAGCCCGTTCGGCGGCGACTCGTTCATTCCCCATCTCAACTCGGCCGAGACCGGCCGGCCGCCCGGCTCGCTCGATGCCGTGGTCCCCACCGCTCCCATGTTCATCAACGTCAACAACCACTCCGCGGTCGTGCCGCTCGAGCCCAATTCGCTCGAGCAGCTCGCCGAGCGGATGCGCGAGGCCGAGCCCCCGCACCCCGACGACCCGATCGGGCGCTTCATCCGCAGCCGGCTCACGGCGGCCGGTGCGCTCGGCGAGGGACGGATGGCGGCCGGTGCCCGCCTCATGCTGTCGAGCCTCGATCAGGCTCCGGACGTGCACCGCAAGCTCGCGGCCCTGCAGGCGCCGCGCTCCGACCTCGCGCCCGAGGCTCAAGCGGTCGCGCTGATCGCCGAATGCTTCCGGCTTGCGCTCTCCCGCTCCGCCATCTACGTGCTGCGCGAGCATTTCGACGTGCATGACGCCGATCAGGCCAGGCTGCAGCCCACGCTCTTTGCCGACGCCGTGCTCAAGATCGCCGGGCTGTTCCGCGCCCTCGTCGACACGCCCTTCGACGCCAAGCGCTCGATGCTCGAGGTGACGACGGTGATGGTCGCCAGCGAGTTCGGCCGCACTATGCGCGCGCCGGGCCTGCCCGTCACTGCCACCGGCACCAACCACAACCAGTTCGCCAACTCGGTGCTGCTCGGCGGCAAGGGCATCCGCAGCGGCCTGGTCATCGGCGCCTCCGACCTCCCCGACGAGAAGGCCCTGCCGTCGAAGGCCCACCTCGCGATGGACCCGGTGCTCGAGAAGGTCATGGGCCGTCCGATCGACTTCGCCACCCTGCGCGTCCGCCCCGATCAGCCCAACGGCTTCGCCATCGAGAGCCATCTCACCATCAGCTCGGTGGTAAACACGATCTACGCGATGTTCCGGGTGCCGCAATCGCACTATCGCAGCAGTGGGCGCAACCTGCCGCAGGCGCCGGTCTTGAACGGGCTGCTCGCGTGACCCGGCACGAGCAGCAAGCGCGGACGGCGCCGCGCATCGACCTAACGCGGCGGCTGGCGGCGCCGGCGGACCTGCGCAGCGTCGTGCATGTGCTGGGCGCCGTCGCGCTTGCGGCCTATGCCACCATGACCGCGCTCTCCTTCGTGCAGGCGGCCGGGCTGTGGCGCCACGAGCCGGCGCCCCGGACGCAGGCGTTCTTCGAGACGCTGAGCGCCCAGATCCATCCGCTGCTGCCCTTCGCCTCGGGCTGGTTCATCGACAACCGTCCCTTCGAGACCACCTGGTCGATCGTGATGAGCTATTGGAGCGCGCTCGCCGTCGTCAGCGCGGCCGTGGTCACACTCATGCTGTTGCTGCTGCGCCGTCCCGAGCGCGTGGATGCCGGCCTGCCGAGGTTGCTGCTGCAGTGGTCGTATGCCTTTGCCGGCGCCTGCGCGCTGGCGTTTCCTGTGTTCACCCAGGACTTCTGGCTGTCGGCGGCGTGGGGGCGCATGATCGCCGTCGGCATCAATCCGTTCCACACCCTGTTCACGCCGGAATCGCTTGCCGGGCTGCCGCTCGATCACTTCCCGATGCCGATGTCCTACGGGCCGCTGTGGGGGCTCGCCTCCGCCGGCATCATGCTGGTCGCCGGCGACAGCGCATTCCTGACGGCGCTGCTCTTCAAGGCTTTGATCGGCGCCGCGTGGATCGGTGCCCTCCATCTCGTCTATCGGCTTACGGAGGGCTTGCCGCAGCATCAGCGCTGTCTCGCCATCACCATCATCGGCTGGATGCCTGCGGGCGTGTCCCAGTCGCTTGCCGAGGGCCACAACGACATTGCCATGGTGGCGCTGGCCCTGCTCTGGCTATACATGCTCGTGCGCGGCCGCCGCGAGGCGCCGGTCGCACTCGTCGCCTCGGTGCTCTGCAAGTACGTGACGGCACCGCTGTTCCTCGTCGATATGCTGTACGCGCTGCGGCGCGAGAGGGCCGGATGGCGCCGCTATGCGCTGCGGCTCGCCTTACCGGTGCTGCTGGGGCTCGGGACGATGGCGCTGTTCTACCGCTCGCCGGAATTCTTCGACGGCATCAGGCTGGTCAGCACCTGGTACTTCCTGCAGCCGCGCGATGCGGTGCATGCCCTCGAGCTGGCGCTCGGCCTGCCGCTGCTGCCCTTGGCGCTGGCGGCCACGGCAACGTTCCCCGTCTATGCTGCCTACACGATCTGGATCGCCTGGAACGAGCCGGCCACCGAGCGACTGCTGCAGGCTGCACTGGCGATCATGTCGGCCGTCCTCTTCACCGCGGTCAGCCATCTGTGGCCCTGGTACATGATCTGGGCGCTGGCGCTCGCGGCCCTGGTGCCGTCGTGGTGGTTGTCGCGCTTCATCATGGGCGTGGCGATCCTGTCGCCGTTCACGCTCGGCTTCTGGTGGATCGGACCTTTCGAGACCTATCGCGAGGCGGTGGCACTCGCCATGTACGCCTTCGCGGTCCTGTGGGTGGTGGTCACGCGCACCAATCCCCTCCTCCCGCGGCTGAAGAGGGCGGCAGAGCGTGCATAAGAACCTCCTAGGCACGGGAGTGCTCGCGCCCGCGACGCGCAACGCATCGGCGCTGGTGGATGCGCAGTCCCGGTGGCTCGCGACGCCGCTGAAGAGGCTATTCGCGTACGCCTTGGCGGGCATTCTCGTCCATCTGCTGTTGTGGCAGGTCTCCGAGCCGCCGACGCTCTTCAGCGATCTCTACAAGGCCTACTACCCGGCGGCCGAGGTGCTTTACGACGTCGGCCTCCGGGCCAGCTTCCCCTTCACCGAGATGGGCGCCGGCGGTTTCGTCAACATGCCCGTGCTGGCCTGGCTGTTCGTGCCGCTCGTGCCTCTGGGCGAGGACGCCGCCGGCTGGGCGTTCCTGGGCATCGGTGCAGTGGCGACGGCACTGGCCTGTCTCTTGCTGCGACGGCTGGCCCGCCCTGGCACCGAGGCCGGGCCGCTTCTCCTGCTTTTCCTCGTCAACGGACCGCTCGTCAACAGCCTGCGCGAAGGCAACACCACACACTTCGTGCTGCTGATGCTGATCCTGGCGCTGATGCTGCTGCGCAGCGGCTCGCAGTTCGCAGCCGGCATGCTCGTCGGCCTGTGCGCCAGCATCAAGCTGCCGCTGCTGCTCTTCGCGGTCTATTTCGTGCTGCGGCGGCGCTGGCGGGTGGTCGCCGGAGGGGCGACCGGAATCGGCGGCATCCTGCTGCTGTCGGTTGCCGCCTTCGGGCTCGACAACAACATCAGCTGGTTCAACTGCTGCGTGGAGCCCTTCCTCGGGGGCATCATACCCGCCTTCAACGTGCAATCGGTCGATGGCTTCGCGATGCGCCTGATCACCGGCACCTCGCGCCTGTCGAACTGGGACCCGATGGATGTGCCGGTGGCCTACAAGGCCACCCGGCAGGTGATGTTCGCGATCATCCTCGGCAGTGCCGCCTGGGTGATCTGGCGCGCCGGTGCGCGCGTGTCCGAGCCGGAACGCGCGGAGATCTGCGACGTGCGCGCCATGCTGGAGTTCGTCCTCGTCCTCAATCTCGCGCTCGTCATCAGTCCGATCTCGTGGTCGCACTACTACGCGCTCTTGCTGTTGCCCTGGGGTCTCTACCTCGGGGGTCGGCTGCCCTGGCCCTCGGACCCGCTCACTCGCCGGCTCCTCTGGAGCGGCCTGGTGCTCACCTCGCTGCCGGTTGTCGTGCTGCCGCTGCAGGCGGATGTGCTCGGCGAGATCGCGGCGCGCACGCTGGTGTCGGCCTGCTTCATCGGCGGCATGGCTACGCTCGCGGCTCTCATGCGGCAACTCTACCGGCTGGGCAGCACGCCTGCCCCTGCCGCGGAAGGCTCCGGATCATGAGCATCCTGTCCGCCCGCCAGAACGGCACCGTCGTTACGCTGCAGCCGGGGTTGCGGCGAGCGGCCGGAACCTCCCGGACGCTGACGCTGGGCCTGCTCGCCTTCCTCCTTGCCAACGCGTTCCTCCTCAACGGCCTCCTATGGAGTCTCTCGCCGGCGCCCTACCGGGAAACCGTGCTGAAGCAGAGCTGGGACGTCCTGCGCGGGGAGGGCGGCGACGACTCGTGGGGCGCCATGCAGGTTGCGCTCGATCATGTCGCTGAGATGCCGGACACGCCGCTCTACAGCAAGGTGTTCTTCACCGACAACTTCCGCTTCCAGTATCCGCCGTCCGCCCTGTTCGGCCTCTCCGCGATGCTGGCCGTGAACCCCGCGCGCGTGCAGGTCAACGACGTCTATGAGGGTCCCTGGCCGGCCATCAACACGATCGTCGGCTGGGTGTTCATCGCGCTGACGGGTGCCTCGGTCGCGTGCCTGCTCGAGATCTGCCTCGCCGCGCTCCGGCCCGATATCGATTGGCGCCAGCTGAGGGCCGCCCGCGTCGCAATCGTCATCGGCCTCACGCTCACCTTCTATCCTGTCGTCAAGGCGTTCACGCTCGGCCAGATCCAGCTTTGGATCAACGGGCTGTTCGCGCTGGGCCTGCTCGCATGGGCTGCCGGCTGGAAGGCATCGAGCGGGGTCCTCATCGGCGCCATCAGCCTCATCAAGCCGCACTACGGGCTGTTCCTGCTATGGGCGGCCCTGCGCCGGGAGATGCGCTTCGCCGCTGCCTGCGCGGCGACCATCGGCATCGGCCTCGCGGCATCCGTGGCCATCTATGGGTTCGGCAACCACCTCGACTATCTGCGCGTCCTTTCCTTCCTGTCGCAGCACGGCGAGGCCTACTATCCCAATCAATCCGTCAATGGCCTGCTCAACCGGCTGATGGCGATCTTCGATCCGCGGGCCTTCGTCAGCCTCGACCTGCCGGCCGGCCAATTCCCGCCCTTCACGCTCTGGATCTGGGTCGCCACGCTGGCGAGCTCGCTGGGGCTGCTGCTGTTCGCTCTGCTGCCGCGCCGTGCGCCGGGCGACCACGGGCGCATCATCGACCTTTCGACGATGGCGGTCAGCTGCACCATGGCTTCCCCTATCGCCTGGGAGCATCACTACGGCGTGACGTTGCCGATCTTTGCCGTGATGCTGGCCGCGTCGCTCGGCGACCGCGTCCGTCTGGCGTGGCTCGGCCTCGCTTATGTGCTCATCAGCACCTATGTGCCTGCGACCAACATGCTGGCCGCCACCCCCTTGAACATGCTCCAGTCGAGCCTCTTTGCCGGCGCCATCATCCTCCTCGTGCTGCTCGCCACCGGCAAGACCGGCAACTGCGTTCTGCGCAGTCAGACGCCCGTGTCGTGGCGATGACGGCTTGTGCAGCCGATCCGCGGGTACCCGGAATTTTGCGCATGAGGTGTTGCGCCCTGGCTTGCTACAATTACCGTTGCGGTCGACGGGAGGACGCGGACGATGCAGCGACGGTCGGATGAGGGCGGGGCGGTCTCCAACCAGCATTCGGCCGCGCACGCGGGCCTCCCGATCGTCGTCGACGCGGACACGACCGTCTGGCGCCGCAGCCTGCTGCTGCTGGCGATTTGCGCCGGCCTCAAGTCCTCTCTCACCAATGCTTTCAGGATCGCGGCGTGGTCGCTCGTCGGGCGCCGCCATCTCGAGCACAAGCTCGTCGAGGCCGGCGCTGCATCCAACCTGACGCTTGCCTGGGACCCGCGCGTCGCGGCCATCGTGGAGCAGGCGGCGATGCAGGGTCGATCCGTCCACCTCTTGGCACCGGCGGCCTCGCCGCTGTTGCAGGAGGTCGCCTCCCGGCAGCCTGCGATCGCCGGGGTGATCGGCCCCAAGGCCCGGGCGGGCGCTCGCGGGATGTCCTTCCTCCAGACTCTTGCCGGCTGGTTTCCGCAGGGCTTCGATCTCGTTACCGGCGGCCGCCGCCTCGATGTGGAACGCTATGGTGCGGCCGGCCCGGTCGCAGATGCGCCCGCCACGGCCGGGCTTGCCGGAGGTGCGGCCAACTGGACGCCCGTCGCCTCCCTCATGCGCGAGCTCGCCAGCAGCCTGCGCCCGCACCAGTGCGTCAAGAATTTCATCGTCTTCGTGCCGCTCCTCCTCGGCGGGCGTCTCACCGATCTCGCCGAGACGCTCAACACCTTCATCGCGTTCATTGCGCTCACCTGCATCGCCTCGGGAACCTATCTCTTCAACGACATCTGGGACGTCGCGGAGGACCGCAAGCACTGGTCGAAGCGGGATCGCCCGATCGCCGCGGGGCGGCTTGCTCCCGCGACCGCGCTCGTCGCAGGGCTCGTCTGCATCGGCGCCGGCGTCGCGCTTGGGCTCCTCGTCTCCGGCAGGACAGGCGCCATGCTCCTGCTCTACCTGGCGATCACGGTCGCCTACACCCTGCGCCTCAAGGCCGTGGCCTTCGTCGACGGGTTGGCACTCGCCAGCCTCTTCACGGTTCGACTCGGCATCGGTGCCGTGGCAGCGGATGTACCCCCCTCGCCGTGGCTCTTCGTATTCTCGATGTTCCTGTTCGCCTCGCTCAGCTACGCGAAGCGGCACACCGAGATCGTCAAGGCCGCGCGCCAGTCCAACGAGGCGAACGTCCGTGGCTATCGCATCGCCGACGCGCCCATGATGCTCGCGGTCGGCCTGTCGACCGGCGTCGGCGCGGTGATGATCATGGTCCTGTACATCGTCGAGGAAGCGTTCCGGAACAGCTTCTACGGCAGCACCGGCTGGCTGTGGGGCTTCCCGCCGCTGGTGTTCCTGTTCGTCGTGCGGGTCTGGCTGCTGAGCGTGCGGGGGGAGATGAACGACGACCCCGTCGCCTTCGCCATCCGCGATCGCACCAGCATCGCGCTGGCAGCCCTGCTGATGCTCTGCTTCGGCTTCGCGTGGCTCGGGTGAGGGTATGGACCCGCTGGACACGGCCGCTCTCGCCAGGCGCGGGCTCGACCGGCCCGAAGGCCGCTTCCTGGTTGCTGGCGGCATCGCCGCGCTGGTGAACTGGCTGGTGCGCTTCCCCGTCGAGCTGGTTGTGCCGTACCTTGCAGCGCTCCTCGTCTCCACGTGCGTTGGGATGACGTGCGGCTTTCTCCTCTATCGCGCCTGGGTGTTCCCCGGATCACCGCGCCCGCTAGCCGGCCAGATCCGCGACTTCATCCTCGTCAACCTCACCGGCCAGGCGGCCATGCTCGCCGTGGCGGCGTCGCTGCGGCCGCTGTTGATGCTGGTCGCGGTCGGGGCGCTCCTCGCCGGCGCCTCGGCGCATGCGCTCGGCATCGCCGTGGGCGCGGTCGTCAACTACCTCGGCCACCGGCACGTCACCTTCGCGCGCCCTGGCGAGGCGCCATCGGGCCGCCAGTAAGCCCGGCCCGGCTGCGCAGGGCTTCCCGCGGAGCTCCTCTGCCCGCCCGGCGAGGTTCCGGTCATCATCTTGAACGGAACTCATTGCCGAGGCGGGCGCTCGCTGCCACCCTCGCTGCCGCGCAACCGGTGCCACAGAAGGGTGCGCAGCTATGAAACCATTGCAACTCGTCGAGCGCTTCAGGATCGACAAGCCCCGGCGCTTCCGGCTTGCCGATATCGACCCCGCCGAGACCTGCGGCTTCAAGAAGGCGGCCGCCGGCGCCATCGTCGCTCGGCACGTCGAGCGCCTCACCGACTTGCAGGAGCGACTCTACGCCGAGGACTGCTGGGCGGTGCTGATCGTGCTCCAGGGCGTGGATGCTGCCGGCAAGGACAGCGCCATCAAGCACGTGATGTCGGGTCTCAATCCCCAGGGCTGCACCGTCCATCCGTTCAAGACCCCCACCACGGAGGAGCTCGACCACGACTTTCTCTGGCGCGCGGCCAAGCGTCTGCCGCCGCGCGGCGACATCGGCATCTTCAATCGCTCGCACTACGAGGAGGTCCTGATCGTGCGCGTGCACCAGGAGCTGCTCGCCAAGCAAAAGCTGCCGCGCCGGCTCGTGACGGAGGCGATATGGACGGAGCGGTTCGAGGCCATCAACGCCTTCGAGCGCCATCTCACCCGCAACGGCACCGTCGTGATCAAGTTCCATCTGCGCATCTCGCAGGAGGAGCAGAAACGGCGCTTGCTCGCGCGCCTCGACGATCCCGCCAAGCGCTGGAAGTTCTCCATCGACGACGTCACCGAGCGCAAGCTGTGGGACCGGCACATGGAGGCCTATGAGGATATGATCCGCAGCACGAGCACGCCGGAGGCGCCCTGGTATGTGGTCCCTGCCGACAGGAAGTGGTTCGCGCGCCTGGTGATCTCGAGCGTGATCGTCGACGTTCTCGAGCGCCTCGACCTTCAGTATCCGCACTTCGGGGGCAGCGCGCTCAGGGAGATGAAGCGGCTGCGCAAGGCTCTCCAGGCCGAATAGGGGCACGCCGCGCCGGGTCGCCCGCCTGCCGCGCTCAGGGGCGCCGCCGCCGGGCCTGGGAGATCCGCGTTCCGGCCTTGCTCTTGTGCGTGCGTACCCTGGCCACGGGAACGCGGCCGCCGGTCCCGCAGACGTGCGAGATCACCCGGCGGGGCCGCACTACCTCTTCCCGGTCGTCCTCCATCACCGGCAAGGTGCGCAGGGTCGGCGCCGCGAACAGCTCCTTCCAGCCGTAGGTGCGGAAGCCGTGCTCGAGCAGGCTGGCAGCCCGCACGCTGCGCTCGCCGCCGGTGGCCTCGCCCAGCACCACCGCGATCAGCTTGTGCCCCTGGCGCGTGGCGCTGGCGACGACGTTGAAGCCGCTGTCGCAGATGAAGCCGGTCTTCATGCCGTCCGCGCCCTCGTAGTTGGTGAGCAGCCCGTTGTGCGTATGGAGCCGGCGCTTGCCCACCTGCACCTCGAGCAGCGACCAGATCCGCGCATGCTCCGGGTAGTCGCGGAAGACCGCCGAGGCGAGCTTGGCCATGTCCCGTGCGGTCGTGACCTGCTCGGGCGCCGGCAGACCGTTGGCGTTGACGAACTTGCTCCGCGTCATGCCGAGGCGGGCTGCCGTCGCGTTCATGCGCTCCACGAAGGCCTCGTGCGAGCCGGCGACCGCCTCGGCCAGCATCACGGCCACGTCGTTCGCCGACTTCACGACCAGCGCCTGCAGCGCCACCTCCACCGTCAGCGTCGCGCCTACGGGCAGGCCCACCTTGGTCGGGCCCTGGCTGTTGGCGAGAGCGGAGCAGCCGATGCTCGTCTCCGGCGCCAGCTTCCCCTCCTTGATCGCCTCGAACGTGACGTAGGCCGTCATGATCTTGGTCAGGGATGCCGGGTGCCACTGGGTGTCGGGGTCCTCGGCGTAGAGCACCCTGTCGTCCCCGGCGTCGACGAGCATGGCCGGGCCCGCCATGGCCTCCGGCGCGGCGGCGACCCCCAGGATCGCGAGAATGACGGCAGCAACCCTCGCAAGCATGGTCTGCTTCTCGAATTGCACGTGAGCCGCCAACGCTTATGGGGCAATCGCCGCAGCTTGCCTACCGCTGGCGCGATGCTGCACGTGGAAATTGCATCCCCTGTGATCGGAAGGACTCTCCTGAACCAGTCGTCGGCGAACAGCGTGCGGCATCGGCCCTACGTGAAAGCCATTGTGACGCCCGGCTGCCTTGAAAGGCATATCAGGTCTGATAACTTCTCGCGAACATCCGTCAGTGAGATCTCCGGGCGGCACCTGACAACGGGCTGCGAGCAGCCGGGGCGGGAGAAGGAGATCCCGGCACGAGCCGCTGGGCCATCAGCGGCAGGGTGGCGGTGAGAGGGTGGTGGGGTGCGGTCTCGTGAGTGACACTGCGCGGACGCAGCTATCGAGTTTCGCGACCCGATCCCTGCCAATCGCCGATGCCGGCCTGCCGACGTGCCTTGTCGTGCTCGGCATGCACAGATCCGGAACGAGCGCCCTCACCCGCGTCTTGAGCCTGCTCGGCTCGGCGCTGCCGAAAACCCTGATGCCGCCGATCCCGGACAACAACATCACCGGGTTCTGGGAGTCCGCGCCGCTCGCCGCGCTGAATGATCGATTGCTGGCCGAGGTCGGGAGCCGGTGGGACGACTGGCGCGCGTTTCCGGCCGGAATGCTTCCACCCGACCTCCGCGCCCGCTACCTCGCCCAGCTGGCCGCGCTCATCACGGAGGAGTTCGGCGCGGCCCCGCTCGCGATCCTGAAGGATCCGCGCATTTGCCGGCTCGCGTCCTTCTACATGGACGTGCTCAAGGGGATGGGCATCCGGCCCCTGTTCGTCATCCCATTACGCAACCCGCTTGCCGTGTCGGCCTCGCTGGGCAGGCGCGACGGCATGAGCTCCGGTTTTGCGCAGCTGCTGTGGCTCCGGCACGTCCTCGATGCCGAGGCGATCACGCGCGCCTCGCGCCGCGCCGTCGTCTCCTACGAAGCGCTCCTGATGGACTGGCCGAAGGCTGTCCATCTCATTGGCGTGCGCCTCGGCCTCGACTGGCCGCGGTCCTTGAACGAGGCGCGACCCGAGATCGAGGCGTTCCTGTCCACGGAGCACCAGCATTTCGCCCCGTCGCGCTGGGAGGTCGCCGGTCGTGACGACGTGCCCGAATGGGTCAAGGGCACCTACGAGAACATGCTGCGCCTCGAGAAGGACCCGGACGACGAGCTGGCGGTCGCCGAGCTCGATCGCATCCGCGCCGAGTTCGACTCGGTGTGCGCGTCGGTGGGCGCCGCAATGATGGAGGAAGTTGCAGCGAGGGAGCGGCGCTTTCAGGGCGAACGCCAACAGCTTGCCGCCCAGGCGACGGAGCTGCGCACGCTGCTCGGCGCGCGCGAAGGGGACCTGGCGCAGGCACGCGCCGCCACGGCCGAGCGGGACGAGCGGATCGGCCGCGACGGGCGTGACCTCGAGATCGCCAGGGACGAGGGCAAGACTCGCGACGCCGAGATCAAAAAGCTCAAGGCGGAGGTCGCCGCACGCGTGGGCGAGCTCGATGCTCTCCGCAGCGAATCTGCCGCCGCAAGAGCCGAGCTCTCGAGCCGCAACGCCGAGATCCGTCGTCTCAGGGCCGAGGTCGAAGCACGTGCGGGCGAGTTCGACGCCGCCAGGGCCGAGGTCTCCTGCCGCAACGCAGAGATCGCTCGGCTTAAGGCGGGGGCAGAGGTCCGCGCACGCGAGCTTGCCCAGGAACTCGCCTCGCGCGACGCGCGGATCAAGAGTCTCGAGTCCGCCGAGGCCCAGCTGCTGATGCTGCGCTCCTCCCGGTTCTTCCGCCTGCGCGACATTGCGATCGCGGGGCGGCCGTGGTGGTGGAAGGCTCCGCGCATCGCCCAGCTGGTGCTGCTCGGGCACAGGCCGCAGGTCCTGCCGCTCCTCCCCTTGGTTCCGGCGGAGCCGGTATCGTCGGCCGCCGCCTTCCCGCAGCTGCCACGGCCAGCGAGCGCTGCACCCTCGTCCTCTCCGGCCGCCCGGCGCCCGGAGTCCGCGGAGTTCGACGCAGATTGGTATCTTGCCGCCTACGCCGACGTGCGCACGGCCGGCATTGACCCCTATGAGCACTACGTCCATCACGGCCGGGCCGAAGGCCGGCTGCCCAGGCTGCCGGATCTTTCCACCGTCGCGTCCGGCATCGACCCTGCCCGCGAAACCGTCCTCATCGTCAATCACGAGGCCTCCCGGACGGGGGCTCCCATTCTCGGCCACAACGTCCTCTCGCAGCTGCGCGGCCGCTACAACGTCATCGTCCTCTCCCTCGGCCCCGGCCCGCTCGTGGCTGCGAGCCGCGAAGTAGGCGCCATCGCCGTCACGCTGCCGCAGACGGTGCGATCGCGCGAGCTGGGCGAGGAGCTCATCAAGCGGCTGGCCGCCTGCGTTCGCATCAAGTTTGCCATCGTGAACAGCATCGAGTCGCGATGCGTGCTGCCTGCGCTCGCCCGTCGCTTCATCCCGACCCTCACGCTGGCACACGAGTTCGCCGCCTACACGCGGCCCGCAGGCGCATTTCGCGAGGCTGCGCTCTGGTCGGGGCAGGTCGTCTACTCGTCGGCGTTGACGCGCGACAATGCGAGGACGGAATACGAGGATAGGGAGGGCCGGTCCTTCGCCGTCATCCCGCAGGGCCGGTGCCGGGTGCCCCAGTTGGAGGCCGCGGGTAGCGGGAGCCGGGACACAAGCGCTGACTCGATCGGCAAGCTCCTGCGCCCGCCCGGGTTTCCGGCCGACGGCATCGTCGTTGTGGGAGCCGGCGTCGTCCAGCTCCGCAAGGGCATCGATCTCTTCGTCGAGTGTGCAAGCGGCATCCGCCGGCAGGCTCCCTCCCTCGATTGCCGGTTCGTATGGATCGGCAAGGGCTACGATCCCTCGGGCGACACGTCCTACTCGGTCTATCTCGCCGACCAGCTTCGGCGCTCCGGTCTGGAGGAGCATTGCGTCTTCGCCGACGAGGTGGAGGACCTTTCGCCCGTCCTCGCAGGCGCCGACATCTTCCTGCTGAGCTCGCGCCTCGACCCGCTGCCGAACGTTGCCATCGACGCCATGTCCGAGGGCGTGCCGCTCGTATGCTTCGACAAGTGCACCGGCATTGCCGACCACCTGAGGGAGGCGGGCCTCGATGATGAGTGCGTCGCGCCCTACCTCGACATGCAGGAGATGGTGGCAAAGGTTCTCGCCCTGGCACAGTCGAAGGCGCTGCGCGAAGACATCGGCAGGCGCTTGTCTCAGTACGCCGCAGCCGCCTTCGACATCGCCAGGTACGCCGACAGGCTCGAGCAGCTCGCCAACGGCGAGGTGGAGCGCGCGGCTCAGGAGGCGCGCGACCTTGAGACGATCCGGGCATCGGGGCTGCTCCGGCTCGACTATGCCATCTCGCCCGCCGACCACGGCCTCGGTCCCGAGGAGGCCGCACGCCTCTATGTGCGCTCCTGGGCGAGCGGCGTCGGGCGCCGCAAGCCCTTTCCGGGGTTCCATCCCGGCATCTACAGGAGCCATCGCAGCTCCCTTCACCCGACAGCCGATCCGCTCGCCGACTACGTGCGGGCGGGCCAGCCCCCGGGGCCCTGGCGCCTGCCGGTCATCACGCCCGACGACGGTCCGGCCACCGGCTCGCATGCCCGATTGCGCCTGGGCCTGCACGTGCATGCCTACTACCCCGAGCTATTCCCGGAGATCCTTATGCGGCTGAGCAGGAACCGGGCACGGCCGGACCTGCTCATCAGCGTGGCCGACCGCGCCGCCGAGCGGGAGATCTCCCGTCAGGTGCGCGGCTATGCGGGCAAGGTCGCGGACATTCGCGTCGTCCCCAACCGCGGACGCGACATCGGTGCATTCCTGACGGAGTTCGGCGCCGCGGTGTGCGATGGCTATGACATCATCGGCCATCTCCACACCAAGAGGACGCCCGACATCGACGACCCGGCCATGGGCGCTGCGTGGTACCGCTTCCTGCTCGACAACCTCCTGGGCTCGGAGCATTCCATGCTCGATGTCATTCTCGCGCATCTGGCGGCGAACGGCAGGCTGGGGATGGTGTTTCCCGACGATCCTCACGTTGTCGGCTGGTCGAAGAACCGCACGCCCATCGAGGATCTCGCCAGGCGAATGGGCATCGAAGCGCTTCCCAACGACATCGTGTTCCCGATCGGAACGATGTTCTGGGCGCGCGTCGCCTCCCTGCGGCGCCTCTTCGATCTCGGCCTGAGCTGGGACGACTATCCCGACGAGCCGCTGCCCTACGACGGATCGCTGCTGCACGGGCTCGAGCGACTGCTGCCGCTGGCGGTCCAGGCCTCAGGCATGGAGATTGGGGTCTGCCATGTTCCCGGGACGAACAGATAGATGAAGGTCCTGATCCTCGGGGGCGGCGGCTTCATCGGCTCGGCTCGCCGGCGCCGACATGTGAACTAGCACGGCCAGGCGTTCCACCAGAAGAGCATCCCAGCCATGCTGAAATGAGGCGACGCCATTCGGGGCACCTTTCTAAGGCACCGATTATGGCTGGCCCCTCGCACGCTCTTACAATACGGGCCGTCGATTGGCCTCATGGCCTTCATGTCACGTAACTGTCATAATTCTTCATCTCTCCGCGCGATCGCGAATCATGCGACGCATCGGACCCCTAGTCTTTATATGGCTGCCGGCATATCTGAAACGCCAGCTGCACGGGGGCAAAGTCAAGGTCAGCGACGCCCGATGCGACTTTCGAACAACTTGCAAAGCTCGCTGCACTGAAGCCGCTGGCTCGGACTTGACCCTTTCACGGAGGGCGATATCATGATGTACACAACGTTTTGGTTCAATAATGGAGGGCATTCTTGGACCGTCAGGGAATTTCGCCTCGAAAACTCAGGTGGCCAAGCAGGAGAATAAAGAACTTGCCGCGGGACTTGTCTCGGTGGGTTCGGGGCACGGCTGCGGTAAAGATTACGCTCCCACGAGGGATCCGCCGCCTTGATCCTATGCGGGAAACCGTACTGGTGGTAAGTCATGAGGCATCCCGAACGGGAGCCCCAATTCTCGGCTACAATCTCGTCTGCGAGTTGCGCAAGCGCTACAATGTGATCGCCGTCTATCTGGGCCCCGGTCCGCTCGTCGTTGCCACCCGCGCCGTCGGCGTCGTTACGATCGCTCGGGCTCAGAACACCCGCTCTATCACTTTTGGGGAGACACTAGTCAGAGAGATAGTAAGCTTGACCAGACTAAAATTCGCGATTGTGAACAGCATAGAATCTGGATGCATGCTTCCCGCGCTATCTCGTCACCGCGTTCCAACAATCACGTTGGCTCATGAGTTCGCTTCGTATACACGCCCGCTTGGCACCTTTCGTGACGCGGCCCTCCTGTCGGACAAGCTCGTGTTCTCTTCGCCGCTGACCCGCGATAATGCAGGATCGCAGTTGGAGGATTTGGAGGGATGGTCATTCCCGGTCATCCCTCAGGGGCGGTGCGTCGTTCCACAGACCGAACCTAGTGGCGTGATAACTCGACACCCAGCCAGGACACCAATCGCCGAGGTTCTGCGCCCCCCTCGATTTCCCCTCGAAACTATCGTCGTGGTGGGCGCTGGCACAGTCCAAATTCGGAAGGGCATTGACCTCTTCATTGAATGTGCCAACGGGATTCGGCAGCGGGCTCCAGAACTCAACTGCCGGTTCGTATGGATCGGCAATGGTTACGATCCCTCGCGCGACACGTCGTACTCGGCGTATCTTGCCGACCAGCTTCGGCGGGTCGAACTGGGTGAGCATTGCATCTTTGTCGACGCGGTGCCGGACCTCTCGCCGGCATTCGCGAGCGCAGACATTTTCCTGCTCAGTTCACGCCTCGACCCGCTTCCAAATGTCGCTATTGATGCGATGACCGCGCGTGTGCCGGTTGTATGCTTCGATAAGTGCACAGGTATCGCTGATCATCTGAGAAACGCGATGCAGGGTGATCAGTGCGTCGCGCAATATTTGAATACCAACGACATGGTGACCAAGCTTATCGCACTAGCGCAATCGAAGGCGTTGCGGCAAAGCGTGGGAATGAGATTATCCAACTATGCTGAGGCCACATTCAATATGGAGAGGTACGTTAGTCAAATCGAGCAGTTGGCACTTGATGCGGCGGCTTCGCGAAATCATATGACAGCAAAGCTGTCGCCGGTTCCGCAATGAAGGTCCTTATTCTCGGGGGCGGCGGGTTCGTTGGGTCTGCAGTCGTGGATCGCCTTGTGTCAGAGGGACACGCGTTGCGCATCCTGGAGCGACCTGGCGTGGCGCCTCACCGTTCTTTCCGGGACGACGAAGAGGTTGAATGGCTCGCCGGCGATGCGCTGGAGGCGTCTGAGATCACCGTGGCGATGGAGGGCGTCGATGCTGTTGTCGATTTGATTTGGACTACGCTTCCGCGCTCCTCCAATGATGATCCGATTTTTGACGTGCAGAGCAACATCGTGGGCGCCTTGAACATCCTGAACGCCATGCGCAAGCAGGGCGTGCCCAGGATCATCTTCATCTCGTCGGGGGGCACGGTGTACGGCAGGCCGACCTACCTGCCCATCGACGAGCGCCATCCCACCGACCCGCTCGTGTCCTACGGCATCACCAAGCTCGCGATCGAGAAGTACCTGCTGATGTACGAGAGCCTCTACGGCATCAGGGCGGTGATACTGCGCGTGTCCAACCCGTTCGGCGAACGCCAGCGCATCGAGACCGCGCAAGGCGCGATCGGCGTCTTTCTCGATCGGGCGCTGCGCGGCGCGGAAATCGAGATCTGGGGCGACGGCACGGTGACGCGCGACTATCTCTACATCGGCGATGTGGCCGACGCGTTCTCGAAGGCCCTGCGCTACACGGGCTCCTGCAGCGTCTTCAATGTCGGCTCGGGCACGGGCACGAGCCTCCTCCAGATCCTCGCCGCCTTGGAGGAGGTGCTCGGTTGCCCGATCCGGCGCAAGCATCTGCCGGGCCGGCCGTTCGACGTCCCCGTCAACGTGCTGGACAACCGGCTGGCGGGACGCGAGCTGGGATGGGCGCCCGCGGTGCCGCTTCGGGACGGCTTGGTGAAGACCGCGGCGTGGATGAAGCAGCAGCTGGCAAATGCCGCCGGGCCCGTGCTGCCCGGAAGACCGTGAGTCAAGCAGGCACGCGCGCCGTGCCCGGCGACGCGCTTCGCGACACATGCCGCGCCGTTTGCGTTCGCGGCGGCCAAGCCAGGGAGAAGTCGCTGCGGTCCAGGGTGAGGTTCGGATTATAGGCCGGGTCGGTGCGAAGCCTATCGGCCCAGCGCCTGTGCATGAGGGCCGTCTCTTCCGCGAAGCGCGCCCGTTGCTCCGGGCTGTCGTCGCCGCCGCGCGAGGCCGACTCGTGATGCAGCAGCTCCGCATAGGGCACCCACACGTTTCGGTAACCCTTGGTCAGCAGGCGCAGGCAGAAGTCGACGTCGTTGAACGCAACCGGCAGCGCCTCGTCGAGCCCGCCCACCTTCAGGTAGATGGATTTGCGCACCACGAGGCAGGCCGCCGTCACCGCCGAGAAGTTCTGCGTGAGCACCGCGCGTCCCATCTGGCCCGGCTCGCCGCGCCGCAGGAACTTGTGCGCGTGGTTCGCCACGCCGCCCACGCCCAGCAGCACGCCGCCGTGCTGCAGTGTGCCGTCGGGATACCACAGGCGCGCCCCGACCGCGCCGATCCCAGGCCGCAGTGCATGCCTCACCATCTCCTCCAGCCAGTCCGGCGTCAGAACCTCCACGTCGTTGTTGAGCAGGCCGATGACCTCGCCCCGCGCGTGCTCGACGCCGAGATTGTTGAGCCTCGGGTAGTTGAAGGCTCCCTCGTCGCGCAGCACGGTCACGGGCGCGCGATGTGCCAGGGCCTCCAGGTATGCCAGGGTCTCATCGTCGTCGCTGCCGTTGTCGACGATGATGATGTCGAAGGGAGCATAGCTGGTCCTCGTCAGAATGCTGTCGATGCACGTGCGCAGCAGGGCGACCCGGTTGCGGGTGGGAATGACGAGCGTGACAAGCGGCCTCTCCGCCCTCAGCCGGTATTTCACGCGCAGCATGCCGGGTGCCTCCGGCGCCGGCATCACGTCGGCCTCGGCGCCGCTCCGGCGCAGGAAGTCGGCGACGGCGCGCTGGGCAGCGTCTGCGGCGTAGGCCTTCGCCTGCGCGCTTGCTGCTGTGCTCCCAGCGTGCATGCGCCAGTGATAGAGGACGTTGGGGATGTGCCGGATGCAGGGCTCATGCACAGCGGAGAGACAGCGCAGCGCGAGGTCGTAGTCCTGCGAGCCCTCGAAACCCGCGCGGAAGCCCCCGATCGCCTTCACGAGGGCGGCGCGATAGACGCCCAGATGCGAGATGAGATTGTGTGACAGAAAGAGATCCGGGTTCCAGTCGGGCTTGAAGTAGGGGTCGCAGCGCCGACCGGCCGGATCGATCTTGTCCTCGTCCGAGTAGATGATGTCGGCGCCGGGATGCACAGAGATCTCCTCGGCGACGCGCAGGAGGGCGTCCGGGCTCAGCTCGTCGTCGTGGTCCAGCAGCGCGACATGCGAGCCTTGCGCCATGGCGAGCGCCGTGTTGCTGGCCGCGGCGATATGGCCCCGCGCGGCGCGGAACGTCACGTGCACGCGCGGATCCAGGGCAGCGAAGGCCTCCAGCAGGGGGCGCACGTGCGGGGCGTCGGACGCGTCGTCAGCGATGCAGAGCTCCCAGCGCGGATAAGCCTGGTCCAGCACGGAGCTGATGGCCTGCCGCAGCCAGCCTTCGGGAGTATTGTAGGTGGGCATCAGCACGCTGATCAGCGGCCCGGAGAGTTGCGCGCCACGCTGCCGCAGGATCTCCAGTCCCTTCGGGCGAAACGTATCGTAGCGCCGCACCCAATCCGCGTACTCGCGTCGCCCGTCCATGCGGTGCAGCTCGAAGACGACGTTCCGTCTGACCGCCCCGGCGAGGGAGAGCCAGCCTCGGTCACGCACGACGCGGCGGGCTTTCACCAGCGTGCCGCCCACGCCGCCGTGCGCCGCGACGAGTGCCGGGGCCTTGAGCAGCAGCCTTGCCGCGCTTGCCACCTGGGGTGGCGCCCGGGTCAGCATGTCGGACCAGATGGCGCGGACGCGCGACGATCGTGCCGGATCGGCGATGTGGTCTTCTCGATGGCCCCCCAATGCTCAGTCCGCCCTCTGGATCGAATGATCGGCTCTCGAGTTCGGGAACATAGCCCTTGCGCAAGAGCACGCGAAGGCAATTGCGCGCTCCTTCGAACGCGCGCAATTTGTCGGACGCCACGTCTGCTACCCGGACGTGTCGCGTCGGATCGACACGGCGACGGTGCAGTAAGCGGCAGGACGAACCGTTCTTGACGGCCTTTCCGCCATTGGCTTACCTAGCCGCGCTCTTCGGGGTGAGGGGGTACGCGTTCGGGTGACGCAGCCACGCGTCACGGCTGCTTTGTCGGCAAATCGTGCAATCCCGCTGCCCGGATGCAGGGTTCCGTAGAGCTGTATTGGCCGAGCGGGGTGTCCGGTAAGGTGGGGGAGTTGGCGTCCGCTATGGAAAGGCTGGAGCGCGCCTCGCCACGCGAGACGCGCCTGCTCGTGCCGGCGGACGACGTGGCCGATCCCGTGCTCTCCATCGTCGTTCCGGCGCTGAACGAGGAGATTACGATCGGGGCGTTCGTGGACTGGTGCCGCGAAGGCATTGCGAGCCTCGGAGTGCCGGTCGAGATCCTGATCATCGACAGCTCCAGCGACCGCACGCCCCAGATTGCACTCGAGCGCGGGGCCCGCGTCCTGCGCACGTCCAAGCGCGGTCTGGGCCGAGCCTACATCGACGCGCTGCCCTACGTGCGGGGCAAGTATCTCATCCTCGGCGATGCCGACTGCACTTACGACTTTCGCGAGCTCGCGCCCTTCTACGAGAAGTTCCGGGAGGGCTGTGAGTTCATCATGGGCTCACGCTTTCGCGGCTCGATCGAGGACGGCGCGATGCCGCCGCTGCATCGCTACTTCGGCACGCCCGTGACCACCATGATCCTGAACACGATGTACCGTACGCATTTCTCGGACATCCATTGCGGCATGCGCGGCATCACCAAGGAGGCGTTCGAGCGCATGAATCTGGCCTCGCAATCCTGGGAATACGCGTCCGAGATGGTGCTCAAGTCGGTGCACATGGGGCTGAGGCAGGCGGAGGTGCCGGTCCGCTTCCTGAAGGAGCCGCACGGGCGCACGAGTCATCACGTCCGGGCAGGGTGGTTCTCCCCGTGGTATGCGGGTTGGATCAACCTGCGCGCGATGTTCGTGTTCGGGGCCGACTTCTTCCTGTGGTGGCCGGGCGTGCTGCTGAGCCTCATCGGTGGCACCGGCTTGCTGGCCCTCATGCGCGGCCCATTGGTGGTGATGGGGGTGGGCCTGTCGCTGAACGCGATGCTGCTGTTCCTCGTCACCCTGGTGGTCGGCGTGCAGATGGTCCTGACCGGCATCGTTGCGTCGGTGATCACCGATGGACAGGGGAGGGTGAGATCGCGCTGGTCGTCCCTCCTCCAGTACACGCGCACAACCTTGCTGGCCTTTGCGGCCTTCATGGCTGGGCTGTTCCTCGTCAGCGCCTTCATCTGGGCTTTCATCTCCGCCGGCTTTCGCCTCCCCGACCAGCTCGACAGCCTCAATCACCTCGCGATCTTCGGCCTGGCGCTCATGCTGTGCTCCATTCTCGTGTTCACCAACATGCTCGTCATGCATTCGGCGCTCGTGCATCTGCCGCGCGTCGCCGCCCGATCCGAGGGACGGTAGCTGCGCCATGCGCACGAGCGCGGCCCGCACTCAGTCCTGTGGCGAGGCACGCGCGCGCACACTTGTCGACCGGTTCGGCGTCTGGCTGTCGTCGCGCGCGATCCGCAAGCTGCACCTGGCCCCTGTCGCCGAGATGAACGACCACAAGATGTACTATGATCCGCGCGACCTCTGGCCCTTGCTGGTGCGTGCCGGCTTTCGGCCCCAGGACATCAAGGTGAAGACCCACAAGTTCGGGCTGAACACCTACGGCAGGTGCATCAAGCGGCAGTGAGCCCATGAGCTTTTCGAGCACCTACCTCGCCGAGACCAGGTCCATCCTCGAGGCGATCGATCCGGGGGATATCGAGGCCCTGGCGGCGGCGCTGGCGGCCGTACGGGCTGGTGGCGGCCGGCTCTTCATCCTCGGCGTGGGAGGATCCGCAGGGCATGCCGGCCACGCGGTCAACGACTTCCGCAAGATCTGCGGCTTCGAGGCCTACGCCCCGACCGACAACGTCTCGGAGCTGACCGCCCGCACCAACGACGAGGGCTGGGACACGACTTTCGCAGCCTGGCTCGAGGGCTCGCGCATCACCGCCAAGGATGCGATCCTCGTCTTCTCGGTGGGCGGCGGCAATGCCGAGAAGAACATCTCCACCAACATCGTGAGGGCGATCGACATGGCGCTAAGCGTGGGCGCGGCCGTGCTCGGCATCGTCGGACGCGACGGCGGCTACACCAAGAGGATGGCCACGGCCTGTGTCGTCGTCCCGCCGCTCGTGCCCGAGCGCGTGACGCCGCACACGGAAGGGCTGGCCGCGGTGGTCTGGCACCTGCTGGTCAGCCACCCGGCGCTGAAGCGCAGCGAGACGAAGTGGGAGGCGGCACGGGTCGTGGCATGACACGCTACTTCGTCGTCGGCGGCGCCGGCTTCATCGGCAGCCACTTCTGCGACCGCCTCATGGCGAGGCCGGACACCGCGGCCGTCACCGTCTACGACAACCTCAGCTCCGGCCGCGAGTGGCACATCGCCCAGCATGCCGGCGACAGGCGCTTCAAGATCGTGCGTGCCGACGTTACGCAGCTCGACACGCTCGCCGACGCCATGACGGGGCACGAGGTGGTGATGCATCTGGCCTCCAACCCCGACATCGCCCGCGCGATCACGGAGCCGACGATCGATTTCGAGGCTGGCACGGCCCTCACGAACAATGTCGTGGAGGCCATGCGCCTCTCCGGAGCCCGACGCATTCTCTATGCCTCCGGCAGCGGTGTCTATGGCGACACGGGTACCGAGGTCGCCGACGAGAACTACGCGCCGATGGTGCCGATCTCGACCTACGGTGCAAGCAAGCTCGCCGGCGAGGCCCTGATCGCCTCCTATTGCTTCATGTTCGGCCTCACCGGCCTTGCCTTCCGCTTCGGCAACGTCGTCGGCAGCCGGCAGACGCACGGTGTGGGCTTCGACTTCGTGCGCCGCCTGCGCGAGGACCCGACGCGGCTGCGCATCCTCGGCGACGGCAGGCAGACCAAGTCCTACATCCACGTCGACGACGTGGTGGCGGCCGTGCTCCACGCGCACGCGACCTGCAAGGACGCCTACAACGTCTTCAATGTCGCAACCGGCGACACCATCACCGTCACCGAGATCGCCGACCTCGCCTGCGAGGTGCTGCAGCTCGACCGCGCCCGGGTGCGCTACGAGTATTCCGGCGGCGACCGCGGCTGGAAGGGCGACGTGCCGGTCGTGCGGCTCGACACCACGCGGATAACAAGCCTCGGTTGGGGCTGCCGGCATTCGAGCCGGGAGGCCATGCGTCGCGCGCTCGAAGGCTTGCTGGAGGAGTCGAGGAGGGGCCTGATTTGACCGCGCGCCCCGGCTTGCGCCGTGCCATATTCCTCGACCGCGACGGCGTCCTCAACGCGCCGGTCGTCCGCAACGGCAGGAGCCACCCGCCCGGCCGCTGGGAGAACCTGGAGATCCTGCCCGGCGTGGCCGAGGCCTGCCGCATCCTGAAGGGCCAGGGCCTCCTGCTGATCGCAGCCACCAACCAGCCGGACATCGCCCGCGGCAGCTTGGCCGAGGCCGAGGTTCAGCGCATCAACGCTAACCTCCAGGGCCGGCTCGGGCTGGACGATGTGCTCGTTTGCCCGCATGATGACGGCGACGGGTGCCCCTGCCGCAAGCCGAGGCCCGGTCTGCTCCTGGCTGCTGCGCGCCGGCACGGGATCGACCTGTCGTCGAGCGTCATGGTCGGGGACCGCTGGCGGGACATCGACGCCGGGAAGGCGGCCGGGTGTCGTACCGTCTTCGTCGATTGGGGTTACGACGAGGAGCGCCCGAGGGAGCCGGACCTTACGGTCGGTTCGCTGGCCGAGGCCGTTCCCTGGATACTTGCAAGCCTGGAAGGAAAGATCAGCCCATGACCGCCAATGCCTCCACCCTCGGCGTGAAGATCTTCGCGGACGGCGCCGACAAGCAGAAGATCACGGAGCTGGCGGCGCTGCCTGTCGTCAAGGGCTTCACCACCAATCCGAGCCTGATGAAGCAGGCCGGCGTCAAGGACTACGAGGCCTTTGCCAGGGAGATCCTGCCCATCGTCAACGGCCGCTCCATCTCCTTCGAGGTGTTCGCCGACGAGTTCCAGGAAATGGAGCGCCAGGCGCTCAAGATCGCCGCCTGGGGCGACAACGTCTACGTCAAGATCCCCGTCACCAACACGAAGGGTGAAACCACCACGCCGCTGATCCGCCGCCTGGTGGCCAGGCGCGTCAAGCTCAACGTCACCGCGATCTTCACCAGCCGCCAGATCCGCGAGGTGGTGGACGCGCTGGCCGGCGCGACGGCCGGCTACGTCTCGGTCTTCGCCGGCCGCATCGCCGATGCCGGCATCGACCCCATGCCGGCCATGCGCGAGGCGGTCGAGCTTTGTAACAGCGCCGGCAAGGGGCTCGAGGTCATCTGGGCGAGCCCGCGCGAGTTGCTCAACATCGTCCAGGCCAATTCGATCGGCTGCCACATCATCACGGTCACGCCCGACATGCTGAAGAAGCTCTCGACCCTGGGCAAGGACCTGGGCGAGTTCTCGCTCGACACCGTGAAGACGTTCTACAAGGATGGTCTGGCTGCCGGCTACAAGCTCTGATCCCTGGGCTCTGGCGAGCGATCCGCAAACCATGCAAGACCGCCCGATAGGCTCGATCCTTCCGCGCCGCGCCTCCGTTCCCGTTGACGTCGGCGGGGTCGTGATCGGCGGCGATGCGCCCATCGTCGTGCAGTCGATGACCAACACCGACACGGCCGACGTCGAGGCGACGGCGCGGCAGGCGGCCGACCTTGCGCGCGCGGGCTCCGAGATCGTGCGCATCACGGTCGACCGCGACGAGGCCGCCAAGGCTGTGCCCCGCATCCGCGACCGGCTGGCGCAGATGGGCAGCCCCGTGCCGCTGGTCGGCGACTTCCACTACAACGGCCACACCCTGCTCGCCGACAACCCCGCGTGCGCGGAGGCGCTCGCCAAATACCGCATCAATCCCGGCAACGTCGGCTTCAAGGCCAAGCGCGACAGGCAGTTCTCGGCCATCGTCGAGCAGGCGCTGGCGCACGGCAAGCCGGTGCGCATCGGCGTCAACTGGGGCAGCCTCGACCAGGAGCTGCTGACGCGGCTCATGGATGAGAATGCCGCCTCGCCTGCACCCCGGGATGCCCGCGAGATCCTGCACGAGGCGATCGTGCAGTCGGGGTTGCTGTCGGCCGAGCGGGCGGAGGAGCTTGGGCTGAAACCCGAGCAGATCATCATCTCCGCCAAGGTCAGCGCCGTGCAGGATCTCGTCAGCGTCTACACGATGCTGGCCGCGCGCTGCCGCTATGCGCTCCATCTCGGCCTCACCGAGGCGGGGATGGGCTCCAAGGGCATCGTCGCCTCCACGGCCGCCATGGGCATCCTGCTGCAGCAGGGCATCGGCGACACCATCCGCGTCTCGCTGACGCCGGAGCCTGGGGGCGACCGCACGCAGGAGGTGCGGGTGGCGCAGGAGATCCTGCAGACCATGGGCCTGCGCTCGTTCGTGCCGATCGTGGCGGCCTGCCCCGGCTGCGGCCGCACCACCTCCACTGTGTTCCAGGAGTTGGCCAGCGATATCCAGGCGTACGTGCGCGCGCGCATGCCCGAGTGGCGTGGCAAGTATCCCGGTGTCGAGGGCCTCAACCTCGCGGTGATGGGCTGCATCGTCAACGGACCGGGCGAATCCAAGCACGCGGACATCGGCATCTCGCTGCCCGGCACCGGCGAGGCCCCCTCGGCGCCCGTCTTCATCGACGGCAAGAAGGCGATGACCTTGCGCGGCCCCAACATCGCCGCCGAGTTCAAGGCCATAGTCGAGGACTATGTGACGCGCCGTTACGGCCGTCGCCCGTAGGGCGAAAAAGGCGAAGCCGTATTGCGCCGTTGGGCCGGTGGATCGGTGCAATACGGCTGACGCCTCTTGCACCCTACGCAACTACGCAACACGACTGGAGATGTCGCCCATGGATCTCGACCTCACCGGCAAGCTGGCGCTGGTCACGGGCTCCACCCGGGGTATCGGCCTTGCGACCGCGCAAGGCCTCGCCTCCATGGGTGCCGACGTGATCGTCAACGGCCGCGCTCAGCCGGCCGTGGCCGAGGCGATCGACAAGATCAAAGGTGCCGTGCCGTCCGCCAGGCTGCAGGCGATGGCCATCGATCTCGGCACCGCCGCAGGCTGTGCCGAACTCATTCGCCTCGTCCCCGCGGTGGACATCCTCGTCAACAATCTCGGCATCTACGAGCCCGGACCCTTCTTCGACACGCCGGACGAGGACTGGCAGAAGATGTTCGAGGTGAACGTGATGAGCGGCATTCGTCTCACGCGCCACTACCTGAAGGGTATGCTCGAGCGCAAGACGTGGGGCCGGGTGGTGTTCGTGTCGAGCGAGTCGGGCATTTTCATCCCCAAGGAGATGGTGCACTACGGCTTCTCGAAGGCGGCGCAACTCGTGATTGCGCGCGGCGCCGCGGAGCTGACCAAGGGCACCAACGTCACCGTGAACTCGGTGCTGCCCGGGCCGACCTGGGTCGAGATGACGCCTGCCCGCCTCGCCGCCAGGGCCAAGGGCCTCGGCACCACGGCCGAGGACCTGGCTCAGCGCACCTTCACCGAGCGCCGTCCGCAATCCCTGCTGCAGCGCTACGCGACCGCCGAGGAAGTGGCCAACCTCATCTGCTACGTCTGCTCGAAGGCCTCCAGCGCCACCAACGGCGCTGCGCTGCGCGTCGACGGCGGCATCGTCACCAATCCGTTCTGAGCCCACCACAGGCCCGTTCACCTACCCGAGCGCCGCGAGGTTCAGCGTTTCGGAGGCCCCGAGCCACAGCACATGCTCCGTGTGGTCCTTGAGCGCGTCGCCTGTCTGAGCGTGCACGAATACCGTCAGCCCGTTGCGGTTGAGAACGAGCCAGGGAATGACGTCCCTGAATGCGCCGGCGCCAAAGGCGAGCTGGCAGCTCCCGCGCGGATGCGGGCCCACCGGGGCGTCGTGCATGCGACCGACTGTGACCCCAAACCTGGCGCCGGCCTGCTCGCACAGCTCGCGGGCCTTCTCGCGCGTCGGCGCATCGAAATAGACATGCGCGTGATAGCCTGAGATGTCGCTCATGTGATCCTCCGTGACGGACCGGCAAGCGTATCACCTCCTCGTGCCGGCTGCGCGAGCTGCCTCAGAGCACGGCGAGCGCGCGCGGGAAGGTGCCGAGCTGCTCGCACCCGGTCTCCGTCACCAGCGCAGTCTCGCTGACGCCGACGGTGAACTTGCCGTAGACGCGCAGCGCTGGCGGAATGTGGAACACCATGCCCGGCTGCAGAACGGTCTTGACGCCCTCGTAGAGGCTCAGCACCTGCCACTCGCCCCAGTCCGGGGCAAAGGAGATGCCGCTGGAATAGCCGGTGCGCTTGCGGAAGGCCTCGGTATAGCCGTTGCGGTCGACGACAGCCTGGCAGGCCCGGTGCACGTCCTCGCAGGTATTGCCGGGCTTGAGAGCCGCGAGCGCCGCCTCCAGCGCCGCAAGGCACGTGTCCATCATGCGGCGCGCCTCGTCGGGAGGCTGTCCGATCCAGGCCGAGCGCATCAGCGCGGCGTGATAGCGGTCGTGCGCTGCCGCCATCTCGTAGAACACGGGATCGCCGCGCTCGATCCGGCGCCGCCGCCAGGTGCCGTGCGGCACGCCCGACCTTGGTCCGGACGACATCAGCGGCTCCATGCCGAGATACTCGCTGCCGGCGGCAATGGCCGCCGACATCATGGCCGCGACCACGTGGTTCTCGGTGGCGCCTGCGCGCATGGCGGACAGGCCGGCCTTCATCCCGGCATCGACGTAACCGGCGGCCTTGCGGATGGCAGCGATCTCGGCCGGCGATTTGACGGCGCGCAGCTGCTCGATCAGCCCGGCGCCGTCGCGCAGCGAGCCGAGGCGCGCGAGCAGCGCCTTGTAGACCGCGATGGGGAGGAACCAGCCGCGCTCGTCGATGGCGATGCGCTTGCTCTGCCAGCCGAGGCGATTGATGAGGCCCACCGTGAAGCCGATCGAGTCGGCACCGTCGGGGTAAGGGTGGACGTTGGCGAGGTAGCTGTTGGCCACGAGATTGTTGAGCTCGAGCTGCCGCACGACGAAGTGGGGCTCGGCGTCGACGGGCAGGAGCAGGGCTTGGAAGGTGTAGTAGCCGGGCGTCTGCTGGCCGGTCAGGTAGAAGATGTTTTCCGGGCTGGTGATGATGAAGACATCGATGCCGCTCTCGGCCAGCTTCCTGCGAGCGGCGGCCATGCGCGCGTCGAGGTCGGCCTTGCTGAAGGCCGCCTCCACGCCCTGTTTCACGACGGCTCCGCTGGTGCTCATGCTCTCGTCTCCCAAAGTGTCTTCAGTGCCCGCGTATCGATGCTCACGCCGAGCCCCGGCGTGCGCTCGACATGGATGTTGCCACTGGCGTAGCTGACGCCGCGCACGGGATCGTCGATCAGTCCGTCGGCGCCGTAGAGTTCGGCGTGGGCCGGATTGGTCGCGATCGTGCAATGGTAGGCGGCTGCCGTCGCGGCCGCACCCTCGTTCATCTGCCCGATCATGAAGGGGACGCCGGCGGCCGCCAGCCGTCGTGCGCCCTCGATGGTGGGCGTGATGCCGCCGAGCTTGATGATCTTGAGGTGGGCCCACAGCTTGCCGCCGCCGTCGATGACGCGGCTGATGTCCTCCGCCGTGGCGATGCTCTCGTCGAGCATGATGGGGACCGGCGAGGCCTCGGCCAGTCGCACGGCCGCCTCCCAGCTCCCTGCGGCAATGGGCTGCTCGGCGTAGGCGAGATCGAAGCGGGCCATGGCACGCAGGTTGGCGACGGCGTCGTCGAGGGGCCAGGCGCCGTTGGCATCGATCGCCAGCTCTATGGCATCGCGGAAGCGTCCGCGCAGCAGAGCCAGGCGGTCGCAGTCCTCGCGCAGGGAGCGGGCGCCGACGCGCAGCTTCAGCTTGCGGAAGCCGCGCGACACATAGCGCTCGGCCATGGCGAGCAGGTGGGCATCATCGGACACGAAAAGACTCTGGTTGGTCGTATGCGCGGGACGGAATGGTGCGCCGAACACCTCGGTCACCGGAAGGCCGCGCTCCCGCGCCGCCCAATCGACCAGGGCCGTGTCGATCAGCGCCCGGGATATGGCAGGCACGCCGGCCGAGCGTACCAATTGCGCAGCGATCGCCTCCCGCGGGGACGCCCAATCCAGCGCGCCTGCCAGCGCCGTCACGCCCTGCCGCACGGTCGCCGGCTCCAGGCCCGTGAGATAGGCGACGTTCTCCCGGATCTCGCCGAAGCCCGCCAGGGCGCCGTCGCGCTCGATGACGAGATAGAGCTCATCGAGCGCCCCAATGCGCCCTGAGCTGGCGGTATGCAGCACCAGGTCCGGCGGGTAGTGCAGCGAAGCCGCGAGCAGTCGGACGGTCGTCGTCATGCGAGCCGGGGGTCCCCTCCGCCGCCGAGCATGGCCAGCGCCACGTCCCGGTAGATGGCCGCCGCCATGGCGAGCTCGGCGATCGGCACGTATTCATTGGGCTGGTGCGCGACGTCGAGTGCTCCCGGCCCCAGCACCACGCCCTGCGCGCCGACGCTGCGGAAATGCACGAGATCGCAGCCGCCCTGGAAGCCCGACAGCGGCGTGGCATGGCCGTGATGATGCCGGCAGGCGGACTGGCTGGCGGCCACGATCGGGTGATCCGGCGCCGTCTCCGTTGCGCCCCCGGTCGTGGGCCGGAACTCGGCGATCTCCAGGGCAGTGCCGGCTTCGTCGGCCGCGCGGGCCACGAGGCCTGCGATCTCTCCCTTCACGGCCTCCTCGTCCTCGCCGGGGATCATGCGGCGGTCGAGCAGCAGCTCGCAGCGGTCCGGCACCACGTTGTCGGCGATCCCCGCCGAGGCACGCGTCACAGTGAGGCTGGGGCTGCCGACCAGCGGATGCTTGCGCGCCTTGATCCGCTCGTGCTCCTCGGCCACCAGCCGCAGCAGGCTCGCCGACTTGAGGATGGCGTTGACGCCGAGGTCCGGCATGCCCGAGTGCGCCGTCCGCCCGTGCACACGCACCAGAGGCCGCAGGCTTCCCTTGTGCGCCGAATAGGTGGTGCAGGAGGTCGGCTCGCCGATCATGCAGGTATCGATCTTGGGCCTGGTGCGGGCGTAAGCCTTGGCGCCGCGGCTCGAGGCTTCCTCGTCGGCGACGAACACGCCGAGCAGCGTGCCCGACCAGCGCCGGCGGTTCTGCGACAGCCAGCCCATGGCCTCCAGCATGGCCGTCATCGGGCCCTTGGCATCGCAGGCGCCACGCCCGTAGAGGCGCCCGTCGTTCCGGCGCAGCCTGAAGGGATCGCTCGACCAGCCTTCGCCCGCGGGCACCACGTCGATATGGGTGTTGAAGGCGAATGCGGGGCCGGGGCCGTTGTCGAGAACGCCGACGACATTGGTCCGGCCGGGCATGATGTCGGTGGTGTCGGCCGCAAACCCCATGCCGGCCATGGCGGCCTTCAGCCAGTGCGCCGCCTCCGACTCGCTCCCCGGTGGGTTCTGGGTGTCGAACGCGACCAGCCGCGCCAGGCCATCGATCATTCGCGAAAGGTCGAGCGCCTCGCTCTGCGTCATGCCTGCCTCGATCGGGATCGTTCAAGTTGGGTCATAACGTACAATCCGGGGAGCTACAAGCATCGTGGTTTCTCCTCTGGAATGAGGCATTTGCCCAGGTATTGGGCAGCATTTGCCTCTCCCGCGCTATTGCCGCGTTTGGACAATGTGATAGCAATTATACAATCTGATGCGGCGACTTCCGACCATAGCGCGTCGGATGAGACGAGGAGGAAGGCATGAAGCAAGCAATTCGGCGCTGGCTCTGCGCAGGCGCGCTCGCGGTCGGGCTGGCGGGCAGCGCTGCGGCCCAGGTCGCGCCTCCGAAGGAGGTCGTCAACGCCGGCAAGATCACCTACGGCGTCGCGGCCACGTTCGCACCGTTCGAGTATATGCAGGACGGCAAGCTGGTCGGCCTCGACATCGAGCTGATGGAGGCGATGGCCAAGAAGATGGGGCTCGGCGTCGAGATCATGAACATGGAGTTCAAGGGCCTGATCCCGGCGCTGCAGAGCAAGCGCATCGATATCATCAACTCCGCCATGTACATCCGCCCCGAGCGTGAGGAGCAGGTCGATTTCGTGCCCTATCTGACCGTCGGCAACGAGATCGTGGTGCAGGCCAAGAACCCGAAGGGCATCAAGAGCCGCGAGGATATGTGCGGCGTCAAGGTCGCCGTCACGCTCGGCGGCTTCCAGGAGAAGCTCGCGCGCGAGGACGACGAGAACTGCAAGAAGGCCGGCAAGGCGGGCGTCGAGGTCATGACGTTCCCGACTGCGCAGGATGCCGCCCTTGCGCTGAAGAACGGCCGGGCCGACGCGATCTACAACGCCACGCCCGGCGCCTACAAGCAGGTGCAGGAGCTGCCCGACGCCTACGCCGTCGCCGGCAAGACCTTCGGCCCCTTCGCCAAGATCGGGATCGCGGTGCGCAAGGGCGACGGCGACACCAAGGAGGCAATCGGCAAGGCGCTCGCCGCCGTCAAGGCCGATGGCGTAATCGATCGGCTGCTGCAGAAGTACGGCATGCCGAAGGACGCAAAGCTCGACTAGTGTCCTGATCGTGAAATTCGTCCTGCATGCGCGGCAAGTTCGGAACGAATTTCGCGATCTGAAGGACGCTAGCAAAGTCAATGAACTCGTGTGATTTAGATCGAGAAGTCCGCTTCCCGACCAAGCCTAGAGCGATGATGCGGACTTCTCGATCATCACACGAGGCAGCACCAGTGAGCCGGCCGTGGCTCGGGCCGCCTTATCTGCGCAGAGGTAGAGCCTCGGTCCCATTGTCGGAGCCGTCGTGGACAAGCCCTGGCTGATCGTCGAATACTTCATCTCGCCGCGCTTCGTGTGGGGCGCGGCGATGACGCTTTGGATCACCATCGCCTCGCTGTTCTTCGGCATCCTCGTCGGCCTCCTCATCGCCCTGCTGCAGGAGAGCAAGAACCGCACGCTCAACACGCTTGCGTTCGGCTATCTCTGGCTGTTCCGCGGCACGCCCGCCCTGTTCCAGATCATCTTCGTATTCAACGTGCTGCCCCAGTTCGGCATCACGCTCTCGAACTTCGCCAGCGGCGTGGTGGCGCTCGCCATGAACGAGGGTGCCTACATGGCCGAGATCATACGCTCCGGCCTGCAGGCCGTCGGCCGCGGGCAGCGCACCGCGGCGCGCGCGCTCGGCATGAAGGAATGGCAGGTGATGCGCTACGTGGTGCTGCCGCAGGCGCTGCGCATCATCATCCCTCCGACCGGCAACCAGTTCATCGGCATGCTCAAGCTCTCTGCGCTGGTGTCGGCGGTCGCCGTCGAGGAGCTGCTGCTCGTCGCCAACCAGGCGGCGAGCGCCAATTTCCGCTATCTCGAGGCGCTCAGCGCTGCCGGCATCTACTACCTGATCTTCACCACGCTTTTCATGGCCGTGCAGGCCCGTATCGAGGACTGGGCGAGCGGCAATCGCCGGCGGCGCATGCGCAAGACGTCGCTGCTCGAGCGCATGATCGGCGCCACCGGCGACGGCGGGAGGGTGCGGTGAGCGGCGCGCGGCCCATCATCAAGGTTCGCGGGCTCAACAAGTCGTTCGCCGACCTGCACGTTCTGAAGGACGTGTCACTCGACGTCGAGCAGGGCAAGACCTTGGTCGTCATCGGCCCGTCGGGCTCCGGCAAGTCGACGCTGCTGCGCTGCCTCAATCTCCTTGAGCCGATCGATGCCGGCACCATCGAGTTCGACGGCCAGGACATCACGCAATTCGGACGGCACGCCTTCAAGGCGCGCCGCGACATGGGCATGGTGTTCCAGAACTTCGAGCTGTTCGGGCATCTCACCGCGCTCGAGAACATCGTGCTGGCCCCGGTGCGGGTCAAGGGCGTGTCCAAGGCCGAGGCCGCCGCGACGGCGCGCCAACTGCTGGAGAAGGTGCGCATCCCGGAGAAAGCTGACTTCTATCCAGACGAGCTCTCAGGCGGCCAGCAGCAGCGCGTAGCCATCGCCCGCGCCCTGGCGATGAAGCCCAAGGTGATGCTCTACGACGAGCCCACCTCGGCGCTCGATCCGGAGATGATCAAGGAGGTTCTGGACGTCATCCAGGATCTCTCCCGCGACGGCATGACCAGCGTCGTCGTCACGCACGAGATGGCGTTCGCCCGTCGCGTGGCTGACAGGGTGGTGTTCATGGAATCCGGCAAGGTCGTCGACGATGCACCGACTACGGAGTTCTTCCGCGGCGCCAGCAGCGAGCGGGCAAAGCGTTTCCTGGATCAGATCCTGCATCACTGAGCAAGTATCACTGGGCAAGGAAACCGAGCCGGAGTCTCACGGCTGGCAATGGGCAACACGAGGACCAGCAACGGGCGGGCGAGAGGCGGGAGCGAGGCGCCGCTGGCGCCGAGGCGCGCGCAGCTCGTGCGCGACATCCTGTGGCTGGCGACCCAGCAGAACTGGCAGCCCGGCTACCACGTGACCGAGCAGGAGCTGGTGGCCCAGTTCGGCGTCTCGCGCTCGCCGGTGCGCGCCGCCTTGAAGGTGCTCGAGCAGCGCGGTGTGCTGCGCGCCCGCCGCAACCAGGGCTACCTGCTGGCGCAGGGCAGGCGCGATCTGGAGCGCATCCGCATCGAGGTTCCGCGCACGGCTGACGACGAGCTCTATCTGCGTATCATCGACGATCGCAGCTCCGGCATGCTGCCCGAAGCGATCACGCAGGCCGATCTGCTGCGGCGCTACAGCCCCAACCGGGCCCAGCTCGCCCGTGTCCTGGTGCGCATGACCAACGAGGGCATGATGGTGCGGCTCAAGGGCCACGGCTGGCGTTTCCTGCCGACGCTGGCGGGCATCCATTCTGCGCACGCGAGCTACGAGTTCCGGCTCATCGTCGAGCCGGCGATGATCCTGCTTGCGAATTTCAGGACCGACCCGGATGTCCTGCGACAGCTGCGCGAGGATCACCTCAAGCTCCTGGATCAGGCGACCCGGCGCCGGCCGATCGACCGTGCCTGGACTTACGATCTGGACGCCTCGTTTCACGAAACGATCGCCGGCTTCAGCGGCAACGCCTTCCTCGTCCAGGCCATCCAGCAGCACAATCGCCTGCGCCGGCTGATCGAGTACGGCGGCTATGGGAAGCTCGAGCGCGTCAAGGCCTGGGCAGGTGAGCACCTGGCCATCCTCGACGCGCTTCAGCGCGGAAGCCTCAGGCGTGCCGCCGAGAGCATGCGCCTGCATCTCTCCAACGCCATGAAGGCGACCTTGCTTGCCAAGCGCTAAAGTGGCCCCGTGTGCGCAGCGTGCGCGTGCGCGCCCCTCCCCGCCAAGGGAGGGGAATCCGGGCGATCACGCTGCGAGGTTGGCGTTCTAACGCGTTGGGGCTATTGAGCCCCAGTCGTACTGGCGTCTGAATGCACGACGCGGCCCCCGACCAGTGTCCGCAGCACGCGGATGTCGCTGAGCTCTGCCGCCGGCACGGTGAGCGGGTTGGCGCTCAGGATGGCAAGGTCGGCGAACTTGCCGACCTCGATGCTGCCCTTGCAGGTCTCCTCGAAGGAAACGTAGGCGGCCTGCGACGTCATGAGGCGAAGTGCGCGCAGGGTATCGAGCCGCTGCTGGGGCCCGAGCACCGCGCCCGACTTGCGCTCGGTGCGCGTTGCGATCGTCTGCAGCGTGAAGAACGGATTGTAGGGAATGTTGTCCGTGCCTGCCGACACGTTCACGCCGGCCTCGAGCAGCGAGGCATGCGGCACGTAGCGATCGAGGTCGTCCATGCCCCGTGTCAGCGCGGCCCCGTTCTTCCAGATCATGTAGACCGGGATCGTCGTCACTACGAGGCCGAGGCGGCGGATACGCTCCACCTGCTCCGGCGTGATCAGCTTGAGGTGCTCGATGACCCAGCGCCGCCCCGCAAGCGGTATCAGCGCGTCGATCTCCTCGAATATGCCGAGAATATCCTCGAGGTGGTCGCCGACGATGGTGTGGAGCCGCAGATCGAGCTCCGCGGCGATCCGGGCGTAGGTGCGGAAGTCCTCGGCGCTGTTCGCCCACTCGACGAAGCCGGCCCAGCCGGTGTTGGGCAGAGCGGCGCGGCTGTCGGCGGCCGCGCTCGCGCTGCCGCCAAAGCCGATGAAGACGCCGGCGACGCGCAGGTAGGCGTCGCCGATGCCGCGGCCCCGCGCATACGCCAGCCAGTCGCGCATGGCCCTGCGGCCCTCGTCCACGCTCGCCCAGGTCGGGCTGACGCAAAGGTGCGACCTCACCGTCAGCTGGCCGCGCTGCCACAGCTCGCGGTAGACGGCGATGGTCTCCGGCGAGGAGCCGTGACCCTCGTAGACGCTGGTGGTGCCCACCGCGTTGTAGGCGCGCAGCGATCTCTGCAGGCCGGCGACTCGCGCTGCGAAGTCGAAGCCGGTGATGCCCCGCAACAGGCTGAAATCGGCCCTGGGCCGCCGGTTGCGGTCGATGATGATGCCGGTCGGCTCGCCGGAGCCCGGATCGCGCTCGATCTCGACACCCTCCGCCGTCGCTTGCGTGTTGCGGTCGATGCCGAGCAGCGCCAGCGCCCGGCTGTTGAGTGCCGTATATCCCGGAGGCTCGCCCCAGTTGGTGAACACCGCGGCGATGCACGCCGGATGATCCGGCGCGGCGCGATCGAGTTCGACCCGGCTCGGCATGCGCCGCTCGGCAAGGGTCAGCGGGCCCCCGAAGTAGAAGGGCGGCTGGCCCACCGGCATGGTGATGATCCATGCACCCGGCGCCGCCGCGCGCGCTGCGGCAGCCACGATGCCGAGCACGTCGCTGATCGTCCGTGCGGAGGCGAGCGACGGGCGCAGCGTCTTCAGCCCCTCCCGATCCATGTGCGCGTGCGTATCGATGATGCCCGGGATGACGGTGCGGCCGGCGAGCTCGGCCACCTGGGTGGACGGGCCAACGAGGTCCGCGAGGCTGTCGGAGCTGCCGACGGCGTGGATCAGGCCGCCGCTGATGGCGACGGCCTGCGCCAGGCTCGAGGAGCCGTCCATGGTGATCACGGTGCCGCCCGTGAGAACCGTGTCGGCGTGCCGCGGCCAGGCGCCGGCCGGAGACAATGCGGCGGTACTCATCGGCAGACTGCGCTCCTGTCCAGCATCGGCGCGATGGTTTCGACAAGATGGGCCGCTCGCCTCGTGTGATCGAGATCCGGAAGTCCGCTTTCCCACCAAGCCCAGAAGGATGATGCGGACTTCTCGATCATCACACTAGCGCGACAGAAGCATGCGCTCGCGCCAGCCGCGCGATTGCGGCAGGGCAAGCGCGGGCAGCTCGCCCGGGTCGGGCATGGGTTTAGGCAGCGTGGTCGCCACGTCGGAGGCAGGCACCTCGATGCGCCCTTCCTCCAGCGCGTGGCACGCCGCCCACGCGCCTGCATAGCCCCGCATGGCGGGGGCCTCGGCCCGGCAGCGGTCGCTGGCAAGCGGACAGCGCGTGTGAAAGCGGCAGCCCGGCGGCGGCGACAGCGGACTCGGCAGGTCGCCCTCTACGGCGCGGCGCTTGCCGCCGATCACGTCGAGGTCCGGAACCGCGTCCCGCAGCATGCGCGTGTAGGGATGGAGCGGCCGCTCGAACATGGTGTCGGGAGCGGCAATCTCGCACAGCCGTCCGAGATACATGACGCCGACGACGTCGGCGACGAAATTGACCACTGCCAGGTCGTGCGAGATGAACAGCATCGTCAGGTGGCGATCGCGCTGCAGGTCCTTCATGAGGTTGAGGATCTGCGCCTGCACGGAGACGTCGAGCGCGGAGGTGGGCTCGTCGCACACCAGCAGCGTCGGATCGCCTGCAAGTGCGCGCGCGATCGAGATGCGCTGGCGCTGACCGCCCGAGAACGCGTGTGGGTATCTGCGGGCATCGGCGGCCGACAATCCGACCTGCTCGAGCAGCCCGGCCACCCGCCGGTCGATACTGCCATCCCTGTTGTGCGTGCCGCGGGCATGCATGGGCTCGGCGATGATCTTGCCCACCGTCCAGCGCGGATCGAGCGACGAATAGGGATCCTGGAACACCATCTGCACCTCGCGCAGCGCCGCCCGTTGCGCGGGCTGCCCCGCAAACGGGGCGAGCGAGACCCCATCGATTGCGATCCTGCCGCCCGTGGGCGCCAGCAGCCCCGTGACGAGGCGGGCGATGGTCGACTTCCCGCAGCCCGACTCTCCCACCAGCGCGAACGTCTGCCCGCGGCGGATATAGAACGACACACCGTCGACGGCGCGCACGATGCTGCGGGCGCGCGTCTCGAACAGGCGATCGATCAGCGACGGCGAGACATCGAAGTGGCACGTGAGGTCTTCGACCACCAGGTGCGGTGGGGTTTCCCGGCTTGTCGGCGTGCCCGCTGCCGGCGATTGGCGCTCCGGCCTCGGCCCGCCCAGGTCGATGGCGACCTCGCCCGCACGGAAGCAGGCCGCCTCCGTCCTGCCGGCGCCGACCAGCGGCGGCGGGCTGCTGCAGCGGTCAATGGCTACCGGACAGCGCGGCCGGAAGGCGCAGGCTTGCCAAGGCATCGCGGAGAGGCGGGGCATCGCCCCCTCCATCTGCTGCAGCCGCGCCGCCCTGGCACCCAGGCGCGGGATCGATTGCATCAGGCCGCTGGTATAGGGGTGCGCGGGTCGCTGCAGGATGTCCTCGGTGCGGCCGGTCTCGACGATGCGCCCCATGTAGAGCACTGCAACCCGATCGGCGATCTCGCCGATGACTCCCATGTCGTGGGTGATGAGCAGCAAGGCCGTATGCTGCTCGCGGGCGAGCTTGCGCAGAAGCTCGATGATCTGGGCCTGCACCGATACGTCGAGCGCCGTCGTCGGCTCGTCGGCGATGATGAGGTCGGGCTCGCCGCACAGCGCCAGGGCCACCACCACGCGCTGACGCATGCCGCCGGAGAACTCGTGAGGATAGCTGTCGAAGCGCCGCTCGGGATCGGGCAGGCCGACGCGCGCCAGCCAATCCTTGGCTCGCCGTTCCGCCTCGTTCTGATCGACCTCGAGCGAGAACGCGATCGTTTCGCTGATCTGATTCCCGACCGTGTAAAGCGGGTTGAGGCTGGTCAGCGGATCCTGGAAGATCGTTGCGATCCGGCGCCCGCGGATCCTGCGCAAGGCCTCTCCCCGCAGCCCCTGAATCTCGCTCCCGTCCAGCCTTATGGTGCCGCCCGCCACGCGAGCACCCGGCGGCATCAGACCGGTCAGCGCAGCGCCGATGAGCGACTTGCCGGCACCCGACTCGCCGACCATGCCCAGGATCTCGCCGCGGCCGATGTGGAAGCTCGCCTCGTCGATAGCGCGCAGAGGACCGTGGCGCGTCGTGAACTCCACGCGCAGGCGGTCCACGTCGAGGATGGGTCGATCAGCCGAGGCGCGGGTTGAGGACATCGCGCAGCCAATCGCCGAGCAGGTTGACGGACATGACCAGCAGCAGCAGCGCCGTGCCGGGGAAGATCGCCATCCACCAGAAGCCGGAGAAGAGAAAGTCGTTGCCGGTGCGCACGAGCGTGCCGAGAGAAGGCTGGCTCGCCGGCATGCCGACGCCGAGGAAGGAGAGCGTCGCCTCGGTGATGATCGCAAGGCCAAAGCCGACGGTGGCGATCACCAGCACGGGCTCGATGACGTTGAGCAGGATGTGGCGCATCACGATGGCCGTCGGACGGATCTGCAGCAGACGCGCCGCCTGCACGTAGTCCTTGCGCTTTTCGACCATGGTCTGGGCCCGCACGGGGCGCGCGAAATGCACCCAGCTCGCCAGCGAGATCGACGCGATCATGACCCAGATGGCGAGTTCGTCGTGCAGCGACCTGGGGGCCAGCACGCGCGCAATGCCGTCGATCAGGAGGGCGACGAGGATGGCCGGAAACGACAGCTGGATGTCGGCAAGACGCATGAGCACCGCGTCGACGCGGCCTCCGGCATAGCCGGCGAGCAGGCCGAGCGAGACCCCGATCGTCATGGCCGCGAGCGTGGAGGGAAGCGCCACCGCCAGGCTGACCCGGCTGCCGTAGATGATGGCGGAGAGGATGTCGCGGCCCTGGTGGTCCGTCCCGAGCGGGTAGGTCCAGGTGCCGCCCTCCTGCCAGACCGGTGGCGTCTTGGCGTCGAGCAGCGTGACGGTCGACAGGTCGAACGGATTGTGCGGCGCCACCCATGGAGCGAGCAGGGCTGCGAGCAGGAATGCTGCTGCGACGAGCGCCGAGGCAACCACCAGCGGCTGGCGGCTGAAGCTGTAGAACGCGTCGCTGCGGAGGATGCGGCCTAGCATCTGGTCTGGCTCATCTCGTGGCCGCGGCCAGCGTGCGATCGAGCAGGCGCGGATCGACGAAATGGTAGAGCAGATCGCACGTCAGGTTGATCGCGACGAACATCATCGATACCAGAAGCAGGTAGCTCGCGATGATCGGTATGTCGGCAAAGCCAACGGCCTGGATGAACAGCAGGCCCATGCCCGGCCACTGGAACACCGTCTCGGTGATGATCGAGAAGGCGATGATGGATCCGATCTGCAGGCCGGTGATGGTGATGATGGGCACGAGCGTGTTCTTCAGCGCGTGGCGATAGGTGACGACGGGCTCGGGGAGGCCGCGGGCGCGCGCGAACTTGATGTAGTCGGAGCGCAGAACTTCCAGCATCTGCGAGCGCACCAGCCGCATGATGAGCGTGAGCTGGAAGAGGCCGAGGGTGATCCCGGGCAGGATCAGCGCCTTGAGCCCGGACGGCGTCAGCAGACCGGTGGTCCAGAAGCCGAGCCGTACAACTTCCCCGCGGCCGAATGACGGCAGCCAGCCGAGCTGGACCGAGAACACGACGATCAGCAGGATGCCGACGAAGAAGGGCGGCAGGGAGGTGCCGACGAGCGAGAGCGTCATGAGCACGCGGCTCATGATGCTGCCCGGCGACACGGCCGCGGCAACGCCCATCCAGATGCCGACGACCACGGCGAACAGCCCCGACACTAGGCTGAGCTCGATCGTCGCCGGCAGCCGCTCGGCGATCAGCTCGGATACCGGGCGGCCCATGCGGTAGGACAGCCCGAGGTCGCCGTGCGTGAAGTTGACGATGAAGCGCGAGAACTGAACGAGCTTCGGCTTGTCGAGGCCGAGGCGCTCGCGCAAGGCGCTCTGCTGCTCGGGCGTTGCGTCTTGCCCCAGCATGTTGTGGATGGGATCGCCGACGAACTGGAAGAGGCAGAACGCGATGACGGCGACGACGAGGACGACGAAGATCGACTGCACGAGCCGGCGGAGGAACAGACCTACCATTCTTACATCTCTCCGGCGCAGCTCCCGCCCAAGGCCGGCATGTCGATCCACGCCGTGGCCGGCAGAACAGCCGCCCGGCCGGTGAGAGCGCCGAAGCCGCCAGCTCCCGGCCGGGGTTACTTCTTGACCACCGAGCGCAGCTCGAACCGCTCGTCTGCGCGCTGGTCCAGCGTCACGTTCTTGCGGGTGGCCCAGACAAGGGCCGGCTCGAACAGCGGGATGATCGCGAAATCATCGTTGACCATCTTGTAGGCCTGCCGGATGAGCGCGATGCGCTTGTTCTCGTCCAGCTCGTCTCGGATCTGGTCCGTCAGCGCATCGAGCTCCGGGTTGGAATAGGCGCCCATGTTCCACTGGCCGTTGCCCTGAGGCGTCGGGGTCGCGAACACCACCGCCAGGGGATTGTGCGCATCGACCGTGTTCGATCCCCAGCCCAGCATGAAGAAGCTCGTGTCGCGCGACAAGGTCTTGGTGAAGTACTTGGTCTTGCTGATGGCCGCCACGTTCACCTTGACGCCAATGCGGCCCAGCATGGCGGCTGCGGCCACGCAGACGGCTTCGTCGTTGACGTAGCGATCGTTGGGGCAGTCGAGCGTGACGGAGAAGCCGTCGGGATAGCCGGCCTCCGCCAGCAGCTTCTTGGCCGCTGCCGGGTCGTAGGGCGGGCGCTGGTCGAGATCGGGGGTATAGCCCTTCATCTGCCGCACGATCAGGCTGCCGCGCGCGGCGGCGGCGCCGTCCATGATCTTGCTGACGATAGCGTTGACGTCGATGGCCTGGTTGAAGGCCTTGCGCACGCGGATGTCCTTGAAGGGGTTCTTGTCCTTGACGCTGCCGTAGAGCAGCTCGTCGCGCCTCTGGTCGAAGCCGAGGAAGATGACCCGTGCTTCCGTGCCCTGGATCACGTTGATGTTGCTGTCGGCGCTCAGCCGCTTGATGTCCTGGGTCGGCACCGGCTGGGCGAAGTCGATCTCGCCCGACAGCAGCGCCGCCATGCGCGTCGCCGAGTTGGAGATGGGCATGAACGTGGCGCGCGTGACGTTGTGTGCCGGCTTGTCCCACCACTTCTCATTGGCGGCCAGCACGGTGCGCACGTCGGGCTCGCGCGATACCAGCTTGAAGGGGCCGGTGCCGTTGGCGTTGCGGGTCGCGTAGTTCTCGGCGCCCTTGCGCACGTCGGCCACCTGCATGGCGTCGTTCTTCTCGCACCAGCCCTTGCTGACGATGAACCAGTCGGAGATCTCCGACAGGAGGATCGGATTGGGCTTGCTGGTGATCATCTCGATCGTGAAGTCGTCGATCTTCTTGATGTCGGCGACGTTCTGCACCTTGGTCTTCGCGTCGGAGCCGGGCGAGCGCGACCTGGCGAATGTTGCCAGCACGTCGTCGGCCGTGAACGGCGCGCCGTCGTGGAAGGTGACGTTCTTGCGCAGGCTGAAGCGCCAGACAGTGGGACTGACGAGCTGCCAGGACTCGGCCAAGGCCGGCTCGAGCCCCAGGTCCTTGTTACGCCGGACCAGCGGCTCGTAGATGTTGCCGATGAAGGCCATGGTCTGGAATTCGGTCGTGGCGTGCGGGTCCAGCGTCTGCGCTTCGCCCTGGGCTGCCCACTTGAACTCGGCCGCATGCGCCAGCGGCGCCGTCGCGGGCGCGGCGAGCGCCAGGAGAAAGGCGGCGAGGGTAAGCGACCGGAACATCAGATCCTCCGAACTCAGCAGCCAGAGCGCCCGGTAGATTGTACTGATGGATTAGACCAGTACATTGACAGGGATTGTACGCGCATGGTAGGCGCATAATTCGGGCGACGTCAATGCCGCGCTTGCCCAATTGTACGTCAATGTTGTGTTCAGACAGCGTGCAATTGCGCCTGCATCAATTGGCCGGGCCGGCATTTCGCGACCGGCAATGCGGGGTCGCCCCACGAGAGCTGCACAATCACGAGCCGGCGCCCAGGGAGAGAGCGGGTGTGGATCCCAAGAGTTGACAGGCGGGAGGGCCCGATCTACCGCGCCATCGTCGAAGCCCTGCAGGATGACGTCGGCCAGGGCCGTCTCAAGCCGGGCGCGCAGCTGCCGACGCAGCGGGCGCTTGCGGACGCTCTCAAGATCACGGTGAGCACGGTCACGCGCGCCTACGGCGAGGCGAAGCGGATCGGACTGATCGACGGCGAGGTCGGGCGCGGCACCTACGTGCGCCAGCCGACCCGCAAGGAGCCCCGCAAGCTCGCCGATCAGGTCGACGGCGAGTTCGTCGATCTCATGCTCAACCGGCCCGCGCTCACTGCGCTGGACGTGCATCTGCGCGAGGCCTTAAGCTCTATGATCCGCGACGATGCGCTCGAGAGCTGTCTCGACTATCCGCCGCCCGGAGGCTTCGAGCATCATCGCGCGGCCGGGGCCGACTGGGTCAGCCGGGCCGGCGTGGAGGTCGATGCCGGCCGGGTGACCGTTTGCAGCGGGGCGCAGCAGGCGCTGCTGGTGGCATTGGCGGCGCACGCGGCGCGCGGCGACCTGATTGCCACTGAGCAGCTGAACTATCCGGGCATCCGGCGCATCGCCGACTTTCTCGGCTTGCGCCTCGTCGGTCTGCCGCTCGATGAGCAGGGCATGGAGCCTGATGCGCTGGCGGCGGCATGCGCCAAGCACAAGTTGCGCGGGCTCATCTGTACGCCCGGCAACCACAATCCGACCACCGCCACCATGTCCCTCGAGCGGCGGCGCCGCATCCTCGACATCGCGCTCGGGCATGGACTGACCGTGATCGAGGACGATGTCCACGGCCCTCTGACGGCCGGCAAGATTCCCCCGCTTTATGCCTTGAGCCAGGGCGCCACCGTCTACGTGTCGAGCATCTCCAAGGCGATCGCGCCGGGGCTGCGCATCGGCTATCTGGTCAGCCCGTCCGCGAGTTCGGCGCAGCGCTGTGCCGAGCTCGTCCACACGAGCACCTGGGGGGCGCCTCCGCTGGTCGGCGATATCGTCTCGCATTGGATCGAGACGGGCGCGGCGGACCGCTTCATCGATCACCATCTGCGCTGCGCGGAGGAACGCGTGCGCCTGGCGCGCACGGTGCTGCAGGGCGCGGACATGCGCTCCTCGCTCAACAGCTATCATGCCTGGCTGATGCTTCCCCCCGGCCTGCAGACCGACGATTTCGCCGTCAATCTGCGCATGCGCAATGTGGCGACGACGCCTGGCACGTGGTTCTCCGTCGACGGCTCCCCCGTTCGCGCCATACGCCTGAGCCTTGGGCCGCCGGCGAGCATCGAGCAGCTTGCCGCCGGCTTGAAGCGTATCGCCGAGGTCATGCAGAACGGCTCCCACGCACCTCTCATCTGAGCGGTGGTGACGGGCAGGCCTGCGCTGCTCCTCTCCCAGCGGCCGCGTCCCTGCTGCGCCCGGGCGTCTCATCGCATATCGCTTCCCGACCCTGCCAGTTGCAGTGCAATTTCATGATTGAACTCATGCACTGCATCTGATTGACTGCATCCAATGTACCGAAGGAGCCGGCTTCACGGCCGGCCAGGACCTGGAGAGAGGCCGCATGTTCTTGAGCAACCCCGAGCTCGGCACGAAGGAAGCCTACGTCCCGGGGCTGACCCAGGACTACGTGGCCAGGCAGTACGGGGTCCCTGTCGGCGACGTCGCCAAGCTCGGCTCCGCGGAGAACCCGTTCGGCCCCTCGCCCAAGGCGGCGGACGCCGTCAAGGCCGGTTTGAAGCTCGACAACTATCCAGATTGGACCGCCCGCGCGCTGCGCGAGAAGATTGCCGCCAAGTACGGCTACGCCCCCGAGCAGGTGATCTGCGGGGCCGGCGAGACGGAGATCATCTCCTGGATCGTCCGCATCTTCGCCGCCGAGGGCGACAAGGTGGTGATGTTCGTGCCCGCTTTTCCCATCTACCACATGACCGCCGAGAACGAGCGCCGCGTGCCGGTCTACGTCGGCATGGGCGAGGACCTCGACTTCAAATGGGACGACTACCTGGCGGCGATCACCGATGACGTGCGCATCGCCTTCCTGACGAACCCGCACAGCCCCACCGGGCGCCTCATCCCCGAGGCCCGCATTCGCCAGGTCTGCGAGAAGGCCGCCAAGCAGCTGGTGGTGCTCGACGAGGCCTACATCCACTTCTCCGGCACCGAGGGCGGCATCCACCTCGTCAAGGAATACCCGAACCTCATCTGCCTGCGCACCTTCTCCAAGGTGTTCGGATTGGCTGGCCTGAGGGTGGGCTTCGGCATTGCCGATCCCGCCATCGTCACACCGATGATGCATCTGAAGCCCACGTGGAACATGGGCAACCTGCAGGTCGCCGGCGCCATCGCCGCGCTCGACGACGACGCGCACGTGCGCAAGACGGTGGCGGCCATCGACGAGATGCGGGCCTACGTGCTCGGCGAACTGCGCAAGCTGAACCGCTTCTCCGTGGTCGGCGAGCCGCGTTCGAACTTCTTCCTGCTCCGCATCGAGGATGCCTCGCTGTCTTCCACCACCGTCTTCAACGAGCTGCTGAAGCGCGGCGTGATCGTCAAGGACGGCTCCGTATCCTTCATCGGCCTCGGCAAGAGGTACCTTCGCATCGACGTAAGCCTCAAGAAGCAGATGGACCGGCTCATCTGGGCGCTTGCCGACATCAGCAAGAGCGTTTGAAGTAGCATGAGCGGGGCGGCCGCCTTCAACGGCTCGATCATCGGGTGGACAGAGATCGAGGCGCCCGCAGCAGAGAGCAAGGCACGGAGCATGGCCCAGCGCGTCTCGGACCGGATCGATGGCGAGCGTCTCTGGCAGCGCCTCATGGAACTCGCCCGCTTCGGCGCAACCGAGAAAGGCGGCGTGTGTCGGCTCGCGCTCTCGCAAGAGGAGATCGAGGCGCGCGCGTGCCTCATCGGCTGGGGCAGATCGTTCGGCCTGGAGCCCGCCACCGACGCTGCCGCCAACCTGTTCCTCAGGCTCGAAGGCCGCGAGCCGGGCCTGCCGCCCGTGCTCCTCGGCTCCCACATCGACAGCCAGCCGACCGGGGGCAAGTTCGACGGCGCCTATGGTGTCCTTGCGGCCCTGGAAGCGGCGCAAGCCATCTCTGCGCTGCCGGCCCGCCCGCGCCGGTCGATCGAGGTCGTGGCCTGGATGAACGAGGAGGGCTCGCGCTTCGCGCCCGGCATGATGGGCTCGGCCGTCTTCACCGGCAAGCGCCGCCTCAAGGACATTCTTCCCATCAAGGACCGCGACGGATGCACGGTCGAGGAAGCCTTGCAGGGGGTATTGGATGCAGAGCGCGACCTGCCGCGCCGGCCCTTCGGCTCTCCCGTCGCGGCATTCCTGGAAGCGCACATCGAGCAGGGTATTCTGCTGCAGGAGCGGGGCGTCACCGCAGGCATCGTCACGGGCATCCAGGGCAAGCGGACGTATCGCGTCGAGGTCATCGGCGAGGAGAGCCACGCCGGCACCTCGTCGCGCAGCGTCCGGCGCGACGCCCTGACGAGCGCGGTCGCCATCGTCGACGCCCTGCAGAAGGCCATGTGGGATGAGGCCGACACGGTCCGCTTCACCATCGGCATGTTCAATGTCCTGCCCAACGCCCCTTCCGTTGTTCCGGGCAAGGTGGTGTTCTCGATCGACCTGCGCCACAACGAACTCGACGTCATTCAGCGCCTCGGCGACCAGGTGCCGTCGGTCTGCCAGGGGGCGCGGGGCCGGTGCGAGGTCAAGGTCACAGAGCTCCTCTACGATGTGCCGCTTCAGTTCCCCGCAGCCATCCGCTCACGGCTCGGCAAGGTGGCGCAGAGCCTCGGCATCACCCACATGGAACTGCCTTCGCCCGCCGGCCATGACGCCCGCTATCTGCACTACGTCTGTCCGACGGGCATGATCTTCATCCCCTGCAAGGACGGCATCAGCCACAACGAGGCCGAGAGCATCACGCCCGCCGACGCAGCCGCGGGTGCCCGTGTCCTGGCGGAAGCCGCCTACCAGCTGGCCAACCAATGACGCGCTGGCTCGGCATCGACGCACGGTCGGGAGCCTGACGATGGCGACCATCGCACAAAGCCTGGCCGAGTTCGCAGCCGGCGTCATGCGGGGCGCGGCCCCCGAGCCGGTACGGCGCATGCAACTCCACGCGCTCGATACGCTGGCGGTCACGCTTGCCGGGTCCATCTCGCCCTCGAGCGCACCTGTCCAGCGCACTGTCCTTGCCGCCGCCGGCAAGCCGGAAGCCACGGTGATGGCGGCTGGCCGCGCCACCTCCGCCTGGGATGCGGCTCTCATCAACGGGGCGTTCGCCCACGCGCTGGAGCTCGACGACGACCACCGGATCGCGGTGTTGCATCCGGGTGCGGTCGTGGTGCCGGCGGCGCTGGCCGCCGCCGAGGCCGCCGGCGCGTCCGGCGAGACTTTCCTGCGCGCCCTGCTCGTGGGCTACGAGGTTGCCTGCCGCCTTGGGGAGGTCTATCGCGGCAGCCTGTTCGATCACGGCCTGCACCCGACCGCGCTTTGCGGCGTGTTCGGCGCAGCGGCCGCCGCGTCCGTCGCCCTCGCTCTCGACCGGGAAGCGTTCGTGCGTGCTCTGGGCATTGCGGGAACGCAGGCATCAGGCCTCACTGAATGGCGTGCTGACGGCTCCTGGATCAAGCGTTTGCATCCCGGCCGGGCGGCTCACGCCGGCGTGCTGTCCGCGCGTCTGGCGCGGGAAGGCTTCACGGGGCCCGCCAGCATCTTCGAGGGCGACGGCGGCTTCTTCCGCGCGTTCACGCATGGCGAGGCGATCGATGCGCAAGCCATGACGCGCGGCCTGGGCCAGGATTTCCGCGCCCTCGGCACGGCGGTCAAGCCCTATCCGTGCTGCCGCTTCGAGCATGGCGCCATCGATCTCGCGCTCGAAGCCGCCGGCAGCGGCATCCGTCCCGACGACATCGCCGCGATCGCCATCCGCATCTACCGCACCAACGTGCTCACCTATCACAAGGAGCCGAAGAACGCGGTCGACGCTCAGTTCAACGTTCCTTACGCCGTCGCGCTGGCGTTTGTGCACGGGGCCGTGCGGCTCGCCGACTTCACCGAGCAATCGATCAGGAGCCCCGCGGTGCTGGCCCTCGCCCGGCGCATCGAGGTGCACGAGGATGCCGGGTTCACCGCCAAGTACCCGCAGGACTATTTCGTGGAGCTGAAGGTCACACTCCGCGATGGCGGTGAGCGCACCTTGCTCAGCGAGTGCCCGAGCGGCGATCCGGAAGCCGCGCGCTACCGCAAGGACCCCGATCTCCTGCTGGCGGAGGCGAAGCGCAAATCGGCGTCGCTGCTCGAGGAATGCGGGTTCGGCGAGCGTGCCGAGGCGCTGGAGCGTTGCGTCGCCGAGCTGCCCGCGGCGAAGGATCTGAGCACGCTAACGGAAATCCTCGGCCGTCCCAGGGCAGGCGCACAGTGAAGGGAGGATCAGGCATGAAAGTCGGCTTGTACATCGGCACCCAGTTCCCGCCCGAGATCGACGTAGCGGCGAGCCTGAAGGAGATGACCGAGCAGGTGCGCCTGGCGCGCCAGAGCGGTTTCTCGTCCCTGTGGGTTCCGCACCACTATCTCACCCAGCCCATGCAGATGCTGGCGCCCATCCCCATGCTCGCCTACCTGCTGCGAGAGGCCGAGGGCATGACGATCGGGCCCAACATCCTCATCATGCCGCTGCTCAATCCCGTGCACGTGGCGGAGGATGCGGTGACGCTCGATCTTCTCTCAGGCGGACGCTACGTCCTCGGCATCGGCGTGGGCTATCGCGAGGCCGAGTTCGACACCTTCAAGGTGCCGCTCAAGGAGCGGGCGCAGCGCATGGACGAGAGCATCGAGATCATGCGGCGGCTATGGACCGAGGACAGGGTCACCTACAACGGCAAGATCTTCAAGCTCGATAATCTGGGCATCGGCCTCAAGCCGCTGCGCAAGGGCGGGCCGCCCATCTGGGTGGCCGGCGTCATCGACGTCGCCGTGAGGCGCGCGGCGCGCATCGGCGATGCGTGGCTGATTACCAACTTCGCGCACCTGAGCGTGCTCGTGCCGCAGATGAAGATGTACCGCGAGGAACTCGCCAAGGTCGGCAAGCCCTTCCCCACAGACGCGCCCATCACGCGCGAGTGCTACATCGGCCCCACGCGTGCCGAGGCGCTCGAGGAGTGCAAAGCGGCGCTGCAGTACAAGTACGGCGCCTACTCGTCCTGGGGCCTCGACAAGCAGTCGAAAGGCGCGGAGTCGTTCGAGCAGCCGTTCGAGGATTTCGTCAAGGATCGCTTCATCATCGGCGACAAGGCCTTCGTGAAGGACGAGATCCAGCGCTACAACGAGCTCTTGGGCGTCAATCACTTCCTGATGCGCGTGCAGTGGCCGGGGCTCGAGCAGGCAAAGGTGCTGCGCACCATCCGCACACTGGGCGAGATCTTCGCCTGACAGCCGGAGCGCCGCGATGCCCTCGACCTTCAACGCCCGCGACGCCGAAGCCTACGAGCGCGTCATGGGCCGCTGGAGCCGCCGGCTTGCGGGCCCTTTTCTCGATTTTGCAGGGGCTAGCCGGGGCGAGGTGCTGGAGGTCGGCTGCGGCACGGGAAGCCTCACCTTCGAGCTCGCGCGGAGGGTCCCGGCCGTCACCTCCATCAAGGCGCTCGACATTGCGCCGAGCTACATCGCCTTTGCGCGCGCACGCAACGCCGACCCGCGCATCGACTTCGGGTGCGCCGATGCCGCCGATCTGCCCTTCGCCGCCGACCGGTTCGACCATGCCTTGAGCCTGCTCGCCCTGCACCTGATGTCCGATCCGACCAGTGCCGTCCGCGAGATGGTGCGCGTCACCCGCCATGGCGGCACGATCGCCGGCGCCGTGTGGGACGTTCGCGGCGGCCTGCCCCACGCCCGCCTGTTCCTCGACACGGCGGCGATGTTCGACGCCGCGGCCGTGCCCGTGCGCGAGCGCTACATGACGGTCCCGCTCACGCAGGCGGGCGAGCTCGAGGCCCTCTGGCGATCGCAGGGCCTCGAGAACATCGAGCAGAGGACGGCCTCCATCCGCTTCGAGTTCGAGAGCTTCGCCGACTACTGGGAGCCTTTCGCCACAGGTGAGGGCACCATGGGCGGATACGTCGCCTCGCTGGCGCCCGACGCCGCCGAGCGCCTCGGCGCGCACGTGAGGGCCGCATACGAAGCCGGCGCACCCGATGGCCCGCGATCTTTCGTGGCATCGGCCTGGTTCTGCCGCGGAACGGTCCGCAAGTCGTCGAGGCCAAGGGCAGGGGCGCGATAGCATGCCAACGACACTCATCAGGAACGCGGATTGGCTTGTCACCATGGATCCCGAGCGCCGCATCATCCGTGACGGCGCTGTCCTGATCGAGAACGATCGCATCGTCGAGATCGGCAAGACGTCGGCACTGGAGGGCCGGGCGAAGGCCGACACCGTGATCGATGCCGCCGGCAAGCTCGTTCTTCCGGGGCTCATCGACACGCACGTGCACAACACCCAGCAGCTCGGCCGCGGCCTGGCCGACGGCTGCGACATCCCCATCCATCTGCTCGAGCGGCTCTACCGCTACGAGGCCGAGCTTATGGAGGAGGACGCCTACTGGGCCGCCATCTGCTGCCAGCTCGAGCTCATTCGTGCCGGCACCACCTGCTTCGTCGATCCCGGCAACTATTTCCCCCACAGAATCGCCGAGGCGATGGGCGTGAGCGGCCTGCGCGGCGTCATCGCCAGGATCGCCTTCGATGTGCATTCGACGCCGATGGGCGACGTGTCGTCTAAGGCGGCCCGCGAGACCACCGCCCAGGCCGTCGCCAATGCGGAGCAGGCCTTCAAGAGCCTGAACGGCATGCACGGCGGTCGCGTGCGCGCCTGGTTCGCGCTGCGGGTGCTGGCCGTGTGCTCCGATGAGCTCGTTCGCGCGATCAAGGCGAAGGCCGACGAATACGGCGTCGGCCTTGTTCTCCATGCGTCCGAGGCGCGCGACGAGGTCGTGGCCTCCCGCGTCAAGTTCGGCATGCCCGACGTGGAGCGCCTCGCTGCGCTCGATGCGCTGGGCCCCAATGTCCTGCTCATCCACATGGGTTGGGCGAGCCCGAAGGAGATCGTGCTGTGCATGCGCCACGACCTCAAGATCTCCTGCACCCCGTCGACGGGTTACCGGCTCGGTCTCGGCAGCATTGAGTTCGGCCGCTTCCCGGAGATGCTCGAGCTCGGGGTGACCGTGGCTCTGGGCTCCGATAGCGCCATGTCCAGCAACTATGTCGACGTCGTGCGCGAGATGTTTCTGGTCTCCGGCGGCTGCAAGGCGCAACGTCTCGATCCCACGGTGATGCCGCCCGAGACCACGCTGGAGATGGCCACCGTCAACGGCGCCAAGGCCGCCCTGTGGAGCGACGAGATCGGCTCGCTCGAGGTTAGCAAGAAGGCCGACGTTGCCGTCTTCGACATGCAGTCGCCAGATTGGCAGCCGGTGATCAACCCGATCGCCAACCTGATCTACGCGTGCCGCGGCGGCGCCGACACGGTCATTTGCGACGGCCGCCTGCTGATGCGTGACAAGGTGGTGCTGAGCATCGACGAGAACGAGGCGCTGGCACAGGCCAAGGAGCGCGGCGCGCGCATCGCCGAGCGGGCTGGCCTGGCCGAGAAGGTGCGTCCGAGGTGGCCGATCCTGTGAGCCGCGACCGCGGCGCTGATCCAGCGGCCCACGAGCGTAAGGCTTGACCCGCCGCCCGGCCTGTCATGTCACACACTCCGCCCCCGTCCTGAGCTTGTCGAAGGACGGATCACGCATGCCAACCGTGCTTCGACAGGCTCAGCACGGGGTTGGAGTGTGTGACATGACACCGAGAGGTGGGCGAGTCCAACTTAACGCGCCGCGGTATCACACGGCGTGCGGCATCACCTCCCGGGCGAACCATTCGATCTGCTCGTCCATTTCGGCGATCGAGTTGGCGGGAAACATCAGCGCGCAGCAGTGGTCGACGCCGATCGAGCGGAGTCTCGCGACCTTCTCCAGGATCACCTCCGGCGAGCCGACGAGGTTGGCGATGACCTGCTGGCCGAGATCGCGACCCGTGTAAGCGAGCGACTTGCGGTGCGCCACGAGCCCGCTCTGCATGTACCCCTTCTCCGCCGCCTCCATGGTGCGGTCGATCGTGACCGAGAACTGCGGGGCGATCTCGATCCCCGCGGGATCGCGACCGAGCTCCGCCGCACGTCTCTTGATGGTGGCGATGCGCTCCTCGAGCTCCTTGATCGGGCGCCAGCCGCCGAGCCACCCTTGGCCCCAGCGCGCCGTACGCTCGAGTGATTCGAGATTGTGCCCGCCGATATAGAGCGGGAACGGCTGCGCCACGCTCTTGGGGAACATCTCCACGTCCTTGAAACTGTAGTGCTTGCCGTCGTGGCTGCAGCGCGCCTCGGTGAGGAGCTTGTGCAGGGCCTCCAGGCCCTCGTCCATCATGTCGCCGCGGCGGGCGCCGGCCACGCGCGATCCGCCCCACGCGGCAAATTCCTCGCGGTAGGCGCCGATGCCGACCGCCATGATGAAGCGACCGCCGCTCATCTGGTCGAGCGTGATGGCCTGCTTGGCGAGATAAACGGGCTCGCGCATGGGCAGCACGGTGATGGCCGTGCCGAGCTTGAGCTTCGTCGTCACCGACGCGATCGCGGCGAGCACGATGGTCGGCTCGTAGAAGTTGGGCGGCTTGCCGGGAAACAGCTCGCGCACGTAGTCCTGCGTGGTGACATGGTCGTTGCCCCAGACGGAGTGGTAGCCGAGCTGCTCGCACCGCTTGCCCTGCCGGATGAAGTCCTCGGGGCCTGCGAACGGGATGGGGTACATCACGCCTTCGAAGCCGGTGGATAGGCACACGCTGAATTTCATCGATATCTCCCGCCTCGATCAGGCCGATTGCATGAGTCTGGTGATCTGCAGCCCATCGCGCGCACCCGCGACGACGATCTCGTCGAGGCCGGCTGCCCGGTAGTCTGCAAAGCGGGCGCGCACCTGCTCGGGCCGGCCGCTCGCCGCATGCCGGCGCACGATGTCGTCGGTGATGAGCGATTCCGCGCGCGCCCAATCCTCCGCCAGCACCGCTTCGTTCAAGGCGGTCTGGTCGAGCACGCTGCCGCCCAGCTGCAGATTGGGGGCGTGGTGGCTGCCGCGCAGCAGGATCGCCAGGATGCGGCGCAGCCGGTCGTGTGCCCGCGCTTCCACGTCATCGACGGCGGCGTACACCACCGCATGCGTGCGCACTCTGCGCCCCTTGGCACCGCGCAGGGCATGCTCGAGAGATTGCTTCACGAACTCCACGGAGGTCCCCGCGCTGATCAGCACGCCGTCGGCAACGGCGCCCGCCAGCTCGAGCATCCGCGGGCCCGATGCGGCCAGCACGAGCGGCACGCGGCGGGCGCCTGCCGCCAGCCGACGACCCTGCGCACGGAACGACTGGCCATTGAGGCTCACGGTCTCGCCCGCAAGCAGGGCACGCGTCAGCTCCAGCGCCTCGCGCATGGCGTGCAACGGCTTGTCCGCTCCGATGCCGACGGCCTTCAGGTCCGCCGGCGCCCCCACGCCCAGGCATAGTGTGACCCGGCCGGGAAAGACCTCATCGAGCGTCGCCGCCGCCATCGCCGCCTGCACGGGGTGCACCGTGAACGGCGACATCGCCATGAGCGTCACGCGCATGCGCTGGGTGCCGGCAAGTGCCATCGCCGCCAGGGTGATCGGGTCGCGCTGGAAGAGATGGTTGGCAATCCACAAGGCCACGGCACCGCCCTGCTCTCCGGCCGCCACCTTCTCGCGGAAGCCGGCGATCGGGTCGCGCCCATCGCAGGATATGGAGATCTCAGACAAGGCTCTTCACCGCCTCCAGGATCTTGATGTAGCCGGTGCAGCGGCAGATGTTGCCGCGCAGGAAGTGGCGAATCTCGACGTCGCTGGGCTTCGGGTTCGTCGCCAGCAGTGCCGTCGTTGCGAGCACCATGCCGGGCGTGCAGAAGCCGCACTGCATGGCTGCGTGCTCGACGAAGGCGCGCTGCACGCGACTGAGCTCGCCACTCTTCGCAAGGCCCTCGATGGTGACGACCGACTTGCCGTCGACGTCGGCCGCCAGCGTCGTGCAGCTGCTGACCGGCAACCCGTCGACCAGAACCGTGCAGGCGCCGCACACCTCGACGTCGCAGGACCGCTTGGTGCCCTTGAGCCCCATGCGGTCGCGCAGCATGTCGATCAGCAGCTCCGACGGCTCGATGCTGGCCTCCGTGGGCCGACCGTTGAGCGTGAAGGCGACCGGCATCATCTCAGGCGCGTCCACGGAGTGCTCCACCTGCCACCTGCTCGGCCGCCCGGCGCAACATCACCGCGGCCAGATGGCGCTTGTAGTCGGCACCGCCGCCGAGATCATCCTGCGCCGGCAGCCGCTCTGCCGCACGGCGCGCGGCCTCGGGCAGAACGTCGGCCAGGCTGCCGAGCGGCACGCCGTCCAGCGCATCCTCGACGGACCTCAGGCGCATCGGCTTGTCGGCAATCGCGCCCGCCCAGACGCGGTACGCCGCCTTGCCCGCGCCCGGCACGTAGCCGAACGCGATGCCGACGGCCGGGCGCTCGAGATGGCCGAAGCTGCGATAGGCGAAGCGCGCCCCCGCCCCCGGGATCGGGATGCGAACCCCGGTCATGATCTCGTCGGCCCGGCGCACGGTGGTGAATTCGCCCTCGATGAAGTCCGCCATCGGCACGGACCGCTCGCCACCCGCGCTGCGCAGCATCACCCTGGCGCCGAGCGCGGCCAGCAAAGCCGGGGGATCGGCATGCGGCTCGGCAAAGCACAGGTTGCCCCCGATCGTGCCGGAGACGCGCACGCGGATATTGGCGATATTGTTGCTCAGCTCGGTGTAGGCGGGAACGAGCTGCCGCAGAACCGGGTCCGCCGCCAGCTGGTGGTGGCTCGAGAGCGCCCCGATCACGATCTCGCCGTCGCCCGCGTGCACCCCGCTCAGCCCCGGCAGCCGCTTGAGGTCGATCAGATGCTCGTAGCGCAGCACGCGCGCCTTCAGCGCGAGCAGAAGCTCGGTGCCGCCGGCATAGAGGGAGGCATCCTCGCCATGCCGGTCGAGCAGCTCGAATGTGGCGTCGAGCTGCAGCGGACGATGATACTGGAAGCGATGCGGCAGCACGCTAGTGTCCTGATCGCGTGTGATCGAGATCGCGAAGTCCGCTTCCCGACCAGGCCCAGAGCGATGATGCGGACGTCTCGATCATCACACTAGATCGCCTCCAGCTCGGCCAGGAACCGTCTCTCAAACTCGGCGAAGTTCTCGTCGGCCTTCTTCCTGATGATCGGGTAGCCGAGCGAGGCGAGGCGCCCCGCAACCTGCAGGCTCGCCTGCACCGTCAGCCGGCAGCGCGACTGATCGATCGGCTCGAGGTCGACGTCGAGGCCGACGGCAAGCGTCGTCCGCGTCAGCTTGTCCTTGCCGGAGGCGCGCGCCCTCACCAGGCGCGGCTCGCGATGCTCCTCGACGATGATCTCGGCGGGCACCTCGAGCTTGAACGGTCCCACCTTCTGCTTCATCAGCGCGCTGTAGCGGGCAAGGCGCTCCTGCTCCTCCACCTGCTCGCAACCCGGGATGCACGCGGCAATGCGGGCGATGTCCACCATCACCTGCCAGACGCGCTCGGGGGGATGGGGCAGCTCGGTCTCCATGCGGAAATCCATCACCGACCCTCCTTGCGGTCGCGCAGCGCGCGCCACACGCGCTCCGGCGTCAGTGGCAGATCCCGGATGCGGATGCCGTAGCGGCTCGCCAAGGCGTTGGCGATGGCGGGGGCCACGGGAAGAATGGCGCCCTCGCCCATGCCGCGCGCACCGCCGGGCCCAGGGCCCGTGCCGCTCTCGATCAGAACGGTGACGAAGTCCTCCGGCACCTCGTCGATGGTCGGCACGTGATAGTCGATCATCGAGCCGTTGATCGGCTGGCCGTCGGCATACACCAACTCCTCGCTCAGCGCGTGTCCCAACCCTTGGATGGCGGCGCCCTCGTCCTGGCCTTCCGCCGCCGGCCGGTTGAGCACGCGGCCGACGTCGGCGACGCTGACGTAGCGCCGCACGTGGATCTCTCCGGTGTCCTCATCGACGTCGATGCTGCACATGCCGGCCGCGGTCTCCCAGAACAGCGGCGCTTGCGCCAGGGTGCCGCCGCGCGAGCGCGGCGAGATCCTGCCGATGCCGATCACCTCGCCGCTGTCGATGCCGAAGTAGGCGTGCATGAGCTCCGAGAAACGCCACTGCCGACCCTCGGCTGCAATGCCGCCTTCGCGCAATTCGATGCTCGCGGGATCAGCATCGAACGCCGCGGCCGCCATATCGGCGAGCTGCCGCCTGATGTCGGCAGCGGCGTCCTCTATGGCCATGCCCATCATCACCGACGAGCGGCTGGCGCCGGTGCCCCAATCGAAGGGAGCGAGCCCCGTGTCGGGCGTCATCACCGTGACCGCATCGCGCGGCTGGCCCAGAAGCTCGGCGGTGAAAGAGCGCAGCACGTCGCGAATGCCCTGGCCGATCTCGACGCTGTTGGCGATGACCAGCACCGAGCCGTCGATCTTGAGGCGAATGAGCACCGCGGCCACCGCCATGATGCCCGGATCGGAGGCGCCGACCGCCACGCCTTTCGCCGTCGGCTGGCCGGGCGCTGCCGATTCCAGCCGGCTCATCGCCTGCGAGGCGAGGCCAAGCGCCTCCGCCATGTCGACGTCGATGGCGCGCAGGTCGGGTCGCACGTGCTCGCCCGGCTTCAGCATGTTGCGGTAGCGCAGGTCGACGGGGTCGAGGCCGAGCGCGTGCGCAATCGTGTCCATCTGCGACTCGCTGGCCCACACCGCCTGCGGGCCGCCGATCGAGCGGAAAGCGGCGCCGGGCACTGTATTGGTGTAGACCGCGTAGCTCTCGAGCTTCAGGTTGGGCACGTGATAGGGACCGATGCTGCGGTTCGCGGCCTTGATGGCGACGGCGGGCCCGGTGTCGGCGTAGGCTCCGCCGTTCATGACGATGCGGACGGACTTGGCGAGGATCGTGCCGTCGGCGCGCACGCCCGTCTTCACCGTGACGGCAGCACTGAGACGCCGGCAGGTGAGCATCGACTCCGAGATCGACAGGCACACGCGCACCGGGCGCTTCGCCTTCCAGGCCAGCGCTGCAACCAAGGGATCGATCTTCACCGACGCCTTGCCGCCGAAGCCGCCGCCGACGAAGGGGGAGATGATGCGCACGTTCGCCAGGGGAACGTCGAACACGCGCGAGATCACCTTCTGGATGGCGGTGGGTGACTGGCCGCAGCTCCACAACGTGAATGCGCCTTCGGCGTATGCGGCCACCACGCAATGCGGCTCCATGGCGTAGTGGAAGACCATCGGGAACGAGAAGGTGTCCTCGAACACCCGGTCGGCCTCGGTGAAGGCCTTGTCGACGTCGCCGTGGGCGTACTCGTACTTCTGGAAGATGTTGGTGCCGCGGACGGGCTTGGCTTCGCCCTTGAAGTAGAAATCCCTCAGCGTGTCGGGCGCGTCGTGGAGGAGCGGGGCATCCGCACCCATCGCCTCCACCGCGTCGGTGACGAACGCGATCGGCTCGTAGTCGACATCGATGGCATCCAGCGCCTCTTCCGCGGTGCGCTCGTCGACGGCCGCCACCATCGCCACCGGCTCGCCCACGTAGCGCACCCGATCGACGGCGATCAGCGGCCTATCCTTGAGATAGAGGCCCCAGTGGGCGTTGAGGCCCGCAACGTCTGCCCCTGTGAGTACGGCGACGACGCCCGGGATTGCCATGGCGGCGCTTGCGTCCAGGCGGGTGATACGCCCGTGCGGAATGGTGCTGCGCAGAATCTTGCCGTGCAGCATGCCGGGCACCGTGACGTCCGACACGAACTCGGCCCGGCCGGTCACCTTGTCGATGAAGTCGAGGCGCGGGCTTGTGCCGCTGCCCGTCGGGCTGCTCATGGGCTCGACCCCGCGGACACGAGAAGCCGCCTGCGGCGGGCGAGGTGCGCGTAGATCTGCGACACGATGACGAGAACGGCGATGCCCAGAATTGAGGCCGATATCGGGCGCATCATCATGATGGTCATGCTGCCGTCCCCCATCAGCAGCGCCTGGCGCAGCGATGTGTCGAGGATGTTGGCCAGGATGAACGCCATCACCAGCGGGCCGGCGTCGAGGCTCGCCTTGCGGAACACGTAGCCGACCGCGCCCGATGCCATCAGGATGGAGATGTCGAACCAGTTCGTGCGCAGGCTGTAGGTGCCGAAGATCGCCACCACCAGCACCGCCGGCCCCAGGATCCAGAAGGGTACGCGCAGCAGCTGCACCCACAGGCCCACCAGCGGCAGGTTCAGGATCAGCAGCATGACGTTGCCGATGTACATGGACGAGATGACGCCCCAGAACACGTCCGGATTCTTGGCCATCATCAGCGGCCCCGGTTGCACGTTCTGGATCAGCAGGCCGGCGAACAGCACGGCCGTCACCGCGTTGCCCGGCAGGCCGAGCGTGAGCAGCGGGATGAAGGAGGCGGAGGCGGCCGAGTTGTTGGCCGACTCGGGGCCCGCCACGCCGGCGATCGCTCCCTTGCCGAACAACTCGGGTGTCTTGGAGACCTTCTTCTCGATGGTGTAGCTCAGCAGCGATCCGAGGATCGCGCCGCCGCCGGGAATGAGCCCGATGACGAAGCCCAGCACCGAGCCGCGGGCGATCGCGCCGCGCGAATCGATCCAGTCCTGGCGGCTCGGAAACAGCCGGCCGATCCTGGTGCTGAGCAGCGTGAACGCGCCCTTCTCCTCGAGGTTGAAGAGAATCTCGCCAAGCCCGAAGAGTCCCATGAGCAGGGGCACCAGCTCGATGCCATCGCGCACCTCCATCGAGCCGAAGGTGAAGCGGTCGACGCCCGTCACCGTGTCGATGCCGACGATGCCGAGCAGCAACCCGGCAAGCACCATGCACAGCCCGCGTACTGGAGAGCCGCCCGACAACGTGGCGCTGAGGGCCAAGCCGAGCACGGCAAGCGCGAAGAACTCCGGCGGGCCGAAGGAGATGGCAACCTTGGCGAAGGCAGGCCCGACGAGCCCGAGGGCGAAGATCGAGACGGTGCCGGCGATGAACGAGCCGATGGCCGCGATCGCCAGAGCGGGGCCGGCGCGGCCCTGGCGCGCCATCTCGTAGCCGTCGATGCACGTGACGACGGAGGCCGCCTCGCCCGGCACCTTCAGCAGGATGGAGGTGGTGGAGCCGCCATACATGGCGCCGTAGTAGATCGCCGCCAGCATGATGATGGCGCCGAGCGCATCGCCGACCTGGTACGTCACGGGGAGAAGAACGGCGATCGTCGTCACGGGTCCGAGGCCCGGCAGCACACCGACGAGCGTCCCGAGCACGGAGCCGATGAACGCGTACAGCAGGTTGTGCGGCAGGGCCGCCAGCGTCAGGCCGTACCAGATCTGTTGCAGGGATTGGATCATGGCCAGGCCGGAAACAGCGGCATCGGCACCTTCAGCGCGAGGCCGAACAGGCCGACACCGGCCGCGGTGAGACAGGCGCTCAGCAGCGCGGCCCGCAGCCAGCCCTGCTCATGGAAGATCCGCACCCACAGGAGCACGAGCACGACCGTGGGAACGACAAAGCCGGTGCGCGGCAGAACGGCCGCGTAGGCGCAGCTCAGCGCGATCGCGGCCACGGGGCTGGCCTTGAACCGGTCCTCGCCGACGCTGCCTTCGCGCAGCATCAGGCCGGTGAGCGGAAGCAGCAGCAGCGCGGCCGCGAGCGGCAAGAGGCCCGCGCCGGGCGTGTTGTCGCTCCAGATGCCGAGCCTCAACCCGCCCACGCCGAAAACCAGCGCCAGCACGGTCAGAAGCAACGCGGCAATGCGTGTCGGCTGCAGCAGGGCCATCTTGGACCTAACACCTTCCTCACTTTGTCTTGATCTCGGCGACCAGCTCCTTGGCCAGATCGTATTCCTTCTGCACCAGTGCCTTCACCTCTGCGCCCGGCAGGTCGACCACCTCCATGGCGAGGCGCTGCATGGTCTCCTGGAACGCCTTGTCGGAGAGGGCCTTGCGGAAGACGCTCTCGAGCTTGCCGCGGATCGGCTCGGGCAGTCCTGCCGGCGCGATGATGGCTTGCACCGATCGCAGCGATTTGTAGCCGAGCTCCGTCATCGTCGGCACGTCGGGATAGCTCTTGGAGCGGGCAGGCGTCGTCACCGCCAGCAGCCGCACCTGCTTACTCTCCACGAACGGTGCCCATACCGACGTCTCGGTGACGAAATCGACGTGGCCGCCGAGCAGGGCGGGCATCGAGGCCGCCGAGCCGTTCTGCGGGATGTGCACGAACTTGGCGCCGGATGTCCGCTGCAGCGACTCCGTGGTCAGGTGCTGCGTGGTGCCGATCCCGGCGGTGCCGTACTTGATCTTGCCGGGCGCCTTCTTGCCGGCATCGATCAGCTCGGCGAGGCCCTTCCATGGCGCGTCGGCGAGCACGGCGATGCCGATGACGTTGTCGCCGTAGTAGCTGATGTAGGAGAAGGACTCGATGGGATGGAACGGCAGATCACGGCCCTGCAGCGCCACGAGGTAGCCGGTGCTCGAGAGCGTGCCGATCGTGTAGCCGTCGGGCTTGGCGCCAGCGAGCTCGGCCATGCCGATGGTCGTCGATGCGCCGGGCTTGTTGATGATGACGATCGGCTGGCCGAGCTGGGCCTCTGCAGCCTTGGCCAGCACGCGCGCCGTCTGGTCCGTGCTGCCGCCCGCGGCCCACGGCACGATCAGCGTGATCGGCTTGTCGGGGTACTCGGCCCGCGCCGGACCGGACCAGCCTTCAGCGAAGCAGATGCCGATGGCGATAGCGAGAAGCAACCTGCAAATGCGCATGGCGATGTCCTTCCGCAGTTCTGCATGCATCGAGTTCATGCCGAAAAGAGCCCCACGTCGCGAAGCTTCTTCACGGCGGCCTCGAGATCCGATGAGACGACGATCGGCTCGGCTTGGGCCCGGGCGGTGACAGCCGGATCCTTCAAGCCGCTGGCCGTCAGCAGCGTCACGACGCTGTCGCCTCGAGCGATGGTGCCGCGGCGGCGGAGCCGCTCCACGGCAACGAGGCCGGCGGCGGAGCTGGCCTCCACGTAGAGCCCATCGCTGGCCGCCAGCTCCTGCTGCCAGCGCATCATGGCGTCGTTGTCGACTGTTACTGCGACGCCTTTGGAGCGCCGGAGAATGTCGACGGCCTGGTACGTGCCGCGTGTCGCACCGATCGACACGGCGACGGTGTCGTGCGACTTCGGCATGTCGGTGAGGGTGTCCACGCCGCGTGCCATGGCGTCGCCGATGGAGCCGTAGACCTCGGCCGCCACCATGCGCGGCATGCGGTCGGTCCAGCCGAAGGCCACCATGTCCTCGAAGCCGCGCCACATGCCGACCAGCGCATCGCCGTAGCACACCGGCAGCACGCACCACTCCGGCACCTTCCAGTCCATTTGCTCGGCAATCTCGTACGCCAGGGTCTTGTAGCCCTCGATGCCGTAGGGGTTGCTGCCGACGGCTGGGCCGAAGAACGGAGAGGTCGGAAACCATCCGTAGCGGCGCACCGCCATCTCCATCAGCGACCAGCGGTGCGGCTTGTGCTCGACGGCGACGACCTGCGCACCGTAGGCCCGCATCTGCGTCACCATCGGCCCTGCCGTGCCCTTGAAGGTGAAGATGACGCACGGCAGCCCGGCCTTTGCGGCGTAGGCGGCTGCGGCGGCGCCCGCGTTGCCCGACGAGCTCGAAACGATCACCCTTGCGCCCTGCTTCCGCGCGCACGACACGGCCATACAGGCCAGCCGATCCTTGAAGGACCAGGTCGGGTTGCGCGTCTCGTCCTTGGCGAGCAGATTGGGCATGCCGAGCGCACGGCCGGCGGCGGCAAGATGATGCAAGGGCGAGCCGCCCTCTCCCAGGCTGACGCCGTCCGCCTCCGCGACCGGCAGCACATCGCCGTATCGCCACAGGCCACGCCCTGCATCGGCCGCGGGCCTGGTGCGCCGCTTGCGCAGCGCGTCGTCGTAGACCACAGCGAGGTTGCTGCGCGCGACCGGACGGCACGCGGCGCAATCCTCTGCATAGTGGTCCGCGGGATAGCGGACGCCGCAGCGCTGGCACTGCAGGGCGACGACGCGGGCCATCAGACGACCTTGAGCTCCGTGCCGCTGAGCATGAACGAGTCCACGCCATCCCTGGTGACGACGAGCGTGTCCTCGACCTGCAGCCCGCCGAAGCCCATCTCGTAGTAGGGCGTCTCGACGCAGATCACCATGCCCGCCTCGAACACCTCGTCGTTGGAGGGAGCGATGTTGGGCGCATCGTAGCCGTCGAGGCCGATGCCGTGGCCGATGTGACTGCGCCGATAGTGTGCAATGCCCTCGCGCCGCACCGCTTCCACGGAAGCCTCGAAAACGTCGCCGACCCGCACGCCCGGCCTGATCATCTCGATGGCGCGATCGAGCCCGACGCAGATGGCGCGGTGGTATTGCGCAAGCTTCTTGCTCGGCTCGCCGAGGACGCCATTGCGGGCGATGTCGGCGCGGTAGTGCTTGTAGCGTCCGCCGACGTCGAAACGGATGATGTCTCCCTTGCGCAGCGCATGCTCGCCCGGCTGCACGTTGGTCATGGCGCTGCGCGGTCCGCAGCCGATGCAGCCGAGCACGGGCATGCCGCCCTCGTTGATCGTGGTGCCGTGGAACGCGCGTGCCAGATCCATCTCCGTCGCGCCTTCCCGGGCGACCGCCAGCGCTGCCTGGATCGACTTGTCGGCAATCTGCGCCGACGTGCGCAGGCGCGAGACCTCCTCCGGCGTCTTGATCGCGCGCGCATAGCGGAAGACATCCGCCGCACGCACGAGCCTCGCTTGCGGCAGGGCATCCGCCAGCTTGTCCCAGTACTGGGGGAGGATGCCGATCTCGTCGACCCCGATCCTGCCGCGCTCCAGGCCGCGGTCCTTGATCCCGCGCACCAGGCAGCTCACCGCGTCGCCGTCGTCCTGTTCTGCGAGCAATCCCTCGATCCGCGCATCCCACGGTTCGAGCACGGCGCCGGGCGTGCGATCGACGATGAAATTGCCGTAGCGCCGGATGTCCTTCACCCACACCTCGTCGTCGGCGACGAGATCGATGAGACCGGTGCTGGCGATCACCACCGGGGGCCCATGCTCCTCGCGCGGCACCAGCACATAGGCCTGCGGTCCGCGCCGGATCCACTGGCTCATGGCCCAGAAGCCGCTCGCGTAGGTGACGTTCTCCGGCATCGTCGCGACGATGGCATCGAGGCCGTCCTTGCGCATGCGCCAGAAGAGCCGTTCCGTATTCATCAGCATGGCGTGCTCGTGGTCCTATCCTTGCGCGAGCGCCTTGGCCGCGACGCGTCCTCGAGGGGCCGCTCCGAGACGCCGCGAGATGCGTTCTGCCGCCCCCGCGACGAGGCGACACAGCTTGTCGATCTCCGACCGGCCCATCTGGTTGCGCGGCACCGCTCCGCTGATTGCGGCGACGGCCCGGCCGCTGGCATCCCGCACGGCGGCGCCGGCGGCGAACACGTCGACGAGGTTCTCCTCGTCGGAGATCGCGTAGCGGAGCCGGCGCACTTCCTGCAGTTCCTTCAGGAGCGGGCGCAGCTTTGTCTTGGTCTTGCGGGTCAGGGCATGGAACGGCTCCGGCCCGAGCAGCTCGGCCACCTCCGCATCGCTCAGCTCGGCGAGCAGCGCCTTGCCGAAGGCCGTCGAGTGCAGCCAGCCCTGGGAGCCGGGCGCGCTGGTGATGGCGATCGGACCCCGGCTCTGCAACGCCTCGAGGTAGACCACCGAGCGGTCGCGCAGCACGCCCAGGTATGCATTCACATGGTGGCGCTCGGCCAGCTCGCGCAGCTCGGGCAGGCTCGCCGTATGCAGGTCATTCTGCGCCAGATAGCTGCGGCCGACCTGGAAGGCGCGGTAGCCGATGCGGTATCGCTGCCCGTCGGCACTGCGCTCGACGTAGCCGAACTCGAGCAGGGTGCCGATCAGCCTTTGCACGATGCTGGGAGAGAGGCTCACCCGGCGCGCGATCTCCCGCACGCCCAGCCCCTCCGAGGACTTCTCGAGAAGATCGAGAACGCTCAGCGCGCGCGCGACTGATTGGCTGCCCGAGCCGAGCGGCCTGTTCCGCATATCGGCACGCTGTTCCATTTCCATGCCCAAGGCATACGGGCGTTGCCGATCGTGGTCAAGGCCCGACGGCGGACGGTACGGCGAATGGCACCGTCATTCCCGCGAGCGCGAAGCGCGTCGGCGGGAATCCAGCCCGGGGCTTGGCGCGGGGGGTGCTCGGGGTTGGATGCCCGCTCTTCGCTTCGCTTGGCGGGCATGACGGGGCCAGGTGGCAAAGAGGCAGGTCGGCCCCGCCCGGCCGGCTGCTTATCGCTGCAGTTCACGGCTTGCTTGGGCTAATACCGCCGCGCGCTAGGTTGGACTGGACTCGCCCGGCCCTCGCCGTCATGGCACACGCTCCAACCCCGTGCTGAGCCCGTCGAAGCACGGTTGGCATGCGTGGTCCGTCCTTCGACGAGCTCAGGACAAGGGCGGAGCGTGTGACATGACGAACGGGGTGGCCGCTCATGATGGGGGGACGGCGAGGTCGCCACCGAAACGGGCGGCCCTACACCATCACCTGCGTGCCGACCTCGACCACGCGGTCGCTGGGGATGCGGAAATACTCGGTCGCATCCTCCGCCCGCCCCGCCAGCCAGATGAAGAGGCGCTCCTGCCAGCGCGGCATCTCTGACTTCAGCGTCGTTCTGAGCGAGCGGCGCGACAGGAAGAACGAGGTTGCGGCGACGTCGATGTTGAGGTCCTTGCGGCGGCAGTGCTCCAGGATCTTGGGCACGCTCGGCGTCTCCATGAAGCCGTAGCGCGCGATCACGCGGATGAACGTGTCGGCCACGCGATCGATCACGATGCGCTCGTGGCGCGGCACGTGCGGCACGTCCTCGGTCTTGATGGTGAGGATGATATTGCGCTCGTGCAGCACGCGGTTGTGCTTGAGGTTGTGCATGAGCGAGGTCGGCGCCGCATCCGGATCGCCCGTCAGGAACACGGCGGTGCCCGGCACGCGGAACGGCGGCTTGGCCTCGAGCTTGCGCACCAGCCACTCGAGCTCGGCCTCGTTCTTACGCGTCGCCTTTCTGAGGCTTGCGGATCCGCGCACCCATGTCAGCATGAGAAGCATGACCGCTCCGCCGAGCAGGAGGGGCAGCCAGCCGCCCTCCATGACCTTGAGCATATTGGCCACCAGAAAGGCCTGCTCGAGCTGAATGAGGGGCACCATCAGCACGGCCGCCTTCCATGGGGGCCATTCCCACTTCCGCCAGACCACGAAGAACGTCATCAGGCTGGTGATGACCATCGTCGCGGTGACCGACACGCCATAGGCAGCGGCGAGATTGCCGGAGCTCTGGAACGTCACCGTCACGAACAGCACGCCGACCAGCAGCAGGTGGTTGACGCGCGGCAGGTAGATCTGGCCGACGACGCTCTCCGACGTATGGCGGATCGCGAGCCGCGGCAGGAGCCCCAGCTGCATGGCTTGGCGCGTCAGCGAGTAGGCCCCCGTGATCACCGCCTGACTGGCGATGATGGTGGCGACCGTCGCCATCACCACCATCGGGATGAGGGCCCAGTCGGGGTAGAGCTTGTAGAAGGGATTCTGCAGCGCGTCGGGCTCGGAGAGCACCAGCGCTCCCTGGCCGAAGTAGTTGAGCATGAGCGCCGGCTGCACCGCGATGAGCCAGGCCAGCTGGATGGGCTTGCGCCCGAAGTGGCCGAGATCGGCGTAAAGAGCCTCTGCGCCCGTGACGGCCAGGAAGACGAGCCCCATGACGGCCAAGCCGATGATGCCGTGCGAGAGCACGAAATGGATGCCGAGCAGCGGGTTGAGAGCGGCAAACACCCGCGTGTCGTCGAACACGTGGAGGAGGCCGCCCGTGGCGAGCACGACGAACCAGACCAGCATGACGGGCCCGAAGAATGCCGCCACCTTGGCCGTGCCCCGCCTCTGCACCGCAAACAGGGCGACGAGGATCGCCACCGTGGTCGGCACCACCACGTGCTCCATCTGCGGTGCCAGCAGCTTCAAGCCCTCGACCGCCGAGAGCACCGAAATGGCCGGCGTGATGATGGCGTCGCCATAGAAGAAGGCGGCTCCGGCCACGCCGAGAACGAGGATCAGCGATGCGCTGCGCTTGGCAACGGATTGCCCCAGGGCCATCAGCGCGAAGGTTCCGCCCTCACCCTTGTTGTCGGCGTTGAGCAGGACGAGGACGTACTTCAGCGTGACGATGAGGAGCAGCGTCCAGATCATCAGCGAGAGGATGCCGAGCACCGCGACCGGCCCCTCCGTCCCGTGCGACTTGGCCGCCAGAACGGCCTCCTTGAGGGCATAGAGCGGGCTGGTGCCGATGTCGCCGAAGACGACGCCGAGCGAGCCGAGCGCCAGGGCCCAGAGGTGTCGGTCGTGGGAGGTTTGCGCCTCTTCGGTGCCGGGGGCGGCGGCTGCTCGTGCCATGGAGGCGGCTTTTCTCGGAGGCCTTTGCGGAGCGACGCTCGGAGCATGAATTGGGCGCGGCTTATACACCGCCCCCGGTCTGCGCGGAAGCTAGTCGCACGAACGCACCGGATGCCTGTGCCAGCACACGAATACGCGTGCGGAACGTCAAGCCCGCACGACTAAACGACGTTCAGGGCGCCGATCCGTGGGATTTTGCCATGCCCTTCAAGATAGGCAGCGTGCACCCTCGGGGAAGCGACAGAATGCCTCGATCGGACTCCCTGACGGCCCGTCAGGCCTGATCCATTGCTTCCAGCTCGTCGATCATGCCCTCGATCACGCTGAGCCCCTTTTGCCAGAACTCCCGCTTGGAGGCATCGAGCCCGAACGGCGCCAGCAGCGCCTTGTGATGCTTGGAGCCGCCCGCCTCGAGCATGGCGAAGTACTTTGCCACGAAGCCCGGGTGCGCGTCGCGATAGAGGCCGTAGAGCGAGTTCACCAGGCAGTCGCCGAAGGCATAGGCGTACACATAGAAGGGCGAGTGCACGAAGTGGGGGACGTAGGACCAGTAGGTCTCGTAGCCCTCCTTGAGCTCGATGGCCGGCCCCAGACTCTCTCCCTGCACCTCGAGCCAGATCTGGCCGATGCGGTCCGGCGTCAGCTCGCCCGATCGGCGCTCCTCGTGCACCTTGCGCTCGAAGGAGTAGAACGCGACCTGGCGCACGACCGTGTTGATCATGTCCTCCACTTTCTGCGCCAGCAGCGCCTTGCGCTCCTTCGCGCTCTTGGCGGTCTCGAGAAGCGCCCTGAAGGTGAGCATCTCGCCGAACACGGAAGCCGTCTCGGCGAGCGTGAGCGGGGTCGGCGCCAGCAGAGCACCCTGCGGCGCGGCCAGAACTTGATGCACGCCGTGGCCCAGCTCGTGCGCCAGCGTCATCACGTCGCGCAGCTTGCCCTGGTAGTTCATCAGGATGTAGGGGTGAGCAGACGGCACCGTCGGATGCGAGAAGGCGCCGGGCGCCTTGCCCGGCCGCACCGGTGCATCGATCCAGGCACCGTCGAAGAAGCGGCGGGCGATGCCCGCCATCTGCGGCGCGAAGCCGTTGTAGGCCTGGAGCACGATGGCCTGCGCATCCGCCCACGGCACGACGCGCTCTGACTTCTCGGGTATCGGTGCGTTGCGGTCCCAGTAGGGAAGCCTGTCCTTGCCGAGCCATTTGGCTTTCATCGCGTAGTAGCGATGTGCCGTCTGTGGGTAGGCCGCACGCACGGCGGCGACCAGCGCCTCCACCACCTCCCGCTCCACACGGTTGGCGAGATGCCGGCTGTCGGCCACGTCCTTGAAGCCGCGCCAGCGGTCCGAGATCTCCTTGTCCTTGGCGAGCGTATTGGTGATCAGCGCAAAGAGGCGCGCGTTCTCCTTGAACACCTTGGCCAGCGCCTCAGCTGCAGCCTGGCGCTTGTGCCCATCGGCGTGCATCAGGAAATTGAGCGTCGGCTCCAGCGTGAGGGGCTCCTTCTCGCCTTCCACCTCGAAGCGCAATCCCGTCATGGTCTCGCTGAACAGGCGGCTCCAGGCGGCATGGGCGGTGATCGACTTCTCATGGAACAGGCGCTCGAGTTGCTCGTCGAGCTGGTAGGGTTTCTCCTTGCGAAGGTCGTCGATCCACGGCCGGTAGCGCGCCAGCGCCGGCACCTCGAGCGCGCGGGCAAGCTCGGCCTCCTCGATCTTGTTCAGCTCCAGCTCGAAGAAGATGAGCTCGGTCGTGATCGCGGTGATCTTCTCCTGGATGTCGCCGTAGAACTTGGCGTTCTCGGGCTTGGAGGTGTCCGCGGCATAGAGCAGGCCGGCATAGGACCCGAGCTTGCCGATGGTGTCGCTCAAGGTCTCGTAGGCGGCAATCGCCTCGGCGAGCGCGGCCCCGTCCTTGGCCAGCGCGACGAGCTTGCCCTGATAGCGCTCCTTGAGGGCTGCGGCCCCGGCAGCCGCCTTCTTCAGGTCGGCCTCGACGGCGCTCGATCCGATGCCCGGATAGAGATCGCCCAGGTTCCACACGGGCATGGGACCGAGGTCGGCAGGCCCGGACCGCGCGTGCCCGGCCGCTCTCTCCTGTGGCGCTCCCGCCCCACCGCTGATCTCTCTCATATCCCGCTCCCGACCTTGCGACCTGGGCCCCAATGTGCGGCCTGCGGCCGCCGTCAGCAATATCGACCCGGCAGATGCCATGTCGGGTGGGGCCCGACTATGGCTGTTGCTCCACACTCCCTGAAAAAGCATCAACTCAAGCCGAATGGAAACGATGCGTTTACCCAGATGCGGCACTCTCCGCAAAGTTCCGTGAGTTGCGCCGGTCGCGCAAACGGACGTCCGGTAACCAGTTGAGTTGAGTTCCCCGCCACATGCCCAAGCTCGTCCTCATCGTCGACGACGACCCTGCACAGCGCCGCATCCTCGAAGAAACCATCAGACGTCTCGGCTACGAGACCAGGACCGCCAGCGGCGGCGAGCAGGCACTGCAGATCCTCGAGGGTCCCGACCGCGGCGCGGTCGCTCTCGTGCTGCTCGACCACGTCATGCCCGGCATCGACGGCATGGAGGTGCTGAGGCGCCTCGCGCCGAAGCCCGGCACCCCGCCCATCATCATGCAGACAGCGCACGGCTCCATCGACGCCGCCATCATGGCCATGCGCGCCGGCGCCGCCGACTTCGTCGTCAAGCCCACCTCGCCCGAGCGCCTCGAGGTCTCCATCAACAGCGCCCTCAAGATCGAGGCGCTGCAGGGCGAGATCGCCCGCATCAAGAAGAAGGCCGAGGGCACCTTGACCTTCGCCGATCTCATCGTCAGCGGCCAGGCGATGCAGCGCGCCGTTGCGCTCGGGCGCCGCGCCGCCGGCTCCACCATTCCCGTGCTCATCGAAGGCGAGTCGGGCGTCGGCAAGGAGCTGATCGCGCGTGCCATCCAGGGCGAGAGCGACCGCAAGTCGCGGCCCTTCATCACCGTCAACTGCGGCGCCATTCCGGAGAACCTGGTCGAGAGCATCCTGTTCGGCCACGAGCGGGGCTCGTTCACCGGCGCGGTCGACAAGCGCGTGGGCAAGTTCCAGGAGGCGGACGGCGGCACGCTCTTCCTCGACGAGGTCGGCGAGCTGCCCCTCGAGGCCCAGGTCAAGCTCCTGCGCGCGCTGCAGGAAGGCGAGATCGATCCGGTCGGCGCGAAGAAGCCGGTGAAGGTGGACTTCCGCCTGATCTCGGCCACCAACCGCGACATGATCCAGCTCGTGAAGGACGGCAAGTTCCGCGAGGACCTCTACTACCGCCTCAACGTGTTCCCCATCTGGGTGCCGCCGCTGCGCGAGCGGCTCGAGGACGTGCCGGAGCTGGCCCTGCATTTCCTGGCGCGGTTCGCCGCCGAGGAGGGCCGCCGCGTCAACGGCATATCCAAGGAGGCGCTCGAGCTGCTCACCAGCTACTCCTGGCCGGGCAACGTGCGTCAGCTCGAGAACGCGATGTTCCGTGCCGTGGTGCTGGCCGATGGGCCGCAGCTCACGGTGACCGAGTTCCCGCAGATCGCCGCGCACGTCGAGGGTTTCCGCGCGGCCATTCCGCCCGCGCCGGCCCCGGTCGACCGGCGCCCGGTCATCACCGGCCCGGCGATGTTGGGCGCCGAGAACACCGTGCCGCAGACCGTCGAGGTCGCACCGGCCAGCGGCGGCAAGGGCGCGCTCGGCATCCCCGCCATCACCGACGCCGGCGAGATCCGCTCGCTCGAGGCCATGGAAGCCGACATGATCCGTCTGGCGCTCGGCCGCTACCGCGGCCACATGACCGAGGTCGCCAAGCGGCTCGGGATCGGCCGCTCCACGCTCTACCGCAAGATGCGCGAGTTCGGCCTCGAGGAGCGCGTGAACTAAGCCCACTTCGTAGGGCGCGATAGCGGAGCGTATTGCGCCGCTGCACCGATCGATCGGCGCAATACGGCTTCGCCTATTGCGCCCTACCGCGCACGGCAGCCTTCCGAAAATTTCGCTGGACGCGGCTGGAAATTTCCCGAAGCATCATCGGGCACAATCGGCGTTTGTCGCCGTGTGCCAATCGATCGTGGGGAAGCGCCATGCCGACCGTTCAGGCCGACCGTCTCGTCAAGATCGGCACCGCACTCCTGCGCGCCGCCGGCGCATCCGAGGAGGAGGCGGCCGCCGTTGCCGTCGGCTGCGTCAACGCCAATCTCGCCGGCCACGACTCGCACGGCATCATTGCCATCCCGACCTACATCGACCGCATCAAGGTCGGCCACATCGTGCCGGGCGCGAAATGGGAGATCGTGCAGGAATCGCCGGCAACCGCCGTCATCGACGGGCACTGGGGCTTCGGCTTCCATGTCAACGCCAAGGCGATGCAGCTCATCATCGACAAGGCCAGGAAGACCAACGTCGCTGCCTGCACGGTCTTCCGCCAGAGCCACGTCGGCCGGCTCGCCGCCTATCCGCTGATGGCGATGAGAGAGGGGATGATCGGCCTCGCGACAGCGGATTCCGGGCGCTCGCCCAAGGCCGTCGCGCCCTTCGGCGGCCGTGAGGCGCGCCTCGGCACCAACCCGATCTCCATTGCCGTGCCGTCCGATCTCGAGGCGCCGTTTTATCTCGACATGGCGACCTCGGCCGTGGCGGCCGGCAAGGTGATGCTCGCGGCTGCGCGCGGCGAGCAGATTCCGGAGGGCTGGCTCGTCGACACCGACGGCAAGCCGTGCACGGATCCCACCCGTCTGCGCAAGGGGGCCGCGCTGCTGCCGCTTGGCGGCACCGAGGGTTACAAGGGCAGCGGGCTTGCCGCCATGGTGGAGGTGCTGTGCGGGCTCCTCACGGGGCTCGGCTTCGGCATCGAGCCGACCGGCCGGCACAACGACGGCTGCTTCATGGCCGTGTTCAACGTGGCCGCCTTCCGTCCGCTGGCGGAGTTCAAGAAGGAGGTGGCCGAGTTCGCCCGCTACCTCAAGGCCACGCCGCCGTCTGTCGGCAGCCCGGGCGTATTCTACCCCGGCGAGGTGGAGCACCTGCGCGAGCAGCAGCGGCGCAAGTCCGGCGTCGACGTCGAGGACGCCACCTGGGACAAGCTCTGCAAGCTCGCCGCCGATTATGGGTTGGCCGCCGAACTCGGCCTGAAATAGGGGTCAGACCCTGCGGGTCTGACCCCAGGCCCCACAGCTTCGGAGAAGAACATGACTCGGCAGATGGTGTTGGTGGGTTTCATGCAGGCGCAGAACTGCACGAACCTGCCGTGCTCGTGGCGGCACCCGCAGTCGCGCGACGATGCCCACTCGGCCGACTACTACCAGGAGATCGCCCGCATCCTGGAGGCCGGCAAGTTCCACATGGCCTTCTTCGACGACCGCCTGGCCATGCCCGACCGCTACGGCAGCGATCATGCCCACACCGTCGAATACGGCATCCGCGCCACCAAGATGGACCCGCTGATCGTGCTCATGACCATGGGCGCGGTGACGAGCAAGCTGGGTCTCGCCTCCACCTGCTCCACCACCTATTTCGAGCCCTTCGACGTCGCCCGCCGCTTCGCCACGCTCGACCTCATGACCAGCGGGCGGGCCGGCTGGAACGTGGTGACCTCGGTCAACGATGGCGAGGCGCAGAACATGGGTCGCCAGGAGCACATGCACCACGACCTGCGCTACGACAAAGCCGACGAGTTCATGGAGGTGGTGCTCGGCCACTGGGACACGTGGGACGACGGCGCCATCATCATCGACAAGAAGACGGGCCGCTATGCCGATCCGACGAAGGTGAAACGGCTCGATCACAAGGGCAAATACTACAGCTCGCGCGGTCCTTTCACCGTGCCGCGCTCGGCCCAGGGCCACCCCGTGATCGTCCAGGCCGGCGCCAGCGGCCGCGGCCAGCGCTTCGCCGGCCGCTGGGGCGAGGTGATCTTCGCCGCCGCGCGCAACACCGAGATCGGCAAGGAGGGCTACAAGGCGGTGAAGGACGAGGCGGCGCGCCTCGGCCGCGATCCGGACCACATCTCCATCTGCAACATCCTCATGCCGGTCGCAGGCGCCACCAAGGCGGAGGCCGAGGACAAGATGGCCGTCATCTCCAAGCTGCCGCTCGAGATCGACGCACTTTCCCTGCTGGCCGAGGCGCTCAACTTCGATTTTGCATCCAAGGGCATCGACGAGCCGTTCACCACCGATGAGCTCAAGGGCATGCAGGGCATGCTCGGCATCCGCGACGGCGTGCTCAAGCGCAGCGGCAAGACCAACCCGAGCGCGCGCGACTTCATCAATTTCAGCGGCCGCGGGCAGACGGAGAGCGCAGTCGTCGGCGGCCCGAAGGAGATCGCCGACCACATGGAGGAGATGTTCGCCGCCCGCGGCTCCGACGGCTTCGTGGTGGCGGCGACGCACGTGCCCGGCGCCTACGCCGACTTCGTGCGCCACGTCGTTCCCGAGCTGCAGCGCCGCGGCCTCTTCCACAAGGACTACACGGGCAACACGCTGCGCGAGAACCTCGGCCTGCCCCGTCCGCCGGTCGGCGCGTGGAAGCTGCCGCCAAAGGCCGCCGCGGAATAGCGACCTCCCGAGTTTTCGCCGTCATGCCCGCGGAGGCGGGCATCCACGACACGCTGGCGCAAGGCTGCAGGAAACTTGCGCGGATGGCCGCCTGCGCGGTCAAGACGTTCCGCTCACGCTTCGGGCTCTGACACTGCCGCACGCGATCGGTTCCTCTTGCCGAGCCGTCGCAACCCGGTAAGCTGCCACCGGTCCTCTTGGGGTTGCTGCCGCATGCAGCCTCGTTCGGACATCGCCGTAGACGACAAGCAGGAGCGCTCAGGAATGTCCAAGGAAGTCGTGGCCGAACTTGCACCGACAGGCGTTCTGCGCGCCGGCATCAACCTGTCCAACTTCCTGCTGGTGACGGGCAGGAGCGCCACGGGAGAGCCCGAGGGCGTCGCCCCCGACATGGCCCGCGAGATCGCCAACCGCCTCGGCGTGCCGGTGAAGTACGTGCCCTTCAAGACGCCGGGCGAGCTGGCGGATGCGGCCGCCACCAACACGTGGGACATCGGCCTCATCGGCGCCGAGCCCCAGCGTGCCGAGAAGATCACGTTCACGGCCGCCTATTGCGAGATCGAGGCGACCTACCTGGTGCCGGCCGGCTCGCCGCTGAAAGCCATCGCCGACGTCGACAAGCCCGGCATCAGGATCGCGGTGACGGGGCGCGCCGCCTACGGCCTCTGGCTCGACCGCAACGTGAAGCATGCCCAGCTGATCAAGACCGATACGCTCGACAGCGCCTACGAGAAATTCGTCGCCGACAAGCTCGATGCGCTGGCCGGCCTGCGGCCGCGGCTGATCTCCGACGTCAAGAAGCTCCCGGGCGCGCGCATCCTCGACGGCCAGTTCACGGCCGTGCAGCAGGCCGTCGGCACGGAGCGCAAGAACACGGCCGGCGCAGCCTACCTGCGCAAGTTCGTCGAGGAGGCGAAGGCGTCCGGCCTGGTCGCTCGCCTCATCGAGCGCCACAAGGTGGTCGGCCTCTCGGTGGCGCCGCCTGACAGCCACCGGCCCTCACCGAGCCTTGGAGCATGACGCCCCGCGCTTGAGCGGGGCCTGCACCGGCGCCAGCCGCTCGACCCTCCGGGCGGGCGCCTTCTTCGGCACGGCGCCCATCAGCTCCTTCCTGGCCTCGACGATGATGACGCCGGCGAATCCCGGCCAGAAGCGCGTACCCACCCGCTCGAAGGCGGTGGCCCAGCGCATCAGCCATGGTCTCTCCAATGGAGGCACGAACAGCGCCGAGGTCCATTCCAGCGGCGTGAACAGGGCATCGCCGAGGAGGCGCTCGAGCTGCCCGCGGCTGTAGGGCCGGCCGTGCCCGAAGGGCGTGGTGTCCAAGCGGGCCCACACCCCTCGGCGGTTGGGGACGATGAGCAGCAGCCTGCCCTCGGGCGTCAGCACGCGCCACATCTCCCGCAGCAGCGGACCCGTGCGCTCCGAGACCTCCAGGCAATGGACGCCGAGCAGCAGGTCGACGGAGGCGTCGGCGAGCGGCAGCATCGCCTCCTCCACCAGCACGCTCTGCACGGGTCCTGAAGCCGGCCACGCCAGCGCTCCCTGCGTCGCCGGCATGAGCGCACCGAGCCGCGCGGCCTCGCCGCGAAACATGGCAATGTACGGCGCTGCGAAGCCCAGCCCCATGAGCTGCGCACCCTGCGCGCTGCGCCAGCGGGCGCGGATGCGGCTGGTCAGCAGCCGGCGCGCCACGCCGCCGAGCGGCCGATTGTAGAAGTCGCGGAGATCGACGACATCGAGTTGCATCGGAAGCCGGGCGGCACAGTCCACTCGCACGCGCCGCGGGTCGTACTGCCTGGGACCCGGCGCGCGCAATGACGGTTGAATTCGAAGCGTCCGCTGTTAGGGTGCTGCAAGAAAGTGAAAAAGCAAGCAAAAGCTCCAGGGTTATCCTCATGCCCAAGCTCGAGATTCACCAATTCCCCTGTCTGTCGGACAACTTCGGCGTGCTGATCCGCGATGCCGAGCGGGGCGTTGTCGCCTCCATCGACGCGCCGGAGGCGAAGACCGTGGCCGCCGCGCTCGAGGCGAAGGGTTGGAAGCTCACGCATATTCTGACGACTCACCATCATGGTGACCACACCGCCGGCAACCTGGCCCTGAAGGCCGACACGAAGTGCACGATCATCGGTCCGCGCGGCGAGGCGGCCAAGATTCCCGGCCTCGACAAGGCTGTGGGCGAGGGAGACACTTTCGCCTTCGGTGCGCATGAGGTGCGCGTGCTGGAGACGCCGGGGCACACCGCCGGCCACATCACCTACTGGCTCCCCTCGGACGGCGTGGCCTTCGTCGGCGACACCCTGTTCGCCATCGGCTGCGGCCGCGTCATCGAGGGCAACGCGCAGATGATGTGGCAGTCGCTGCGCAAGCTGATGGCCCTGCCCAAGGAGACCGCCGTCTACTGCGGGCACGAGTACACCCAGGCCAACGCCCGCTTCGCCCTCACCATCGAGCCCGAGAACGAGGCACTGCAGAAGCGCGCCAAGGAGGTCGACGGGCTGCGCGCGGCTGGCAAGGCCACGCTGCCGACCACCATCGGCCTGGAGCTCGAGACCAACCCGTTCCTGCGCCCCCACGTGCCCGCGATCCAGAAGCGCCTCGGCATGGTGGGCAAGCCGGAATGGCAGATCTTCGGCGAGATCCGCGAGCGCAAGAACCGCAGCTAGATTGGGCGAGATTTCCTCTCCCCATTCTTCTTCAGAATGGGGAGAGGGTTAGGGTGAGGGGCGGCCGCACGCAGGGCATTGGAGTTTGCCGCTGCCCCTCACCCCGACCCTCTCCCCGCAGACGGGGCGAGGGAGAAGCAGGGCCGCCATGAGCTCGCCTCCCGTCCAACTCTCCGCCGCCGACGTCATCCGCCTCCTCGCCCTCGAGCCGCACCCGGAGGGTGGGCACTACCGCGAGACGTTCCGCGACTCCGCGTGCGTCGGCGAGGGACGTGCCGCCTCCACCGCCGTCTATTTCCTCCTGCAGGCCGGCGAGGTGTCGCGCTGGCACCGAGTCGACGCCGCCGAGGTATGGCACTGGTACGCGGGTGCGCCGCTCGCTCTGACGATCGTCGACGCGGCCGGCCACCGCGACCTCAGACTCGGGTCCGACCTTGCTGCGGGTGAGCGCCCGCAGGCCGTGGTGCCGGCGGGCGCATGGCAGCAGGCAGCAAGCCTCGGCGCCTGGACGCTCGTCGGTTGCACGGTGGCGCCGGGCTTCCGGTTCTCGGGCTTCGAGCTGGCGCCCCCGGACTTCGATCCCGCTACTTGATGAAGCTCGCGTCGACGATGGTCGTGAGATCCGGCACCTGCTTGATCACGCCGATCTCGAGCAGCAGGTCGGCGGCCTCCTTGGAGAACGCCTGCAGGTCGCCGCCGAAGAACTTCTGGTTCGCGGCCTTGTCCTGCCAGCGCAGGAACTTGGCGGAGTTGCCGAACTGCTCGCCCGTCTGCTTCACGTCCGCGCCCATGATCTCGTAGGCCTTGGCCTGCTCCTTGGCGATCATGTCGAGCGCCTCGAAGTAGCTCGCGGCCAGCGCACCCGCGGCCTTCGCGTTCTCGCTGAGGAACTTCGGCGTGCAGCCGAATGTATCCATGACCATTGGATAGTCGAGCGTGGTGGCGATGATCTTGCCCTTGTCCGGCGCCGCCCGCACCGTGGAGAGATAGGGCTCGTAGGTCATGGCCGCATCGTTCTGCCCGGCGACGAACGACTGCGCCGCGGCCGACGGGTCGAGGTTGACGATGGTGACATCCTTCAAGGTGAGGCCGTTCTTCTTCAGGATCCAGGCCAGCATGAAGTAGGGGGCCGTGCCCGGCGCCCAGGCCGCCACGGTCTTGCCCTTCAGGTCCTTGATCGAGGCAATGTTGTTGCGCACGGCCATGCCGTCGGCGCCGTAGGACTTGTCGAGCTGGAAGATCTGCTTGGTCGCCACGCCGCTGGCGTTCCACACGATCCAGGTCTCCACGGTGGTGGCCGCACACTGGATGTCGCCCGAGGCGATGGCGAGGTGGCGATCCTTCTGCGGGATCTTCTTGATGGTGACGTCGAGCCCGTTCTTCTTGAAGATTCCGGCCTCTTTCGCCAGCGTCAGCGGCGCGAACCCGGTCCATCCCGAGATGCCGACGGCGACCTTCGTCTCCTGCGCAACTGCGACGCCGGCAAGCCCCGTCAGAGCCGCTGCCGCCACCACAACTCTGGTCATCAGACCTCGCATCTTCACCTCCTGATACGAAAGTCCTGATTTGCGGCGCTCGCCGAGGCTTCGTCAAGGGCGAGAGGATGCGGCGCGGCGGCACTGCCGCGCCGTGCACCAGCCTGCCGTCAACGCAGGCAGGCTGCTGTCCTCGAGCGCTTGTGGAGCCTGGCAGCTTGGGGCAGTGTGCCGGCGCGGCGCCGCGAAAGCGGGTGTGATGGGGTTGGAGGAGGCAGCAGCGGCATGGCCGAGCATCCCTTGCGAAGTCTTCGCGTCGATCATGTCGGCAGCCTGTTGCGCCCGAAGGCGCTGATCGATGCGTTCCTGGCCCGCGGCCGTGACGCCATCGGCCAGGACGCACTCGACGAGGCCGCCGATGCGGCCATCCGGCAGGTCGTGGCCAAGCAGGAGGCGATCGGCCTGCCCATCGTCTCGGACGGCGAGTTCCGCCGCCTCAACTGGCAGGTGAGCTTCTCCGTCGTCGACGGCTGGGACCAGTGGGAGGGCTCGTGGAAGGGCTTTCTCGCCAACCCGACCAACATGTACGCCGGCGAGAAGCCGCTGACCCGTGGCCAGGACGCTGTCGAGACCTTCAAGGCCCCCGCCACGGCCAGGCTGTCGCTGCGCGAGAACTTCCCACTGCGGGAATTCCGGTTCCTGAAGAGCGTGGCGAAGGCTCCAGCCAAGGCCATGCTCATGGGCCCGGACCGCGTCGCGCAGATGTGCGACATCGCCCGCTCGGCCCCCTACTACACCAGCGCGGATGCCTTCCTCGCCGACGTGGTGGCGATCCAGCACCGCATGGTGGAGGAGCTCATCGCGGCCGGCTGCGGCTACATCCAGCTCGACGAGCCGAGTTATACGGGCTACGTCGACCGCATCACGCTCGAGCGCATCAGGCAGCGCGGCGAGGACCCGATGGCCAACCTCGCGCGCGCCATCCGCGCTTCCAATACGGTGATCGCCGGCCACAAAGGCGAGGCCGTCTTCGGCATCCACATCTGCCGCGGCAACCGCGCCAGCATGTGGCATCGCGAGGGGACCTACGACGGCATCGCCGAGGAGCTGTTCGCGACGCTCCAGTTCGACCGCCTACTGCTCGAGTACGACACCGAGCGCGCCGGCGGGTTCGAGCCGCTGCGCTTCGTGCCCAGGGGTCGCATCGTGGTGCTCGGCCTCATCACCACCAAGAGCGGAACGGTGGAGACGGTGGACCAACTGCGGCGGCGGATCGACGAGGCGGCACGCTTCATCGACATCGAGCAACTCGCCATCAGTCCCCAGTGCGGCTTCGCCTCCGGCATCGCCGGCAACGTGCTGACCGAGGACGAGCAGTGGCGCAAGCTCGACGTCATGCTTGAGACCGCGCACCGGGTGTGGGGCTCGACGGCTTGACCTCGAATACGATCGGGCGCATTGACCGGCCATGCCGACGGACCTGCCGCTGCTGCTGACCTATGCCGGCGTCGCGCCCGCCTTCGCCACGCCGCCTCTGCATGCGGGGCCTGGATCGGCGGTGCTCGGCCGCGCCACCATCGGGCGCGGTGCGTGGCTCGGCACGCTGAGCCTCATCCGCGCCGACGGCCATTTCGTCCGGGTCGGCGACGATTTCCATCTGGGCGCCCGCTCCACGCTGCACATCAACCACGAGATCCATCCCTGCATCGTCGGCGACCGCGTGGCTGTCGGGCGCAATGCCTGCGTGCACGCCTGCACGGTCGGCAGCGATGTCGTGATCGGCGACGGCTGCGTCATCCTCGACGGCGCGGTCGTGGAGGACAATGTTGTGCTGGAGCCCGGCTCGACGGTATTTCCCAACAAGCGCATCGCCGCCGGTTTCCGCTATGCCGGGAGCCCGGCCAAGGCCGTCAGCGAGCTGACAGCGGGCGAGTTGGGCGAGCGACGCGCAAGCCTGGTCCGCGCCACCAACCCCGGCGAAGCGCGCACCCCGCCCGGTGCCATCGCCTCCGGCTCCGAGGTGCATCGCTCGGTCTTCATTGCCGGCACGGCCAGTGTGCGCGGGCGGCTGGTGGCGGCTGAGTCCTCCAGCATCTGGTACAGCAACGACTTCGACGCCGGCCCCGGCGCGATCACGATCGGGACCGGCACCAATATCCAGGACAACACGGTGATCCGCTGCGCGACGGCCGCGGGGGTCAGCATCGGCCGCGACTCCGCCGTCGGCCACAACGTCACGATCCACGATTGCGTCATCGGCGACCGCTCGCTGATCGGCATCGGCAGCACCGTGGCCGAGGGCACGGTCATCGGCGACCGCGTGCTGCTGGCGGCTGCCGCCCGCACCACGCCGGGCCAGGTGCTCGAGAGCGGCTGGATGTATGCCGGCAGCCCGGCCCGCAAGTTCGCGCCCCTCGACGACGCCAAGCAGGCGCTCACGGCGCTCATCGTCCTGCAATACCGCCAGTATGCGCAGGACTTCAAAGCGCTCGAGCAGGCGCTGGCGAAAAGCGCCTGATCCACCGTCCGGTGTGTCACGTCATACGCTCCGCCCGCGTCCTGCGCTTGTCGAAGGACGAGCCACGCATGCCGACCGTGCTTCGACAGGCTCAGCACGGGGTTGGGAGCGCGTGACGTGACGCCCAGGGTCGGGGCAGCGAGCGTCGTGCCTTAGCGCGCCGCCATCACGCCGGAGTCGATCAACCGCCGGTGGAAGACCAGGATTTCGTCGCGGTGCTTGCAGTCGTGGTAGACGCCGTTGCACAGCAGCATCAGGCGCTTGCGCTCGCGGTGGGAGTCCGAGAGCGGCAGGCCCGCCACGTCGAGGATGGCGGTGCCGAGGTAGGGCACATCCAGCGTCTCGTAGGGGGGCAGGTCGCGCACCCGGAAGTTTATGCCGTGCATGGCATAGTAGGTGACGAAGCCGACCGACTCCGTGCCCAGCGTCACGTCCTCGGCCTCCGTGTCCGCGTCGAAGCCGAGGAGCGTACGCGTGGCCATGGGCTGATGATCGCCGTAGTGCACGATGAGGAACCGCTCGTGCGGGAAGCGCCGGGCCAGCTCCCGCATCAGGAAATCGAAATCGATCTTGGCCATCGAGAGGCGCCGCAGGTACTCGTGCATCTCGGGGTTCGTGCCGGGGCCTCCGCCCGGCACCTCGAGGTCGGGCTCGAACGCGAAGTCGTAGGGCCAATGCGCCGCCATGGTCTGGACGAACATGAACAGCGGCTTGCGTGACGACGTGAAGTGCCGGTCCATCTCGGTCAGCGCATTGGCGTAGTAGAACCGGTCACGCTCCTGGGCGCTCTTGGCACCCTGGGAGCGCATGTCGAAGATCTCCTTGAGGCCGATCGAGGTGTAGAAGCGGTCGTTCGACACGAAGTTGCGCAGCATCGGGTAGAACACGACGTTGCGATAGCCGCATCTCTCGAGCGCCTGCGGCAAGGTGTCTTTGAGCTTGTTCTCGGTGAACGTCTGCACGAACTGGCGCATGCCGCCGAACGAATGGGTGGACACGCCCGCCAGGATCGAGAACTCCGTCAGCCAGGACGCGCCTCCGTACGTCTCCACCCTCATCCGATGCAGCCGCTTGTCGTCGGAGAGGAAGAACGGATCGACTGAGCGGTCGTATTGCAGCGTCGGAAAGAGCGAGGGCTGCACCACCGATTCCTGGTGGATCAGGATGATGTGCGGCGGCTTGGCGCCTGCGTTGCAGGACGTGGGGATGGCAAACGCCCTTCCGGCGGCGGCCGCGTGGGGCGCCGCCTCGAGCAAGGCTCCCCGCCAAAGCGTCTCGAGGGTCTCTCCCCATGATGCGTAGAAGGAGGAGACGTAGAGGTTGTCGTAGTAGAACTGCATGTGGCGGCGCTCGCCCTTGAGGTCGGCGCCGACCCAACCCAGCGCCGCCCACACCAGCAAGGCTGCGGTCGCCCAGGGGCGCCGCACACGTGTTCCATCGGAGGCATAGGCGAGCCAGGCCAGCGCCGCACTAATCAGGAGTGCTCCCACGAAGCCGACCAGATAGCGGCGCTGGTCGCTCCAGAGATAGCTCACCGTGGACCAGGAGCTCAGATAGAAGATCAGGTCGTACGCATGTACAACCATGTTCATCACCGACCGCTTGACCGAGGCGGCAACCACGATCACGGCGACCAGTGAGGCGACGAGGACCGTTGCAAAGAGCACCCGGCGCGACAGCAGGACCACCAGGGCGATGAGCGCGAAGGTGACGGCGGCCGTGAAGAGGATATTCGCGAGGGACCCCTCGTCGACCCAGAACCGGTGCATCAGGACAGCGACGATCAGCGCTGCGACGGCCCAGGACGTCGACGGGCGCAGCTCCAAGCCTCGCGCCACCTGCGCGGCAACGCAACGCATTCGGGCCAGTCGAGGCGTTCTGGTAGGAACGCCAAGCGTTTGCTCCGCCATGGATCGACCGCCACACCCGTCACGAAACCGTCACAGACGAGCATAGCCAGGATGAACGCGCAATGAAGGAAGAGTCGCAGGGACGGCCGTGGTGGGCGGAGCCCGTGCGGATTTTCGGCATGCGGGCGGAGCCGTCAGGCGACGCACGAATATGTTGCAACGCACTGATATGAAAAGATATCCTGGTGCTGCGGGCGAGCGAAAATGACGTCGGGATGGATTCCCGCGTGGGAACCGCAAGCATACAGGTTGCGTTCATGTTCGGGCGGTTATCGATTAAGGAGGCCTTCGCCCCCACCTCGTCCGCAAGGATGCAGAGCGAGGCGAACGGTTCTCCTGCACCGCTCTCACACGGGCTGCGGGACGTCGTGTCTCGGCCAAGGGGGTGCGACGATAGAAGGGTGCATCCCTGGGGAGGGAAGCCGTAATCTCTCGGAAACAACTTGTGATGCGATGCGGCCGGCGCGTCGCCTTTACAAGACCCAAATTGTTGGCACATATCGCGCCGGCACGCCGTTTGGAGAGTTCGATGAAATCGAATGCGGTGACATCGGTTGAACTCGAGTTGGATTGGACCGCTCAGACGATCCTTCCGATCGAGTTCAAAGGTCGCGAGTTACAACTGGAGGCGCGAGCCTACCAGGGTGCAGATCCCAACTTTCAAGCCCTGGTGCTGGTGCACCGGGAGAAGCAGGCGAGCGATGAACGGCCGGTCGTCCGTGTCCACAGCGGTTGCGTAACGGGGGACATCTTCCATTCGCTGCGCTGCGACTGCTACCCGCAGCTGCAGGCAGCAATGAACCACATCACGACCAGCCCGGTCGGCATCCTGATCTACCTGCCCTTCCAGGAGGGGCGCGGCATCGGCCTGGTCAACAAGATCAGGGCCTACGCGCTGCAGGACCAGGGTTACGACACGGTCGACGCCAACGTGGCCATCGGCGCGCCCATCGAGGCGCGCGACTATGACCTGGCGGCGCATATCCTGTTCGATCTGGGCTACCCGGAGATCAAGCTCCTCACCAACAATCCGGCCAAGGTCGAAGCGTTGCGCGAGGAAGGGGTGGATGTGATCGAGCAGCTGCCGCTGATCGTTACGCCGTCTCCCTACAACAAGCGCTACCTGGCGACGAAGAAGGAGCGCATGGCGCATAAGCTCTAGCGCGCCGCCGCGCCTCTTGGTTGAGTTGATGCGAAGGCAGCGGAGCGTCCGCTGCCTTCTTGCATGTGGGCTGGGCTTCCGCGACACTGCTGCGATCCGGCCGGGGGCCCGCCATGAGCCGGCACCCTCGTTCGGAGATGTCCGACCCGCGTGAGCCCATGTACAAGCCCTTCGATCTGACCGGCAAAGTCGCCCTCGTGACGGGTGGTAACAGCGGCATCGGCCTCGGAATGGCGCGGGCCCTTGCCGCGGCCGGCGCCGATATCGCCATCTGGGGGACGAGCCCGGCAAAGAACGCTGCCGCGAGGACGGAGCTGGCGCAAAGCGGGCGCAACGTTTTGGCGCTCGAATGCGACGTGTCGGACGAGAACGCGGTCGAGGCTGCCTTTGCCGAGACCCTTCGCGTCCTCGGTCGGGTCGACGGCTGCTTTGCCAATGCCGGCGTCAGCGGCCGCGGCGTCGCCTCGTTCCTGGAGATGAGCAGCGAGGAATGGCGCCGCGTGCTGAAAATCAACCTGGACGGCGCCTTCCTGACGTTTCGGGCAGCCGCCCGCCACATGGTCGCCCGCGGCGGCGGCGGCGTGCTGGTCGGCACCGCCTCGCTCGCCGCCATAGAGGGCGCGCCGCGCAGCGAGCACTACGCGGCGACCAAGGGCGGCATGATCTCCATGATCCGGGCGCTGGCCGTCGAGCTGGCGCGCCACGGCGTGCGTGCCAACGCCATCCTCCCCGGATGGATCGAGACCGACATGACCGCCAACGCCATCGGCAACGAGAAGTTCGCGAGGAACGTCCTGCCGCGCATCCCCGCGCGCCGCTGGGGCACGGGCGATGATTTCGGGGGGATCGCCGTCTATCTGATGAGCTCGGCTTCCGCCTATCACACGGGCGACACCTTCCTCATCGACGGCGGTTACGCGCTCTTCTGAGGCGCCGCGGCAGCGCCCGCCTTATGACCGCTGAAGCGGACGAGGCGCCTCATCCCCGCTTGGGGTCGAGGCCGCCGAAAGGCGGGTCACGCTCCAGCACCTCCTGGACCCGCTTGGGATCCACCTCCACCTTGAGCCCGACGCGCTCGAGCTGGAGCAGCATCGGCGAGCGGCTGTCCCTCTCGCCCCAGCCGCGGTTGAGCGCCTCGGTCAGCTCGGCGTACGCGAGATTGGCGAGCCGCATGGGCACGCCGAGCTCGCGGCCGAGCTCGGTGGCCAGCCGCATGTCCTTGTGGGCAAGCTTCAAGGCGAAGCTCGGCGGCTCGTAGGAATTGACGAGGAAGCGATCGCCGAGCCGGTCGAAGGTGCGCGAGCGTCCGCCGGCGCCGCTGCGCACCGCCTCCCACAAAGCCAGCGGCTCGACGCCGCCCTTGATGCCCATCGAGAACACCTCGGCGAGCGCCGTCTGGATGGCATAGCCCGCGCAGTTGTGGACGAGCTTGGCCACCGAGCCTGCGCCGATGGGGCCGATGTAGCGCGCTGCATCGCCGATGGCATCGAGCACCTTCTTGTACTTGTCGAATACCGTCTTATTGCCGCCGACCCAGATCGCCAGCCGGCCCGACTTGGCGCCCTGCGGCCCGCCGCTCACGGGAGCATCGAGCAGGTTGAGGCCGCGCTCGGCGTAGGCGAGCTGCGCTTTGCGTATCAGGGAGGGCGCGTTGGTCGTCAGGTCGAACAGGGTCGCGCCCTTCTTCAGGCCGTCGATCAGCCCGTTCTTGCCCAACGCCACCGCTTCGAACTCGGCCGGGCCCGGTAGCGAGGTGAACACCACCTCGCAGGCCTCGCCGACGGCTTTGGGTGTTTCTGCCCACTGCGCGCCGGCGGCCAGATGCGCGCCCGCGCTCTGGCGGCGCAGATCGTGAACCACGACCTTGTATCCTGCCTTCTGCAGGTTGGAGGCCATGCTCGCGCCCATGATGCCGAGGCCGATGAATCCTACTTGCATCCCTGCTGTCTCCTCACGCTGACGATTGACTTTTCGTTCGAATATCTGCCTGCCCGCGCCGGGGCGGTCTATTGCCGACGGGACCGTTGCGGCCGCGCCGCCTGCGAGGGATGCCCCGGACGCAGTGCTTGAGCACAGGCCGCACCACCAGGGCCGAGCGCCAGTCCCGCAACAGGGGCGCGGCTGCCGCAAACAGAACGTGCTGCCATGGTCGCAGATGGGGGAGCAGGAAAGCATATCGCTCACAGATCTTTGCCAGCGCCGCGTTGTCGTGTCTGTGCGCGGCCATTCTGATTTCCCGCAGGAAGTGCGACGCAAATCTTGGAACGATCACGTTCAGCGCGATCTTGCGATCCTCGTCCGTCCCCGCCAGATGCTCGGCGAGGAGCGACCGGGCATAAATAGCGCGTGAGGCGTCCATCCGCGGCGAGCCGCTGCTCGAGCTTCCATGCATGCGCAGGCCCGTCAGCGGCTCGCTGATGTAGGAGCTGGCGAAGCCGGCGCGGAACAGCCGGTAGAAGAAGTCGTCGTCCTCGTAGCCGGAGAGCCGCACGTCGAAGCCCCCGACGGCATCGAACGCGCGTCGGGTGAACATCGCGGCGGAGGGCAGGATGTGCATGTCCTCGCCCACGTAGTGGATGAGGCTGCGCTTGGGATGCGTCGAATGATGGTTCGCGAGGTAGCCTGCCCGGGTGACCTTCCCCTCGACATCGATCCTGTCGACGTTGGTATAGGCCCAGCCAAGGGCTTGCGGCTGCGCGGGGTCCGTAGGTCCCGCAAATGCCGAAGCAAGCTTCTCGAGATGCGTCGGATACCAGACGTCATCCTGGTCGAGCAGGGCCACAAGGTCGGATTTGGAGTGGGCGATCCCCGTATTGCGTGCCGCCGACTGGCCGGCGTTCGCCTGGCGCAGCATGACCACCCGGTCGCCGCCCACGTGCTTCACGATCCCGGGGCCATCGTCCGTCGAGCCGTCGTCGACGACGATGATTTCATCGGGCGCGCGGGTCTGGGCGAAGACGCTGCGCAGTGCCGCCTCGATGAAGGTCGCACCATTGTAGAGAGGGACGACGGCGGCGATGGTCTGGGCGGGACTTGAATGTTTCATCCTATTATGCCTTCCCGAAATTCGGGCCTCCGGCCACGAGAAAGACCTCTTTGGCAGAATGATGCATCACGAATCAGGGGCCTTGCCACCGCCGTCATATCACCGCAAGTCGCCTCCGACGTCCTATTCCTGCTGGCTGTGGGCGAGGCGGTGCGGGCTCGGAGGAGGCGCGGCGTTCCCGGCGGGCACCGCTGTCTCCCCGGCAACAGGCTTCCGCGCCAGCTCTCTCGCCGCCATCACTCGTCTCCTCGCTTCGCGCCCCGTTCACACGGGGCCTTGACGCCATGTCGTAACCGATCCCGATGGAAGTCAATTGCTGATCGCTGAAAGGCAGAGTTCGGACGCGCTGCCGCTGGAGGCAGCCCCGGGGCCGACCTCGTCACGTTGACAGGATTGTCGCCCGCAGGCGTAGATGATCAAAGGCCCGCGCAGGCGCGTCGGCCGTCGCAACCGCGAACGATCGGAGACCGAGCATGGCCCAGAACGCCCCACGCATTGGCTGGATCGGTGCAGGCCGCATGGGGCTGCCGATGGCGGAGCGCCTGGTGAAGGCGGGCCATGACGTGACCGTGTGGAACCGCACGGCGGCCAAGGCCGAGCCTCTGGCACGCTTCGGCGCCAAGATCGTCAAGAGCGCGGCGGAGCTCGCGTCCCTCGACGTCGTGTTCTCGATCGTGTCCACCGGCAAGGACCTGGAGGAGGTCTATCTCGGTCCCGCTGGCGTCGCCTCGGGCAAGGGGAAGCTGCCCGCCGTGTTCGTCGACTGCTCCACCATCGGCGTCGAGGAATCGGCGCAGCTGCGCGCGCGGCTGGCCGCGGCCGGCGCCCAGTTCATTGCCGCGCCCGTGAGCGGGAACGCGCGGGTGATCGTGGCCGGCAAGCTGTCGGCGGTGGCGTCCGGGCCCGAGGCTGCCTTCCGTCGCGTCGAGCCGCTGATCAAGGCCTTCGCGCCGGGAGGCGTCTCCTACGTCGGCGAGGGCGAGCTCGCGCGCGTGTGCAAGATCGCCCACAACGTGATGCTGGGCGTGGTCATAGAGAACCTGATCGAGATCACGCTGCTCGCCAACAAGATGGGCGTGCCGCGCCATGCGTTCCTGGCCTTCATGAACAACTCGGTGATGGGCTCCACGTTCACGCGCTACAAGTCGCCGGCGCTGGTCAACCTAGACTGGACCACCACCTTCACGCCGGAGCTGTTGCGCAAGGACCTCGACTTGGGCCTCGAGCTCGGCCGCGAGCAGGAGGTGCCGATGCCCGTGACGGCGGCTGCCCGCGAGATGCTGCAGGCTCACATCGGCCGGGCGCGCACCCAGCCCGAGGCGGACAAGATCCTCGCCGCCGACTTCGCGGCCCTGCTCGAGACCATGGCCGAGGCGTCTGGCATGAGGGTCGAGAGCGAGAAGAAGCCCGTGCCCACGGGCTTGGAAAGCTGACCTCCATGGCGTTCCGCGCCATTGGCGAGGTCAGCGCCGCGCCGGGTCGCGGTTGATCAGCGTGAGCCCCATCACGACGAGGACCAGGGCCGCCGCGTGATACCAGGCAAGCCGCTCGCCGACGAGCGCCATTGCCATGCCGGCGGCGAAGACCGGCGTAAGGGTGAGCGACGCCGAGGTGAGCACCGGGCCGTTGCGCGTGAGCGCCGCGTTGTAGCCGAGAAAGGCGCCGATGCCCGTGCCGAGCACCAAGGCCGCGATCCAGGCCAGCGCCTTTCCGTGCACGGCGGGCAAGCCGCCGGCCGCAACCTCCGCAACGGCGAACGGCGCCAGCGCCAGGGTGGCGGCGAGGCTCATGACCGTGAACTGCGCGAGCGGCGTCAGCGTCGGAGCCGTGCGGCGCATGGCCACCGTGTAGATCACGAACACTCCCATGCCCGCGGTGGCCCACAGGTCGCCCTGCGCGAAGCGCAAATGGCGCACCACGTCCGGGTGGCCGCGCGTGATGACGAGCACGACTCCGCCCAGGCAGGCCGCGACGCCCAGCAGCAGCCACAACGTCAGCCGCTGCCGGCCGGCGGCGATCTCCCACGCCGCGACGAACGCGCTGGCGCAGCCGTAGACGAGGGCGATGTTGGTCGCTTCCGTCGTGTGCGCGGCAACCAGGGCCGCGTAGGAGCAAAATCCCATGGCCATCGCTCCGAGCGTCCCCAGACGCAGCCAATGGCGCCGGGGCGCCGACCAGCGCTCGCTACCCCCGCGCACGAGGGCCAGAGCGGCAATGACGAGGGCCGAGAGCAGCCAGCGCACCACAGAGAGGCTGGCCGGGCCGAAGGCATCCGCCATCGCCCGCCCGATCACGGGATTGAGCGCAAAGCAGGCCGGGACGAGGGCGAGCAGGAGAAAGTTCATCGAGGGCGGGTCCGGCCCACCCATCGCACATTGCCGGCAGGCTCCGGAAGCGCCATCTTTACCGGCGATAGCTACCCTTGTCCGCGAGAGTGACGCCGCGCTGCGGGTCCCGGAGGTAGCGCGATGAGCAACGACAAGAGCAAAGCCGGGGCAGGGACGACACCTGCCCGCACAGCGAGCGCGCCCGGGGCTGCACCGGGCAAGGTGCCGTCGGAGGCACGTGAGCAGGCACCGGCCCGCGTCGCGAGCGATGCCGACGTCGCCGATTTCGTCCGCCGCATGAAGGAGCTCGGCACCCCCACGGCCGTGGGGCGCGGACGCCTCGTCTTCGCCATGGACGCCACCATGAGCCGACAGCCGACGTGGGACATGGCGCTGGCCCTCCAGGCCGACATGTTCCGCGCCGTGAAGGCGGCAGGCGGGCTCGACGTTCAGCTCGTCTATTTCCGCGGCGCGGGCGAGTGCCGCGCCTCGCGCTGGGTTTCGGACCCTGACGCGCTGGCCGCGCTGATGACGCGGGTGCACTGCGCCGGCGGCTACACGCAGATCGGCAAGGTGCTGAGCCACGTGCGTACCGAGGCGGCGAAACGGCCGGTCAGCGCGCTCGTCTACGTCGGCGACTGCATGGAGGAGAACATCGACGACCTGTGCGGCCGCGCCGGCGAGCTGACGCTGCTGGGCGTGCCCGTATTCCTGTTCCAGGAGGGCGCCGACGCGCGTGCCGAGCGGGCCTTCCGCGAGATCGCACGCCTGACGAAGGGTGCCTACTGCCGCTTCGACGCGGGCTCCGCCGCGCAGCTGCGCGAGCTGCTGTCCGCCGTTGCCGTCTATGCCGCCGGCGGACGCACGGCGCTGCAGGCGCTGACCGGGCGCGGCGCCCGGCTGTTGCTCGAGCAGCTCAAGTAGGGAGCGCGGGGCAACTCCATGCAATTCCTGCTGCTGGGCTTTGCGGCATTGCTGCTGGTTCTGTTCCTCACCCGCGCGTTCACGCTTGCCAACCCGCAGGTGCTGGTTCGCCAGTTGCGCGTCGGTGCAGGGGTTGCGGCGCTGGCGGGCGCCGGCCTGCTCGTGTTTCGCGGCCTCATCGGCTATGCCGTCTCCCTGGCGACGCTGGGCTCCTGGCTGCTGTGGGGCCAGGGCGGTTTTCCGGGGTTCCCCGGCCGGGCGCAGAAGTCGGCCGGCCAGACCTCGCGCGTGGTGACGGACCACCTGGAGGTCGAGCTCGACCACGACACGGGCGACATCCGGGGGCGCATCCTGAAGGGCTTCTTCGCCGGACGGCGGCTCGAGGACCTGGCCCCGGTCGAGCTCGCGCATCTCTGGCAGGATTGCCGCTACGCCGATCCGCAATCGGCACAGATCGTCGAGGCCTATCTCGACCGCGTGCACGCGACCTGGCGCGAGGACATGGCGCGCGCGGACGGAGAGCATGCCGCCGGCCCCGACGGCAAGATGACGCGCGAGCAGGCGTTCGACATCCTGGGCCTCAAACCCGGTGCCAGCGACGAGGACATCCGCCGGGCCCACCGCGAGCTGATGATGAAGCTGCACCCCGACCGGGGCGGCTCCACCTTCCTCGCGGCCAAGATCAACGAGGCCAAGGACGTGCTGCTGGGGAAGTGAGAGCTGTCAGGTTTCAGGTTTCAGAGCCTGACCCCTGAAACCTGAAACCTTCACTCGGCCTTCATCACCAGGCAGTCGATCTTCAGGCGCTTGAGCTCGGTGCAGGCGCTCTGGGCGGCCTTGGCTTCGAAGCCGGCGTACCGTGCGCGGTAGTACAGCTTGTCACCTTGCTTGACCTGCGTCGTCACCGGCGCGCGGCCCGCGAGAACAGCAGGTGCGAGCTCGCGCGCCGAGGCCAGCCGCTTCTCCGCCTCGGCCTGGCTCTGATAGGCCCCGATCTGGATGTGGAAGGTGCCGGTTGCACCGGCCGCCGCCGATTTGTGGACCGCGGCGGCAGGCTTGCTCGCGGCGGACGCATGTGCGGGCGCGCCTGCCGGCACCGGCGCGGGCGGATTGACGAGGGCCGGCTCTCCGCGTGCGATGTTGGCCGCCTGCTGCTGGAGGGTCGAAGGACGGGCCCCGCTGCCTGATCCGGCATCCGAGAGCGGCGCAGTTCTGTCCGATGCGACGGCGGACAGGCGCATGGGTACGTTGGCCGTGGAGGCCGTGGACCATGTGGCCGGCGGCTCCGCGGGCGAAAGGGCTGCGGGAGCGGGCCCGACCTTGGCCGGCGCCCATTCGGCGCGCGCGAGGACCTCCTCGAGACCGGGTCCAGAAGCGGGCGCCGGGCGCAGCGGCTGGTCGGCAGCGGCGCTTGCCGCGCGGCCGGGGACGAGCACGGGGCGCACGCGGGCAATCTCGATGGCCGGGGCATGCGCGGCGGGCTGCTCGACCGGCTGCATCACCGGCTCGACCGCGGCAGGCACCACCGCGACCTGCGGAGCCGCCGGTTGTGGTGCTGGCACGGCGGGGGCGGCGACCTGCGGAGCAGGACGCGGCACCCGCGTCGGCGTCGGCACGGTGCCGATCCGCCGATCCGCGCCCGCTCGGGCAATGAGGCGCGCTGCCGGCTTGCGCGTCTTCTCGTTGGAGGCCTTCACCAGACCCATGTTGAGGAACGTGCGCATGGCCGCGTTACGCGAGGCCGCAGTCGCGCCGCCGAAGATCGCACCCACCACATGCTTGCGCCCGCGATGGACGGAGGCCACGAGATTGAAGCCGGAGGCCCGCGTGTAGCCGGTCTTGATGCCGTCGGTGCCCTCGTAGCTCGTCAGCAGGGTGTTGTGGTTGACGAACGTCTCGTCCTTGTAGGTGAACTCGCGCGTGGCGAAGAGGGGATAGTGCTTGGGGAAGTCGTCCTGCAGATGCAAGGCCAGGGTCACCATGTCCCGCGCGGTGGTGACTTGATCGTCGTCCGGCAGGCCGGAGGCATTCCTGAATGTGGTTGCAGACATGCCGAGCTGGCGTGCCTTCTGCGTCATCATCCGCGCGAACTTCTCCTCGCTGCCGGCGATGTGCTCGGCGATCGCCACGGCCATGTCGTTGGCGCTCTTGGTGATCAGCGCCTTGATGGCGTCGATGAGGGCGATCTCCTCGCCCTCGTCCAGCCCGAGCTTGGTCGGCGCCGTCTCGGCCGCATTGGCGGAGATCTTGATCTTGGTCTGGTAGCTGAGCCGCCCCTGCTCGATCAGCTCGAAGGTCAGGTAGAGCGTCATCATCTTGGCCAGGGAGGCCGGATGGCGCGGCTCGTCCGCCGCGCTTTCATGCAGCACGCGCCCGGTGTTGGCGTCGATCACCAGCACCGCGCTCTTGCCCGCGGCATGTGCGCTCGCGGCGACCGCGATGACGGCGGCCGCCGCTGCGGCCAGCAGCCTTGCCAGACCCCGCCGACGCGGCGTCCTGTGGTGTCGGTCCAGAACGGCCATCCCTCTCAGCCCAACGCCGATTCACCCCTCGATTCGGCGAGCTTTATCATAGGCATCACCGTCTTGGGGCGTCTTTGAGGCATCTGCCCCCTGGGCGAGCCTTGTTCGGCAAGACTAAGGGGCCTCCAGTGATGGCCCGGTTAACGGACTTGACCACGGGATGGGCGGGCTGCTCACCAAAGTGTCGCATGCTGCGCTGCAACATGAATTCTTGACTTCCATTGTGCACTGCATATATTCGGATCGCATCCGCACGGTAAAGTTGCAGTGACGATTCGAGTGCTAATCCCCCAACCGCACATCCAGAGAAGGCAGGACCTACCAATGATGAAGAACCTCAACTTCGACGACTTCCAGAAGCTCGGCCAGCAGAACGTGGACACGGCGATGAAGCTGTTCGGCGAGTGGAACAAGGGCTGGCAGGCGATTGCGGCCGAGATGACCGACTACACCAAGCGCTCGTTCGAGGAGAGCACGGCGACCTTCGAGAAGCTGCTTTCGGCCAAGTCGCTCGAGCAGGCCGTCGAGATCCAGAGCGGCTTTGCCAAGCGCGCCTATGACGGCTACATGCATCAGCTGTCGAAGATCGGCGGCATGTATGCCGAGCTCGCCAAGGAGGCCTACAAGCCGATGGAGAAGGCGCTGCAGAACGCGCGCTGATCGGCGCGGCCTGCGCGAGCGCGAGCCCTCTATCGGAGTGACGGCAGAGACGGCACCCCGGTCGCCGGGTGTGCCAACGAGATCCTGAGGCCCGGACGCACGATGCGCCCGGGCCTCTTTTCGTCGCATTTGCTGCTTTGAAATGTTGCCGAGCGTCCGGTGCACTTGCAGTGTTTGCGGGGCGCACCCAGCTTTCGCTAATATGTGGGGCGATTTGGGCGGGGTGCTCCAGGAGGGGAGCCCTGGCGCAGATCTTGCGGAACTCACTGGCGACCACAAGGATCGAGCGGATGGCCGGGAAGAACGGCTCACGGGGCGACGAGGAGGGCAAGACCGGTCTCATCACCAAGACCAGGCCCAAGACGAAGAAGCCCAGCCTGTACAAGGTGCTGCTGCTGAATGACGACTACACGCCCATGGAGTTCGTAGTGCACGTGCTCGAGCGGTTCTTCAACAAGGGGCGCGAGGAGGCGACGCGCATCATGCTGCACGTCCACCAGAAGGGGGTGGGAATCTGCGGCGTCTACACCTACGAGGTCGCCGAGACCAAGGTCGCCCAGGTCATGGATTTCTCGCGCCAGCATCAGCATCCGCTGCAATGCACCATGGAAAAGGAGTGAGACACGCCCGTGCCCGCATTCTCGCAAAGCCTCGAAGCCGCCCTGCACCGCGCCCTTGAATATGCCAACGAGCGCCATCACGAGTACGCGACGCTCGAGCATCTGCTGCTGTCCTTGCTGGACGATCGTGACGCAGCGGCAGTGATGAAGGCCTGCTCGGTCGACCTCGACGAGCTCAAGGCGCGCATCACCGAATATCTCGACAACGAGCTGTCCTCGCTGTTCGTGAAGGGCTCGAGCGAGGCGCAGCCCACCACCGGCTTCCAGCGCGTGATCCATCGCGCCGTCGTCCACGTGCAGTCCTCCGGGCGCGAGGAGGTGACCGGCGCCAACGTGCTCGTTGCGATCTTCGCCGAGCGCGAGAG
>Ga0070741_10000656_pt1 | contig 118881 bp, 114 predicted proteins | sample Coa_R1_4_FD_66440 | JGI IMG/M metagenome (GOLD analysis project Ga0070741, IMG submission 66440) | Surface soil microbial communities from Centralia Pennsylvania, which are recovering from an underground coalmine fire - Coalmine... | ecosystem: Environmental > Terrestrial > Soil >... | reverse complement strand
CGATAGAGGACCGGCGACGCGAAGAAGAGCAGCGTGAGAAGCGCGTTCGCGACGTGGATCGTGTCCCGGACGACGAGGTACAGGGGCGCGACCACGAGCGCCGTCCCGGCCGTCAGCAGAAGCGCGACGCCGAGGACCCCCGGCAGGAGCCATAGCCGAGGCGACGGCGCCACGATCCCCGCCGCTGCGAACACCGCGAGAAACAAGAGGAATCCGATCGTCTGGAGCACGAACGATCCGCCCACGCCCGCCAGGACGCAAAGCGCCGGCGGAAGCGGCGCCTTCTTGAGCAGCGGCGCCTGGTCGACGAGCGCGGTCAATCCGCGCATCGTGCCCTCCTGGAAGGCCCACCACGGCCAGAGGCCGCAGAACAAGGTCGCGACGAACGTCCCGCGAGGCGCGTCATCCGCCGCGCGGTAGACGAGCCCGAAGATCGCTCCGTACGAGACGAGCTGGACGAGAGGGTTCAGGACCGACCAGAAAAGGCCGAAGCGCGACCCCGCGAAGCGCCCGCGCACGTCGCGCCGGACGAGCTCGACGAGGAGCCGGCGATGCCGGAAGGCGTCGCGTGCGAGCCGGATCAGCGCCATCGTGTGCCGCGCCGAAAACGGATCGCGGGCGCGCTGCGCGTGGCCCGGTCGCATCGCGGAGGTCGCCGCGCCGCCGCGCGAAGCGCCCGAGGCGCGGCGGGCGCCATGCCGGTCAATGCCAGCGGTGCTCGAGCCGGATCGTGCCGAGCTCGCGGCTCGTGCCGACGCAGTCGAACTCCGCCTCGGCGGACGCCGTCGCCGGCGCTCCCGAGGCGCGCACGAGCCGGGCGCGATAGCGGCCCGGGAGGAGCGGACAGCGCGGGATCACGATCCGGCTTCCCGCGACCGCGAAGGACGCGACACAGGCGCCGCCGACGCGCTCGATCTCCACTCGATCGTCCCGGCTGCTCGCCGCCACGGCCGGCAGCGCGATCTCGAGGTCCTCGCCCTCCACGATCCGCCGCGCCGACGCCGAGCGCGCCGTGCCGACGACGAGCGCGCCTTGCCGGCGCACCTCGGACTCCGCACTGGGACGCGCGACGTCGGTCGTGGTGCCCGGGCCGGTGGACGGCGTGCCCATCGCTGGCGTGCTCATCGCGCTCGCGCCGACGGTCGTGACGCCGATCGCACCCGCGCCGATCGCCGCATCTCCCGCGGCGGCCGCGACATCGATCGCCGTACGGTACGCGGCGGTCACCTCGCGCGCCGGTCCATAGGCCATCACCCTTCCGCCCTCGAGCCAGATCGCGTCCCGACACAGCTTCTCGACGTGGTAGAGGTTGTGGGTCGCGAGGACGAGTGTTCCGCCCTCTGCCAGGAACGTCACGACGTGGCGCGAGCACCGGCGCTGGAACGCTTCGTCGCCCACCGCCAGGATCTCGTCGGCGACGAGAACCTCCGGCCGGACGGCGATCGCGAGAGCATAGGCGAGGCGGAGCCGCATCCCCGACGAGTAGGTCCGGAGCGGCTCGTCCGCGAACCTCCCGAGGTCGGCGAACTCCAGCGCTTCCTCCGTCCGCTGCGCGCGCTCGCTGCCGGTGATCCCGTCGAGCGCGAGAACCGCCTCGGCATTGGCGCGGCCGCTCGCGTCGTCGAGCAGTCCGGCGCCGAGCTCGAGCAGGCTTCGCAGCGTTCCGTGGATCTGGATTCGGCCGGAGGTCGGCTTCGAGACGCCGGCCAGCATGCGAAGCAAGGTGCTCTTGCCCGCACCGTTTCGACCGATGATCGCGAGCGATGAGCCGCGGGCGACGGTGAACGACACGTCGTCGAGCGCGACCGTGCGCCTCGCATCGGGTGCGACGTCGATCGCGCGCCGGCCCTCGCGTCGCAGAAGGAGGGAGAAGACACCGCGTCGCGCGTAGACCTTCGTCACGCCCGCCGCGCGTACGATCGGCGTCTCGCTCATCCGGGGCCAGAAACACGACAAGGGAGGTGGCGGGGGGTGACCCCGCCTTCCTCCCTTGCCGCGGTCAAGAGCCTAGGTAGGCTGCCCGATCAGCTTCCGAAGGTGTAGAACACCTCGTACGGAGCCGGGACCGCGCCACCGTAGACGCCCACAGGAGCCAGGTTCGCATTCAGGTATTCCTGCAGGATCAAGGTCAGAGTGGGCAGGCCGCGGTAGGCGGTGTAGCCCACACCCAGGAAGTCGACCACGTTGACGTCCAGACCGAAGGCCTGGTGGACCTGCGACGTCACCGCCGGATCGTGGAACAGGTTGAAGTCCACCCAGCCGGCGAGGTGCTCGCGCGGAATCGAGGTCACGTTGATGAACTCGTCCGACACGCTCTGGATCGCCTGCGACGTGGCGCTGTCATCCGCGATCACCGCCACGATCGAGAGCTCGCGCGGCAGACGGCAGAAGGTCGTGATGCCCGGCGAGAAGATGTCCTCGCCCTGCACGAAGTCCTCGATGCGGTTGTAAGGCACGCAGCCGATCTGCTCGCCGCCGATCGTCGCGCCCGGCGTGTTCGCGCCCTGGCACGAGTAGGGAACCTCGTTGGGCAGGAACGGCGCGCGGATCGTGCCGCTGAAGTCGGCGCCGCTACCGAGCAGGTTGCACTGGTAGCTCTTCGTCGGAAGCGTGAACACGATGCGGGTCGAACCGCCGTCGATGTTCTGGACGTCGTACTGCGCCATCACGCGACTCTTCGCGAGAGCCAGGTTCATCTGGTTGACGCAGTCCGCACCGGAGTAGAATCCGCCACCGTTCACCGGCCCGATGCAGTTTTGCAGATCCGGCTGGCCCGAACCCGGCGTGAAGAACACGCTGCCGCCGCCGTCGACGACGTAGCGGGTCACCGCCTCGGCGTTGTAGATGTGCGACACGCCCGCCGCGACGCGGATGATGATCACTTCCGCCGCCAGCGCATCGGTCGGCGTCGCCTCGGGGCACGCGCCGTTCGCGCACACGCGCGACCAGGTGTCGCCGCTGCGATCCACCTGTCCGTCGTTCGGCTCACACGGTACGGCTTCCTCGGCGATCACCTCGAAGTAGCCGCGCTGAATGTCGGCCGCCTGGAGGCCCGCCGGCAGCGCGAACGAGCGGCCGCCCGCGAGAGCGGGAGCCGTCGTGAAGGAGCCGCTGCCCGTCGTGACGCGGATCGGATCGTCGCTCACGAGGCGGGGGATCGTCGCGCCGGCCTGGAGCTCGACGCGGGCGGTCCACACCTCGGCGCACGACAGCACGATGTCGAAGTCGAGAATTTCACGGCTCGTCTTGGACTCGCGGAAGCGAACGCGAGCGACGATCCCGCCCAGCGGATCGTAGTCGTCCGATCCCGGGTTGTTCGGATTGGTGTTGAGGATCTGAAGGTTGACCGCCTGAGCGTCGCTCGCACCGGTCCCGCTATTCGCGACAGGGCGGACGTCGTAGTAGGTTCCCCAGAGCCACGAACCCACGTGTCCGGGATTCAACGCCATCCCGGCGAGCCGACCAGGCGTCAGAAGTCCGCTATTGACGCCGAGTGCGTTCGTATAAGGGCTCGCCGGCGAGACGGCCATGGCCGACGACGCCGAGAACGCCACCAAGCCCGCGGCGGCCACCGCGAGTAGCGCCCCAGTTCTCCTACGCTTCATTCCGACCTCCTCTTTCATACTGCCTCCTCTCGGGAAAGCTTGCTTACCAGGTGAGATTCAACGCTCTCGCCAATCTCAGCACACCCGCCATCGCCCATGGTCCGCCGGCAATTCACCCCGCGCGCCGCCGAACATTCCCCCTACGACCGCCTTGACGTCCCGGTCGCGAAGCACAGCTTCGCCACCGCAAGGCCCACGCGACCTCCGCTAGTTACACCGAACCCCCCAGCGCTTCAACCCCCCATCTCGGGCGGCCAGCGGTACCATTCGCCGTTCTCGAGGACCCAACGCTCGCGAACCTCGTTGGAGGACTCGATGTTCGCCGCATTCTCCTTGGCGACCCGGTAGCGGATCTCGACGTCCACCAAGCCGCCCTTCTCGTCCAGCGTGACCTTCTTCACCTGCGCCCCGGTCCACACCACGATGCCGCCCGAGCGCGCGAAGCCGTTGGGATCCACCCGACGGCGGTAGGCTTCCATCATGTACTGGTAGGCGCCGAACGAGTCGCCCGAGATGCGAAGGTCCCAGAACAGCTGCGCGCGCCGGCTCAATGCGCGAGCGGACTGCTGGTTGAGAGGCCAGATCGCCGCTTGCCATGCGATCGCAAAGGCAAGCGCACACAGCACGACGGCTGTTACGGCGCCGAGGACGGCAGGCCGACGCAGGACCGAAACCTTGGCCCCACCCACCGCGTCGCTTCCTGCACCCCCCGCCACTGCCCGACTGGCCAGCAAGAATCCTCCCCCCAGAAGTCGAGTCGTCAGCCCGCCCCGTATAGCCGCGAAGCCTGCGGAATGCAACGGCAGAGGCTCTGTGCCGGCGGTTCCGGCCGTATCGTCTGGACCGACCGCCGGTCCTCGGCGGTTGCTCTCGGAGAATGGACCACAACAGGCTAATCCGCCAACGATCGATAGACGCCGCTCGGGCGACGAATCTTTCAACCGCGGTGCATTCGCGGACGTCACCCGTGCAGTTTCATCTCCATTCGGTGCGCGGCATCGCTTTCTTTAGGATTCCGCGCTACCCAGCGCGCGCGATGCCCGAGGGTGGCGAAAGGCACCGCACTCGCCTCTGGCTCGCGGCCATCGTGGTCGCCGGCCTTGCGATCCGCCTTCCCGGCCTCGACGCGCCGCTCCTCGAGGGCGCGGCCGGAAAGCAGACGCACACGGCGATGGTCGCCCGGAACCTCTACCGGGGTCGGGGGACCTGGCAACGACCGATGGTCGACGACGTCGGTCCGCCGGGCTACTTCGTGAAGGAGCTTCCGCTGCTCCCGGCGCTCGCCGCGCTCGTCTACGGCCTGACCGGCGGCCCGCACGACCCGATCGGCCGCCTGATCGGGATCGCGGCCTGGCTCCTCGCGACGCCGGCCGTCGTCGCGCTCGTCGCCCGCGACCGGGGTTCGCGCGAGGGCCTGCTGGCCGGCGCCTGGTTCGTCCTGGCACCGCTCGGGATCGCATACTCGCGATCCTTCATGAGCGACCCCGCGATGATCGCCGCCTCGCTGGCCGCGCTCGCCGCGGCGTTTCGCTGGCGCGCTCGCCCGACGGCGCTGCGCGCCGCGACGGCGGGCGCGTGGCTCGCGCTCGCCCTGCTCCTCAAGCCGCACGCCGCCTTCTGGCTCGCGCCGGCGCTCGCGGTCGCCGCGCTCGGCCGCGACGCCGCGACCGCGTCCGAGCGTCCGGGCGCCGGCTCGCTCGCCGGGCTTGGTCTTTGCTTGACCATCGCGACCGGGATCGCCGGCGCGTGGTACGCGCACGCCGCTCGCGTGCACGAGGCGTTTCCCGTGCCCGGCGCCACCGTCCCGCAGGGCTGGATCGACCCGCGCCTCTGGCTCGAGCCCGCGCTCTACGGGCGCATCGCGGCCCAGCTCGCGACGATGGTCTGGACGCCCGCCGGCATCGCGCTGACCGTGATCGCGCTCTGGCGACCCCGTCCCCCGTTCGGCCTCGCGGAGCGCGCCCTTCTCGCGTGGGGTGCGGGCGCCGTGGTCCAGTCGATCGCGCTCGGGACCCGCATGTTCGACGACGCCGCGCGCGGCACCGAGTACTACCAGCTGGCGCTCGTGCCGGTCGCGTGCATCCTCGTCGCGCGCGGCGCGGCGCGCTTCGCGGACGCGGCGGAGCGGCAGTGGCACGGGGGAGGCGCGTGGGCGCTGGGCGCCGTGATCGCCGCGCTCGCGCTCGGGGCCGCCTCGGCCGTCCGTCCCGCGCTCGCGACGCCGGCGCGCTACGCCTCGCTCCTCGACGACTGCGCGGAGGTGCGCGCACGGACGCCGCCCGACGCGCGGCTGCTCGTCGTCGCCGACCGGGCCGGCACGGTCCTCTACTACTGCGACCGCCGTGGGGTCGTCGTGACCCCCGCGAGCTCGCTCACCCGCGCGACCGCCGTGACGCGCGCTTCGGCGGCGCCCGAGACGGTCGCGCGCGCGCTGGGCGACGCGACGCACGTCTACCTGCCGTTTCCCGACATCGTCCCGCGCGAGCTCGCCGACGCGCTCGCGCACGACTGGGAGCGCATCCCGACCCGTTCCGGCACCGAGCTCTACGCGCGCCCGGGGACCGCGACCCACCCGGGAAAAGTGGGGCCGGGCACCTGATGCCGCCGCACGCTCGCGACGCGGCAGTCGCGGAAGCCGCCGCGGCCGGCGGCGCACCGCGCCCGATCTGGCGAAAGCGGCTCTCCCATCGGCTGAAGGAAGCGGTGCACCGCCGGCCGCGCCTCGACGCCGCGCTCGACGATTGGCTGTCCGCGCGCGCCGGCCCGCTCGCCGAACGCCTGGGCGCGAGCACTCTGCTGCGCCTCTTCCCCGAGCGCCGCGTGCGCGCGACCCCGTTCGGCGACGCGCCGGCGGTGCCGACGCGCGCGCGCGCGCTGGTATTGACGCTCGTGCCGCCCGAGGACGCGGGCGGCGGAAGCCGGCCGGCACAGCTCGCGGTCGAGCTCCGGAGGCGCGGCTTCGCGATCGACTGGTGGTGGGCGCTGCCGATCTTCCCGTGGCCCGCGCGCCGGAGCCCCGCGGTCGCCGGCGTCCACGCCCGGCACGTGAGCGACCGGGTGCCGCGGCGAGACCGAGACGACGATCGCGCGCCGGCCGACCTCGTGCTGCTGGAAGCTCCGCACCCGGCTCTCGTCGACCTCGCGCTCCGTGCGCGCGGCGACGCCCCCATCGTCTACGACGCGATCGACGTCTGGGACGGCGCGCTCGGGACCGGCTGGTACGAGCGCGCGGCGGAGGACCTCGCGATCGCGCGCGCCGACCGGCTGATCGGGAGCTCGGCGCTCCTCTGCTCGGAGATCGCGGCGCGAAGCGGCCGGCCCGTCGACCTGGTTCCGAACGCGTTCGACCCGCGGCGCTTCGACCCGGCCGTCGCGCGGCCCGTGCCGGTGGACGTGCGGCGCGGCAGGCCGACGGTCGTCTTCGTCGGATCTCTCTGGGGCGAGTGGGTGGACCTCGATCTGGTCGCGTCGCTCGCGCGCGCGCTCCCGGACGCCGAGATCCACCTGATCGGACCGACGGTCGGCCGCCGCCTGCCGCGCGCGCGGAACCTGCACGCGCTCGGCCCGAAGCCGCAGGCCGACGTCCCCGCCTACCTCCAGGCGGCGGACGTCGCGATCGTGCCGTTCGTCCGCGATCGCCTCGCGGCGGCGGTGAACCCCCTCAAGGTGTACGAGGCGCTCGCGATGCGACGGCCCGTCGTCGCGACCCCGCTCCCGGAGCTCGTCGGCGTTCCGGGCGTCGCGCTCGCCGGAGACGCCGCCGAGTTCGCGCGCGCCGTCGCCGCGGCGCCGGCTCGCGCGTGGCCGGAGGCCGAGGTCGCGAGCTTCCTCGCCGGCCAGTCCTGGGCGGCACGCGCCGAAGAGCTGCTCCGGATCGCCGGGATCAGGACGCCTTGAAACGTCGCTTCACCCGACCCTCGAAGCGATGCCACAACATGCTCGCGAAGCGAGCCCGCAGGGAGTGGGGCCCCGTTCGGCTTCGCCGAACGGGGCGAGGGAAGCGTTTCCCTCGTTCAACGAATCCGCTCGTGGATGAGCGAGGCGTCGTCGCGCTGGAAGTGCGCGGCAAGCATCTCGCCGAGGAGGCCGCTCGTGAAGAGCTGCAGCCCGGCGAGCACGAGCAGCACGCCCAGCATGAGCAGGGGGTGCTTCGACAGGATCTCGCCGTAGGCCATCCGGAGGTACGTGATGTACGCGAGCACCGCGAAGCCGACGCTCATCAGGAACGCGCCCGGCAGGCTGAAGAAGTGGGCGGGGCGCGCGTCGAATCGCGTCAAGAACATGACGGTCACGAGGTCCATCATGCCGCGGAACGCCCGGCCCCAGCCGTAGCGCGACCGCCCGAAGCGGCGCGGCCGGTGCGCCACCTCGATCTCGCCGACCGCGTAGCCCTTCCACGCCGCGATGACGGGGATGAAGCGGTGGAGCTCGCCGTAGATGCGGACGTCCTCCACCACCCAGCGCCGGTAGGCCTTGTAGCCGCTGTTGAGATCGCGCAGCTCGACGCCCGACAGCCGGCGCACGGCCAGGTTGAACAGGCGCGACGCGACGACGCGCGCCGCCGAGTCGTGGCGCTTTCGCTTCCAGCCGTTCACGAGATCGTAGCCGGACGCGAGGACCGCGAGCATGCGAGGCAGCTCGCGCGGGTCGTCCTGGAGGTCGGCGTCGAGCGAGACCACGACGTCGCCGAGCGCCTCGGCGAAGCCGACCGAGAGGGCGGCCGCCTTTCCGAGGTGGCGGCGCAGGCGAAGCGCCCGCACCCGCGGATTCCTCTCGGCGAGCTCGCGCAGGCGCGAGAAGGAGCCGTCGGTCGAGCCGTCGTCGACGAAGACGATCTCCCAGCGCGGCGTTTCCCCCGCCTCGACCCCGAGACACGACCAGTCCTGGGAGCGGTCGTCGAGCACCGCCTCGCATTCCTCGAGCAGCAGGTGAAGGCTCTCGCGCTCGTCGTGGAGGGGGACGACGAGCGAGACGTCGACCGTCGGTCCCGCCTCCGAGCGCGCCGCCGCAGGCACCAGCACGGCCACCGACCGCGAAGCGGCGTCACGCCGCGCTTCCGCCACCCCTTCGCGTCCCGCCGCGGACACTCAGCCCGCCGTCCGCGACCCGTCGACGTCGTGCAACATCAGTGTCCCGTCACTAGTCGCGGCTCACCCGGATGACTTCCGAGACGGTGGTCGTGCCGTCGCGGACGGTGCGCCAGCCGTCGTCGCGGAGGGTCCGCATCCCGAGCCGGATCGCCTCGTCGCGGATGATGTCGGCCGAGGCGTGCTTCAAGATCAAGTTTCGGACGGGGTCGGACACGAGCAGCAGCTCGTAGATGCCCGCACGTCCGCGATAGCCCGTGAAGCTGCATTCCTCGCACCCGACGCCCGCGTAGAGCGGCACGCCGGCGAGCGCCGCCGCCGCGCCGCCGTCAGCGGCCGGGGCGCCGTTGCCGTTGCCCTCGGCGACGGGCGCGAACGCGCCCTCGACCGGCTGGACACAGGTCTTGCAGTTCCGACGGACGAGCCGCTGCGCCAGCACGCCGAGGAGCGACGACGCGAGGAGGTAGTCCTCGACGCCCATCTCGAGGAGGCGGGCCACGGCGCCCGCCGCGTCGTTCGTGTGCAGGGTCGAGAACACCAGGTGGCCCGTGAGCGCCGCCTGCACCGCGATCTCCGCGGTCTCCGCGTCGCGGATCTCGCCGACCATGATGACGTCCGGGTCCTGGCGCACGATCGATCGCAGGCCGTTCGCGAACGTGAGGCCGATCTGCGGCTTCACGTGGATCTGGTTCACGCCGTTCAACTGGTACTCGACCGGGTCCTCGATCGTGATGATCTTCTTGTCGGGCGAGTTCACCTTGTGGAGCGAGCCGTAGAGGGTCGTCGTCTTGCCGCTGCCGGTCGGGCCGGTGACGAGGATCATCCCGTACGGCTTGACGATCAGGCTCTCCCAGTCGCCGAGCGTGTCGGAGGGGAACCCGAGCGATTCCAGGTCGAGGACGATCGATCCGCGGTCGAGGATACGGAGGACGACGCTTTCGCCGTAGAGCGTCGGCAGCGTGGAGACGCGGAGGTCGATCTCCTTGCCCATCATGCGGAGCTTGATGCGGCCGTCCTGCGGCAGGCGGCGCTCGGCGATGTTGAGCTTCGCCATGATCTTGATGCGGGAGACGATCGCCGCCTGGAGGCGGCGCTGCGGGGCGTCGACGTCGTGCAGGACGCCGTCGATGCGGTACCGGATCTTGAGCTCGTTCTCGAAAGGCTCGATGTGGATGTCCGACGCGCGGCTCTCGACCGCGCGGTTGATCATCACGTTCACGAACCGGATGACCGGAGCCTCGCTCGCGAGGTCCCGCAGGTGGTCGACGTCCTCCTCGTCCTCGGAGAGGTACTCGACCATCGCGCCGTCGCCCTCGGCCTCGCGGCCGGCGTCGGCGTGGTCGCCGTAGCAGGCGTCGAGCGCCTCGGTGATGTCCTTCTCCTTCGCGAGCATGGGCTGGACACGGCACCCGGTCGCGACCTCGAGGCCCTGGACGGCATCGCGGTCACGCGGGTCGGCCATGGCGATGGTCACGACGCCGTCGGCGAGGGCGACCGGCAGGATGCGCGCGTGGCGCAGGAACTTGACGTTCAGGCCCGGGATCTGGATGGCCGAGCTCGGAAGGTCCTTCCGCCCGGCGAGCGGGACCCCGAGAAACTCGCTGTAGACGGGCAGCAGGTCGTCCTCCGAGACGAAGCCGAGATCCAGGAGGAGCCGCTCGATGCGCTCCCCGCGCTCCTGCTGCAGCTTCCGGACCTTTCGGAGGTCGTCCGGGCTGACCCGACCCCGCTCGACCAGGATCTCCTCGAGCGACTTCCCTTGCGAATCCACGCGCGTCTTTCCGGGCTTGCCGTTACCACGCGGGGCGTTCGTTGACCATCCGACGGACATCGAGCGAGGTCCCTCCCGCGCATTGGACGGCCGGACGTCGCCGGGCTTCACCGTGCGCCGCCTTTGAAGAAAGCGCGAGCTCTCGCCGGGCGACGCGTCGAGCCGCCGACCGGCCGGACGTCACTCCCGGCGATCGTCCGCCGCCGGCGTGCGAGCTTCCTCGAGCGCCCGGTCGAGAACGTCGCCGAGCGTCGTGCGGAGCGGCAGCTCCGGCCGCCAGCCGAGCTCGGCGGCGGCCTTCTCGAAGCTGCCATAGAGGGTCTGGATCTCGCCGCCACGGGTCCGGCCGGGGGCCGCTCGGATCTCCGGCCGCACGCCGGCGAGGTCGCACAGCACGTCCAGGATCTCCCGGATCGCGGTCGGAGCGCCCGAGCAGAGGTTGTAGGCCTCGCCCGGCCGGCCGCGCTCGAGCGCGAGCGCGTAGCCGCGAACGACGTCGCGGACGTCGCTGAAGTCGCGCCGGACGTCGAGGTTCCCGACCTCCATCTGCGGTGGCCGCCGCCCCGCGACGATCGCCGCGATCTGCGACGCGAAGTCGGGGCAGACGAAGGTCGGCCGCTGGCCGGGGCCCGTGTGGTTGAACGGTCGCAGGCGGACGACGTCGAGGCCGCGGCTCGCGCCGAACGCGGCCGCCGCGAGGTCCGCCCCGGCCTTGCTCGCGGCGTACATCGCCTCGGGACGGAGCGGCGCGTCCTCGCGGATCGGCAGGTCGCGCGCGGCGACACGGCCGTACACCTCGCTCGACGTGACGATCAGCGCCCGCGCGCGCGGCGCGGACCGCGCCATCGCGGCGAGGACGTGCACGGTCCCGAGGACGTGCACCTCGAACGCGGCGGCCGGGTCGGCGTTCGCCTCGGGCGGCGACGCGAGGCCCGCGAGGAGTAACACGGCGTCGGGCGCCGTGGCGTCGAGCGCCGAGGCGATCTGCTCGGGCGAGCGCACGTCGCACGCGAGCAACGGGATCCGCGGCAGCGCGTCGGGCCATTCGCCGCCGCCGGGACGAGCGGCGGGGGCCTCGTCGGACCCGCCGCTCCGCGTCCCGCCGACGACGTCGTGACCGCGGGCGAGCAGCTCCCGCGCGAGGTAGCGGCCGGCGAAGCCCGCCGCGCCGACGATCAGGACGCGCATGCGAGACGGGGCGCCGCGCCCCTCGCCTCGCCGCGCAAGCTCTGGAGGTCCGCGTCGACCATCATCGCGACCAGCTCCGCGAAGCTGACCTTCGGCGCCCAGCCCAGCTTTGCGCGGGCGTGGCTCCAGTCGCCGAGCAGCGTGTCGACCTCGGCGGGGCGCTGCAGACGCTCGTCGACGACCACGTGCTCGCGCCAGTCGAGGCCGACGTGCGCGAACGCGAGCTCGACGAGCTCGCGCACGCTGTGCGACTCCCCGGTCGCGATGACGTAGTCGTCGGGCTCCTCCTTCTGGAGCATGAGCCACATCGCGCGGACGTAGTCGCCGGCAAAGCCCCAGTCGCGATGCGCGTTCAGGTTCCCGAGGTGGAGCTTCTCCTGCAGCCCGAGCTTGATGCGCGCGACGCCGTCCGACACCTTGCGCGTCACGAACTCCTTCCCGCGCCGCGGCGACTCGTGGTTGAAGAGGATCCCCGAGCACGCGAAGAGCCCGTAGCTCTCGCGATAGTTGACGGTGATGTAGTGCCCGTAGACCTTCGCGACGCCGTACGGGCTCCGCGGGTGGAAGGCCGTCGTCTCCCGCTGCGGGACCTCGCGGACCTTCCCGAACATCTCGCTCGACGAAGCCTGGTAGAAGCGCGCTTCCGGGTTGCTCAGGCGGATCGCTTCCAGGACGCGCGTGACGCCGGTCGCGTCGAACTCGGCGGTGAGGACCGGCTGCGACCACGAGGTCGGCACGAACGACATCGCCGCGAGGTTGTACACCTCGTCGGGCTTCGTGCGCCGCATGAGGTCGATGAGCGAGTACTGGTCGAGGAGGTCGGCCTGCTCGAGCTCGATGCGGTGGCGGATGTGCTCGATCCGGGTGAAGTTCTCCGCGCTCGATCGCCGGACCATGCCGACGACGCGGTAGCCTTTATCGAGTAGAAAATCCGCGAGATAGGATCCGTCCTGGCCCGTGATCCCGGTGATGAGGGCGGTGCGTTTCGCCATCGCGTTCCATCCTTCGCTCGCCCGCAGCGGCGACGCTCGCCCGCTTCAGCCGATCCGCCCGTACCGGTCTTCGAGGCGGACGACGTCGTCGAGCTCGGGCGTCGACGCTTCGAGCACCTCGCACGTGGTCTCGGCCACCATGCGGTGCCGGAGACCCGGGGTGATGTGGAAGGATTCGCCGGGCGCGAGCACGACGCGCGCGAGCTCTCCACCCGCAGGGCCGTGCTCGAACGCCATCCGGCCGGACAGCACGTAGATCGTCTCGTCCTTCCGCTCGTGGTACTGGAGCGACAGCGCGTGGCCGGCCTCGATGTGCAAGATCTTGCCGACGTAGCGCTCGGTTTCCGCCCAGATCAGCTCCCACCCCCAGGGCTTGGCAACGTGCCGCGGCATCGCGTTCGCGGGGGCGGGTGCGCCCACCGTGTGGATCGGCTTTACGCGCGGCCGCCTTTAGCCGCAAGCGGCGCGTCGCCCCGGACGCCGCGGTAGAAGGCGCCGGCCCAGACCGCCGCCATCGCGAAGTAGGCGGGCCAGGCGACCAGCAGGAACGCGAGGTCGCGGCGCGAGTAGCGCGCGCACCAGACCAGAGCGCGCGCGGTGCGGGCGAACGGCAGACCGACGCTGAGGGCCGGCCAGCGCACGAGCGCTTGCCCCGGCAGCCCGCCGCGCCGCCGCACCGCCCCCGACGCGACGCCGAGCACGCGGAGGTAGCGCGCGAGCGCGCGCCAGCCCGCCGGCGTCAGGTGGGCGACCCGGAGGCTCGGGTCGAAGCGCATCGCGGCGCCCGACTGCCAGATCCGCCAGTCGAGGAGCCAGTCCTCGGAAGCGCGCGTGTCGGGGAAGCCGCCATGGCGCTCGAACGTGGCGCGCTCGAGGAGGAGGCACGCGGAAGGAAGCGTCCAGGTCGCGCGTGCCGGGACCCCAGGGAGGCTCTCCTTGAACTCGAGCAGATGCCGGACGCGCGCCGACGGTGCGCGCGAGCCGCCGAGCTCGATCGCGCCGCCGACGGCGACGGCCCCGCCCGCCGCCGCGCGCGCAGCCGCCGCGACGAGGTCGGGGGCGGCGACGCAGTCCGCGTCGACGAAGAGGAGCCAGTCCGCGCGCGCTGCGCGCGCTCCGGCGTTGCGCGCGCTCCCCGGGTGGAGCCGCTCGCGCGATCGCACGACGCGCACCTCGAGGTCCGCGCGCTCCCGCGAGCCGACGCCGGCCTCTGTCGCGATCGCGCGCTCGGTTTCGTCGTCCGGCGAGCTGTCGACGACGATCACCTCGAAGCACGGCGCGGCGCGCTGCGCGCGCAGCGCCGCGAGGCAGGGGCCGATCGTACCGGCCGCGCGATACACCGGGACGACGACCGAGATCGCGGGCGGCTCGGCGCCGGCGTCCGAGGGACTTCGCGGCGTCGCGTCCGGCCCCGTCAATAGACCCCGCCCAGGTCGGAGCCGGTCGCCTGCACGCGGCCGAAGCCGTCGTTCCGCTGCCCGAACGGCTGCTGCCCGAACGACCCGAGCCCCACGAGCGAGAACAGCACGCGAAACTCCCGCTCGTCGGGGTTGACGCGATCGACGAGCGCGAAGTCGACGACCCAGCAGTCGCACGCGGAGATCAGGCGGAAGCCCACCCAGTTCTCGAGGAAGCGGTCCTCGATCGCGTCGAAGCGCCCGAGGTAGGCGAAGGCGACGTTGTTCGTCACCCGGTAGGTCGCGGCGAGGTTCACGTTCTCCACCGTCCCGCCGGAGTTGAACTGGTAGAAGAGCGACGCCGAGTTCACCGGGCGGAGCGACGCGAGGAAGAGGTCCTCCGGGCCGATCACCGGGCGCGGGTCGAACAGGTTCAAGCCCGCCTCCGCGTACAGGAGCTTGCGCTCCGTGAACGACCAGATGCCCCGCCCCTGGATCCCGAGGAACGGCACCGGCGTCAAGCGGAGGCCGGCGTCCAGCGCCGACAGGTTCGCCGTCTCGTTCCCGCTCGTCGTCGATACGACGAACGGGTGCGAGATCTCGTAGCTCTGCTGGACGTACGCGCGCGCGAGCTCGCGGATGCGGCTCGCCTGGTCGACGACGAGGCTCGGTCCGGTGTTCGCCGGCGGCCCCGTGCCGAGCTCGGCGCTCGCCTGGTTGCCGCTCTCGCCCTCGACCGGCACCGTCGCCGGTGGCGCCGACTCGCCGAACTTTCCGAGCAGGCGGCTCACGACGCCGTACGTGACGAGGTTGCGCGCGTTGATGCGGTCGACTGCGTCGTAGATCGGGATTTCGGTCTGGTCGACGAGCGGCACCCAGTTGTAGCGGACGAAGGGCTCGATCGTGTGCTTCTCCTTCACGATGTCGCCGATCGGGATCGAGTAGACGCGCGACAGCTCGCTGTTGAAGTCGGCGGTCAGCTGCGCGATCTCGCGATGCTGGAAGTGCGGCACGGGGCTCGTCTGCAACGGCGCCCCCGGCGACGGCGTCGGAAACGGCACGATCGGGACTTCGTTCGAGTCGAGGTAGTACGCCGTCTCGCGCAGCACGAGGCGAATCGAGCCGTATCCGTATGGGCCGGCGCGGTACGGAACCCGCGCCTCGGGCGCGAAATCGAAGCGCGGTCCGGAGGCGAGCGGCGCGCGCCAGTACTCGACGGCCTCGGTGTTGAGCGCGAGGCGGAGCGCTCCGCCGAACAGGCTCTCGCGCCCCTGGAACGTGAGGCGCGGCAGCGGCTGCGGTACGCGCGACTGCTTCTGGATGAGGTCCTGGTAGTACGTCGCCTCGCCCTTGAAGAGGCCCCAGTCCCAGACCTTCGCGAGCCCGACGCGCGAGTCGGTGTAGCGGCGCACGGTCGAGAACGGGCCGACCGTCGGCAGGTAGCTCAAGGTGTTCATCTCGCGGAGGAACAGGTTGTCGCTCACCCAGAACGGGCGGACGTAGAAGCGGCTTGCGAGCCACGGGCCGGGCTGCTCGTGGTAGCCGATCGCGCTGCCGCGGTTCTGCGGGATCGTGGGGTCCGCGAGCGTCTGCGGGTCGACGACCTGGTCGGCGGTCGTGCCGCGGATCGACTCGTTGAAGTAGCTCCCGGTCATGAGGCCGCCGGCGTCGGGAGCGAGGGCGTAGCGGTACTCCCCGAGCAGGCCGAGCCGCGCCGACGTCTCGACGTCGAATGCGATGGTCGCGTCCTGCGTCTTGTCGATCGCCCAGTAGAACGGCTGCACCCACTGGAAGCCGCGGTTGTTCGAGATCCCGAAGCGCGGGAAGAGGAACCCCGACTGGCGATCGCGCCGCACCGGGAAGATCCCGTACGGGAGGTAGAGGACGGGGACGTCCTTGATGCGCACCGTGCCGTCGCGCACCGTTCCCCAGCCGCCGAGCGCGACGTCGACCGTGTCGCCGGTGATGCTCCAGTCGGGAGCCCCCTCCTCGCACTGGCACGTCGTCAGGGTGCCGTCCCAGATGTGGTACGACTGCCCGATCCCCTTCTCGATGTGCCCGCCGGTGATCTGGAAGCGCGTCTCCGGCAGGTACACCTGCCCCTCGTCGAGCCAGCCGGTCTCGTCCTGGATCTCGAACCAGCCGCGCTGGGCGCGGACGCGGCCCTGCGGGTCCTCGAGGACGATCGACCCCTCGGCCGATGCTTGACCGTTCTTGCGGTCGATCTCGATCTTGTCGGCGGCGAGGACGCTCGTCCCGTGCTGCACGACGACGTCGCCTTCCGCGCGAATGGTGTCGTTGTTGCGGTCGTAGTCGAGCTGGTTGGCGTCGACGAAGAGCGGCTCGTCTTCGGACTGTGCACCGCCGAGGATGCCGCCGGCGAGCGGCACCTGCGAGTGCGACGTGGGCGAGCGCGCGAGGACGAGCGCGGCGGCGAGCGCGAGCGCAGGGACGCATGCGGGCAGCCGCGCGAGCAGACGAGCCGCGCGCGCGAGGAGGCGCCGACGGCGCGCGCGCGTTCGCGCTTCGCTCATGCCGCGAGCTCCGGCAGCCGATCGAACACGCTCGCGACCCCGAGGCGCTCGAGCAGCGCCTCGTAGACGGCACCGACGAGAAACAGCGAGCCGGCGACGAGGATCGGGGTCGCGCGATCCCCGGACGCGACGAGACGCGCGAATGCGCGCCTCGGCTCGGGCTCCGCCGAGGCAGGCACGCCGGCGAACGCGGCCGCGAGGTCGCGCGCCGGAACGCCGCGCGCTCCGCCGACGCTCGTCGCGATGACGGACGCGACGTGCGGCGCGAGCTGCGCGGCCATGTCGCGCCACGGCTTGTCGGCGAGCGCGGCGAACAGCAGGTGCGGCCGCCGGCCGCCGAGGACGGCCGGGAGCGCGGCGAGGAGCGCGGCAACGCCCTCGCGGTTGTGCGCGCCGTCGAGGACCACCCGCGGCGAGCCCTGCACGACGTCGAGCCGCCCGGGCCAGCGGACGCGCGCGAGCCCCGCGCGAAGGGCGCGCTCGTCCACCCGGAGCCGAGGCTCGGCGGCCCCGGCCTCCTCGACCAGAGCAATGGCGACCGCGGCGTTCCGGCGCATGTGCTCTCCGCGGAGCGCGACCGCCGCGATCTCCGGCCGCTCGACGTCCGCTTCGACCCTGCGCGCCGCAACCCGGCCGGCCTCGTCGACGAGCGCGCGGCGCGCCTCCGCGGGGAGATCCGGGCCGAGCACGACCGCGCGCCCGGGGCGCATCACGCCCGCCTTCTCGCGCGCGATCGCGTCCAGCGTGTCGCCGAGAAAGGCCTCGTGGTCGTAGCCGATCGACACGACCGCCGATGCGACCGGATCCGCAACGTTCGTCGCGTCGAGCCGGCCGCCGAGGCCGACCTCGAGCACCGCGGCGCCCACCTCGTCCTCCGCGAACGCGAGGAACGCGAGGACGGTCGCCATCTCGAAGAAGGTGAGCGGGATGCCGGCGCCCTCGGCTGCGCGTCGCACCCGCTCGACGCCCTCTGCGACGCGCTCGCGCGCGATCTCCGCGCCGCCGATGCGGATCCGTTCGGTGAAGTGCACGAGGTGCGGCGAGGTGTAGAGGCCCGCGACGACGCCGGCTTCGCGCAGGACGGAGTGCACCATCGCCGCGGTGGCGCCCTTCCCGTTCGTGCCCGCGATGAGCACCGACGGATAGCGCTTCTCCGGCGAGCCGACGGCGGCGAGCGCCGCGCGGACGCGCTCGAGCTTCAGGTCCCAGCCGAGCGACACCTCGAGCGCGTAGAGGTAGGCGATCGCGTCCTCGTACGTCACCGCAATCCTCTCCGGCCGAGCTACCCGGATGCGGGCGTTCGCGTGAGGACGCGCAGCAGGCGCCCGAGGGTGGAACGCAGATCGCGGCGATGGACGACGGCGTCGAGCATGCCGTGCTCGAGCACGGACTCGGCGCGCTGGAACCCCGCCGGCAGCGTCTGGTGGATCGTCTGCTCGATCACGCGCGGGCCGGCGAAGCCGATGAGCGCGCCGGGCTCGGCGAGCTGGACGTCGCCGCGCATGGCGAGCGAGGCGGCGACGCCGCCGGTCGTCGGATCGGTGAGAACGCAGACGTAGGGAAGGCCCGCTTCGCGCAGGCGGGTCAGCGCCGACACCACCTTCGCCATCTGCACGAGCGACAGCGTGCCCTCCTGCATGCGGGCGCCGCCGGAAGCCGCGAACACGACCAGCGGCAGCCGGCGCTCGAGGGCGAGCTCGACGAGGCGCGTGAGCTTCTCGCCGACGGCGGTCCCCATGCTGCCGCCCATGAAGTGGAAGTCGAGGACGCCGAGCGCGACCCGGCTCGACTCGATGGCCGCGATCCCGGTCGCAACGGCTTCGCGGTGGCCGGTCGCCTCGCGGGCGGCCGCGATGCGCTCGGGATACGGCTGCTGGTCGACCCACTCGAGCGGATCGCCGCCCACGAGATCCGCTTCGACCTCGTGCCAGCTCCCGCGGTCGACGGTCACGAGGAGGCGTTGCTCGACGGTCAGACGGAAGTGGTAGCCGCAGCTGCCGCAGACGTTGAGACGCCGCTCGAGGTCCTTCCGGTAGGACGGCTCGCGGCACGCGGGGCACGCGAGGAAGAGCGCCTCGTCGCCGTCACCACGCGCGCTGGCCGCCGCCGGCCGCGCCTCGCGTTCGACGGACGGTGGCGCTCCGTCGACGTCGCCGTCGCGCGGCGGGCCGTCGCGCGCGAGGTCGTCCCCGGCGCCGGCATCCTCCGCGCGCGAGCGCTCGTCGCCGGAGCCGGGCTCGGGTCGCCGCGCCCGCGGTCGCCGGGTCGCCTCGGCTTTCATGGGCGCGGACCCGCGCGCCGCGTGGCCGCCTTCAGGTCGCGCGCGAGCGCGGACACGCGCTCGACCGCGGTCTCCGCGTCGGGCGCGTCCTCCACCAGCCGCGAGAGCGACGTCCCGACGATGACCGCGTCGGAGAAGCGCGCCAGCGTGCGCGCCTGCTCGGGCGTCGACACGCCGAAGCCGACGCCGACCGGCACGGGGGTCTGCTTCCGGATCCTCCGCACGAGCGCCTCGATCGCCGCCGGTGCGACCGGCTTCACGCCCGTCACCCCGGTGACCGACACGAAGTACACAAACCCGCTCGCGACCCGGAGGACGCGCTCGATTCTCTCCTGCGTGCTGGTCGGCGCGAGCAGGAAGATCATGTCGAGCCCGCGGGCGCGGAGCGGGAGGCGCAGCTCGTCGGCTTCCTCCGGCGGCGTGTCGACGCAGAGCAGCCCGTCGACGCCCGCGGACGCGGCCGCATGCGCGAGGCGCTCCGGCCCGAAGCGGAAGAACGGGTTCGCGTAGCCGAAGAGGATGATCGGCACGTCCGTCCGCCGCCGAACCTCGACGACGAGCTCGAGGATGCGGTGGATCGTCGCGCCGGCGCGGAGCGCGCGCTCGGCCGCGCGCTGGTGCACCGGGCCGTCCGCCATCGGGTCGGAGAACGGAACGCCGAGCTCGAGGACGTCGGCGCCCGCCGCGACGAGCCCGTCGACGAGGCGCGCGGTCGTGTCGAGGCCCTTGTCGCCGCACATGAGGAACGGGACGAACGCCGCCTCGTCGCGCGCGCGCAGCTCCGCGAAGCGCGCCGCGAGGCGGCCGCCCGCGGCGGCCGCCTCGCGGGTGCCTGCGCGGCGTTCGGAGGTCGCCGCGCCGGCCGGCGAGCCGCTCACGCCGCGCCCTCGCGAGCGCTGCCGCGGGCCGTTCCGGGATCTCGCGTGCGCTCGCCGGTCGCGCGGGCGCGCGCGACGGTCTCCATGTCCTTGTCGCCGCGGCCCGAGAGGTTCACGAGGAGGACCGCATCGCGCGACAAGGTCGGGGCGAGCCGGATCGCGTGCGCGACCGCGTGCGCGGTCTCGAGCGCGGGGATGATGCCCTCGCTGCGCGCGAGGCGCTCGAGCGCGGCGAGCGCGTCGTCGTCGGTCGCCGTCACGTAGCTCGCGAGGCCGACCTCGCGCAGCCAGCTGTGCTCGGGGCCGACGCCCGGGTAGTCGAGGCCGGCGGAGATCGAGTGCGCCTCGCGCACCTGCCCGAGCTCGTCCTGGAGGAGATACGAGCGGGCGCCGTGCAGGATGCCCGACTGCCCCGCCGTGAGGGTCGCCGCGTGCTTCCCGGTGTCGAGCCCGAAGCCCGCCGCCTCGACGCCGACCAGCTCGACGCCCGGCACCCCGACGAACGGGTGGAAGATCCCGATCGCGTTGGAGCCGCCGCCGACGCACGCGATGACGACGTCCGGATCGCGGCCGGTCGCGCGGCGGAGCTGCGCGCGCGCCTCGCGGCCGATGACGCTCTGCAGGTCGCGCACGAGCATCGGATAGGGATGCGGCCCCGCGGCCGAGCCGATCATGTAATACGTGTGCTCGACCGTGCCGATCCAGTCGCGCAGCGCCTCGTTCATCGCGTCCTTGAGCGTTCGGCTCCCGCTGTCGACGACGCGCACGCGCGCCCCGAGAAGCTCCATGCGGAAGACGTTCAGCGCCTGACGGCGCACGTCCTCCTCGCCCATGAACACCTCGCACTCGAGGCCGAAGCGCGCCGCTGCGGTCGCGGACGCGACGCCGTGCTGCCCGGCGCCCGTCTCCGCGATGATCCGGCGCTTTCCCATGCGCACGGCGATCAGGATCTGCCCGATCGTGTTGTTGATCTTGTGCGCGCCCGTGTGACAGAGGTCCTCGCGCTTCAGGTAGATGCGGGCTCCGCCGAGCTCCTCGGAGAGGCGGCGCGCGTAGGTGAGCGGCGTCGGCCGGCCGACGTACTCGGCGAGCAGCGCGCGCAGCTCCTTCTTGAAGGACGGATCGCGCCGGATGCGCTCGTAGGCCGTCTCGAGCTCCAGGAGGGCCGGCATGAGCGTTTCGCTCACGTAGCGCCCTCCGAAGGCCCCGAAGTGGCCGGCGCGGTCAGGCAGCCTTTGCATGCTCGACGAACGCGGCCATCAGGGCCGGCTCCTTCACTCGCGGCGCGCGCTCCACGCCGCTCGCGACGTCGACCGCGAAGGGGCGCAGGCGCCGCACCGCGTCCGCGACGTTGTCCGGCGTGAGACCGCCGGCGAGAAACAGGCGCTCCGCCGGCAGCGGCGACGCCCACGCCCAGTCGAAGAGCGCGCGGGCGCCCCCGTAGGCGCCGGGCACGACGCCTTCGGCGAGAAAGTAGTCGGGCGCGACGGCGTCGAGAGCGGCCTCCGCGTCGCGCGCGCACGTCAAGCGCGCGGCGCGAATGACGGGCACCGGCCAGCCGCGCACGAGCTCCGGCGGCTCGTCGCCGTGCAGCTGGATCGCCGTCAAGCCGACGGCCCGGCGCGTGCTCTCGATCTCGTCGCGCGACGCGTTCACGAAGACGCCGACCCGCCACACCGCCGGTGGAACGGCCGCGGCGATCTCCGCCGCGCGCTCGCGATCGACGAAGCGCTTTCCCGCCCGAAAGAAGTTGAGCCCGATCATGTCCGCGCCGGCTGCCACCGCCGCGAGCGCATCGTCGACGCTGCACACGCCGCAGATCTTGACGCGCACCGACCCGCGTAGTCGCGCTCCGGCGCCGCCGGCGACGGTCGATTCGACGCCGGTCACGCGCGTTCCTCCGCGCTCGCCGCGAGCAGCTGGCGCAGCGCCGCGCCCGGGTCGGCCGCCGTCATGAACGCCTCGCCGACGAGGAACGCGTGGATGCCGGCGCGCCCGAGCCGCGCGACGTCGGCCGCGTCGCGGATGCCGCTCTCCGCGATCAGGATCGCGCTCGCCGGCGCGCGCTGGGCGAGGCGCTCGCTGGTCGCGAGATCGGTCATGAAGGTGCGGAGATCGCGGTTGTTGACGCCGAGGACGTCGCCGCCGGCAGCGGCGGCGAGCGCGAGCTCGTCCTCGTCGTGCGCCTCGACCAGGGTCTCGAGCCCGAGCTCGCGCGCGTACCCCGCGAGCGACCGCATCTCGGCGAGATCGAGGACGGCGGCGATGAGGAGAACGGCGTCCGCGCCCGCGGCGCGCGCTTCGTCGATCTGGTAGCGGTCGACCACGAAGTCCTTCCGCAGGACCGGCACGTCGACCGCCGCGCGCACCGCCGCAAGGTCGGCGAGCGAGCCTCCGAAGAACTCGCGGTTCGTCAAGACGGAGATCGCCGCCGCGCCCGCGGCGGCGTAGGAGCGGGCGATCGCGACCGGGTCGTACGGCTCGCGCAGGACGCCCTTCGACGGCGACCGCCGCTTGCACTCCGCGATCACGGCGGGGCGGCGCGCGGCGAGCGCGCCGCGGAGGCTCCTGCGGGGCACGGACCACGCGGGATCGCTCCGAAGCGCGTCGGGCGGGCGCGCCGCCCGGCGGGCAGCGAGCTCGCCCCGCTCGTGCGCGACGATGCGCGCGAGGATGTCGGGCGCCTCCCGGGCGTGTCGCTCCGCGCCTTCCACGGTCACACCGTAGCACGGCCTTCGGCGCGGCCGCTCCCTCGTTCGGCGGCCGCGCGCGTGAATCGCACGAGCTCGGAAAGGACGCGCGACGCGGCTCCGGACGCGATCGCGGCGCGGGCGCGCTCGGCGCCCTCGCGGAGGTCCGACGCCTCGCCCGCGACGTACAGGGCGGCCGCGGCGTTCGCGACGACGACGTCGCTCGGGCCGCCGGCGGCGCCCGCCAGCACCTCCCGCACGATCCGCACCGCATCGGCCAGGTCGGCCGCGTGGACCGCGTCGCGCGGGCACGCGGGGAGGCCGAAGTCGGCCGCCGCCAGGGTGCGCTCGCTCGCCTTCCCGGCGCGGAGCTCGATCGCGTCGGTGGGAGCGGAGAGCGAGATCTCGTCGGTCCCGTCGCGGGCGTGCACGACGAGCGCGTGCTCGCAGCCGAGGCGGGCGAGCGCGCCCGCGACGAGCGCCAGCGCGCCCGGCGCGGCGACCCCGATCACCTGGCGCGTCGCGCCCGCGGGATTCGAGAGCGGTCCGAGCAGGTTGAAGACGGTCCGCACGCCGATCTCGCTGCGTGCCGCCGCGACGTGTCGCATCGCGGGGTGGAGGCGGCGGGCGAAGAGGAAAGCCATGCCGACCTCGTCGAGACAGCGGCCGACCTCGGCCGCCGGCAAGTCGATCGCGACGCCGAGCGCTTCGAGCACGTCGGCGCCGCCGAAGCGCCCGGACGCCGCTCGGTTTCCGTGCTTCGCGACCGACGCGCCGGCGCCCGCGGCGACGAGCGCGGCCGCCGTCGAGATGCTGAACGTCAGGCCGCCGTCGCCGCCCGTGCCGCAGGTGTCGACGAGCGGCGCGCGCCGCGATGCGACCCGCTCGGCGTGCGCGCGCATGGCCCGCGCCGCGCCCACGACCTCGTCGACCGTCTCGCCCTTTGCGCGCAGCGCGCCGAGGAAGGCCCCGACCTGAGCTTGCGTCGCGTCGCCGCGCATCAGCACCTCGACGGCGGCGGCCGCCTGCTCCGCCGTCAGGTCCGCGCGGTCGCACAGGCGCGCGATCGCGGTCTGGAGCGCCGCCGTCGCGCTCACGCGCCCGGCACCCGCCGCAGGAAGTTCCGCAGCAGGTCCTTCCCGGCGACGGTCAGGATCGACTCGGGATGGAACTGCACGCCCTCGAGCGGCCACTCGCGATGCTTGACGCCCATGATCTCGCGCACGTCGCCGTCGAACGTCCAGGCCGTCATCTCGAGCGCGTCGGGGAGCGAAGCGGGCGCGATCACGAGCGAGTGGTAGCGCGTCGCCTCGAAGGGCTCGGGGAGGCCGCGGAACACGCCCTGCCCGCGATGGTGGATGGGCGACGTCTTGCCGTGCATGATCCGTCCGGCGCGAACGATGTCGCCGCCGAGCGCGGCGCCGATCGCCTGGTGGCCGAGGCACACCCCGAGGATCGGCAGGCGCGGGCCGAAGCGCTCGATGAGCGGTACCGAGATGCCGGCCTCGCGCGGCGTGCAGGGGCCCGGCGAGACGACGATCCCGGCGGGGCGCATGCGCTCGATCTCGTCGAGCGTGATCGCGTCGTTCCGGCGCACCTCGACGGTCGCGCCGAGCTCGCACAGGTACTGCACGAGGTTGTAGGTGAACGAGTCGTAGTTGTCGATCATCAGGAGCATCGCTCGCCTCGCTTCATTCGAGCGTCTCCGCCATCTCCACGGCCGCGAGCACCGCACGCGCCTTCCGCACGCACTCCTCGTGCTCGCGCGCCGGGTCGGAGTCGTACACGATGCCGGCTCCCGCCTGGACGTACACGTGTCCATCCTTCACGAGCGCGGTGCGGATCGTGATGCAGGTGTCCATGGCGCCGCAGAAGCTGAAGTAGCCGATCGCGCCGCCGTAGATCCCTCGTCGCGTCGGCTCGAGCTCATCGATGATCTCCATCGCCCGCACCTTGGGCGCTCCCGACAAGGTGCCGGCGGGAAAGGCGGCGCGGAAGGCGTCGATCGCGTCGAAGCCGGGAGCGACGCGCCCCTGCACGTTGGAGACGAGGTGCATCACGTGCGAGTAGCGCTCGATCGCGAACTGCTCGGTGACCTCGACCGACCCGGGCTCCGCGACCCGCCCGACGTCGTTCCGGCCGAGGTCGAGCAGCATGACGTGCTCGGCGCGCTCCTTGGGGTCGGCGACGAGGGCGGCCGCGAGCTTCTCGTCCTCCTCGGGGGTCGCGGCGCGCCAGTGCGTGCCGGCGATCGGCCGCACCGTCATGACGCCGTCCTCGAGGCGGACCATGACCTCGGGCGACGCGCCGACGACCGAGACGTCGCCGAGCTCGAGGTGATAGAGGTACGGCGACGGGTTGATCGACCGCAGGCAGCGATAGACGTCGCGCGCGGAGGCGCGGGTCGGGCGCGAGAAGCGCTGCGCCAGCACCACCTGGATGACGTCGCCGGCGCGAATGTACTCCTTCGCGCGCTCGACCGCGGCACAGAACGCTTCCTCGCCCATGGTCGACGCCGGCTCGCTGCGCGGGCCCTCCGCGAAGCGCGCGGGCAGGACCGCGGGCGGGGCGGCGAGCCGGTCCGCCATCTCTTCGATCCGCCGCACCGCGGCGGCATAGGCGGCGGTGCGGTCGGCGTCGCCCGCGACGTCGGCGTGCGTCACGAGCAGCATGCGCTGCGCCTGGCTGTCGAAGACGACCAGCGTGTCGACGAGGAGGAGGCAGAGGTCCGGGCAGCCGAGGTCGTCGGGCGGGGGCGACGGCAGGCGCTCGATCCAGCGGACGGCGTCGTAGGACAGGTAGCCGACGAGCCCGCCGGTGAAGCGCGGCAGGCCCGGCGGCTGCGCGACGCGGTAGCGCGCGAGCACCTCGCGCAGGAAGACCATGGGATCGACGCCGTCGCGGTCGTCCGTCGTGCGGCCATCCGCCGTCCGCACGATGATGCGCCGGTCGCGCGCTTCGATGATCGCAGCCGGATCGGTCACGACGAAGCTGTACCGCCCCCAGCGCTCCCCCCCGAGCGCGCTCTCCAGCAGGCAGCCGTGCGTGCCGCGGTGGAGCTTCGCGAACGCGCTGACGGGCGTGTCGCGGTCGGACAGCAGCTCGCCCCACACGGGGACGTGCGTCACCCCGTCGGCGAGACGCTCGAACTGAGCCGGACTCGGAAGGATGCGCACCAGCCCACCCGTCACTCGTTCACGAGGAACGCGCGCGCGTAGCGCTCCTCGTTCTTCAGGCGGACGACGACGGCGGTCGCCGCCTCCATGGTGGGGAAGCGCCCGACCCGGACGCGATACCAGGTGTCGCCCTGCAGGCCGACCTTGACGACGTACGCGTTGTAGCCGCGCTCCTGCAGGCGGCGGACGAGACCGTTGGCGGTCGCTTCGTCGCGGGTCGCGTTCACCTGCACGCTCCAGCTCCGCCCGGCGGCCGCGGATCCCGTCTCCTCGACGCGCTCGCCGATGCGGGCCGCCGGCGACGGAACCGGGGCGGCGCGCGTGATCTCCTCGGCGTGCGCGGTCTCGGGAAATGCGGTCGGCACGGCGCCGGGCACGGCTGCCGCGGGCGCGGCGGGCGCGGCGCCCGGCGCGCCGACGAGACGACCGGGCTCGGCCGTCGGCGCGGTCTCGGTCGAGCGGCGCACGGCGAGGTTCACCGCGGGCGTCGCCGCGGGCCCGCCGCGCGCGAGCTCGTCGGAAAGGCGCAGCTCGTTGTCGCGCGCCTCGCCCGCACGCGCCCCTCCGCCGGCGTCGACCGGCAGTCGCACGAGCCGCTCCTCGCGCGCGAGGCGGCTCTCCTGCAAGCCTTTCCCGACGAAGATCCCGAGGAAGAAGACGACTGCCGATCCCGCCCCGAAGATGAGGATCAGGCCGAAGACCTCGAGCCAGCCGAACTCGAATCGCCGCGCGGTCGCCATCACATCCGCTCCGCTTCCGTCACGTCCGCTCCGCCGCGGTCACATCCGCTCCGGTGCCGTCACGCCGAGAAGGCCGAGGCCGGCGGCCAGCACCCGCCGCACGGTCTCGAGAAGCGCCAGGCGCGCCGCCATCCGCGGCACGTCCTCGTCGCCCAGCACGCGGTGGTGGTTGTAGAAGCGATGCAGGGCGGCGGCGAGCTCCTGGAGGTAGAACACCACCCGGTGGGGCTCGAGGTCGCGCGCCGCGAGCTCGATGGTCTCGCCGTAGGCCGCGACCGCGCGGATGAGCTCGAACTCCTCCGCGAGCGCGAGCGGCGCGAGCGCGTCGGCGCCGCGCTCGGCGGGCGCGGCCTCCGCAGCGACCGCGCGCGCCTGGCCGAACAGGTTCACGATGCGCGCGTGCGCGTACTGCACGTAGAAGACGGGGTTGTCGGTCGTGCGCTTCTTCGCGAGCTCGAGGTCGAACTCGAGGTGGCTGTCCGACTTCCGCGTCAGGAAGAAGAACCTCGCGGCGTCCGCGCCGACCTCGTCGAGCAGCTCGTCGAGCGTCACGTACTCGGCCTTCCGCGTCGACATCTTCACCTGCTCGCCGAAGCGCGTGAGCGTGACGAACTGGTAGATCACCGGCCGGATGCGCGCGACGTCGTGACCGAGAGCGTTGATCGCCGCGACGACCTCGCGGTGCTCGTCGATGTGGTCTGCGCCGAGGACGTCGACGATCTCGCCGTACCCGCGTGCGAGCTTGTCGAGGTGGTACGCGATGTCGGGGAGGCGGTAGGCGGGCTCGCCCGAGCTCTTCACGAGCACGCGGTCCTTCTCGAGCCCGACGCGCTCGCCCCGCAGCCAGACGGCGCCCTCGCGCCGTTCGATCAGCTGGCGCCGGTCGAGGTCCTCCAGGACGCGCTCGATCGCGCCCGAGGCGTAGAGCGAGTCCTCGTTGAAGTAGCGATCGAAGCGGATGCCGAGCCGGTCCTGCGTCGCGCGGATGTCGGCGAAGATCGCCTGCTCGGCGGCGTCGCGGAACGCGGTGCCGTCGTGGTCCACGAGCGCGTCGCCGTGGCGCTCCACGAGCCCGCGCGCGATGTCGCGGATGTAGTTTCCCTGGTAGCCGTCCTCGGGGAAGTCGGCGGGCCGGCCGATCGCCTCGAGGTAGCGCGCGCGCACCGACTCGGCGAGGACCTTCATCTGGCGGCCGGCGTTGTTGAAGTAGTACTCGCGCTCGACGTCGTGATCGGTGCCGGCGAGGAGCCGGGCGAGCGTGTCGCCGAGGACGGCGTTCCGCCCGTGACCGACGGTGAGCGGTCCGGTCGGGTTCGCGCTCACGAACTCGACCTGGACTCGCGCGCCGCGCCCGAAGGCGGGGACGCCGAGGGCGGCGTCGTCGCGCACGCGCGCGAGCTCCTCGTGCCAGAAGCGGTCGGAGAGCTTGACGTTGATGAATCCGGGACCCGCGATGTCGCTCGCCGCGATCCAGCCGCCCGCGTCGTCCAGGTTCCGGAGCAGGATCTCCGCGATCGCGCGCGGCGACTTCCGCTCGGGGCGCGCGAGCGCCATCCCGAGCGTGCAGGCGACGTCGCCGAACTGGCGGTCGCGCGGCACCTCGAGGAACGCCTCGGGCACCGCTTCGCCGGAGAGCTCACCGCGCTCGCGCGCGGCCGCGAGCGCGCGCCGGAAGAGAGACTCGATCCGCTGCATCACCGGCGCGCCCTGGCGCTCGAGACCCGTGCGCGCGGCGTGGCGGCGCCGGGCGACGGCGCCGGGCGCGCTTCCCGCTCCCCGGGCGCGAGCGCACGAGCGTGGAGCGCAGAAAACGCCTCGGGAAACACGCATCGTCGGTACCGACTTCACCCGAGACGGTCAAATCCGCGCTCACCACGAAGGTGAACGGGAAACGCGCTCGAGCGCGGCGGCCGCGCCCGGCGTGCGCGCGCGCGGCGCGTGAACCGGCGAAGGACGGCGCGGAAGGGCGCCCGCGTTCGCCGTTCGTGGAGGACGGACCGAGCTCAGCCGGCGGCGGCGCGCGCGCGCTTCGGCTCGCGGGCTTCGCCCTGTCCCGTGCGGCGCGGTCGGCGCTTCTTCGCGGGCTCGATCTCTTCCGACGTCCCCGTCAGCTCGATGACCGACATCGCTGCCGAATCGCCCGGGCGGCGACCGAGCTTCACGATGCGCGTGTAGCCGCCGGCGCGATCCGCGAACCGGCCGGCGACGTCCGAGAACAGCCGCTGCACGACGTCCTTGTCGCGGATGAAGGACAGCGCACGCCGACGCGCGGCGAGCGTTCCCTGCTTCCCGAGCGTCACCATCCGGTCGGCGAAGCGGCGGATCTCCTTCGCCTTCTGGTCGGTCGTCCGGATGCGATCGTGGCTCAGGAGCTCCGTCACGAGGTTCCGGTAGAGCGCGGCGCGGTGCGCCGACGTTCGGCCGAGCTTTCGACCCGCCTTCAAGTGTCGCATGGGACGATCGTCCTCAGTCTTCCGGTCACGCGCGGGCGCGCATCACGCGGTCTGCTTCTCCTGCATCAGGCGCCGGCGCTCGAGCTCCTCGCGCGAGGGGAAGTTCTCGAGCCGCATCCCGAGCGAGAGCCCCATCTCCGACAGGAGCTCCTTGATCTCGTTCAGCGACTTCCGGCCGAAGTTCTTCGTCTTCAGCATCTCGGCTTCGGTCTTCTGCACCAGCTCGCCGATGTAGCGGATGTCGGCGTTCTGGAGGCAGTTGGCCGATCGCACCGAGAGCTCGAGCTCGTCGACGGTGCGGAAGAGGTTGTCGTTCAGCTCGCCCGAGACCGGGGTCTCGGCGGCTTGCGGCGCCTCGGCCGGCTCGTCGAAGTTGATGAAGACGCTGAGCTGGTCCTGGAGGATGCGGGCCGCGAGCGCGAGCGCGTCCTCCGGGCGGCGGCTGCCGTCGGTCCACACCTCGAGCGTCAGCTTGTCGTAGTCGGTGCGCTGACCGACGCGCGCGTTGGTGACGACGAAGTTCACCTTGCGGACGGGCGAGAAGATCGAGTCGATGAAGATCGTGTCGACCGGCGCGCCCTCCTCCTTGTTGCGCTCCGCCGGCACGTAGCCGCGGCCGCTCTTGATCGTCAGCTCGGCGCGCAGCTCCGCGCCCTTGGCGACCGTCGCGATGTGCTGCTCGGGGTTCAGGACCTCGAGGTCGGGACCGCCCTGGATGTCGCCGGCGGTGACGACCCTCTCGCCCTTCACCTCGATGCGCGCCGTCGCCTGCTCGGCGCCGTCGTGCAGCTTCAGCCGAACCTCCTTCAGGTTCAGCACGACGTCCGTCACGTCCTCCGTGACGCCCGGGATCGTCGAGAACTCGTGCAGCGTCCCGTCGATGCGGAGGGCCGTGATGGCCGTGCCGCGCAGCGACGAGAGCAGGATGCGACGCAACGAGTTCCCGAGCGTCGTCCCGAAGCCGCGCTCGAGCGGCTCGAACTCGAACTTCGCGTAGACCGGCGAGTGGTCCTTCTCGTCGATCTCGAGCTTCTTCGGGCGCGTCAGGTCACGCCAATTCTGCTGAAATCCATTCACGCTGTTTTCCTCGCTCTGCGACCTCGTCGCCGCCGACTCGGCGATCGCCGTGTCGGCATGGGGTCGCCTCCTACTTCGAATAGAGCTCGACGATCAGCCGCTCGTTGATCGGCATCGTGAGCTCCGCGCGCTGCGGCAGCGCCTTCACGGTTCCGGAGAACGCTTCGCGACTCACCTCGAGCCATTCCGGGATGCCGCGTCGCTGCGACAGCTCGAGCGCCTCGGCGATGCGCGCGACCTTCTGGCTCGCCTCGCGCACCGTCACCTTGTCCCCGACCGCCACCAGGTACGACGGAATGGTGACCGTCCGACCGTTCACCGCGAAATGACCGTGGCGCACGAGCTGGCGCGCCTCGGCGCGCGAGTTCGCGAAGCTCATGCGGTAGACGATGTTGTCCAGCCGCCGCTCGAGGGTGACGAGCAGCTTCTCGCCCGTCACGCCGCGCGACCGCTCGGCGAGCGCGAAGTAGCGTCGGAACTGGCGCTCGAGGACGCCGTAGATGCGCTTGACCTTCTGCTTCTCGCGCAGCTGGACGCTGTACTCGGAGAACTTGTGGCGGCCCTGGCCGTGCTGCCCCGGGGGATAGTTGCGGCGCTCGATCGCGCACTTGTCGGTGAAGCAGCGCTCGCCCTTCAGGAAGAGCTTGATCCCCTCGCGCCGGCAGAGCCGACACACGGACTCGGTGTTGCGGGCCACTTCAGACTCTCCTTCGCTTCGGCGGCCGGCAGCCGTTGTGCGGGATCGGCGTGACGTCGCGGATCATCGTGATCTGGAAGCCGGCTTGCTGGAGCGACCGGAGCGCCGGCTCGCGGCCCCCGCCGGGCCCCTTCACCATGACCTGCACGGTCCGCATGCCGACGTCCGCCGCCTTCTTGGCGGCGTTGCCGGCCGCGAGCTGGGCGGCGAACGGCGTGCCCTTGCGCGAGCCCTTGAAGCCGACCGACCCGGCGCTCGCCCACGCGACGACCCCGCCGACCGCGTCGGTGATCGTGACGATCGTGTTGTTGAACGTCGAGTGGATGTGCACGACTCCCTCGGAAACGGTGCGCTTCCCCTTCTTGCGCTTCGGGGCGGGCGCTCCGGCGGCCCCGGTCGCAGCGCCCGCGGCGGGTGCCTGCTCCTCGGTCGTCGCGGCGGGCGCGGCGGGCGCGTCTTCGACCTTCGTCGCCATTCGGCTCTAGCTCCTTCTCTTTCCGATTCCTGCTCGGCGTTCTCAGCCCTTCGACGGCGGCGCCTTCTTGCCGGCGACCGTCCGCCGCGGGCCCTTCCGGGTACGCGCGTTGGTATGGGTGCGCTGACCGCGTACCGGGAGGTTCTTCCGGTGCCGCAGGCCGCGATAGCAGCCGAGGTCCACGTAGCGCTTGATGTTGAGCGTCACCTCGCGGCGGAGATCGCCCTCGACCTTGTAGCTCTGGTCGATCACGCGACGGAGGCGCTGGATCTCGTCGTCGCTCAGCGCATCGGTCTTGGTCGCGCAGTCGAGACCCGCTTCGGCGCAGATCTTCTGCGCCGTGCTGCGGCCGATGCCGTAGATGTAGGTCAGGCCGACCTCGACCGCCTTGTTCCGGGGGAGATCGACTCCCGCGATGCGTGCCATCTGAAAGCTCTCTCTTTCCTGGGTCCTTGGCCGGGAAGCGCCGCTCGCCCGCTCAGCCCTGACGCTGCTTGTGGCGCGGGTTCTCGCACAGCACGCGCAGGACGCCCGCGCGGCGCACCAGCTTGCACTTCGGACAGATCTTCTTGACGGAGGCGCGGACTTTCACGGCTTCGCTCCTGCTTCTTCCCTGGTCTCGTTCGTCGTTTTACTTGACGCGGTACGTGATCCGACCGCGGCTCAGGTCGTACGGCGACAGCTCGACGGTGACCTTGTCGCCCGGCAGGATCTTGATGTAGTGCATGCGCATCTTGCCCGAGATGTGGGCGATGATGCGGTGACCGTTGTCGAGCGCGACGCGGAACATCGCGTTCGGAAGGGACTCCTGCACCACGCCGCTGACCTCGATCGCATCACCCTTCGGCATCTCGCTTCCCTACGCAGGCAGAGTCAGGATCTCGGGCCCGTCGGGCGTGATCGCGACCGAGTGCTCGAAGTGCGCCGCCAGCCGGCGATCGCGCGTGACCGCCGTCCAGCCGTCGTCCAGGATGTCCACTTCCCAGGTTCCCTCGCAGACCATGGGCTCGATCGCCAGGACCATTCCCTCCTTGAGGCGCGGGTTCTGGCCGTTCGTCACGTAGTTGGGGACCTGCGGCTCCTCGTGCAGGCGCTGCCCGATGCCGTGCCCGACGAAATCTCGCACGACGCCGTAGCCGTGCGACTCGGCGTGCTCCTGGATCGCGCGCGAGACGTCGCGGATGCGATTCCCGGCGCGCACGCTGTCGATGCCGCGCATGAGGGAGTCGCGCGTGACGTCCATCAGCCGGCGGGCCCGATCGGAGATGTCCCCGACGCCGACCGTGACCGCGGAGTCGCCGAAGTAGCCGTCCTTCACGACCCCGAAGTCGAGGCCGATGATGTCGCCTCCCTTCAGCACCCGCTTGGCGGACGGCATGCCGTGGACGACCTCCTCGTTGATCGACGCGCACAGCGCGGCGGGGTAGACCCGACCGCCGACGTTGTAGCCCTTGAACGCGGGGACGGCGCCCTGCTCGCGCGCCCACTCCTCCGCCATGCGGTCGAGGTCGCCGGTCGTGATGCCGGGACGGACGTGCTCGCACAGGCGAGCCAGCACGTCGGCGACGACGCGGCACGCCTCCCGGATGAGCTCGATCTCGTCGCGGCTTCTGAGCACGATCATCTCAGGCGCCCGCCACCGCCTGACGGAGCCGCTCGAAGACCTGCTCGGTCGAGCCGGTGCCGTCGATCTCGGTCAGCATGCCGCGGTCGCGGTAGAACGCGAGGAGCGGCTCGGTCTCGTTCCGGTACACGGCGAGCCGCGCCTGGATGATGTCCTCGCCGTCGTCGGTGCGCTGGTAGAGCTCGCCGCCGCAGCGGTCGCAGATGCCGGGCGCGACCGGCGGCTCGAAGACCACGTGGTACATCGTCCCGCAGCTGCGACAGGTGCGGCGCCCCGAGAGCCGGCGCACGATCTCGGCCGGAGGAACGACGAGGCTCACGACCGACAGCCCGTCGCCCTGATGCGCGAGGATCTCCTCGAGCCCGTCTACCTGCGGCAGCGAGCGCGGAAATCCGTCGAGGACGAATCCCCGAGCGGCATCGGACTCCTTCAGTCGTTCGCGTACGATTCCGAGCATCACCTGGTCCGGGACGAGCTCGCCCTTGTCCATGAACTGCTTGGCGCGCGCCCCCAGCTCCGTTGCGCGGCTAACCTCCGCGCGCAGGATGTCGCCGGTCGAGATGTGAGGCACGCCGAAATGTTCGGACACGAGCTCAGCCTGCGTCCCCTTCCCTGCTCCGGGCGGCCCGAGCAGGATCAAGCGTCGCGGACGAGACGACACGCCCGCTCGCCCTATCCACGGCGCCCACGCAACCGGCCGCGTTTCATGAAGCCCTCGTAGTTGCGGGTGAGGAGGTGGGTCTCCATCTGGGCGACCGTGTCGAGCGCGACGCCGACCACGATCAGCAACGCCGTGCCGCCGAAGAAGAACGGCACGTTGAACTGGCGGATGAGAATGGTCGGGAGGACGCACACCGCCGAGATGTAGATGGCGCCGCCGAGCGTGATCCGTGTGAGGATGCGATCGATGTACTCCGCCGTCTTCTTTCCCGGCCGGATCCCAGGGATGTAGCCGCCGAACTTCTTCATGTTGTCGGCGACCTCGACGGGATCGAACGTGACTGCCGTGTAGAAGTAACAAAAGAAGATGATCAACGCCACGTACATGATGTTGTAGAGCAGGCTCCCGGGCTGGAGCAGCTCGGCGATCCTGTCGGCGACCGGGTGCTGCACGAAGCTCGCGATCGTCCCCGGGAACATGAGGATCGACGAGGCGAAGATCGGCGGGATGACGCCCGAGGTGTTGATCTTGAGCGGCAGGTGGGAGCTCTGCCCGCCGTACATCCGTCGGCCGACGACCCGCTTGGCGTACTGGACCGGGATCCGGCGCTGGCCCCGCTCGACGAAGATGATCACCCCGATGACGAGAATCATCACCGCCGCCACCAGGATCACCGTGAAGAGCGACAGCTCGCCCTCGTTCATGAACTGCCAGGTCGTCGTGACCGCGGACGGGAGGCTCGCGACGATGCCGGCGAAGATGATCAGCGAGATGCCGTTCCCGATGCCGCGCTCGGTGATCTGCTCGCCGAGCCACATGATGAACGCGGTCCCGGACGTGAGCGTGATCATCGACATCAGCCGGAAGCTCCAGCCCGGGTTGTAGACGACCGTTCCGCCGCCCGGCGCCTGGATCTGCTCGAGGCCGATCGAGATGAAGAGGCTCTGGATGAGCGCGAGGACGACCGTCCCGTAGCGCGTGTACTGCGTGATCTTCCGGCGGCCCGCCTCGCCTTCCTTCGAGAGGCGCTCGAGCGTCGGCACGACGACCGTCAGCAGCTGCAGGATGATCGACGCGCTGATGTACGGCATGATGCCGAGCGCGAAGATCGAGAAGCGCTCGAGCGCGCCGCCCGAGAAGAGGTTCACGAGGCCGAAGACGTTGTTCGAGGCCTCCTGGAAGAACGCCTGGAGGGCCTTGCCGTCGATGCCCGGGGTCGGGATCGCGACCCCGACGCGGTAGACGGCGAGCATCCCGAAGGTGAAGAGCAGGCGCTTCTTCAGCTCCTCGACGCGAAGCGCGTTCGAGAACCCGGTCGTCACGCGAGCACCTCCGCCGTGCCCCCCTGGGCTTCGATCGCCGCCTTCGCCGACGCGCTGAAGGCGTGCGCCTTCACGACGAGCTTCCGGTCGAGCTCGCCGCGTCCGAGGATCTTGACGGGACCGCCGCCGCGGCGCGCGAGTCCGGCGGCCGCGAGCGCGTCCGGATCCACCACCGCGCCCGCCTCGAAGCGCGCGAGCGCCGCCAGGTTCACGACCGCGAACTCGCGGCGGAACGGGTTCTTGAAGCCGCGCTTCGGCAGGCGCCGGAGCAGCGGCATCTGGCCGCCCTCGTAGCCGCGCGGCGAGTTGCCGCCGGAGCGCGACTTCCGCCCCTTGTGGCCACGGCCGGCCGTCTTACCGAGTCCCGATCCGGGACCACGGCCGACGCGCTTGCGCGGCTTGCGGGCACCCGGCGCCGGGTGGAGGCTCGAGAGGTCCATCGGTCAAGATCCTTCTTCGACCCGAACGAGATGCGCGACCGCCCGGATGCGCCCACGGGTCTGCGGCGTATCCACGACCAGCGACGTCGAGCCGCGCCGACGGAGCCCGAGGCAGCGGAGCGTAGCGCGCTGCCGGTCGGTTCCGCCGATCTCGCTGCCGGTCAGCACGACGCGCAGGCGAGCGTTTCCGCTCGCGGCCGCCGGCGCCATCCGGCGCACGAGGCCCTCGACCGCCGCCTGCTTCTTCTTCGTCTTGCGCGATGCCATCGATGTCTCGCTCGTTTGCGCTCGCTCTGCGCTCGGTCTTCCGTGCGCTCGCTCTCGTCGCCTCGCCGCCGGTGCCGTCGCCTCGCTCAGGCGGCGCCCAGCTCGGCGACCTCCTTGCCGCGGGTCCGCGCGACGTCGCTCGCCGAGCGTAGCATCGCGAGCGCGACCATGGTGGCGCGCACCATGTTGTGCGGGTTGTTCGAGCCGACGCACTTCGTGAGCACGTTGTGGATGCCGGCAGCCTCGACGACCGCCCGCACGCCGCCGCCCGCGATGACGCCCGTACCCTCGCCGGCGGGGCGCAGCATGACGCAGCCGGCGCCGAAGTGGCCGGTCACCTCGAACGGGATCGTGCCCTCGTGGAGCGGAACGCGCATGAGGGCCTTCTTGGCCTTGTCGATCCCCTTGCGGATCGCCTCCGGGACCTCCTTCGCCTTTCCGAGGCCGAAGCCGACGTGGCCGGCGCCGTCCCCGACGACGACGAGCGCGCCGAAGCGGAACCGCCGACCGCCCTTCACGACCTTGGCGACGCGATTGATGTTGACGACCTTCTCCTTCAGCTCGAGGCCGTGGGGGTCGACGCGATCCGCGATGGTCACTCGCACTTCAGAACTCCTCGCACCGGGCTCAGAATTTGAGGCCGCCTTCGCGCGCCGCCTCGGCCAGCGTGCGAACGCGCCCGTGATAGAGAAAGCCATTGCGATCGAAGACGACCGCCTCGATTCCGGCCTCGCGCGCCTTGCGCGCCACCAGCTCGCCCACCTTCTTCGCCGCGTCCTTGTTGCCGCACTTGCCCGCGAGCCCGTCCTTCAGCTCGGCCGACAGGCTCGACGCGGAGACCAGGGTCCGGTTCGACTCGTCGGAGATCAGCTGCGCGTAGATGTGGTTCAGGCTGCGGTAGACCGTCAGCCGCGGGCGGACGTCCGTTCCCCGCACGCGGCGGCGGACCCGCGCCTGCCTGAGCGCACGTCCCGGAGATCTCGAGTTCGTCAGCATCGCTCCAACCCTCGCGATCAGGCGGCGCCCGCCGCCTTGCCGGACTTCCGGCGGATCGTCTCCTCGGCGTACTTGATGCCCTTCCCCTTGTAAGGCTCGGGCGGGCGGAGGCCGCGAATCGCCGCCGCGGTCTCGCCCAGGACCTGGCGATCGGGCCCTTCGAGCGTGATCACGACCTGTCGGTCGACCTTCGCGGTGACGCCCTTCGGGAGCTGGAAGAGGATCGGGTGCGAGAAGCCGAGCGTGAAGAAGAGCGCACTCCCGCGCAGCTCGGCGCGGTAGCCGACGCCGGCGATCTCGAGCACGCGCGTGAAGCCGGTGCTGACGCCCGTGACCGAGTTCGCGATGTGCTTGCGCGTGAGCCCGTGGAGCGCGCGCGACTCGCGCGAATCGTCCGCGCGCGACACGACGACCTGGCCGTCCTTCTGGTCGACCTTGATCGCGGGCGGGACCGGCACGGTGCTCGTGCCCTTCGGTCCCTTGATCTCCACCGCCGCCGGCTTCAGTGCGACCGTCACCCCCTGGGGCACCTTCACCGGCAGGCGTCCTACGCGCGACATGCTGTTCCCTTCCCCGTGTCTCTTTCCGATTTGTTCGGTCTCGCTCCGCGCTCGCTCACCACACCGCGCAGAGGACCTCGCCGCCGAGCTTGCGGGCGCGCGCATCGCGGTCCGCCATCAGGCCCTGCGGGGTCGAGATCACTGCCATGCCGTAGCCGCGCCGGATGCGCGGAGCCGACTCGGCGCCGACGTAGACCCGGAGGCTCGGCTTGCTCACGCGCTCGATGCCGCCGATCACCGGCCGGCGGTCGGCGTCGTACTTGAGGCCGATCCGCACCTGCTTCGCCGGCCCGTCGCCGACGACCGTGTAGTCGGTGAGGAAGCCCTCGCGGACGAGCACGTCGGCGAGGCGCTCCTTGATCTTCGACCACGGCACGTCGACGCGCTCCTTGCGCGCCATCGTTCCGTTTCGGATGCGGGTCAGGAAATCCGCGATCGGGTCGGTCATCATCCGTCAATCACCTCGGCAGCTGCGCGCGCGCCCGCGGCTACCAGCTCGCCTTCGTCACGCCGGGGACCTGCCCGCGGAGCGCGAGATCGCGCAGGCAGATGCGGCACAGCTTGAACTTGCGATAGAAGCCGCGCGCCCGACCGCAGCGGAGGCAGCGGTTGTACCGGCGAACCGCGAACTTGGGAGGCCGCGCCGCCTTCAGTCGGAGAGAGGTCTTCGCCATCGTTTCCTCGAGTGTCCCCTGTCGGTCCGCCCGGCTCAGCTCCGGAACGGCATGCCGAAGGCGCGCAGCAGCGCCTTGCCGTCGCTGTCGCTCTTCGCGGTGGTGACGATCGTCACGGTGAGGCCCTTCACCTTGTCGATCTTGTCGATGTCGATCTCCGGGAAGATGATCTGCTCGGTGATGCCGAGCGAGTAGTTCCCGCGACCGTCGAAGCCCTTGTCGCTCACGCCCTTGAAGTCGCGGACGCGCGGCAGCGCGACGTTCAGGAGCCGATCGAGGAACTCGTACATGCGCGCCCCGCGCAGCGTCACCATCGCCCCGATCGGGATGTTCTCGCGGAGCTTGAAGTTCGCGATCGCCTTGCGCGACTTCGTGACGACCGGCTTCTGACCCGTGATCGCGGCGAGCTCGGACACCGCCGAGTCCAGAACCTTGACGTTCTGGATCGCCTCCCCGAGCCCCATGTTGAGGACGATCTTGTCGAGGCGCGGGACCTGGAGCGGGTTCTTCGCGCCGAGCTCCGTCCGCAGGTGCGCCGCGATGCGCTCGACGTACGCCTTCTTCAGCCGGGGGACCACGCGCTCGCCGTTCGATTCGCCGGGCGACTTGCCGCCCGCTGGCTTGCCGTCTTTCGCCTTCGCTTCCATGTCTCGCTCGCTCACCGGTCGACGTGCTCGCCGCAGCGGTGGCAGGTGCGGGCGCTCGTCCCGTCCTCGAGGCGCCGCGCGCCGATCCGCGTCGGCTTGTTGCAGCGATCGCACACCAGCATCAGGTTCGAGAGGTGGATCGGGGCTTCCTTCTCGACGATGCCGCCGATCGCCTGCGGGCCGCGGCCCTTGCGATGGCGCTTCACCATGTTGAGGCGCTCGACGGTCGCGCGGTTCTTCTCGAGAACGAGGCGAAGCAGCTTGCCGGTCTTGCCCTTCTCCTTGCCCGCGATGACCAGAACGGTGTCGCCCTTCTTGAGCCGGGTCGCGACGCGCGAGGGCCTCTCGCCGCTGCCCGCCCGGTTCTTCGCCTGCCCGGTCATCGTCCGATTCCCTCCGTCGCCCGCCTCAGATCACTTCCGGCGCGAGCGACACGATCTTCATGAAGCGCTTGGCGCGGAGCTCGCGAGCGACCGGCCCGAAGATGCGCGTGCCGACCGGCTCGCGCTGGTTGTCGATGAGCACCGCCGAGTTGTTGTCGAAGCGGATGTAGGAGCCGTCGGGCCGGCCGACCTCCTTCGCCGTCCGCACCACGACCGCCTTCACGACGTCGCCCTTCTTGACCTTCGAGTTCGGCGTCGCTTCCTTGACCGAAGCCACGATGACGTCGCCGAGCGAGGCATAGCGCCGCCGGCTCCCGCCCAGCACCTTGATGCACAGCACCTTGCGTGCGCCGGAATTGTCCGCCACGTCGAGCAGCGTCTCCGCCTGGATCATCGGCCTCTCCTCGACTCCTCAGACCGCGGCCTTCTTCAGGATCGCCTTGACGGCCCAGCGCTTCTCGCGCGAGAGCGGCCGGGTCTCGACGATCTCGACCTGGTCGCCCACGCCGCAGGCGTTCTTCTCGTCGTGCGCCTTGTACTTCTTCCGCGCCCGCAGGTGCTTCTTGTACTTCGGGTGCTTGACGAGGCGCTCCACCACCACGACCACCGTCTTGTCCATCTTGTTGGACAGGACGACGCCCGTGCGCTCCTTGCGATGTCCCAACATCTCTAACGCCCCGCCTTCTCCGCGGCGCGCGCGCGCTCGCGCTGGATCGTGAGCAGCCGCGCGAGGTCGCGACGCGCGATGCGCGCCTTCATCTTGTTCTCGATCTGACCGGTCGCGCCGCGAAGGCGCAGCCGGAAGAGCTCCTCGCGCGCCTCCGCCTCCTTCACCTCGAGCTCGTCGTCGCCGAGATCGCGGATCTCGCTAGGCCGCATGCTGCCCCCGCTCGATGAATTCCGTCTCGAGCGGCAGCTTGTGAGCCGCGAGGCGGAACGCCTGCTTGGCGACCGTCCGGTCGACGCCTTCCATTTCGAAGATCATGCGGCCGGGCTTGATCACCACGACCCACAGCTCGGGCGAGCCCTTGCCCTTGCCCATGCGCGTCTCGGCCGGCTTCTTGGTGAGCGGCTTGTCCGGGAAGACGCGGATCCACACGCGCCCGCCGCGCTTGATGTGGCGGGTGAGCGCGATGCGTGCCGCCTCGAGCTGGCGCGCGGTGATCCAGCCGCGCACGACCGCCTTCAGGCCGTAGTCGCCGAAGGCGAGCGAGGAGCCTCGAAACGCGGTTCCACCGCGGCGGCCCTTCTGCTGCTTCCTGAACTTGACGCGTTTGGGGGCGAGCATCTCTCCGTTCCTCGAACGTGCGCGTCAGGCGCCGATCGCCTGGCGCTGCTCCTCCTGGCGCGACAGCACGTCGCCGTGCATGATCCACGCCTTGATTCCGATGACGCCGTAGGTCGTCTTGGCCTCCGCGAAGCCGTAGCCGATGTCCGCCCGCAGCGTGTGCAGGGGCACGCGGCCCTCGCGGTACCACTCGCGGCGCGCGATCTCGGCTCCGCCGAGCCGTCCCGAGCACTGGATGCGAACGCCCTGCGCGCCCATGCGCATCGCGCGCGCGACCGCCTCCTTCATCGCACGCCGGAACGCGACCCGGCGCTCGAGTTGCAGCGCGACGTTCTCGGAGACGAGCTGCGCGTCGATGTCGGGACGGCGCACCTCGATGATGTTGATGTAGGTCTCCTTGCCCATGAGCTTGTTGAGCTCGCTCTTGAGCTTCTCGATCTCCGCGCCCTTCTTCCCGATCACGATGCCGGGGCGCGCGGTGTGGATGTTCACCTTCGCCTTCGCGGCGGCGCGCTCGATCTCCATCTTCGAGATGCCGGCGTGGTAGAGCCGCTTCTTCAGGAAGCGCCGGACCCGGATGTCCTCGTGGAGCTGGTCGGCGTAGTCCTTGCCGGCGACCCAGCGCGAGTCCCAGTTCTCGATCACGCCGACCCGGAAGCCCTTGGGGTGAGTCTTCTGTCCCATGCGCCCGCCCTATTTTTCCCCGACCACGATGGTCATGTGGCTCGTCCGCTTGAACACGCGGGTCGCGCGCCCCTGGGCGCGCGGCAGCGTGCGCTTCTGCGTCGGTCCCTCGTCCACGAACGCGCGCTTGACGACCAGGTCGTCGACGTCGACGTTGCCGCCGCTCTCGGCGTTCGCGACCGCGGATCGCAGCGTCTTCGCGAGGATCTTCGCTGCCTTCTTGGGCGTGTAGTCGAGGACGGTGAGCGCGTCGCCCACCGCGCGACCCCGGATGAGGTCGATCACGAGGCGCGCCTTTCGCGGGGCGACGTGCACGTATCGGGTCTTCGCTCGCGCTTCCATTGCGTTCACCTCGCGACCGTCGCGCCCTTGGTCTCCGTCTTCCGGTCGCCGGAGTGGCCGTGGAAGGTCCGCGTCGGCGCGAACTCGCCGAGCTTGTGGCCCACCATGTTCTCGGTGATGAACGTCGGGATGAACTTGCGACCGTTGTGAACGGCGATCGTGTGGCCGATCATGTCCGGGATCACGGTCGAGCGGCGCGACCAGGTCCGGATCACCCGCTTCTCGCCGCTCGCGTTCATCGCGTCCACCTTCTTCAAGAGGTGGTCGTCGACGAATGGGCCTTTCTTGATCGAACGCGGCATCCTCGCTCCTGTGACCTTCTCCGCTCCCGCTTCCGCTACTTCCGTTTGCGGCGCTGCACGATGAACTTGCTCGTGCGCTTGTTGTGACGGGTCTTGTAGCCCTTCGTCGGCGTGCCCCACGGCGAGGTGGGGTGGTTCCCCTTCGAGCGGCCCTCGCCGCCGCCGTGCGGGTGATCGACCGGGTTCATCGCGGTGCCGCGCACGTGCGGCCGGCGCCCGAACCAGCGCGTCCGGCCCGCCTTCCCGATGGAGACGTTCTCGTGCTCGACGTTCCCCACCTGCCCGATCGACGCGGTGCAGGCGAGCAGCACCTGGCGCTGCTCCCCGGAGGGTAGTTTGACGAGGGCGTACTCGCCCTCCTTCGCCATGAGCTGCGCGGCCGCACCGGCGCTGCGCACGAGCTGCCCGCCCTTCCCCTGCTTGAGCTCGATGTTGTGGATCATCGTGCCGAGCGGGATGTCCTTGAGCGGCAGCGAGTTGCCGGGCTTGATGTCCGCGCCCTCGCCGGCGACGACGGTGTCGCCGAGCTTCAGGCCGACCGGCGCCAGGATGTAGCGCTTGTCGCCGTCGGCGTAGCTGAGGAGCGCGATGCGCGCGGATCGGTTCGGATCGTACTCGATGCTCGCGACGCGCGCCGGGACCTGCACCTTGTCCCGCCGGAAGTCGATCAGGCGGAAGCGCCGCTTGTGGCCGCCGCCGCGGTAGCGCGTCGTGATGCGGCCGTTGTTGTTGCGGCCGCCGGTCTTGGACAGCGGCGCCGTCAACGTGCGCGGCGGCTTGACGTTCGAGAGGCCCGAGGTGTCGTACGCGGTCGCGAAGCGGCGCCCGGGCGAGGTCGGCTTGTAGCTGGCCGTGTTTCGCATCACGCCCCCTCGAAGAAGTCGATGCGCTGGCCCTCGGCGAGGGTCACGTACGCCTTCTTCCACGTCGGCCGCTGGCCGACCACGCGCCCCACGCGGCGCTTCTTGCCGAGCACGCGGACCGTGCGGACCTTGACCACCTTCACCTTGAAGAAGGATTCGATCGCCTGCGCGATCTCGACCTTGTTCGCGGTCGGCCGCACGCGGAAGAGGAGCTGGTTCCCCAGCTCGTTCACGAGCGTCCCCTTCTCGGTGATGAGCGGCGACTCGATGACCTCGGCGTAGTGCTTCATGACGCCACCCGCTCCGCGAGCGCCTGCATCGCCTCTTGCGTGAGGACGAGGCTCTTGTGCCGCAGCACGTCGAGGACGTTCACGCCTTCGGTCCGCAGCACCCGGACGTACGGGAGGTTCCGCGCGGCGCGCTCGAGTGCCTCGTCGCGGCCGGCGGTGACGATCAGCACGCTGCCGGCGAGACCGAGCGCGCCCAGCATCTCGACGACCCGCTTGGTCTTCGCCTCGGGGAGCTCGATCCGATCGACGAGGACGAGCGCCCCGGAGCGCTGCCGATCGGCGATGGCGGCGCGGAGCGCGGTTCGGCGCGCGCGCGCCGGGAGGCGATAGGAGTAGTCGCGCGGCTGTGGACCGAACACGGTCGCGCCGCCCGCCCAGAGCGGCGAGCGGTTGCTGCCAGCGCGCGCGCGCCCGGTTCCCTTCTGTCGCCACGGCTTCTTGCCGCCGCCCGACACGAACGCGCGCGTCTTGGTCGCGTGCGTCCCGGCCCGCCGCGACGCGAGCTGGCTGTGCACCGCCTCGTACAGCAGGTGGCTGCGCGCCTTCTCGCGGAAGGCCGCTGGCAGGTCCACGTCGCCCATCTGCGCGCCGCTCATCGATCGCAGCGCCGTGCGCGCCGGCTCGGTCGCGTTCCTTTCGCTCGTCTCGCTCATCGTTTCGCTCGCCGCCCGCTCACCGGTCAACCGATCGAAGGCCGCACGACGACGTACCCGCCGCGGGGTCCCGCGACCGCGCCGCCGACAAGGATCAGGTTCTGCTCGCCGCGCACCTGGACGACCGTCAAGTTACGGGTCGTCACGCGATCGCTCCCGTACCGCCCGGCCATGCGCTTCCCCTTGAACACGCGCCCCGGGTACGACCGGTTTCCGATCGAGCCGCCGTGCCGGAAGTACTCGTGGGTGCCGTGCGAGCCCGGAAAGCCGCCGAAGCCGTGCCGCTTGATGACGCCGGTGTACCCGCGGCCCTTCGTCGTGCCTGTCACGTTCACCTTGTCGCCGTCCCGGAAGAGCTCGCCGACGGTCAGCGTCGCGCCGACCTCCAGCGGCTCCTCGCCGCCCGGGCGCGTCGTCCCGTGGAACTCGCCGATCACCTGGAACGTGCCCTTGTCGGCCCGCTTGGCGTGCCCGATCGCCGCCTTCGTCTCGCGGCTCGGCTTGCTCGGCCCGTAGCCGACCTGGACGGCGGCGTACCCGTCCTTATCGGGCGTCTTTCGCTGGAGCACGACGCACGGACCCGCCTCGATCACGGTGACGGGCACGGAGCGCCCGCTCGGCAGGAGAAGCTGCGTCATGCCGAGCTTCTTCCCGAGCAAGCCGAGGCGCTTGCGCGCCGGCACGTTCGCGGCGTCTGCATTCTGTGCGGTGGCCATGGCGTCGTTCCCCGTCCGGTTCACTGCAGCTTGATCTCGACGTCGACGCCGGCGGCGAGGTCGAGCTTGCCGAGAGCGTCGATCGTCTGCTGGGTCGGGTCGAGGATGTCGAGGAGCCGCTTGTGCGTGCGGATCTCGAAGTGCTCGCGCGACTTCTTGTCGACGTGCGGTGACCGGTTGACGGTGTAGCGCTCGATGCGCGTCGGCAGCGGAATCGGCCCGGCGAGGCGTCCTCCCGTCCGGCGCACGGTGTCGACGAGCTCTCGCACCGACTGGTCGAGCAGCCGAGCGTCGTACGCCTTCAGGCGGATCCGAATTTTATCGTTCACGAACCTACTCGATGATCTTGCCGACCACGCCGGCGCCGACGGTGCGGCCGCCCTCGCGGATGGCGAAGCGGAGACCCTCGTCCATCGCGATCGGCGTGATGAGCTTGACGGTGACCTTCACGTTGTCGCCCGGCATGACCATCTCCGTGCCCTCGGGGAGGGTCATGACGCCGGTCACGTCGGTCGTGCGGAAGTAGAACTGCGGGCGGTAGCCGTTGAAGAACGGCGTGTGGCGGCCGCCCTCCTCCTTCGTCAGGACGTAGATCTGGGCCTCGTAGTGGGTGTGCGGCGTGATCGATCCGGGCTTCGCGAGCACCTGGCCGCGCTCGATGTCCTCGCGCTTCACGCCGCGCAGGAGGCAGCCGACGTTGTCGCCGGCCTGGCCCTCGTCGAGCAGCTTCCGGAACATCTCGACGCCCGTGACGACGGTCTTGGTGGTCGGCTTGATCCCGACGACTTCCACCTCCTCGCCCACCTTGATCCTGCCTTTCTCGATGCGGCCGGTCGCGACCGTGCCGCGACCGCTGATCGAGAACACGTCCTCGACCGGCATCAGGAAGGGAGCGTCGGTCGCGCGCTGCGGCTCGGGGATGTAGGTGTCGATGGCGTCCATGAGCTTGTCGATCGACGGCTCGCCGAGCTCGCCCTTGTCGCCCTCGAGCGCCTTGAGCGCGCTGCCGCGGATGACCGGGATGTCGTCGCCCGGGAACTCGTACTTGCTGAGGAGCTCGCGGACCTCGAGCTCGACGAGGTCGAGGAGCTCGGGGTCCTCCACGGCGTCGACCTTGTTCATGTAGACCACGATGCGCGGCACGCCGACCTGGCGGGCGAGCAGGATGTGCTCGCGCGTCTGCGGCATGGGGCCGTCGGTCGCGGCGACGACGAGGATCGCGCCGTCCATCTGGGCGGCGCCGGTGATCATGTTCTTGATGTAGTCGGCGTGGCCCGGGCAATCGACGTGCGCGTAGTGGCGCTTCGGCGTCTCGTACTCGACGTGCGCGGTCGCGATCGTGATGCCGCGCTCGCGCTCCTCGGGCGCCTTGTCGATTTGGTCGAACGCGACGTACTGCCCCATCTTCTTCGCGGCCTGGACCTTGGTGATCGCCGCGGTGAGCGTCGTCTTGCCGTGATCGATGTGGCCGATCGTGCCCACGTTCACGTGCGGCTTGGTGCGCTCGAACTTTGCCTTCGCCATTTGAAGTCTCTCCCGATGGGCCCGCCGCTACCGGTCGGGCTCTCCTCCCGCGTCTCTCACGCGCCGACGGCCTTCGCCGTAATCTCCTCCGATATCGCCTGCGGAACCTGCTCGTAGTGGGCGAACTGCATCGTGTAGGTCGCCCGCCCCTGGGTCATCGAGCGGAGCTCCGTCGCGTAGCCGAACATCTCCTTGAGGGGCACCTCGGCGTTGATCACCTGCGCGGGGCCGCGCGGCTCCATGCCCTGGATCTTGCCGCGACGGCCGCTCAGGTTGCCGATGACGTCGCCCATGAACTCCTCGGGCACGACGACCTCGACCGCCATGATCGGCTCGAGGATCACCGGCTGCGCCTTCTGGCAGGCCTCCTTGAAGCACATCGAGGCGGCGATCTTGAACGCCATCTCCGACGAGTCGACCTCGTGGTACGACCCGTCGTAGAGCGCGACCCGGACGTCGACGACCGGGTAGCCCGCGAGCACGCCCGACTCGAGCGCTTCCTTGACGCCCTTCTCGACCGCCGGGATGTACTCGCGCGGCACGTTGCCGCCCTTCACCTCGTCCTTGAACTCGAATCCGCCGCCCGGCGGCATCGGCTCGACGCGCAGGAGCACGTGGCCGTACTGGCCGCGGCCGCCCGTCTGGCGCACGAACTTGTGCTCCTGCTTGACCTCGCGGCGGATCGTCTCGCGGTACGCGACCTGCGGCTTCCCGACGTTCGCGTCGACCTTGAACTCGCGCAGGAGGCGATCGACGATGATCTCGAGGTGCAACTCCCCCATGCCGGCGATGATCGTCTGCCCGGTCTCCTTGTCGCTGCGGACGCGGAACGAGGGATCCTCGGTCGCGAGCTTTGAGAGCGACGTCGCGAGCTTCTCCTGATCGCTCTTGGTCTTCGGCTCGATCGCGATGTCGATCACCGGATCCGGGAAGTCGATCGACTCGAGGATGACCTCCTTGCCGTCGTCGCAGAGCGTGTCGCCGGTGCGGGTGTCGCGAAGACCGACGGCGGCCGCGATGTCGCCCGCGTAGACCTCCTTGATCTCCTCGCGCTTGTTCGCGTGCATCTTCAGGAGGCGGCCGATGCGTTCGCGCTTGCCACGCGTCGAGTTCAGGACCGACGAGCCCGACTCCATCTTCCCGGAGTACACGCGGAAGAAGCTCAGCGTGCCGACGAAGGGGTCGGTCATGATCTTGAACGCGAGCGCGCTGAAGGGCGCGTCGTCCGCGGCGGGGCGGGTGATCTCCCTCCCCTTCTCGTCGACGCCGACGACCGGCGGCTTGTCGAGCGGCGACGGGAGGTAGTTGACGACCGCATCGAGGAGCGGCTGGACGCCCTTGTTCTTGAACGCGGAGCCGCACAGGACGGGGACGATCTTGCTCTCGAGGGTCGCCTTCCGGATGGCCGACTGCAGCTCCGCCGGCGTGACCTCGTGGCCCTCGAGGTACTTCTCCATCACCTTCTCGTCCGCGTCGGACACCGCTTCGAGGAGCGCGTCGCGCGCCGCGGCCGCGGCCTCGGCGAGGTCGGCCGGAATGGGCGCGGTGTGGAACTTCGCGCCGAGCGTCTCCTCGTCCCACTCGAGCGCCTGCATCCTCACGAGGTCGACGAGGCCGCGGTAGTTCTCCTCCGCGCCGATTGGCAGCTGGATCGGGACGGCGTTCGCGCCGAGGCGCTCCTTCATCATCTGGACGCTGCGCTCGAAGTTCGCGCCGACGCGGTCCATCTTGTTCACGAACGCGATGCGCGGGACGCCGTACTTGTCGGCCTGGCGCCACACGGTCTCGGACTGCGGCTCGACACCCGCGACCGAGTCGAAGAGCGCGACCGCGCCGTCGAGGACGCGGAGCGACCGCTCGACCTCCATCGTGAAGTCGACGTGGCCGGGCGTGTCGATGATGTTGATGCGGTGGTCGTTCCAGGTGCACGTCGTGGCTGCGGAGGTGATGGTGATGCCGCGCTCCTGCTCCTGGACCATCCAGTCCATCGTCGCGGTGCCTTCGTGCACCTCGCCGATCTTATAATTGATGCCCGTATAGAAGAGGATGCGCTCGGTCGTGGTGGTCTTGCCGGCATCGATGTGCGCCATGATGCCGATGTTGCGCGTCTTCTCGAGCGGATGGGTCCGCGGCATGGGATCGATTCCTGAGATTCCTCGGCGACTCGCGCGCCCCGATCACCAGCGGTAGTGCGCGAAGGCGTTGTTCGCCTCGGCCATGCGGTGAGTGTCTTCCTTCTTCTTCACGGCGGTGCCGCGGTTGTTCGCGGCGTCCAGGAATTCGTTCGCGAGGCGCTCGGCCATCGACTTCTCGTGCCGGGCGCGGCACGACTGCACGAGCCAGCGCATGCCGAGCGCCACCCGGCGCGGCTGGCGAACCTCGACGGGCACCTGGTAGGTCGCGCCGCCGACGCGGCGCGAGCGCACCTCGACAACCGGCTTCACGTTGTCGAGCGCGCGCTTGAAGATCGCGAGCGGCTCCTCCTGTCCCTTCTCGGCGATCTGGTCGAGCGCGTCGTAGAACGTGCGCTCCGCCAGGCTCTTCTTCCCGCGCAGCATCATGTTGTTGATGAACTTCGTCACGAGCCGATCGTGGTACTTGGGATCGGGCAGGACGTCGCGCCGCCGAACTTCGCCTTTACGTGGCATGGTGTCTTCGCGCTCTCTCTTCCGTCAGCTTCTCGGTTCCGTCACTCTTCGTTCCGTCGGTCTCTCTTCGGTGCGCCTCGTCGCCATTCGGGGCATCGCCACCGCGCGGCGAGCCATGTCGTTCGTGGTGCAGTTGAACGTGAGCGCACGAAGCCGGTCGGGACTCCGCCGCTCCGCCGGCGCGCGCGACGCCGGTGAAGGCGGCGGCGCCGCCGTCACTTCGGTCGCTTTGCGCCGTACTTGGAACGCCCTCTCTTGCGGTCCTGAACGCCGACCGCGTCGAGAGTGCCCCGGATGATGTGGTAGCGCACGCCGGGAAGGTCCTTGACGCGGCCGCCGCGGATCAGAACCACCGAGTGCTCCTGGAGGTTGTGGCCGATCCCGGGGATGTACGAGGTGACCTCGATCCCGTTCGTGAGCCGGACGCGCGCGACCTTGCGGAGCGCCGAGTTCGGCTTCTTGGGTGTCGAGGTGTAGACCCTCGTGCAGACTCCGCGTTTCTGAGGCGACTTCTGCAAGGCCGGGGTCGCCATCTTGCGGCGGACCTTCTCTCGGCCCTGCTTCACCAGCTGGTTGATCGTCGGCATTTTTCTCTCTGTCGCCTCTCGCGCGCTTCCCCATCGGGCCGGCTCGCGCGAAACCGCCGCGCCCACGGGGTCCTCCCCTTGTGATTCTTGATGTGCGGGATCCGCAGGCATTCGCCGTGTCGCGGACCCGCCCTACGACCCCTCATCCCGCGGGACGGAAGGGTCCTGCTGCCCCGACGCAGTGCGTCGGGGGCCGTGGAAAAATCGTTAAAGCGTCAAGATGTAGGGAACGAGGTGTTGGCTGTCAAGCGACCTCGGCCGACAGGTCCCCCACCAGGCCCGCCTCCTCGGGCAAGGTGCCCGCGTCGGGCGCGTTCACCTTCACGTCGAGGTCGTTGTAGCGGGCCAGCCCCGTTCCGGCCGGGATCAGCCGGCCCATGATCACGTTCTCCTTGAGGCCGATCAGGTGGTCGACCTTGCCGTTGATCGCGGCCTCGGTCAGGACCTTGGTCGTCTCCTGGAACGAGGCCGCCGAGATGAAGCTCGCGGTCGACAGGCTCGCCTTGGTGATCCCGAGCAGCAGCGGCTCGGCATTGGCCAGCTCGCCGCCGTCGGCCGCGACCCGCTCGTTCTCCTCGCGGAACTTCCACTTCTCGACGTGATCGCCGATCAGGAACTCCGTGTCGCCGACGCTGGTGATCCGGACGCGCCGCAGCATCTGCCGGACGATGACCTCGATGTGCTTGTCGTTGATGCGAACGCCCTGGAGCCGGTAGATCTCCTGGATCTCGTCGACCAGGAACTTCGCGAGCGCCTTCTCGCCCATGATGGTGAGGATGTCGTGCGGGTTCGTCGCGCCGTCCATGAGCGCGTCGCCGGCCCGGACGTGATCGCCCGGGTGAACCCGGATGTGCTTGCCCTTCGGGATCAGGTACTCGCGCTTCTCGCCGACCTCCGGGGTCACCTCGATCTTGCGCTTCCCCTTGGTGTCCTTGCCGAAGGCCACGACGCCATCGATCTCGCTGACGATCGCGAACTCCTTCGGCTTGCGCGCCTCGAAGAGCTCGGCGACCCGCGGCAGTCCCCCGGTGATGTCCTTCGTCTTGGTGGTCTCGCGCGGCATCTTCGCGAGGACGTCGCCCGCCTGGACCTGCTGGCCGTCGGCCACGTTGATGTGGATGCCGACCGGTAGCGGGTAGCGGGCCTCCTGGTTGCTCGAGATCTTGACGGTCTTTCCGTCCGCGCCCTTGATCGAGATGCGCGGCGACAGCTGACCGCCCGGGGCCTCGAGCGACGCTCCCTTGCGCTTCGCCCGCGCCTCGATGACCTGGGCACCGCCGGCGGCGGCGTAGTCGATCACGACCAGGTTCGAGAGACCGGTGCGCTCGTCGAGACGCTCCTCGATCGTGACGCTGTCGATCAGGTCGCCGAACTTGACGGTGCCGGCGCTCTCGGTGAGGAGCGGGGTCGTGTAGGGGTCCCACTCGGCGAGGAGCTGGCCCGCCTTCACGTGCTGGCCGTTCTTCACCTTGAGCCGGGCGCCGTACACGAGCGGGTACCGCTCGCGCTCGCGCTCGCGGCCCTCGCTCTCCTCGACGATCGAGACGTGGCCGTTCCGCGTGAGGACGACCAGGTCGCCGTCGCGCGCCGTCACGACGTTCAGGTTGTGGAAGCGCGCGATGCCGTCGTTGCGGGCGTTCAGCTCCGCCTGCTCGACGTGCCGGCTCGCCGTGCCGCCGATGTGGAAGGTCCGCATCGTGAGCTGCGTGCCGGGCTCGCCGATCGACTGCGACGCGATGACGCCGATCGCCTCGCCGAGGTTGACGATGAGGCCACGCGCCAGGTCGCGACCGTAGCAGCGCGAGCAGACGCCGTGGCGCGACTGACAGGTGAGCACCGACCGGATCTTCACGTGGTCGACGTTCGCCTCTTCGATCGCGCGCACCTTGTCCTCGTCGACCTCGTCGTTCGCGTGCACGAGCACCGTGCCGTCGAACGGGTCGACGATGTCCTCGAGCGCGACGCGCCCGAGGACGCGATCGCCGAGCGACTCGATGATCTCGCCGCCCTCGACCAGCGGCGTCATCTCGATGCCGTCGAGCGTCCCGCAGTCCTGCTCGGTGATGATCGAGTCCTGCGCGACGTCGACCAGCCGGCGGGTGAGGTAGCCGGAGTTGGCGGTCTTGAGCGCCGTGTCGGCGAGGCCCTTCCGGGCGCCGTGCGTGGAGATGAAGTACTGCAGCACCGTGAGACCCTCGCGGAAGTTCGCGGTGATCGGGGTCTCGATGATCTCGCCCGACGGCTTCGCCATCAGGCCGCGCATGCCGGCGAGCTGGCGGATCTGCTGCGCAGAGCCGCGCGCGCCCGAGTCGGCCATCATGTAGATCGGGTTGAAGCTCTCGCTCTCGAGAACCCGCCCGTCCGTCGCGGTGACCTTCTCGGTGCGGAGCTCGCGCAGCATCGCGTCGGCGATGCGGTCCGTCTTCTCCGCCCAGATGTCGACGACCTTGTTGTAGCGCTCGCCGTCGGTGATGAGCCCCTTCGAGTACTGGTCGGCGATCTCCGCGACTTCCTTGTTCGCCTCGTCGATGAACTCGTTCTTCGCGGCCGGGATCCGCATGTCCTTGATCCCGATCGAGATGCCGGCGCGGGTCGCGTACTCGAAGCCCATGTCCTTGAGCTTGTCCGCGAAGATGACCGTCGCCTTGTTGCCGGACCGGCGATAGGCGAGGTCGATCAGGTTCGCGAGCTCCTTCTTCTTCATCACCTTGTTGACTTCGGAGAAGGGGATCTGCGCGGGCACGATGTCGTACATGAGGACACGCCCGACCGTCGTCTTCAGGCGCTGGCCGTCCATCCGGACCTCGATGGCGGCCTGCAGCGCGACCTCGCGCTGGTCGAACGCGGCGCGCACCTCGGCCGCGCTCGCGAACACCTTGCCGTAGCCGAGCGCGCCCGGGCGCTCGCGCGTCATCCAGTAGAGGCCGAGGACCATGTCCTGGGTCGGCACGATGATCGGCTTCCCGTACGCCGGCGACAGGATGTTGTTCGTCGACATCATGAGGGCACGGGCCTCGACCTGCGCCTCGACCGACAGCGGCACGTGCACCGCCATCTGGTCGCCGTCGAAGTCGGCGTTGTAGGCCGCGCAGACGAGCGGGTGGAGCTGGATCGCCTTGCCCTCGATCAGGACCGGCTCGAACGCCTGGATGCCGAGGCGGTGGAGCGTCGGCGCGCGGTTCAGCAGGACCGGGTGCTCGCGGATGACCTCGTCGAGGATGTCCCAGACCTCGGGACGCTCCTTCTCCACCATCTTCTTGGCGCTCTTGATGGTGGTGACGAAGCCGCGCTCCTCGAGCTTGTTGTAGATGAAGGGCTTGAAGAGCTCGAGCGCCATCTTCTTCGGAAGCCCGCACTGGTGGAGGCGGAGCTCCGGACCGACGACGATGACGGAGCGGCCCGAGTAGTCGACGCGTTTCCCGAGGAGGTTCTGGCGGAAGCGCCCGGTCTTGCCCTTCAGCATGTCGGAGAGCGACTTCAGCGGACGCTTGTTCGGACCCGTGATCGCGCGGCCGCGGCGGCCGTTGTCGAACAGCGCGTCGACCGCCTCCTGCAGCATCCGCTTCTCGTTCCGGATGATGATGTCCGGCGCCTGCAGCTCCATGAGGCGCTTCAACCGGTTGTTCCGGTTGATGACCCGGCGGTAGAGGTCGTTCAGGTCGGACGTCGCGAAGCGGCCGCCGTCGAGCGGGACGAGCGGGCGGAGGTCGGGCGGGATGACGGGGATGACCTCGAGGATCATCCACTCGGGGCGATTGCCCGAGCGCCGGAGCGCGTTCACGACCTTCAGGCGCTTCGCGAGCTTCTTCCGCTTCGCCTCGCTGGTCGCGCCCTTCATCTCGCTGCGGAGCTCGTCGGCGATCTGCTCGACCTCGATCTCGCGCAGCATCTCGCGGATCGCCTCGGCGCCCATCTCGGCGCGGAAGCCGTCCGGGCCGTGCTCCTCGATGGCCTTGCGGTACTTGCTCTCGGTCAGGAGCTCGTGCCGGTCGAGACCGCTGTCCTTCGGGTCGATGACGACGTAGCACTCGAAGTAAAGGATCTTCTCGATCTCCTTCAGGGTGAGATCGAGCACCGTGCCGATGCGCGACGGCAGGCTCTTCAGGAACCAGATGTGCGCGACAGGCGTGGCGAGGTCGATGTGGCCCATGCGCTCACGGCGCACCTTCGACTGGATGACCTCGACGCCGCACTTCTCGCACACGACGCCGCGGTGCCGCATGCGCTTGTACTTGCCGCAGTTGCACTCGTAGTCCTTCGTCGGACCGAAGATCTTGGCGCAGAAGAGCCCGTCGCGCTCCGGCTTGAACGTCCGGTAGTTGATCGTCTCCGGCTTCTTCACCTCGCCGTGCGACCAGGACCGGATCTTGTCGGGGGACGCGACCGAGATCTTCAGAGCCCCGAACGAGACGGGGTTCTTCGGCTTCTCGAACAGACTGAAGAGATCTTCCATCACCTTTTCACCTCGAAGCGCCGCCCCGGGCGTCGTGCCGCGGATCCTGACAGCTTCGCATCGTCATTTTCTCGCGTGTCTCGCGTTCGTGTCTTTCTTCCGTCGCGGCGGCGCGATCACGCCGGCTTCGCGCCTCCCGCCGCCACCGCCTGCTGCCCCGGGACGTCCTCGAGGAGCTCGACGTCGAGCGCGAGGCTCTGGAGCTCCTTGAGCATGACGTTGAAGGACTCCGGCAGCCCGGGCTCGAGGACGCTCTCCCCCTTGACGATCGCCTCGTACATGCGCGTGCGACCGACGACGTCGTCCGACTTGACCGTCAGCATCTCCTGCAGCGTGTACGCGGCGCCGTACGCCTCGAGCGCCCACACCTCCATCTCGCCCAGCCGCTGCCCGCCGAACTGCGCCTTGCCGCCGAGCGGCTGCTGCGTGACGAGCGAGTAGGGCCCGGTCGAGCGGGCGTGGATCTTGTCGTCCACCAGGTGGTGGAGCTTCATCATGTAGATCACGCCGACCGTCACCGGCTGCGTGAAGGCCTCGCCGGTCCGGCCGTCGTAGAGCGTCGTCTGTCCGGTCTCGGGCAGACCGGCCTGCGACAGCAGCGCGAAGATCTCGCCCTCGGTCGCGCCGTCGAAGACCGGCGACGCCGTATGGATCCCATGCTGCGCCTTCCTGGCGATCTTGGTGAGATCCTCCTCGCGGCAGCCCTCCAGGGTCTCGGACCAGTCCTTGCCGTAGAGCTCCATGAGGCGCTTCCGGATCCGGTCGCTCTGCCGGGGGTCGCCGTTCTCGGGCACCGGGACGCTGCGACCGAGCTCGCGCGCGGCCCACCCGAGATGGGTCTCGAGGATCTGGCCGACGTTCATGCGCGACGGAACGCCGAGCGGGTTGAGGACGATGTCGACCGGCGTCCCGTCCTCGAGGTACGGCATGTCCTCCTCGGGCAGGATGCGCGACAGGACTCCCTTGTTGCCGTGGCGTCCGGCCATCTTGTCGCCGACCTGGAGCTTGCGCTTGATGGCGACGAAGATCTTCACCATCTTGATGACGCCCGGGGCGAGCTCGTCGCCACCCTGGAGGCGCGCGATCTTCTCCTCGGTCACCCGCTTCAAGCCGTCGATCTGCTCGCGCATCGCGCGCGTCGCGCGCTCGAGCTCGGTCTCGATGCGCTCGTCGCCGACGCGGATGTCGCCCCAGTAGCCGGGCGGGATCCGGTCGAGGTCCTCGGACGTGATGTCGACGCCCTTCGCGAGGAGCTGACGGCGCTGGTCGTCCGTGAGCCGGGCCGACGTCGTCTTGCCGAGGACGAGCTTGCGGACCTTGCGCTCGGTGTTCTCGCGCACGATCCGGACCTGGTCCTCCTCGTTCTTCTTCAGGCGCGCGATCTCGTCGGCCTCGATCTGCTGGGAGCGGTCGTCCTTGGTGACGCCCTTGCGCGAGAAGACGCGCGCCTCGATCACCGTGCCCTCGACGCCCGGCGGCACCTTGAGCGACGTGTCGCGGACCTCGCCCGCCTTCTCGCCGAAGATCGCCCGCAGGAGCTTCTCTTCGGGGGAGAGCTGCGTCTCGCCCTTGGGCGTGACCTTGCCGACCAGGATGTCGCCCGGCCGGACCTCCGCGCCGATCCGGATGATGCCGGACTCGTCGAGGTTCGCGAGCGCCTCCTCACCGACGTTCGGGATGTCGCGCGTGATCTCCTCGGGTCCGAGCTTGGTGTCGCGCGCGACGCACTCGAACTCCTCGATGTGGATCGAGGTGAAGAGGTCTTCCTTGACGACCCGCTCCGAGATCAGGATCGAGTCCTCGAAGTTGTAGCCGCCCCACGGCATGAAGGCGACGAGCACGTTCCGGCCGAGCGCCAGCTCGCCGAGCTCGGTCGCGGGGCCGTCGGCGATCACGTCGCCGGCGTGCACGCGGTCGCCGGCGCGGACGATCGGCTTCTGGTTGACGCAGGTGCTCTGGTTGGAGCGCTGGAACTTGACGAGGTGGTAGATGTCGATGCCGGTGTCGCTGCCGTCGCTGCGGGTCTTCTCGGCGCGGACGACGATGCGGGTCGCGTCCGCGCTCTCGACGACTCCCTCGCGCTGGGCGAGCACCGTGACGCCCGAGTCGCGTGCCACGACGCGCTCCATCCCGGTACCGACGAGCGGAGCGTCGGTCCGCAGCAGGGGCACCGCCTGGCGCTGCATGTTCGAGCCCATGAGCGCGCGGTTCGCGTCGTCGTTCTCGAGGAACGGAATGAGCGACGCGGCGACCGAAACCAGCTGGTTCGGCGAAACGTCCATGAACTCGACCTGGTCGGGCGTGACCTGCTGGAACTCGCCGCCCTTGCGCGCCGAGATCAGCTCGGACTGGAACCGGCCCTGCGCGTCGATCGGCGCGTTGGCCTGGGCGATGACGTGATCCTCCTCCTCGAGCGCAGAGAGGTAGCGGATCTCGTCTGTCACGCGGCTGCCTTCGACCTTCCGGTACGGCGTCTCGACGAAGCCGAAGTCGTTCACGCGGGCGTACGTCGAGAGCGAGGCGATGAGGCCGATGTTCGGGCCTTCCGGCGTCTCGATCGGGCACACGCGGCCGTAGTGGGTCGGGTGCACGTCGCGCACCTCGAAGCCGGCGCGCTCGCGCGTCAAGCCGCCGGGGCCGAGGGCCGACAGGCGGCGCTTGTGGGTGACCTCGGAGAGCGGGTTCGTCTGGTCCATGAACTGCGAGAGCTGCGAGGACCCGAAGAACTCCTTGATGACCGCGGCGACCGGCTTGTAGTTGATGAGCTCCTGCGGCATCAGCGTTTCGATGTCCTGCAGGCTCATCCGCTCCTTGATCGCGCGCTCCATGCGCACGAGGCCGATGCGGTACTGATTTTCGACGAGCTCGCCGACGGCGCGGACGCGGCGGTTGCCGAGGTGGTCGATGTCGTCCACCGAGCCGTCGCCGTTCTTGAGATCGATCAGGTAGCGGACGACCTCGAGGATATCGATCGCGCGCAGCGTGCCCTGCTCGAGCGGCGCCTCGAGGCGCAGCTTGTGGTTCAGCTTCAGGCGCCCGACCTTCGAGAGGTCGTAGCGGTCCTTGTTGAAGAAGAGGTTGTCGAAGAAGGTGCGCGCCGTCTCGCGCGTCGGCGGGTCGCCCGGGCGGAGGCGCTTGTAGATCTCGATGATCGCCTCGTCGGGCGACGAGATCTTGTCCTGCAGCATGGTGGCGCGAAGCGACGGCCCCGCGTGGTCCATGAACAGGACCTCGAAGCGATCGATGCCGCGCTCGACGAGCTTCTCGAGGATCGCCGGTGTGATCTCCTGGTTGGTCTCGACGATCACCTCGCCGGTCTTGGGATCCGCGAGGTCGTGCGCGGAGATCTTCCCGACGACCTCGTCCTTCGCCATCGGCAGGAGCTCGACGCCCGCGCCCTCGAGCTGGCGGATCGATCCCTTGGTGAGCTTCCGGCCTTCCTTGACGAGGATCTCGTTCGAGTCGGGATGGCGGACGTCGCGCGAGAGCTTGATGCCGAGGTGCAGCTCGGGGCGGAAGACGCGGCTCGCCTTGTTGCCGTCGAGGACGATCGTGTCCTTCTGGTAGAAGTAGTTGAGCAGGTCCTCGGTGGTCATGCCGAGCGCGCGCAGCAGCACCGTCGCGTGGAACTTCCGGCGCCGGTCGATGCGGACGAAGATGATGTCGCGCGGGTCGAACTCGAAGTCGATCCACGAGCCGCGGTAGGGGATGATGCGCGCCTTGTAGAGCAGCTTGCCGGAGGCGTGCGTCTTCCCCTTGTCGTCGTCGAAGAAGACGCCCGGCGAGCGGTGGAGCTGCGACACGATGACGCGCTCCGTCCCGTTGATCATGAACGTCCCGTTCTGGGTCATGAGCGGGATCTCGCCGAAGTAGACCTCCTGCTCCTTGACGTTCTTGATCGACTTGGTGCCGGACACCTCGTCGCGCTCGTAGATCACCAGGTGGACGGTCACCTTGAGCGGCGCGGCGAAGTTGTTGCCGCGCTGGTGGCACTCGTCGATGTCGAACTTCGGCTCGCCGATCGAGTAGCCGACGAAGTCGAGCTCGGCGTTCTCGTTGAAGTCCTTGATGGGGAAGACCGACTTGAAGACCGCCTGCAGGCCGACCGCCTTGCGCTCCTCGGGCGCCGCGCCCCTCTGCAGGAACTCGTCGTACGACCGCCGCTGGATCTCGATGAGATTCGGGATGTCGACGATCTTTTTGATCTTGCCGAAGTTCCGCCGCGGGCGGAAATTCTCTGCGACCTGGGCCGCCATCTACTCTCCTGTCTCGGGCGAGCGGCCGCGCTCGCCGTGCCGCACGAGCCCTGCCGGCGGGCTCGGCTTGCGGACGCAAACACGCGCACGGGCGCCGTTCGGCGCCACGTCCGCGAAAATTCGAATCGAGTTTCGGGCGCGCGAGAGCGCGCGCGAGCTACTGCAGCTCGACAGTGCCGCCCGCCTCCTCGAGCTTCTTCTTCATGTCCTCGGCCTCCGCCTTCGCGACGCCCTCCTTGACGGGCTTGGGCGCGCCGTCGACGAGGTCCTTCGCCTCCTTCAAGCCGAGGCCGGTCAGCTCGCGGACGACCTTGATGACCTGGATCTTCTTGTCGCCCGAGCCCTTCAGGACGACGGTGAACTCGTCCTTCTCGGCCGCCGGAGCCGCGCCGCCGCCCGCCGCCGCGGGCGCGCCCGCCGCCGCCACCGCGACCGGTGCGGCCGCGGAAACGCCCCACTTCTCCTCGAGCGACTTCACGAGCTGCGACACCTCCAGGATCGTCAGGTTCGACAAGGTGTCGATGAGCTCGTTCATCTTCTCTGCACTGATCGCCATGTTGTCTCCTCGGCGCGACCGTTCGCGATCGCGGATGGTCTCTCTCGAATCCCCTTCACTCCGCCGCCGGGGCGCTCGCCTCGCGCGCCGCGACGACGCGCGCGAACGACGCGCCCGGCTCGTTCAGCAGCCGCACCAGCCGCCCGGCCGGCGCCATCAGCACGCCCAGCAGCTGCGCCCGCAGCTGATCCTTGCTCGCGAGCTTCGCGAGCTGCCCGACCTGCTCGCGGGCGTAGAACTGTCCGTCGAGGACGGCGCCCTTGACGTCGAGCTTCTCGGCGTTGTCCTTCGCGTACTCGACGATCTCCTTGACGATCGCGATCGGGTCGCCGTAGCCGAAGACGAGCGCGGTCGGACCTTCGAGGAGCTTCTCGAGCGGCGCGAACGCGCCGTCCGCGACGGCCCGGATCGCGAGCGTGTTCTTCGCGATCTTGTACTCGCCGGAGAGCTCGCGCACCTTGCCCCGGAGCTTCGTCACCTGGGCGACCGTGAGCCCGCGCGGCGCCGCCAGCAGCGCGACCGACGCGCGGTCGAGGCGCTCGCGCAACCCGGCGACGACGTCCTCTTTTTCCTGAAGTCTCACTGCACTCGCTCCCTCGAGAACGCCCCGCGCGCGCTCACGCGGCGACCTTCGTGCTCAGCGGATCGACCTTGACGCCCGCTCCCATCGTCGTCGCGAGCGCGACGGACTTGAGGTACGTGCCCTTTGCCGACGACGGCTTCGCGCGCACGAGGCTCGTCAGAACCGCGTTCGCGTTGTCGAGCAGCTTCTCTGCGCCGAACGATCGCTTGCCGATCGGCACGTGGACGATGCCGGCCTTCTCCACGCGGTACTCGACCTTGCCCGCCTTCAGCTCGCGCACCGCCTGGGCGACGTTCATCGTCACCGTGCCGACCTTCGGGTTCGGCATGAGGCCGCGCGGCCCGAGCACCTTTCCGAGCTTTCCGACGACGCCCATCATGTCCGGGGTCGCGATCGCCTTGTCGAACTCGAGCCAGTTCTCGCCCGTGATCTTCGCCGCGAGGTCGTCCGCGCCGACGAAGTCTGCGCCGGCTTCCTCCGCCTCGCGCGCCTTCTCGCCCTTCGCGAACACCGCGACCCGGATCGACTTGCCGGTCCCGTGCGGAAGCTGGCAGGTGCCGCGGACGTTCTGGTCGGCCTGGCGCGGATCGACGCCGAGGCGAACCGCCAGCTCGACGGTCTCGTCGAACTTCGCGGCCGGGCTCTCGAGCGCGAGGCGCATCGCCTCCTCGATCGCGTAGCGCTGGTTGCGATCGACCTTCTCGACCGCAGCCCGATGTCGCTTGCTGGACTTCGCCATCTCCGTTTCTCCGATCGCGCGCGGCCTCGCCGCTCAGACGACCTCGAGCCCCATGCTGCGCGCGGTCCCGGCGATCGTCGCCTCCGCCGCCTCGAGCGAATTGACCGTGAGGTCCGGCATCTTGAGCTTCGCGATGTCGCGGACCTGCGCCTTCGTGACCGTTCCGACCATCTTCTTGCGCGGCTCGCCCGAACCCTTCTCGAGGCCTGCCGCCTTCTTCAGCAGCACCGACGCCGGCGGGGTCTTCGTGATGAAGGTGAAGGAGCGGTCCGCGTACACCGTGATGATGACGGGGATGATGAGCCCCGCCTGGGCCTGCGTCTGCGCGTTGAACGCCTTGCAGAACTCCATGATGTTCACGCCGCGCTGGCCGAGCGCCGGGCCCACGGGCGGGCTCGGATTCGCCTGACCTGCCGGAATCTGTAGCTTGACCTCTGCGATGACCTTCTTCGCCACCGTCACTCCCTTGCCCGCTCGGCGCCGCGGCACGTCGCCACGGCGCGCCCATTCACCGCCGACCGGGGCCGGCGGCGTGGGCGGGTCGCCCGTTCCGGGCTAAGCTTTCTCCACCTGTACGAAGTCGAGCTCGACCGGGGTCGCTCGACCGAAAATGCTGATCAGCACACGCAGCTTGCCCTTGTCGGGCTTGACCTCTTCGACGACCCCGTTGAAGTCCTGGAACGGGCCGTCGATCACCTTCACGTTCTCGCCGCTCTCGAAGAGGACCTTGGGCTTCGGCTTCGCCGCCCCTTCCTCCATGCGGTGAGTGATCTCCCGGACCTCGGCCTCGCTGATCGCGGGCGGATCGTCCGTGCCCCCGACGAAGCCGGTCACGCGCGGGGTGTTCTTGATGAACGCCTTCAGGAAGTCGCCGAGGACGCCGACGTTGATGAGGATGTAGCCGGGGAAGAACTTGCGCGTCGAGGTGCGCTTGTTGCCCTTGACGAGCTCGACCACCTTCTCCGCCGGCACGAGGACCTCGCGGAACGACTCGAGCTGGTCGACGGCCTTGCGCGTCGCCTCGAGCTGGGCGACGTCGCGATCGTTCTTGTCGGGCTTCGCCTGCAGCGCTGCGAGCTCCGCCTTCTTCTTCGTGAGCTCGCCGCGGCGGCGCTCGTCGAGCGACGCCTTCACCTTGGCCTCGAAGCCCGAGTAGGTGTGAACGACGTACCAGCGCGTCGGGCGATCGCTCGCGCCGTCCTCGGGCTCGGGCGGAGCGCTCGCGTCCGCCGCAGGAGCCGCCGGCTCCGTCGACACTTCGCTCGCACGGTCGGAAGCGGCGGCGCTCGGCGCGGCCGCCTCCTTCTCGTTCGCGTGCTCTCCTTCGATCTCGTTCATCCGACCCGGCTCAGCCCTGGCTCAAGATGTGTCGCATCGCGAAGGACAGGCCGAAGTCGACCACGCCGAGGAATACCGACACGGCGACGACCACCACGACGACGATCAGCGTCGCGGAGTACGTTTCCTTCGACGTCGGCCAATGGACCTTCTTGAGCTCCTGCCACGACTCCTTCACGAACTCGACGGACCGCGGCACGACCTCGACGATCTGTCTCAGCCCGCCCGCCGCGCCGCCTTCCGCGCGCTGCTCCGTCGTGTTCCGCACTCTCGCCTCGTCACTCCCTCTCTTCGTACGCCCTCGATCCGAACGACCCGGCCGCCGCCACCCGGCGTCGCCCGCGCCACCAACCTTCGCTCGCCTCCAGCGGACGGGCCAGGCAGGACTCGAACCTGCAACCCCCGGATTTGGAGTCCGGTGCTCTAACCAATTCGAGCTACTGACCCCCTCGTGACAAAGAGAAAACCATCCCGTCCGGGTCGCACCCGGCCGCGCCGCCGCGCGACCTCGCGCGATCGGCTCGGCCGTCACGGCCCAAGACGGCGATCAGACCTTGGATTCCTTGTGCAGCTTGTGACCGCGACAGGCGGGGCAGAACTTCTTCATGCCCAGCTTCTCGGTCGTCCGCTTCTTGTTGCGCGTGGTGGTGTAGTTCTTCCGCTTGCAGTCTTCGCACTGGAGGGCGACGAGATCTCGCATCGTTCCTTCAACCTTCTTTCCGACGAGCCCAGGAGCGGGATCGAACCGCCGACCTCGTCCTTACCAAGGACGTGCTCTGCCAACTGAGCTACCTGGGCCCTTCCGACGGCCTCGCGCGTCCTCGGTAGAGCGGGAAACGGGACTCGAACCCGCGACCCCGAGCTTGGAAGGCTCGTGCTCTACCAACTGAGCTACTCCCGCCTGAGGACGATCCTGGAACACGCCGGCTCTGCCGTTCACACGCGATGGAGAGGGGAGGATTCGAACCTCCGAAGGCGTTCGCCGGCAGATTTACAGTCTGCTCCCGTTGGCCACTTGGGTACCTCTCCCCGAACTCCAATCGCAGCCGATGATCGGAGTCGAACCGACAACCTACTGATTACAAATCAGTTGCTCTACCGTTGAGCTACATCGGCCCCGGACAAGAGCGGCTCGGTCGTTCTATGTGCTTGATCTTGCTGCGCTTTCCCCCGATCGTCGCGACTGCGACCTGCTCCCGAAGGCAGACCCCCCGAGAGTACCGTGAACCGGCGTTCTTACCATTGCTCGAAAACGTGTGTCAAGGCCGCCCACCCGGCGCGGATCGTGCACGGATGCCAGATCCGTGGACTTCACCCCGCGGCCGTCGCCCCAGACCCGGCCGGGAGGCGTCGGCGAAGCTCGAAGAGCGCCAGCGCGACCGCGACCGAGACATTCAGCGACTCGAGCGGGCCGTCCATCGGGATCCGGAGGAGAAGATGGCAGACGCGCTGCGTCAGGCGCCGCAGGCCCTTGCCCTCGGAGCCGGCCACCAGAACGACCGGCGCGCCGGGGAGAGCGGCCGGATCGTACAGGTCGGTCTCGCCGTCGCCGTCGAGGCCGAGGACCCAGTAGCCGGCGTCGGCGAGCTCACCGAGCGCGCGGGCGAGGTTCGTGACGCGCGCGACGTCGACCCACTCGACTGCACCCGCCGCCGCCTTCACGAGCGAGGGGGAGAGCGCCGGCGCCCGATCCCGTGCGAGCAGCACCGTCTGCACTCCGGCGGCCGAAGCGCTCCGGAAGATCGCGCCGACGTTCCGGGGGTCCGTCAAGCCGTCGAGCGCGAGAACGAGAGGCTGCCGGGCACGGACGACGTCGGCCAGAGCGACGCCGGGCGGGGCCTCGCCCACCGCGGCGATGCCCTGGTGCGGGACCCCGCCCGCGAGCACATCGAGGTCCCGGCGGTCCACCCGCTCGGATACGAGACCGATCGATCGCGCCGCGCGCCCGACGTCCTCGTCGACGTCGCCCGCGACGAGGAGGCGCCGCACCGCGCTCGGCCGCGCCGCGAGAAATGCCAGCGCCGCGTGCCGGCCGGGCGCGACGTAGCCGAGCGCGACGCGCTCGCGGGAAGATGGTTTTACACCCCCGGAGGCGTCGGTTAGCATCCCGCGACCAGTCCGATGGGGCGAACGCTTCACCGCTACGTGTTCCTCCAGGTGCTGGCGCCCTTCGCGGCGGGTCTGGCGCTCTTCACTTTCATCCTCCTGATCGCGCGGATCATGAAGTTGGTGGAGCTCGTCGTGAACCGCGGCGTCCCCACCCTCGAGATCCTGAAGCTCTTCTCGTACATCCTGCCGGCCTTCCTCGAGGTCACCGTCCCGATGGCGCTCCTCCTCGCCTGCCTGATGGCGTGCGGGCGCCTCTCGGCCGACAGCGAGTTCACGGCGATCCGGTCGTCGGGGATCAGCCTCTATCAGTTCTCGGCGCCGATCGCGGCCTTCGCCGTCGCCGTCTGGGGCTCGTCCCTCCTCCTGTCGATGTACTCGCGCCCGTGGGGCAACTCGCACCTGAAGACCGGGATCTTCGAGCTCGCGCGCACGCGGGCGAGCGTCGGCCTGAAGGAGCACGTGTTCAACGACGAGTTCAAGGGGCTCGTGATCTACGTCGACGAGATCGAGCCGCCCGGGACGCTCCTGAAGCACATCCTGATCTCGGACCGGCGGGTCCCCGGCGAGGAGAACACGGTCGCCGCCCGGCGCGGGACGATCGTCGCGAACGAGGACGCCCAGTCGCTGAACCTTCGACTCTACGAGGGCGTGATCTTCACCAGCAACGGAAACCAGCACGACTATCACAAGACTGATTTCAGCGTGTACGACGTCTCGCTGAATCTCGCCGAGGCGCTCGGACAGCTCGAGAGCCGCGATCGCGACCCGAGCGAGATCTCGAGCGCGGAGCTCCGGAGTCGGGTCGCCGACCTCGAGGCCGGAGGCCAGCCCGCCTACTCCGAGCGCGTCGAGCTGACGCGGCGATTCTCTGTGCCGTTCGCGGCGCTCGTCTTCGCTCTTCTCGGGATCCCGCTCGGCCTCCAGCCGGTACGAGCGGTGCGCTCGCGCGGCCTCGCGGTGAGCCTGATCGTGATCCTCCTCTACTACCTGATGCTGTCCGCGGCCGAGACGCTCGGCGAGCAGGGTCGGGTGCCAATCGCGCTCGCGCTCTGGGCGCCGAACATCCTTCTCGGCGCGATCGGGGCAGCGCTCTTCCTGCGCGAGGCGCGCGAGACGCCGTGGGCGGTCGAGCACCACGTCGGGTCGCTTCTCGACCGCGCGCGGTCGCTGTGGGCGGGACGGCAATGGAAATCGGCCTGACGACGACCCCCGTCGCGGCGGCCGAGCGCGCGCCGGTCGGCCGCTGGCTTCCGACGGTCAGCGCCTACCTGCTGCGCGAGTTCGGGCGATCCGTGAGCCTCTGCCTGGCGGGCTTCGTCGCCCTGTACCTGTCGGTCGACTTCTTCGACCGCTTCCGCGGATTCCTCGGCCACGACGCCGGCGCGGGCCTGATCGCCCTCTACTTCGTCCTCAAGATCCCGCGCATCGTGACGGAGATCATCCCGGTCGCCGTCCTCGCCGGCATCCTCCTCGGCCTCGGCGGGCTCGCGCGCCGGAACGAGCTGATGGCGATGCGTTCGTGCGGGATCAGCATCTGGGGGATCGCCGCCCCGATCGCGGTCGCGTGCCTCGTCCTTTCGCTCCTGACGCTCGCGTGGAACGAGTACGTCGTCCCGCAATGCTCGGCGCGGGCGCACTACGTGGAGCGGGTTCTCATCAAGAAGAAGCAGTTCCGCGGGCACTTCGGCGAGTTCGAGATCTGGTACCACGGCCGCGGCACCTTCACGAACATCGAGCGCTTCGACGCGAGGCACGACCAGCTCCACAACCTCACCCGGTACGAGTTCGACGACCAGTTCCGCCTCCATCGAATCGTGACCGCGGCGACGGTCACGTGGCAGGGCGGGCGATGGCTCGGAAGCGACGCCTCCGAGGTTCTGATCGCGCCCGACGGCACGATCGAGACGAAGAAGCTGCCGCCGGACGGGCTCGAGATCCACGAGACGCCCGAGGACTTCAGCGCCGTCTACCGCGATCCGGAGGACCTCAGCTTCACGGCGCTGCGCGCCGAGATCGACGACCTCCGTCAGAAGGGCGTCGACACGACCGACGCGACCGTCGACCTCTGGCTCAAGCTCGCCGTGCCGTTCGTCATTGTCGTGATGGCGCTGGTCGCGATCCCGCTCGCCGCGCGCCACGATCGGAACGCGAGCGTCGCGGCGAACGTCGGAGCGGCCCTGGTCGTCGGCTTCGGCTACTGGGTCGTGCTCGCGCTCACGACGAGCCTCGGCCGGACGGGCGTGCTGCCGGCGCCGGTCGCGGCCTGGAGCGCGAACCTGATCTTCGCCGGGATCGGCGGGATCTTCTTCCTGAGCTCGGAGTAGCCGCTACCGCTTGGAGTACTGCGGCCGCTTCCGCGCCTTGTGCCGGCCGTACTTCTTGCGCTCGACCTCGCGCGAGTCGCGCGTCAGGAACCCGGCCTTCTTGAGCGTCGGGCGGTTGGCCTCGTCGACCTCGAGGAGCGCGCGCGAGATGCCATGCCGGATCGCCGACGCCTGCGCCGCGACGCCCCCGCCGCGGACGTTCACCATGACGTCGTAGCGGCCCTGCAGCTCGGCGACCTCGAACGGCTGGTTCACGATCATGCGCGAGGTCTCGCGGCCGAAGTAGTCGTCGAGCGGCCGCCGGTTGACGACGATCCGACCCTCGCCCGGAAGGACGCGCACCTGCGCGATCGCAGTCTTGCGCTTCCCGGTCGCCTGAAAGACCTGTGCCTGCTCTGCCATGTGTCGATCAATCCTGCGCCGCGAGAGCGACTGCCTGCTGCGCGCCGTGCGGGTGCTCGGCGCCCGGGTAGACCTTGAGCTTGGTGATGAGCCGCCGCCCGAGCCGATTCTTCGGCAGCATGCCGGCGACCGCGGTCCGTACCAGCCGATCGGGCCGCTCGTCCAGCATGTCGCCGGCCGCCTGCGCGCGCAGCGCGCCGGGGTACTCCGAGTGGCGGTAGTAGATCTTGTCGGTCGCTTTCCGGCCGGTGAGCTTCACCTTGGAGGCGTTCACGACGATCACGAAGTCGCCGCAGTCGACGTGCGGGGAGAAGATCGGCTTGCCCTTGCCGCGCAGGAGGTTCGCCGCCTGGGTCGCGAGGCGTCCGAGGGCGCGCCCTTCCGCGTCGAGGAGGAACCAGCGCCGCTGTGCGAGCCCCGCCTCGCGCGTCACGACCGTCGTCTTCGTAGCCATAGGTGTCCCGTCGGCGGATGCCCGGCAGCCAGCGCGCCTCGTGTTCTTCCCTGCCTCGTGGTTCGATGAGCGGGGCCGACGAGGCTCGAACTCGCGACCTCCGGCGTGACAGGCCGGCGCTCTAACCAGCTGAGCTACGACCCCGCAAGTCCGGAGGTCGTTAGCAATCCCCCCGGGGGTCGGCAAGAACGCCGTACGGCCCGCCGGACCGCGGGCGGAGGCGCGCTGGTGGGCCGCTCACAGGGTGACGGCACCCGCGATCGGCGGCAGCTGGACCCGCTGCAGGCGGTCCCCCTGCCAGGTGAAGAACGCGAGCCCCGGGTCCTCGAGGGGGCGGTCGAACCGGAACTCGACGCGCGCCGGCCCCCTCGCGCCGCGCGCCAGGACCCGGGCGCGCATGCCGTCGAGCTCGACGACGTCGCCGGCGGCGAGCGCCGGCGCGTCGATGTCGCATCCGACCGTCTCGAGCTCGAAGGCGTCGACCGCGGTGCGGACGATGCGGTGCGGGCACGGTGCCCAGGAGAGGGTTCGCCACCATTCCGGCATTGGAAGGCGGTACGCCGTCCGGAAGAAGAACGGGTGGAGGCCCAGGATGAAATCCGGTGCACGGAGGACGACCAGGCGCCGCGCCGCCAGAGCATCGCCGGCGAAGGCGTCGTCGTCCATCGCGTCCGCGATGCGGCTCCAGAGCATCCTCCGCATTCCGTACGGGGTCGCGAGGCGCCCGAGCGGGGCGAGCACGAGGTGGATCACGGCGAGCGCGCCGCAGACGGCGCCGAGCCAGCGGCCGAACGGTCGCCGCTCGCCGCGGCGGGCGGTCCACCAGCAGCGCAGCACGAGCGCGATCGCGGCCGAGCCGCCGATCATCGGAACGACGAGGCAGCGCGAGCCGATCGGCGTGCCGGCGAACGCAGCCGTCGACGCGACCGAACCCGCGATCAGCCAGCCCGCCCCGCGGCGGTCCGCAGCGCTGGCTTTCGCCCACGCCGCGCGCAGGACGGCTCCGAACGCGGCGATCACGAGACCGGCCGCGACGGCGAGCGCGCCGCGGAGACCCGGCCAGAGGGTCCACGCGTCGGCGCCGCCGCCCGCGATCAACGCGCCCACGAGGAAGACCCAGCGCGCCGGAAGCTCCGCGAGGAACGCGATCGGCTCGCGCAGCGGATCGAGATAGCCGCCGCCTGCCACCCCGTTGTCCATCCAGCGGAGAAGCGCGAGGTGCGCGGCGACGAGAAGCAGCAACGGAAGCACTGCGCGCATGCGCGCAGCGCGTGCGTCCCGCGCGCCGAGCGCCTCGTACGCGACGAGGTAGGCGACGACCGCGACCGCCGCCTCGCTCGCCGAGAGCGCCAGAGCGACGAGGCCGATCGAGAGCGCGCGCCCGGCGCGCCATCCCTCCTCGCGCCAGCGCACGTGCGCCGCGAGCGCGGCCGTCCCGAGAGCGGCCGCCACGACGACGTGCCGGGTCGCGATCCAGAAGAGGCTCGCGTGCATCCCCGAGATCGCGAACACGACGAGAGACCACGCCGCGAGCGGCTCCGGAAGCGCTCGGCGAAGGACGCTCCAGAGCGCGGCCACCAGCGCGACGAACCAGAGCGTCGCGTGGACGCGATAGCCGATCGGCGACAGGCCGAACACGGCATGGTCGAGCGCGAGGAGCCCCGAGCTCAGAGGCCGGAAGAACGACATCTTGAAGTCCGGAGCGAAGAACCACGGCATCGCTCCCACGTTCTGGAGCGCGCGCACGTGCGCCGGAACGCCGTCCGACAGCGTGTAGAGCTGGAGCGGCCCGAGCCACACGACCGGCGACGTACGCTCGAGGACGGAGAGCTGGATGAGATCGTCCGCCATGAAGGCCGCGAACGGCAGCTCCGCGAGCCCGAACGCGGCCGCGAGGGAGAGCGCGACCCAGAGGGAGCGCCGCGATGCGATCCCTTCGTCGACGCCGCCGACCGGATCTCTCGCGCTGGGCGGCGTCATCGCATCTTCGACGGTCGTTCAGAGGAAAAAATCACCGACCGCAAGGGCCGTTCCCGACCCGCGGAGCAGCTTCGCGTTCAGCCGGGAGGCTTGAAGACGCCTCGTCCGCGGCGATAGACGTCGACTCATGGCGCGGCCGTGCCACGGCGCGGGGCGAGGGAGCGCGACGGGCTCGCGGCTCGCGCTGCTCGCCGGCGCGCTCGCGGTGCTGCTGGCGGGCCCGGGTTGCGCGCCGCGCGGCGACGCCACCGCCGACGAGGCCGAGGTCGCGCGGCGCCCGGACGCGAGTGGCGGCCCCGCCGCCGTCACCGCTCTCGGGCGTCTCGAGCCGCGGAACGGCATCCGCCGGGTCGCGGGGCCGTCGCGACCCACGGTCGTGATCGCACGCCTTCTCGTCGATGAAGGCGATCGCGTCTCGGCCGGCCAGCCGATCGCGGTCCTCGACTCGCTGCGCGAGAACGAGGCGCGAGCCGCGCGTGCGCAGGTGCAGGTCGGGAACGCCCGGCGCTCCTTCGAGCGTGTCGACACGCTGGTCCGGCAGGGCGTGTCCTCCAGCGCGGCGCGCGACGACGCGAAGGTCGCCTTGGACGTCGCGGAGGCGGACCTCGCGGCCGCGCGGTCGGCCGTGGATCTCGATACGGTGCGCGCGCCGGTCGCCGGCGAGATCGTCGCCGTGCACGCGCGCAGCGGCGAGCGCGTCGGCCCGGACGGCATCGTGGAGGTCGCCGAGAACGACGCGATGTACGCGATCGCGGAGGTCTACGAGACGGACGTCGGGCGCGTGGCGGTCGGGCAGCGAGCGCGCCTCGCGAGCCCCGCGCTCGCGGAGCCGCTCACCGGGTCGGTCGATCGGATCGGACGGAAGGTCGGGCGGCAGACGGCGCTCGACACCGACCCGATCGCCCGCACCGACGCGCGCGTCGTCGAGGTTCGCATCCGGGTCGACGACGGCGCGCGCGCGGCGGGGCTTTCGAACCTCCAGGTCGAGATCACCCTCGAGCCGCTCGAGCGACGCGGATGAGTCGTCGTCGGCGACGCGCGTTTCCGGCCGGTGCGCGCGGAAGGCCGACATGATCTCCGCCGCCCGGCTCGCGTGGCTACAGCTCCGCCGCCAGAAGGTGCGCTTCGCGGTCGCGATCGCCGGCGTCGCCTTCGCCGTGATCCTGATGTTCATGCAGATGGGGTTCATGGACGCGCTCTTCCGGAGCGCGGTGAACCTCCACACGCGGCTCGACGCCGACGTCGTCCTGATCGACCCGCGCTACAACGTGCTCGCGTTCCCGACGCGATTTCCCGGACGGCGCCTGCAGCAGGCGCGCGGGTTCCCCGGCGTCGCGTCGATCGCGCCGCTGCATACGGGGATCGCGCGCTGGCAGAGCCCGCTCGGGGGAGCGACGCGCGAGATCTTCGTCCTCGGCGTCGATCCGTCGCGGCCGGGGCTCACCGTTCCGGACCTCGGGCAGGAGATCGCGCGCGTCCGCTACCCCGACGTCGTGCTGTACGACCGCGCGTCGCGCCCCGAGTACGGGCCGATCGCGGACATGGTCGACCGCGGAGACGAGGTCGCGACCGAGGTCAACCTGCGGCGGATCGCGGTACGGGGCCTCTTCACGCTCGGCACGTCCTTCGGCGTCGACGGCACGCTCGTGACGAGCGACCAGAACTACCGCCGGCTCTTCCCGAGCTATCCGCAGGGCGCCGTGAGCATCGGGCTCGTGAAGCTCGAGGCGGGCGCGTCTCCCGTCGCCGTGCGCGACGCGATGCGCGCCGCGCTCCCGAAGGACGTGAACGTCCTCACGCACGACGAGTTCATCGATCGCGAGGTCGCGTACTGGGCGACCGGGACGCCGATCGGCTTCGTGTTCAACTTCGGCGTCGTGATGGGGGTCATCGTCGGGATGATCATCGTCTACCAGATCCTGTTCGCCGACATCGCGGATCACCTCTCGGAGTACGCGACGCTGAAGGCGATGGGATTCTCGAACCGCTACCTCTCCGGCGTCGTCGTCATGGAGGCGTCGCTGCTCGCGGTCGTCGGATTCCTCCCGGGGCTCGCCGCCTCGTGGTGGCTCCACGACCTGACGCGCGCCGCGACCCGCATCCCGATGGAGATCGCGACCCACCGCGCCGCCTCCGTGCTCGGCATGACGATCGCGATGTGCTGGGCGTCGGGTCTGATCGCGATGCGGAAGCTCCGGACCGCGGATCCCGCAGAGGTGTTCTGATGTCGGCCGTCGAGACGCTGATCTCCGTTCGCGGTGTGAACCACCACTTCGGCACGGGCGTGCTCCGGAAGCAGATCCTGTTCGACGTCACGACCGAGGTGAAGGCGGGTGAGATCGTCATCTTGACGGGCCCTTCGGGCTCCGGGAAGACGACGCTTCTCACCCTCGTCGGCGCGTTGCGCGCGACGCAGGAGGGAAGCGTCGAGGTGCTCGGCCAGGAGCTGCGCGGTGCTTCCGAGGCGAAGCTCGTCTCGGTCCGGCGACGGATCGGCTTCATCTTCCAGCTCCACAACCTGCTCGACGCGCTCACCGTGACCCAGAACGTCACGATGGGACTGCACCGCGACCTCGGGCTCTCGATGCGCGATGCCGAGAAGCGCGCGCTCGAGATGCTGGCGAGCGTCGGGCTCGAGTCGCGCGCGCACCACTACCCCGACCAGCTCTCCGGCGGGCAGAAGCAGCGGGTCGCGATCGCGCGCGCTCTCGCCGGGCGGCCGCGCGTCATCCTCGCGGACGAGCCGACCGCGTCGCTCGACAAGCAGTCGGGACGCGACGTCGTGGAGCGGATCCACGCGCTCGCAAAGCGCGAGGGTTGCGCCGTCGTGCTGGTGACGCACGACAACCGGATCCTCGACATCGCCGACCGCATCGTGCACCTGGAGGAGGGGCGCCTTTCGAGCTTCGCCGAGGCGGTACGCGCGAGCGCGCAGCGCCTCCTCGAGACGCTCGCGAAGTCGAGCCGCGGAGGGGAGCTGCAGGAGCGCGTCGCCGGCATGGACGCGAGCGCGTTCGGGAAGTTCCTCGAGCAGATCACGAGCGAGTCGCAGCAGGTGCTCGAGGCGATGACGCTCGGGACCAACGACGCGTTCGCCATCATGCTGCAGCAGGTGATCGAGGCCGTCATCCTGAAAGCCGGCGGGCTCGTCGACGCGGATCGCGCGTCGCTCCTCCTGGCCGACGAGGACCGCGACGAGCTCTGGTCGCTCGTCGCGCAGTCCGAGGGCGAGCGGCCGGTCGAGATCCGGATGCCGGCCGGAAGCGGGATCTCGGGGCACGTGTACCGCTCGGGCGCTCCGCTGAACGTCGCGGACGCGTACGACGACCCGCGCTTCAACGCGGAGATCGACCGGGAGACCGGCTACCGGACCGCCAGCGTCCTCGCCGTCCCGGTCTTCGACCGCACGCAGCGGCCGTTCGCCGTCCTGTCGCTCCTGAACAAGCGCGGCGGCGGCGCGTTCGACGCGGCGGACGAGAAGACGGCCGAAGAGATCGCCGCCGCGATCGGCGTGGTGCTCGAGACGTGGCACCAGGCCGGCCGCGCCCGGCACGCGGCGCCGAGCTGACGCGGAAACGGGCGGGCGGTGCGCTGGCACCGCCGCCCGCTTCGCCTCGCACTAGTTCGCGACCAGCGCTCCTTCGCGAATCGAGCCCGTGACGGCCGCCGCGTTCGTCGTACCGGCGACCACGACCGTGATCGTGGCCGGGCCGGGGCCGAGCGTCGGCAGGGTTTCGGACGGGTCGAAGAACCGCAGCGCCCAGCGTCCGCCCTTCTGCGTGAGCGTCAGCTTGCGGCCCGAGCCGTACGAGCCGTTCAGGCCCGTCGACCGGCGATTGGCCTTCAAGCAGGGAACGCCGCCGCAGCTCGCGGGAAGCGCCACGGACCAGCGGCCGCCCGGCAGATCGACCGAGATCGAGAGCGAGCTCGCGGGGTCGAACCCGGCCGGCAGGTCGATGACCCCGGTCACCTGGACCTTGCCGACCGTCGGTGACGTCCGTCCCGGACGTAGCACCGCCTTGGCGTGATCGAGTCCGGGCGCGGGCGTCGGCGCGGGCACCGGCGTCGGCGTACCGACGGGCACGGGCCCGCCGCCGCAATCCGCGGTCGGCATCGTCGACGTGCGTTCGGGGCAGTTCGCGCCCCCGACGGCCACCGCGATCGCTTCGCCCTCCGGCCAGAAGAAGTGCTCGCCGTCGGAGCGGATCGCCTCGAAGACGAGCGGGACGCAGCCGGACCCGGAGACGGTCCGGATGGCCTGATAGGTCCCGTGCTCGGGCGACCCCTCGTCGAGCGCCAAGGCCACGCAGGAAGAACCCAGGCGCGCGCGGACGGTCTGCGGAGCGCCCCCTCGGAAGTGGTAGTAGTTCACCATCAGCTTGCGCGGGGTGCTCGCACTGCCCGAGCGCGGCAGAATGCAGCCCGCAGGCAAGGTCGGCCGGGACTGGTTGGCGATGAAACCGCGCGTGCCGAGGTCGATCGTCGCGTCGGCGCCCGGGCCGAAGAAGCTCGTGAAGTCCGCAATCCCGACGCCGACCTCGTCGAAGACACCGTTCAGGATGTCGTCGCGATGGTCCGTCGCGACCATGAACGTGTTGTGCAGCCGTTCGGGATCGTGAGCGCTGACGGTGACTTCCTCGGCGATCAGAACGTAGTCGGGGTAGTACCTCTTGATCCGACGCCACCACGCCGTACCGTCGCACGAGTCGTGTGCCGGGCAGCTCTGGCCCGCGCTCGTGGCGTCAGCGAGCTCATCACTATGAAACCTGGCTGCCGCACCGAGGCCGTCGTTCCACGACAGCGGTGCGGACGGCGGCCACGCGGACCCGACGGCGGCCGGGTTGGCGCGAGCTCGGTTGGCGAGCACGACCATGGCCATCTCGTCGTTCGTCGGTGGGCCGGGTACCGCCGACGCGATCGCCCACGACAGGCACACCGATAGACCGACGAGTGCAGCGCCCGCCACCGCCCCCCGGCGGTCGCGCGCACGGATTCCCCCCCGCATTGTGTTTTCCCCCCGCCCCGTTTCGCCCCCGCAGCGCTAATACGCCGGGCAGGAGGTACGCAACACAGATACCAACCGAGGGCGTCTTTTTCGCGCACTCAGGACGCATGCTTCTCTGCCGGCACGACGACAGAGCACGTCGCCGGACCGCATGCAGCGGGTCGCGGGCGAGCCCCGTGCAGTCTCGCAGGTGCCCGAAAACACGGCGGTAAATGCGCCGCCGCTCGAACCCGAAGCGCATCGTTCGAGCGGCGACCCCACGCCCGAGCGGGCTGCGCGGCGCGTGACGCGCGGTGACGTTTTCTCGCCGTAGCGTCACCCGAGCGCGTCCCGGCGGACGCGTTGCGGCGGCGGGGGGCGGGGGTGCCGAGTCGCGCTCGCCCGAGCGGGCGCGGCATCGCGGATCGTCGGGAGGGCGGCCGGCCGCCGAACCGGGCAACGGTCCGGCGGCCGCCGACGTCACGCGGCGGGCATCAGCCCGCCGCTTCGCGACTCAGGGGTTGAAGACCCAGCCGCAACCACCCTCCTTCGGGTCGTAGACGTTCGGGCCGAACGTTTGTGTGAAAGCTCCGAACTTGACCTCGAACGTCATGGGGGCGAGGGCCGGGTTGGAGTTCGGTGACGTATTGGGTCCGATCGCGTCGTCCGCGACCTGGACGTCGAGCCGGTACCGATTCGCGAACCCGTCGCGACGGTGCAGCTGGACCAACATGATTCCGCCCGGATGAGCGTTCTTCGCCGCCGGATCGGTGAACTTCCAGCCGTCGCCGATTGGCGCGAGCGCTCCCGCCCCGAGCACCCAACCACCAGCAGGCGTGAACACCTGCCCGTTCACGTTCGTGAGCGACGCCGTGAACGACAGAGTCGAAGGATCGAGCCCTGCGGGCAGGTCGATGAGGGTGTGGAAGGTGAACGTGTCGGGTCGCGGGTCGTTGCACGTGATGACGCTCGGACACGGATGCGGGCAGCCTCGCTGCTCGAACGTGGCGAAGGCCTCGGTGCAGCCCTGGGCTCCGCAGTCGACACACGGAAAGACGTTGTTCTCACAGGCCCGCAGCGCGCAGGCCTCGCTCGAGGCCTGAATCACGTTGGGAAGGTTCAAGACGCCATTCGGCACGGCGGCCGTGAACTTGATCTGCGCGATGAACGTCGTGCCGTCCGGAGGTGCGGCGATCGATCCCGCACCCAGGCTGATGACGGCCTGGTTCGCCCCCGCTCCGGCACACGTCACGAATGCGCCTGCTCTCGTGACGCAGCCGCCGGCTGCTCCCGCCATGAACGACAGCGTGAACGGTACGTTGTTGTTGGCGCACGCGCAGTCGGGGCAGTTGAAGTCTACCGTCACGTCTCCGGTGAGGGTCGCGTTCACGCCGTTCACCGCGAGGTTCGGGATTGCCGGCGGAACGCCGAGGATCGGCGAGTTGGTGCTGCTGTTGTGGAGGTAGACGCTGGCGTTGATGACGTCGCCGTTGATGATCCCCTCCGTCTTGTCGAGGATGATGACGAGCGACCCGCTCGTCTGAACCGCCTGCGCGGCCGGGGCGGCGAGGAGCCCGGCGGCGAGGACGCACGCGAAGACGTACGTCCCGAATTTGGCCTGCGTGACCATTTCGCACCTCCTTGCCGAGAACGGATCCCTTCCCTGAGATCCGGGTGATCTCGGCGGCAAAATTTCCGGTGTTCCTAGAGCGAAGGGGCGAGGGCCATCTGGTCGCGCCTCGATCCGCCACCGCGCTCACGCGCGTAACGGAGCGAACCCGATACCGTTCCCCAAGTCCGCAATACTCCGGGTTGGCAGGTAGTCAAGAATTTTTATTGAGAAGTGGAGACGCGGTGCGTCGCGAAAATTGGCTTGGCGCGCGGCGGTGAGCACGTGTGACCGGACGGAGCGATCGGCACCGGATCGGCTGGCGATGCTTCGAACCGCCGGGGCGGTATTCGCAGACGGATGACCTGGGGTCGGAGGTGGCGATGGGACTCCCCCGATAGGGGGCAGACGCCTCCGCACCCGGCCGGCAAACCGGACCGTGAAAGGGCGCCCGAGCCGACGCTCTGACCGGTCCAATGGGCGGTGTGCGGATCGAACGCACGACCCCCGGCTTGTAAGGCCGGTGCTCTCCCGCTGAGCTAACCGCCCTGTCGCTGAGGGGGGATCTCTCCCCCTCGTCCACCCGGCTTGGCCGCGTGGAGCATCCTCCCCCGGCTCGCTTCGCTCGGCCGCGCGCGATGCGCGCGGCTCGATGGGAGGTTAGCGGATCGGGGGGGCGCTGTCGCGGGGATCGATCGGCTCCGGGCCCCGTCGGATGCCGGGTGTCGTGCGGCCGGAGCGCGCGCACCTCGGCGATGAAATGGCGGCTCTGCGCGCGTCGCGCGCGGCCGAGCAAGCCAGCCGGGGAGTCCGGCTTCGCCCTAGGAAGCGAGCGGGGAAGATCCCTCGTTCGGCGGCCCGCGGGAGGCGGTACCTCGCTAGTTCAGGGAGTCCTTCAGCAGCTTCCCCGGCTTGAACTTGGCGGCGCGGGAGGCCTGGATCTCGATCGTCTCCCCCGTCTTGGGGTTCCGGCCCTGGCGGGCCTTGCGCTGGGAGACGGTGAACGTCCCGAAGCCGGAGATGTTGACCTTGTCGTTGCCCTTCAGCGCGGCGATGATGTCGTCGAAGATCAGGTTCACGGCGCGCTCGGCCGTGGTCTTCGGTAGATCGATCTTGGTCGCCATCGCCTCGATCAGGTCTGCCTTGGTCATCGCTTCCCCCTCTCCGGAATTGCGTCGAGTTATCAGGCGGCGGCGGGCCCCGCAACGCGGCCGCTGGGGCGATTTCGGACGTTTACGCGACGGGTCCCGCAGGACGGACACGGGGCAAACGACGCCCGCCGTGAGATGCGACGAGTCGTAGCCTCGAACGTCACGCGCGCGCCTCGCTCCGTGACCTCGCGGACGTACGTCGGCGGGCCCGCAGCCGGCCCGCGAGGCCCTCCCCCGCAGAGCCGAGAAGTCGCCCGATCAGTGCGTGACGACGTCGGTCGGCGGCGGCGGGGTCTGCGCGAAGTCCTCGACCTCGACCGGCTTCTTCTTGAGGAACCCTTCCGGGTCCTCGAGCACGAGCGCCTTCCGGAGCACCTGATCCATGTGCTGGACGAGCTCGATGGTGATGCTCTTCAAGATCGACGCCGGGATCTCGGTGATGTCCTTCTCGTTCTCCGCCGGGATGAGCACCTGCTTGATGCCTCCGCGGTGCGCGGCGAGGACCTTCTCCTTGAGCCCGCCGATCGGCAGCACGTTGCCGCGCAGCGTGACCTCGCCGGTCATCGCGAGATCCGCGCGGACGGGGATCTTCGTGAGAGCCGATACGAGCGACGTCGCGAGCGTGATGCCCGCCGACGGTCCGTCCTTCGGCGTGGCGCCCTCCGGCACGTGAATGTGGATGTCGACCTTCTGGTAGAAGTCGCGCTCGAGGCCGAGGTCGTCGGCACGCGAGCGGACGTAGCTCATCGCCGCCTGCGCCGACTCCTGCATCACCTCGCCGAGGCGGCCGGTGATCGTGAGCCGTCCCTTGCCCGGCACGACCGCGACCTCGGTCGCGAGCAGCTCGCCGCCGAGATCGGTCCATGCGAGACCGGTCGTGACGCCGATCTTCTGCTCCTGCTCGGCGCGCCCGTAGCGGAACTTCTCGGGGCCGAGGTACTTCTGCAGGCTCTTCGAGCTGATGACGAAGTTGGCCTCGCGGTCGCCCCTCACGACCTCGACGACGACCTTCCGGCAGACCGACGCGAGCTCGCGCTCGAGGTTCCGGACGCCGGCCTCCTTCGTGTAGTGGCGGATGAGACCCAGGACCGAGTTGTCGGAGAACTCGATGTTGGTCTCCTTGAGGCCGTTGTTCTTCCGGACCTTCGGGATCAGATACTTCTTCGCGATGTTGAGCTTCTCGAGCTCGGTGTACCCGGCGATCCGGATGATCTCCATGCGGTCCTGGAGCGGCCGCGGGATGCGCTCGAGGTTGTTCGCGGTGGTGATGAACATCACCTTCGAGAGGTCGTAGTCGACGTCGAGGTAGTGGTCGTTGAAGGTGGTGTTCTGCTCGGGGTCGAGAACCTCGAGCAGCGCCGACGACGGGTCGCCGCGGAAGTCGGTCGACATCTTGTCGATCTCGTCGAGGAGGAAGACCGGGTTGTTCGAGCCCGCCTTCTTCATCGATTGGATGACCTTGCCCGGCAGCGCGCCGATGTACGTGCGGCGGTGGCCGCGGATCTCGGCTTCGTCGCGCACGCCGCCGAGTGAGACGCGGACGAACTTCCGCCCCGTCGCGCGGGCGATCGACTTTCCGAGCGACGTCTTGCCGACGCCCGGAGGGCCGACGAGGCACAGGATCGGACCCTTGAGCTCGCCGACGAGGCTCTGCACCGCGAGGTACTCGAGGATCCGCTGCTTCACCTTCTCGAGGCCGTAGTGGTCTTCCTCGAGAACCTTTTCGGCCTCGCCGATGTCGAGCTTGTCCTCGGTGTACTCGTTCCAGGGCAGGGAGATGAGCCAGTCGATGTAGTTCCGGACGACCGTCGCCTCGGCGGACATCGGCGACATCATCTTCAGCTTCCGGAGCTCCTTCTCGGCCTTCTCCTGGGCCTCCGGAGTCATCTTCCGGGCCTTGATCTTCTCTTCCAACTCCTGGATCTCGTTCTTGAATTCGTCCTTCTCACCGAGCTCCTTCTGGATCGCGCGCATCTGCTCGTTGAGGTAGTACTCCTTCTGCGTCTTCTCCATTTGTTTCTTGACGCGAGTACGGATGCGCTTCTCGACCTCGAGGATCTCGATCTCGGACCGCATGTAGCCGAGGACCTTCTCGAGGCGCTGGGCGGGGTCGACCGCCTCGAGGAGCGCCTGCTTGTCCTCCAGCTTGATGCCGAGGTGCGCGACGATCGTGTCGGCGAGGCGCGACGGATCGGTGATCGACGCGACCGACATGATCATCTCGGGCGGGATCTTCTTGTTCAGCTTGACGTAGTTCTCGAAGGTGGAGTTCACGCTCCGGGAGAGCGCTTCCACCTCGGTGGAGTTCTGGACGGCCTCCTCGATCTCGTCGACCTCGACGAGGAAGAAATCGGGGTTCTGGACGTAGCGCTGGATGCGCGCGCGCTTCTTGCCCTCGACGAGGACCTTGACGGTGCCGTCGGGGAGGCGGAGGAGCTGCACCACCGTGCCGAGCGTTCCGACGCGGTAGATGTCGGCCTCGGCCGGCTCGTTCGTCTTGGCGTCCTTCTGCGCCGCCAGCAGGATGAACTTCTGGCGGTTCATCGCCTCTTCGAGGGCGCGGATCGACTTCTGCCGGCCCACGAAGAGCGGGACCACCATGTGCGGAAAGACGATGATGTCGCGGAGCGGGAGGAGCGGGACGCGGAGCCCGCCGCGAGGGTCGTCGCCGCCGCCGCCGGGATCCTTCTTACTGTCGTTGCGGAAGAGCATTCGCGTGAGACCTCACGCCGTCTCGGCAGCCTTCTGGTACAGCACGATCGGCTGCTCGCGGCTGGTGATGACCTCCTCGGAGATCAGCACCTCCTTGATGTTCGGCTGCGACGGGATGTCGTACATGATGTCGAGCATCACGTTCTCCATGATCGCCCGCAGCCCGCGTGCCCCCGACTTGCGCTTGAGCGCTTCGCGCGCGATCGCGGTCAGCGCACCGTCGGTGAACTTGAGATGGACGTTCTCCATCTCGAAGAGCTTCTGGTATTGCCGGGTGAGCGCGTTCTTCGGCTCGCGCAGGATGCGGACGAGCGCCTGCTCGTCGAGCTCCTCGAGGGTCGCGATCATCGGCAGGCGGCCGACGAACTCCGGGATGAGGCCGAACTTCAAGAGGTCTTCCGTCTGCACCTCCTGCAGGAGATCGCTCGCGGTCCGATCGTCGCGCTTCCGCAGCTCCGCGCCGAAGCCGACGGCCTTCAGGCCGACGCGCCGGCGGATGATCTCCTCGAGACCGACGAACGCGCCGCCGCAGATGAACAGGATGTTCGTGGTGTCGACCTGGAGGAACTCCTGCTGCGGGTGCTTGCGGCCGCCCTTCGGCGGAACCGACGCGGTCGTGCCCTCGATGATCTTCAAGAGCGCCTGCTGCACGCCCTCGCCCGACACGTCGCGGGTGATCGACGGGTTGTCGCCCTTGCGGGCGATCTTGTCGATCTCGTCGATGTAGACGATGCCGCGCTGGCACTTCTCGACGTCGTAGTCCGCGTTCTGGAGGAGCGAGAGGATGATGTTCTCGACGTCCTCGCCGACGTAGCCCGCTTCGGTGAGCGAGGTCGCGTCCGCGATCGCGAACGGGACCTGGAGGAAGCGCGCGAGCGTCTGCGCGAGCAGCGTCTTCCCGGAGCCGGTCGGTCCGATGAGGATGATGTTCGACTTCTGCAGCTCCACGTCACCCGTGACGAGCTGCGAGTCGATGCGCTTGTAGTGGTTGTGGACGGCGACCGCGAGAATCTTCTTCGCGCGCTCCTGGCCGATCACGTACTGGTCGAGGACCTTCTTGATCTCGGCCGGCTTCGGCACGGCCGAGCCCGAAGCGACGCTCTCGTCCTGATCGCACTCCTCGGCGATGATGTCGTTGCAAAGATCGATGCACTCGTCGCAGATGTAGACCGTCGGGCCGGCGATCAGCTTGCGAACCTCGTCCTGGCTCTTCCCGCAGAAGGAGCAGACGAGATTGCCCGATCGGTCGTCGCCGTGCTTCGCCATGGAACCCCCTAGGCCTTCTTCCGGGCGACGATCACCTCGTCCACGATCCCGTACTCGACCGCCTGCTTCGCCGTCATGAAGAAGTCGCGGTCGGTGTCCTTCTCGATCCGCTTGAGGCTCTGGCCGGTGTGGCGGGCGATGATGTTGTTGAGCTGCTCACGGACGCGAAGGATCTCGCGGGCCTGGATGTCGATGTCGGTGGCCTGCCCCTGGGCCCCGCCGAGGGGCTGGTGGATCATGATCCGCGAATAGGGGAGCGCAAAGCGTTTGCCCTTTTCGCCCGCAGCCAGGAGCAGCGCTCCCATGCTGGCAGCCTGGCCGACGCACAAGGTCGAGACGGGCGGCCGGATGTACTGCATGGTGTCGTAGATGGCGAGGCCGGCCGAGACCGACCCACCCGGGGAATTGATGTAGAAATGGATGTCCTTCTCGGGGTCCTCGGACTCGAGGAACAGCATCTGTGCGATCACGAGGTTGGCGATCTCGTCCGTGACCTGCGTGCCGAGAAAGACGATCCGGTCCTTCAGCAGGCGAGAGAAGATGTCGTAGGCGCGCTCGCCGCGACCGGTCTGCTCGACCACCATCGGAATCAGTTGTCCGTTCAACTCGGCTCTCCCGTCGATGGCAGCGTCGGCATGCCGCGGATTCTAAACGTTTCAAAATGCCCGAGCAACGCGAATCCTCAGGCGGGCGTCCGCCCTCCGTCTTGGATAGCGGCGCCCGCGACGAGTTTCTCGAGCGCCTTGGCGCGTCGCATCTCGGAACGCAGCGCGTCACGTGCATGCTCCTCCGCGTAGTGCTCTCGGAGCCGCTCGCGATGTCGTCCGGCCGCGTTCAAGAGCTTGCCGATGCGATCGGCGAGCTCGTCGTCGGTGATCTCCACTTCGAGCTGCGCGGCGAGTGCGTCGAGCAGAAGACCGATGCGCACGTCGCGCTCCGCGCGCGCCTGCAGCTTCTCGCGCGCCTCGGTCTCGTGCTCGTCGCTCGCGAGCTGAAGACCGCGCTGCGCGAGCTCGTGCTTGAAGTCGTGCAGCAGATCTTCCACGCGCCGCTGCACGAGCGAGAGCGGCGGATCGATCGCCTGGCGCGCGAGGAGGTCGTCGAGGACGCGATCGCGCACCGCCGCCTCGGCGCGGCGCGCGGCGTCCTGCTCGAGCTGGCCGCGGATGCGCGTCCGCAGCTCCGCGAGCGTCTCGCAGTCGCCGTGGTCCTTCGCGAACTCGTCGTCGAGATCGGGAAGGCGACGCTCCGCGAGCGAACGCACCGTGACGGTGTACCGAAGCGTCTTGTCGGCGAGCTCCGGGCCGACGCCCTCGGGCGCGGGCCCTTCCACGGTGAACGTCTCCCCGACGCGCGCGAGCGCGAGCCGCTCGTCGACCGCCTGCGGCAGAGAGCCGCCGCCGACCTCGACGCTCGCCGACTCGACGGAGAGCGCGGGCAGCGCCTCGCCGTCCTTCTCGACGGCGATCTGCACGGTCGCGAAGTCGCCGCGCGCGACGTCCTTCCGGTCCTCGATCGGAACGAGCTCCGCGTGTCGCAGGCGGAGCTGCTCGAGCACGCGATCGACCTGATCCTCGCCCACCGCGAGCACCGGCCGCTCGACCGAGATTCCCGACACGTCGATCGGGCCGAGCGCGGGCCGCACGTCGACGGTCGCGGAGAACCGCATCGCCTGGTTGTCGTGCAGCGACTCGATGTCGAGCTCGGGCTGCGAGACGATGTCGAGCTTGGAGTCGGCGACGGCGCTCGAGAAACCCTCGCGCACGAGGCTCGTCGCCACGCGGCTCCGGATCTCCTCGCCGAAGAAGCGCTCGAGCACCGGCCGCGGCACGCGTCCCGGACGGAAACCCTTGATGCGGGCGTTTTGCGAGACGCTCCGAACGGCGCGCTCGAACTCGCTCGCGACCCGATCCGCGGGAATCTCGACGGCGATGCGCCGTCGCGTCGGGCTGATCTCCTCGACCTCGACCTTCATGGCAGTGGCCGGCTTCCGCGCCATCCGTGCAGGGAAGCACTCCGTGCGCGCGTCGCCGCGGTAGAGACTGCGTACCGGAGGCCCCTCGCCGTCACAAGCGGCGTTCCTCCATCGTGTGAGCGCGGCGCCCGCGACGGCGCCCGCGATCGGACGGCGCGCATGCGCGCGGCGCGTGCCGGATCCGAGTGCGAGAGGGGGGACTCGAACCCCCACGGTTGCCCGCTAGATCCTAAGTCTAGTGCGTCTGCCAGTTCCGCCACTCTCGCGTGCGGTGCCTGGCCGATGTAGCATCGGAGGCCGCCCGATGCACCGCACGGCGCGCCGGTGACCGCGCGCCGCCGCGCGCCCGTTCGGCGCCGCTACTCGCGCCGCGCCTTGCCGGCGAGGTCGCGGAAGCGCTGAAAGTCGACGGTCCGGCGCACGCGATCGAGGATGCGGCGCGCCCACACGAACTCGCTCGCGAGGATCGCGAGGCCGGCCGGGATGACGACGACCGCGGGTCCCGGCAGGACGATCATCGCGACGCCGACCGCGACGACGGTCACCCCGACGACGAGGACGATCATCCTCCATACTTGACGAAGGGCGGTCGGGACGACGCCGTTCCAGCTCTCGCGCTCCTGGGTTTGCGGTCTCACCAAGGACCATCTTGTCGATTCGGGACGGCACGGTCGAGGGGTCGCGCGTTTTTCCCGCACCGCGGGCCGCGATTGCACGGGTTTTTGCCCCGCTCGCTGCGTCGGGACGATCGCGCCGAGGGTCGCTTTTCCGACGTCGCGGTTCGCGGTAGGCATTCGCGATGGCCGGACTCTTCCGACGCATCCTGGTCCCGCACGACGGCTCCGAGCACGCCACGCGCGCGCTCGGCTTCGCGGCTCGCATCGCCGCGGACGGCGGCGGCAAACTCTTCCTCCTGCGCGCCATCGCGCCGTTCCTCGGCATGGCGGAGCTGGGCGCGGAGGAGACCACGCCGTGGATCCCGCCGGAGGACGTCGTCGATGCCGAGCTTCGCGGCCTCGAACGGGTCGCGCGCAGCGCGGTGCCCCCGCGCCTGCGCGCGGCGGTCGAGTGCCGCGTCGTCATCGGCGACGCGTTTCGCTGCATCATGGACGCGGCCCGCGACGCCGATCTGATCGTGATGGCGACGCACGGCCGAACCGGGCTCGACCACCTCGTGATCGGAAGCGTCGCGGAGAAGGTCGTGCGGCACGCGGACGTGCCGGTCCTCACCATCCGGAAGGGTGCGGCGGAGAGCCGCGTCGCGTCGCGCGCGACGGCGGCTCGCCGCGGACGCGCCCGCGCGACGCGCGCTCCGCGCTGAACGCCGATGCGGCGCGCGGCGCCTTGACGCGGTCGGCCGGCGCATGAACCTCGCATGAACCTCGAAGGGCGGCTCGTCGGTCTCTTCTCGTTCGACATCGGCCAAGAGATCCACCTCGAGGCCGTGCGGGCCCGCATCGCCGACGCGGCGACGACGCCGCTCGAGCGCCGGCGCGCGGCGCCCGTCCACCTCGCGTACGCCGAACCGCCGCTGCGCGTGCGCCTCGGCGAGCGAGCGGTCGAGCTCCTCGGCCGTCCGGCGACCGCGGTGGCGAGCGCGTGGGTGCACGACTTCGGCGCGGTCACCGTGCTGCTCGAGGTCCCGCTGCGCTGCGCGCTCGCCGACCTTCCGGCGCTGACGGCGAGCCTCGTCGGCGCCAACACGCTCGAGAACCACGCGCGCCCCCTCCTCCAGGCGCTCGCCGCCGACATCGCTCCGGCGATCGAGCGGCCGGGGGGTCCCGGCCCGATGGAGGACTACTACGTCGTCCAGGTCGATCGCCTCGAGCCGCCGCTTGCGATCCCCGACCTCCTCGCCGAGCACGGCGGGACGATCGCGTCCGCGCTTCGTTGCGAGCCCGCTCCGCTCTCCGCCGCCGAGACCGTCGAGGCCTTGCGCAACCCGCTCTCGTACTACCCGGGCGACCTGCTGCTCACCGAGTGGAACGTCGCGCTCATCGTCGACCCCGACTACCACGATGCCGTCGCGATCCTCGAGTTCCTGAACGTCCAGCTCGTGGAGCTGCGCTTCTACGACGCGCTCCTCGATCGCCGGATCGGGGCGCTCGGGACGCTCGAGCGCCGGCACGCCCGGCGGCTCCCCCTCCTCTACCGCGCCCATCACCGCGCGATCGACGAGCTCGCGACCATCCGCGTCGACATGGCGACGATCTTCGAGCGCATCCACAACGCCCTGAAGCTGGGCGGGGACGTCTACCTCGCCAAGATCTACACGATGACGGCACAGCGGCTCGGCCTTGAAGCGTGGGAGGGGAGCGTCGCCCGGAAGCTGGAGGTCCTCCAGAAGCTCTACGAGCTGCTCGTCCAGCGCGCGGCGACGGCGCGCGCCGAGGCGCTCGAGCTCGCGATCGTCCTCTTGATCGTCGTCGAGATCCTCCTGTCGCTCGTGCGCTGAAGGCCGAGGCTGCCGCGGCGTCGCGGGGCGGCGCCTTCGTCGCCCTAGAAAACCACGCGGGGTTGAGATACGGGGGCCGCACTCGGTGGCGGGTCGCGCCTTTCGGGCGGTTCGATGGCGCGCGCCGCAGGCTGTGGACCGGCGGATGCGGCCGGGCGCGACGGAACAGGGAGGGAGCCTCATGCGAAGCGGCATCCGGGGAGTGCTGGCGACGTGCGCGGCGATGGGCCTGGTGGGCTCGCTCGGGATCGGCGCGGCGCGCGCCGAGAATCAGGGCGACGTCGAGCAGGGCAAGAAGCTATACATGAAGTACTGCGCGACGTGCCATGGCCCGAGCGGCACCGGCGACGGCGTCGCCGCATCGACGTTCAAGACCAAGCCGGTCGACTTGACCATGCTCGCGAAGCAGAGCAACGGCACCTTCCCGACCATGAAGGTGCTGAGCATCGTGAAGGGCGACTCTCCGGTCGCGGCGCACGGCTCGCGCGAGATGCCCGTCTGGGGCGAGATCCTCGGCCGCCCGCTCGACACCGGCATGTACAAGCAGGACGACGTGGACCTGAAGATCCTGTCGATCGTCAGCTACCTGAAGTCGATCCAGAAGTGACGGCGGCGCGGTCGAGGTCGCGGCGGCGCCTGCGACCTCGACCGCACACGCGCCGCGCCCGACGGCCTGCGCGGCGCCCGATCGCACCGGACGGGCCGCGACGGCCGGAGAAGCTGCAATGGCGGAGATCGACGACCTCGTCGCCGCGCTCAGCGAGCCGTCGTTCTATCCGCACCATCCCGCCGAAGTCGTCCATCATCAGACGCACCTCTCGCACGTCTTCGTCGCGGAGCCGTTCGCGTACAAGCTGAAAAAGCCCGTCGCGTTCCCGTTCGTCGACCTCGGCACGCGAGAGCGCAGGAGCCGGCTCTGCCGGGACGAGGTGCGGCTGAACCGCCGGCTGTGCCCCGAGATCTATCTGGGCGTCACCGCGGTGGAGCGGTCCGCGAGCGGCGCGCTCGCGCTCGCGCGCTCGACGGTGGACGGCGACGTCGTCGCGGCAGGCTCGGACGCGAGACCGGGAGCGACGGTCGAGGACCTCGTGTGGATGCGGAGCCTGCCGGCACACGGCATGGGTCGCGCCGCGCTCGCGGCCGGGCGGATCACCCCGGCGCTTCTCTTCGCTTTCGCGCGCGACCTCGCGCGCTTCCATGCCGCCGCTCCGATCGAGCCTCCCGACGCGCCGGGCGCGAACCTCGAGGCGATCGAGAAGCGCTGGCTCGCCGTGCTGCGCGACGCCGAGCCCATGGTGGGCCGGCTCCTCGCGGCGGAGGACCGCGACGTCCTCCTCGACTTCGGCCCGACCTTCGTCCGCCGGCACGCGACCGCGCTCGCGGCGCGCGCCGCGGCGGGCCGCGTCCGCGAGGTGCACGGCGACCTGCACCTCGGGAACCTGTGCCTGATCGACACTCCGCTTCCGGCGCTCGCCGGCGCACCGGCCGTGCCCGCCGGCCTGTACGCCTTCGACTGCATCGAGTTCGCGCGCGACCTGCGCGTGAACGACGTCGCGTCCGAGGTGGCGTTCCTGGCGATGGACCTCGAAGCCGCGGACCGCCCGGATCTCTCGCGCGCGTTCGTCGACGCCTACGTGTCGGCGACCGGCGATCACGACGTTGCCGCCCTCCTTCCGTTCTTCGCGAGCCATCGCGCGGCGATCCGCGGCATGGTGCTCGGCCTGGCGGCGGGCGAGGCCGAGCTCTCGCCGGACGAGCGCGATCGGGCCGTCGCCGGCGCGAAGCGCCACTTCGCTCTCGCGGTGCGGGATGCGTGGCGAGCCGCGGGACCCGCGCTCGTCGCGTGCGCCGGCCTCTCCGGCTCGGGGAAGACGACGGTCGCGACCCTGCTCGCGGAAGCGACCGGCTTCGCCGTCGTGTCGAGCGACGACGTCCGGAAGCGAGCCGCCGGCCTCGACCCGCACGCTCCCGCGCCGCCCGAGGCCGCGGCCCGCCTCTACGGCCGCGCCGCGCGGCGCGCGACCTACGAGGCGATCGCCGACCGCGCCTCCGCCGAGCTCGCGCACGGTACGCCCGTGATCGCGGACGCGACCTTCAACCGCGCCCAAGACCGCGCGCTCGTCGCGCGCGCGGCGCGCCGCGCCGGCTGCCCACACCTCTTCCTCGAGTGCGTCGTCGACGACGCCACGGCCGGCGAGCGCCTGCGCGCGCGCGCCGCCGAGGACTGCTCCGCCGATCCGCACGCGCCCGCCCGCTCCGACGCCGACGCGTCGGTGCGCGCGCTGCAGGCGCGCGAGCGGGACCCCTTCGCGCCGGACGAGCCGCACGCCACCGTCGACACGTCCGGGCCCCGCGGCGCCGTGCGAGCCGCCGCGGTCCGCGCCCTGTGGCGGTGGCGCCGCGAGCACCGCGTGCGCGCGCTTCGCCAGACCGGCGAGCCGTGAGCGCGCGCGACGCGCCCGCGAGCTCAAACGCGCTCGGCGACCCGACCCGCGATTCGATGCGCGATTGCCATCAGCGTCAGCATCGGGTTCACCGACGGGCTGCGCGGCAGGATGCCGGTGTCGGCGACGTAGAGGTTGTCGAGGTCGTGGCAGCGCCCGTCCTCGTCGACGACGCCGTGCTTGGGATCGCCGTGCATGCGCGTCGTGCCGAACACGTGGTTGCCGCCGCACGTGAGGTCGGTCGCACGATAGTCGTGGGTGCGGAGGACCTCCGCCTCGGCGAGCGACGACATCTCGTCCGGCAGGCGGTGCACGCCGGGGAGGATCGCGCGCGCTCCGGCGGCGAAGAACATCTGCGCGAGAACCCACAGCGCCTCGCCGAGAATCGTGAGGTCGGCGGGGTGGAGGCTCCAGCGGATCGCCGGATCGAAGCTCCGCCGGCGCGCGCGGATGCGACCGAAGGATCGGTTGCACGACGCGAATGCGTCCCAGATCGCGGCATACGGGAAGCGCGCGAGGTTCGCCTTCAGGTCGAAGCCGAACCCGGGCAGCCGGACGGCGAGCACGCCGGGCGGCGCCCACAGCGTCTCGAGCTTGAAGCCGCGCCGGACGAACTCGAGCGACTGGTAGCCCTGCGTCGCGCCGAACTGCGGCTCGGTGCGATCCGGGAACACGCCCAGCACGGCGACGCCGGGATGGAACTGCAGGAACTCGCCGACGGTGCCGGAGGAGTTCGCGAGGTTTCCGCTCCGCTGCAGGAGGACCGGCGTCGCCATGCAGCCGGCCGCGAGGACCACCGCCTTCGCGTCGACGCGGAAGCGATGCGTCGGCTCGCCGGTGAACGGCCGGACGATCGAGCCCTCGATGCCGGTCGCGCGCCGGCGGCCCCACGTGAGCACGCGCTCGGCGCGCGCCGACGTGAGGACGCGCGCACCGTCGCGCACCGCCGCCGGGACGTAGCTCAGGTCGGTCGAGCGCTTCGCGCGCGATCGGCAGCCGGTGAAGCACTCGCCGCTGCCGCGGCAGCCGACGACGTTCCGCGGGATCGGCTCGCTCGACCAGCCGAGGGCGCGGCAGCCGTCGCGAAAGAGCAGGTTGCGAGCGCCCTGCACCTCGTCCGGCGTCGGCGCGACGCCGAGGAAGCGCTCCACCGCGTCGTAATGCGGGTCGAGCTCGGCGCGGCTCGTGCGCTCGAGACGGAAGGAGTCGCACCAGTCGTCGAGCGTGAGCTCCGGTGAGCGGACGCAGATCGCCGAGTTCACGAGCGAGCCGCCGCCGAGCGCGATCGCCTGCATCGTCGGCATGATGAAGCCGCCGCGCGTCGTCCGGAGGCCGCCCTCGCGCATCGTGCGCGCCATCGAGAGCGCGCCGTCGAGGACGAAGTCGTCGGGCGTGAACGGCGGCCCTTCCTCGACCAGGACGACGTCCCGGCCGGCGGCCGCCACCTCCTTCGCGACCACCGCGCCGCCCGGACCGGAGCCGACGACGACGACGTCGCAGCTCTCGTAGACGTCGCGGTCGTACTGGGCGAAGACGCGGACCTCGCCGCTCACGAGGTCGCCTCGGCGGGACGTGCGGGGAGCGGAGCGGCGAGCGCGCCCGGGGATGGAGCGGCGTAGGCCGGGTGAAGCTCGCCGTGCGGCCCGAGCGGGACGACGGGCGCGGCCGCCGTGGCCGGGACGACGTCGCGCGCGGTGACCGCGATCGACTCGGGACGCTCCCCGATCTTCGGCCAGAGCATATCGGCCTCGCAGACCGTGCGCGGGATGGCGCGCGGGGCGAGGCCGAGCTCGCGCAGCACGGCCGGATCGGCGAAGTACCCCATCGTCAGGATGGCGCGGAGGCTCGTGAAGACGAGTCGGCGCGGATAGAGGCGGCTCCGGCACCAGCCGTCCAGCACCGCCACCTGCTGGGCGGGCGCGAGGCTCGAGAAGCGGCGGCGCCCGCCGGCGCCGGGCGCGGGGAACACGAGCGTCGCGTGCTCGACGAGCGCGAACAGGCACCGCATCAGGAATCGCATGCGCGGCGGCTGCGCCGCGACGAAGCGATCGACGTAGAGCGGGATGCCGGCCTCGAGGCCGGAGGGCTCGACCGCTCCCCCCTTCGGGTAGGTGGCCGAGGCGACGGCGGCGACGGTCGCGAGCTCGCGCCCGCCGAGATACCGCGCGCCCGCGGGGCGAGCCGGGTAGCCGCTCAGGAAGCGGCGTCCGGCGAGGGCGGCGCCGAGGAAGAGGAGGAGCGCGACCGCGAGGCTCATGTTCCGCGCACCATAGTTGTCGCACGAGGGAAACGCTTCCCTGGGGTTGTCGCACGAGGGAAACGCTTCCCTCGCCCCGTTGGGCAAAGCCCAACGGGGCCCCACTCCCTGCGGGGCTCGCTTCGCTCGCCTTCCAAGTCCGGGCGGTTGGAACTTGGCTTGACGGTCCGCTTCGCGCACCGCGGCAAACCCGGGTGGCGGCGCGCGTTTCCGCGTGTCACGATGCACTCGCGCCGCACCCGCCATGGACGCGATCGACCTCATTCGACGCCGCCTCAAGGAGGACCGCGTCCCCGACGTTCCGGACGAGCTCACCGAGAAGAAGAAACGCCCGCGCGAGGTCGCGTTCATGGACGTGAACCTCTGCTTCCCGTGCGGCAAGTGTCCGGAATTCTGTCCGGTTCAGTGCATCGAGTCGCTCCCCGCCGGCACGCTGCCCGGCCGCGGCGTCCAGCCGGTCCAGGATCGGTTCCAGGAGTGCATCGGATGCTACATCTGCGTCGAGGTATGCGCGCTCCTGACCGACTACGATGCGGTCCGCATGTACGACGTGGCGCTCGTGGAGGAGGTCCTCCACGCCAAGATCGGGGACAAGAAGCCCGCGGACTACTCTCCACCGGAAGCGTACGAGGAGCTTTTCTCCGAGGGCGGTGAGCGGAGCGTCCGCCACCTCGGAAAGGGCTCGCGAATCCGCGAGAAGATGAACGCCGAGGAGCGCGAGATCCTTCGGCGGGCGCGGGGATAGGACGAAGCGTGGCGCGTGAAGAGGAGCGCTCGGGCGGCGTCGCGGTCGGGTCCTACGTCGACGCCATGTGCGGCAAGTGCCGCGAGGTGACGAGCCACATCGTGCTCGCGAAGATCGCCGGCAAGCCGACGCGCGTCGAGTGCCGGACGTGTCACGCGCACCACCTCTACCGCTCGGCGTCGGGCAGCGGGGCACGCTCGCGCAGCGGCAGCCCACCCCGAAAGAAGGCGAGCGCCGCCCCGCCGGCCCGCCCCGAGGAGACGTGGGCGCGCGCGATGCGAGGCGCGACCGGGCCCGCCGTGCCCTACGCGATGACGCGCCGGTTCGACGTGGGGCAGCGGATCGCTCACCCCACGTTCGGCGAAGGGGTCGTCACGCGGGTCGCGAGCCCGACCGTCTGCGAGGTCGTGTTCTCGACCGGCGCCCGTAAGCTCCTCATGGGAAGCTAGGGTCAATCAAACGAAGGGGATCTTCTCCCCTCGCCCCGTCGGGCATAGCCCGCCGGGAGATCGTCGCACGAGGGAACCGCTTCCCTCGCCCGGTTCGGCCAAGCCGAACGGGAGCCCCACTCCCTGCGCGGTCGCTTCGCTCCGCGCGGGCTCGCTTCGCTCGGCCGCGCGCGATGCGCGCGATGGGGGTTCCGGGCGGGTCCGCGATTGGGTCCGGTCTAGCGCTCCGAATCTTCGGGCGGTGGGATGACGCGGCCTTCGAGGCCGAGGCCGGCGAGGTCGTTCTCGTCGGCGTCGAGCGCTTCGAGGCCGGTCCCGCCGCGCTGTGCGCGCGCGGCGGCGAGGCGCTCGCGCTTCTCCTGCTTCTTCTGGTTTCGCAAGAGCTCTTTCTGTCGCTTCAGAAACGCATTGTTCGATCGCTTCACGACACCCCCAGCCGGACCGTCTGTTGCAGCCTCAGAAACGCCCTCCACGGCGCCGATTCGCTGCGCCGAAACCGCCGCCACCGCCACCGCCGCCGCTCTTGAAGCCGCCACCCCCTCCCCCACCAGGCCGCCGCGGCCGATCGTCGCGCGGGCGAGCCTCGTTCACCGTCATCGCGCGGCCGCCGTGCTCCGCGCCGTTCAGCGCTTCGATGGCGGCCTGCGCCTCGGCGTCGCTCGCCATCTCGACGAAGCCGAAGCCCCGGCTGCGCCCGGTCTCGCGATCGTTCACGATCGCGACGCTTTCCACCGTGCCGTACTCGCCGAAGATCTCACCGAGCGTCGTCTCGTCGAGATTGTAGGATAGGTTCCCGACGAAAAGCTTCTTCCCCATGACTTCGTCCCTGCCCCGGATCGACCCCGGGGTGTTTGCCCGACCCGCCTTTTACTTTCCGGGTCTATGCGAAAGGGGCCATCGAACGTTCTTGGGCCCAGGAAGGCAGCGATCGAGCCAGGGGCGGCAAACGGAACTCGCGGACCGCGTAGGACTCACTCGACGAACCGACCTCACCGAGGGGTAGCACGGTCACCGGGCTCGATCCAGGCGTGTCGCGATTGACATGCCGCAGCGCCGGGCCACAGGCTGCCGGAACCCCGCGGGCGTCGCCTCCGCTCGAGATCCCTGCATGGCATCCGTTTGCCGACGATCGTTCGCCCTAGTTTGCGCGACCCTGGCCGCCACCCTGCTCGCGGTCGCTCCGCGGGCCGAAGCGGTCACATGGGTCGTGGCCGGGAGCGGAGGGGACTTCACCTCCATCCAGCAGGCGCTCGACGCGGCCGCCGCCGGCGACACGATCCTCGTGCGCGAGAAAGCGACGCCGTACTTCGAGAAGGTCGCGTTTCCGCGGAGCGGCTCGGCCGGAGCCGGGCCGATCGCGCTGGAGGCGTGGCCGGGAGAGCACCCGATCGTCGACGGCACCGGCGTCGCCGGCGACTCGATGGTGCTGGTCGAGGACCGGAGCTGGGTCCGGATCGCCGGGCTCGAGCTCCGGAACAACCTCGGGCTGAACGACGGCTCCGGGATCCGCGTCGTCGGCGCGGGCAGCCACGTCGAGATCCGCGACAACGTGATCCACGACATGCGCGGGCGGAGCGCGATGGCCATCACGGTCTACGGCACGCGCGCCCAGCCGATCTCCGACCTCGTGATCGCCGGCAACGTCGTCCGCGACTGCGATCCCGCGCCGAGCGAGGCCATCACGCTCAACGGGAACGTCGACGGCTTCGAGGTGAGCGGCAACCTGGTGCGCGACGTCAACAACATCGGGATCGTGTTCATCGGCGGCGAGAGTGACATCCAGCCCGACGCTGCGAAGGTCGCCCGGAACGGCGTCTGCCGCGACAACCGCGTCGAGCGCGCGCGCTCGAGCTACGGCGGCGGCTTCGCGGGCGGCATCTACGTCGACGGCGCGCGCGACCTCGTGATCGAGCGGAACTTCGTCACCGAGTCCGACCTCGGGCTCGAGGTGGGCGCGGAGAACCCCGGCATCGTCGCGACCGGCGTCGTCGTGCGCGACAACGTGCTCTACGCGAACGACAAGGCCGGCCTGGTCTTCGGGGGATTCGCGGCGAGCGTCGGGCGCGTCCGGAGCTGCGAGTTCCGGAACAACACGGTCGTCGGCAACGACACGCTCGGCGCGGGCTTCGGAGAGCTCTGGATCCAGTGGGCCGAGGACAACGTCGTCCGGAACAACGTGTTCGTCGCGACCGCGCAGGCGTTGATGATCGAGTCCGACGTGGGGAACGGCGGAAACGCGCTCGATCACAACGTGTGGTTCGCGCCGGGAGGCGCGGCCGCCGCCCGCTTCGTCTGGAACGGGACGGAGCACGTCGGGTTCGGCGCCTACCGCTCCGCGACCGGTCAAGATCCGCATTCGCTGTTCGACGACCCGCTGCTCGTCGCGCCCGCGGGCGGCGACTTCCACCTCCGGCCGACGTCGCCCGCGATCAACGCGGGGGATCCGGCGACCGCTCCGGATCCCGGCGAGGTGGACCTCGACGGCGCGCCGCGCGTCTCGGGGCCGCGCATCGACGCCGGCGCGGACGAGGTCACGTGCGGCGACGGCCTGGTCAATCCCGGGGAGGAGTGCGACGACGGCGACGCCGTCGACGGCGACGGCTGCGACTCCAACTGCACCGCGACGCGCTGCGGGAACGGGATCGTCACCGCCGGCGAAGCGTGCGACGACGGCAACCTCGCGGGCGGCGACTGCTGCGACGCCGCGTGCGCGCTCGAGCCGCCGGGATCGACCTGCGACGACGGCGATCCCTGCACCCGGAGCGACGCATGCTCCGCCGGCGCGTGCGCCGGCTCGGTCGAGCCCGAGCCGGTGTGCCGCGCGGCCGCGCGCAGCTCGCTCGTGCTGCGCAATCGCGCGCCCGACGTCCTCGACTCGCTCGCGTGGCGATGGACCCGCGGCGCCGAGACCGCCCTCCCCGAGTTCGGGAATCCCCTCGCGAGCGGTCCCGGGCTGACGCTCTGCCTGTACGACGGCACCGGGTCGCGATGGAGCGTGGCGCTCCGCACGCGCCTTCCGGCCGGCGGCACCTGCTCCGGGAAGCCGTGCTGGAAGGCGCAGGGCTCGGCCGCCCTCCGCTACGCCGATCGCGCCGCCACGCCCGAGGGCGTCACGTCGGCGGTCCTGCGAGCGGGCGCGGACGAGAAGGCGGGCATCGCGATCATCGGGAAGGGCGCCGACCTGCGACCGCCGGCACTCCCGCTCGCGTCGGCGCCGGCGGTCGCCATCCAGCTCCGCAGCGCGGACGGTGACTGCTGGGGAGCCACGTTCGCCGCGCCGCCGGATCGCAACGACACCGGTCAATACAAGGCGTCGTGGCCCTAGAGCCGCTCGGACGGGCGTTACGCCGACGTCACGTCGCGCTTCAGGTGGAAGCGCAGGTCGCCGATGAGGTCCATCAGGACGAGGCGATCGGCGAATCGCCAGCGGCCGTCGCGCTTGACGAAGCGGTCGCGGTAGCGGCCGGCGATGATCGGCTGCAGCGACAGCTCCGGCCGCGCCTGGAAGACGGTGAAGTACGAGTTCGCCGACGCGCTCGCGCCGTCGGCCGCGATCTCCACGATCGCGTTCGTCGTCACGTGCTTCGTGGACGGCTTGCCCTCGTATGTGGCGACGGTCGAGCGATAGACCGCGAGCACCTCGTCGCGGCCGCGACGAACCTCGGGCCGCCGGTCGGAGCGAAACGTCGCCTCCGCGAAAAGGTCCGCGACCGCTTCGAAGTCGCCTTCGTCGAGGCGCTCGGCGTAGCCGTAGATGAGATCCAGGATCTCGTCGCGGTCGCTCGCCATCGCCGTCATCCTCCGATCTCCAGGCGCGCGCCCGGGCGCATTGCCGTCGCCGGCACGCGGTGGTCGACCGCCGATCCGTCGGCTCGCCGTTCGCGCACCCGCTCGACGACCACCGGGACGCCGAAGCTCCGCACGACCTCGATCGACGTGCGACCGCGCTCGGCCTCGTGGTCGAGCATCGCCCAGAACCCCGGGAAGAAGAACGGGCAGCGGAGGCGCGGGACGTCCGCCCCGGCGCGGGGGCCGATCACGAGCGTCGCGCGCGGGACGTCGAGCGCGGCGCCGGTGAGCGCGTTCGGCACCGCCCAGAAGACCGGATGGGTCATGTAGATCGACTCGCCGTCGCCGCGGAGGCCCGCACTCCAGGCGTTGCCGTCGCTCCAGACCCGATCGACGATCGAGCGGATCACCGAAAGCCCCTCGTCGACGAGACCGACGTAGATCTGCTCGCACGCCTGATACGAGATCACCTGCCAGACGTAGGTCATCACCTCGCCCGCCGGCATCCCGCGCTGGAAAGGGTGCGCGACCTCCTCGCCGTCGAAGCGCGCCTCGGAGAGCGGCAGGCGCGGGCGCACGCCGTCGCCGCGCGCGAGCTCGAAGAGGACGCGGTGCTGGTGGCGCAGGTGGCTCCGCGCGCGCGCCGGCGGCACGACGGGCTCGAGGCCCGCGTAGCGGGCGATCCAGTCGCCGGCGAGGGCGGCGGTGAAGAGCGTGTCGCGGTCCGACGTCGAGCGATAGAAGCCGCGCTCGTCCCAGAGCTCGGCGATGCGTGCTTCGGCGATCGCCCGCCTTCGATCGTAGTGCGCGACCCGCGCCGGGTCGGCCGCGGCCGCGAGGTCCGCCATCGCGGCGAGCGTCGCGGCCCAGAGCGTCGCGGTGTACGAGAACACTCCCGGGAAGTCCCACACGTCGTACGTCGTGCCGCCCTCCGGGACGCCGCGCGGCGCGATCGAGTCGAGGTACTCGACGGCGCGCACCAGGTCTTCCCAGAAGCGCTCGAGCAGCGTCCGGCTGCCCGACGTACGCCAGTGCTTCGCGACCTGCAGCACGAGCGACATGGAGAGGTCGGTCCACTCCTTCGCCGGGAGGAAGTCGCGGATGAACATCGGCCAGCCGTAGGGGACGTCGGTCGAGCCGAGCGCGAGGTCGCAGTTGCCGTTGCCGTGCGGGATCGCGCCGCGCGCGTCGTGGAGGCGGCGGAACTCGTCGAGCTCCGACAGGTCGAGCTCGGCAAAGAAGACCGACAGGTACGGGTGAGCGGAGAGCCGCTGGTCGTTCGTTCCGGTGAGACCGCCCATCGGCCAGTGCCAGTCGACGCCCTCGAGCGTGTAGAGGCGACCGCTCAGCGGGACGACCGTGTTCGCGAGGACGGAGTCGGCGGAGTTGAGGAGCGCGCGCACGAGCCAGCGCGGGAGCGTCGAGCCATCGAGCAGACGCGCGAGCTCGAGCGACCGCGCAGCGAGGTCTTCGCGGCGGTCGAGGAGCTCGCTCGCGACCGCGTCGAGGCCCGCGAAGTGGTTCTCGTAGACGTGGCCGACGCGGATCCCGTCGTGCGATCCGCCGCCGGGCTTGGCGAGCGCGGGCTCGGTCACGTGGTCGGCCGTCCACCAGGCGAGCGCGAACGCGACGTCGCACGTCGCGCCCGGCTCGAGCCGGGCGCGCACCGCGACCGCGGCTGCCGGTCGCGCGCGGGGTGTCGCGGCCGGTACGCTCGCGATCCGCCCGTCGCGTGCGAAGTCGTCGACAACGGGGCAGCGCGGCCCGCTCGCGTCCCACCCGTCGCACACGGTGACCTCGGAGCCGGGCGGCGCTTCGGCGAGCAGCAGGTACTCGCCCGTCACCGAGCGACGATGCGAGCCGTCCGGCCAGCGCTCGCGCGTGCGGAAGCGCACCCCTCGCCGCCCGCCGATGTCGACGGGCTCCTGGAACGCGTCGTCGCTCGAGTCGTACACGACGCGTTGCTTGACCGACCGGAGCTCGCGCTCCGGTCCGAGCTCCACCCCGAGGTGGCCGGTTCCGCCCCGGCCGAGCGGGTTCTCGAACGAGAAGAGGAGCGCGACCTCGGCCGCGCTCGCGAGCGGATTCGAGACCGTGAACCGGAAGACGGCACCCGGCATGGTCGAGTCGCGGACGTCGTGCGGGACGAGCGGCGTGAAGCCGTCGAGGCGAACCGCGAGCGGCAGCCCGCCGTACGAGAGCGCGAATGCCGGGAGCCGGCCGACGAACGCGGTCTCCGCCACGTTCCGCACCCCCTCGTACTCCCTTGCCGGGGAGTCGGCCGCGTCTGCCGCCCACGGGAGCCGAAGAAGAGCGGTCTCCGCGGCGCCTCCGGCGCGGACGAAGAGCGCGTGGAACGACCCGCGGAGACCGCGCACCGGGCACATCCAGTTGTTGTTCGACCGCAGCTCGCCGAAGCTGCCGTCCGCGTTGAAGCAGACGCCGCCGGTGCCGATTCCCCCGAGCGGAAAGCCGCGCGCGACGCGGCAGCTCAGGTAGGCTTCGGCCTCGGGGTCGAACCGGACGGGCCGGGACGGCTCGGACACGACCCCGGACCTGCCGGCAAGCGGCTCCGACTGTCAACCGGCCGCCACGCTCGAACCTTGACACCCGGCGGCCATGGTGGTTCTCCGGGCACGAAGCACGGGGCCCTCGAGCTGCCGAGCGATCCGAGACGCCTGGGGGAGCACGATGAACCCGCTTCCGATCCTTCCCGCACGATCGCTCCGCATCGGTCACCGGTCGCGCGCCACCCACCCGGCTCGGTGCGCATGCGGCGGGTCGGTCCGCCCGAGCAGCGACGCGTGAGCTTGCCGCAGCACGAGCCGCGCATCCTTTCGCTCGTCGGCGAGCACGCTCGGCGGGCCGCCGGCGGTGCTCACATCGAGCCCGCCGTCGGGTCGCCCACGCGCCAGACGCACCCGCGCGCGGACCGGCCGCTCCGGATCCTTCACGTCGTCCAGGGATACGCGCCGGCGATCGGGGGCACCGAGCGCGTCGTGCAGCGGCTCTCCGAGGAGCTCGTCCGCCAGTTCGGCGACGACGTGACCGTCTTCACGACCGACTCCTACAGTGCCGAGGCCTTCCCGCGTCCGTCGCTGCCGCGCATGGCGCCGGGCTGGGAGAGCCGGAACGGCGTCCGCGTGCGCCGCTTCCCCGTGTGGCGGAAGCCGGGCGCGCTCCTGAACGTGGTGCAGGGCGTCGCGTTCCGCTGGAACCTGCCGTTCAACGAGCACCTCCGCACCTGGTACGGCGGTCCCCTGATCCCGCTCCTCGCGGGCGCGATCCGCCGTTTTCCCGCCGACGTCGTCGCCTCGTCGTCGTTCCCGCTCATGCACATGTACGATGCGCTCCGCGGCGCCCATCGCGCCGGCCGGCCGTGCGTCTTCATCGGCGGGCTCCACCCGGAGGACCGCTGGGGCTTCGACCGCGCGCGCATCCATCGCGCCATCCAGAAATGCGACCGCTACATCGCGTACACCGGCTACGAGGCGGAGCGGGTCATCGCGCGCGGCGCCTCTCCCGAGCGCATCGAGACGATCGCGCTGGGCGTCGATCCCGAGCCGTTCCTTTCCGTCGACGCCGGCGAGGCGAAGCGCGCGCTCGGCCTCGGAACGAGCCGGGTCGTCGGCTTCGTGGGACAGCTCGGCGTCCACAAGGGCGTCGACACGATCCTCGAGGCGATGCCCGCCGTGTGGCAGCGCTGCCCCGACGTGCAGCTCGTGATCGCGGGCGCGCGGACGGTGTTCGCCGCGTACGTCGAGACGCGCATCGCCGCGCTGCCGGCCGAGCTCCGGCAGCGCGTCCGCCTCGTCGAGGACTTCCCGGAGCCGCAGAAGCCGCTCCTCTTCGGCGCGCTCGATGCGTTCGCCCTGCCGTCCGCGTTCGAGTCGTTCGGCATCACGTATCTGGAAGCGTGGGCCGCGGGGAAGCCGGTCATCGGGTGCAGGACGGGCGCGGTGTCCTGCGTCGTGGAGCACGATCGCGACGGGCTCCTGGTCCCGGTGCGCGACCCGCACGGCCTCGCCGAGGCGCTGCTGCGCATCCTCGAGAACCCCGGCCTCGGACGCGCGATGGGTGCGGCCGGCCGGCGGAAGGTCCTGCGCGACCACACGTGGCCGGCGGTCGCCGCCCGGTTCCGCAACGCGTATCTGCGTGCGATCGCCGCGTGACCCGCGGCACGCCGCCCGCCGCGCCGCGTGGCCGTGCTGAGCCTGCTCGGCGGCGGTGGTCTGCTCGCCGCCGCCGCGCTCCGCGTCTGGCGGCGCCCGCCCGCGGACGGCACGCGCGCGCCCGTCGACGCGCTCGAGGCGATCTACTTGACGCTCGTCACGGGGCTCGTCGTGCTGGGATGGCTCGGGGTCGCGCTCGCGACCGCGGGGCGGTTCTCGGCCGAGTCGGTCGGCGCGTGCTGCGCGCTCGCGGCCGCGGCCATCGTCGCGCTCGGAGGACGGCGCGCACACGTCCGAGCTCCGCGAGCCGGCCTCGCGGAGCTCGCGGTCGTCGGCATCCTGGTGGCGAGCGCGGTCGCGTACGCGCGCCCGCACGAGTACGTGCTCGGCGGCGCGGATGCCGGCACGTACATGAACGTCGCGACCGGGATCGCGCGCACCGGGAGCCTCGTCGTCCGCGACGACTGGGTCGCGCTCGCAGCCCGTCACGACGACGCGTCGCTGCGCCCTTCGCCGAAGCACCTCCGGACGCGCTTCATCCAGTTCGTCGGCTGGTACGTCGACGACGACGATCCGGCGCGGGTCCTGCCGCAATTCCTCCCGCTCCATCCCGCGCTCGTCGCGGTCGCGATCGCGGCCGGCGGGGTACGCGCCGGGCTCTACGTCGCTCCGGCGTGCGCGCTGCTCGGTCTCGCCGGCGTGTTCCTGGTCGCGCGCCGCCTCTTCGGAGCGGCGACCGGCGCCGTCGCGGCGGCGATCCTCGCCGCGACCCCGACCCAGCTCTTCTTCGCGCGCTACCCGACGGCCGAGCCCCTGACCTTCGCGCTCGTGTTCGCGGGCCTGCTCGCGTACCAGCACCTCAGGGACGACGAGCGGCGATCGCTCGCCTTCGGCGTCCTCGGCGGCTCGGCATTCGGGGCGGCGGCACTCGCGCGCATCGACGTGCCGGTCGTGCTGGCCCTGGTCGCGGCTGCGCTCGTCGCGGAAGCGGTCGCGGCCTCGTGGGGCCGGGGCTGGACGGCGTTCGCGATCGCGCTCGCGCTCTTCGTCGCGCACGCGGCCGCGCACGGCGCGCTGCTCGCATGGCCGTACGTCTGGAACGTCTTCGAGGGTCCGGTACGCGGCGCGGCGGCCGCCCTGGAGCGACACCCGCGGTCGCTGCCGATCGCGGCCGTGGCCGGTGCGGCGCTGGCGCTCGCCGCGATCGCCGCCGGCGCGCGGGCGTGGCGCGTCGCCGCGGCGCGCGCCCGCCGCGATCGGCTCGCGCGACTCGCGCGCACGTCGCTCGCGGCGATCGTCGTCGCGGCGAGCGCGTACGCGTACTTCGTCCGGCCCGCGATCGCCCGCCGCGCGACCTCGACGACGTGGCCTTCCGGCCTCGAGTATCCCCTTCTCGACGCGCAGAACTGGGTGCGGGTCGGCTGGTACTTGACGCCGTTCGGGCTGGCGCTCGCGACGGCGGGGCTGGCCGTCGTGATCGCGCGCGGCCAGCTCGCGCGCGCCGGGCTGTTCGTCGCGATCGGCGCCGTCACGACCGCGCAGTACGTCGCCCGGATCCTGACGACGCCGTACCACATCTACGCGATGCGCCGCTTCGTCCCGATCGCGATGCCGGCGCTCGCGATCTTCGCCGCCGCGGCGCTGACCGCGATCGCGCGCTCGCCGCGCGTGCCGCGCGCGCGCGTCGTCGCGGCGGTCGCCACTGCGGCTCTCCTCGTCGCGATCCTCGCGCGATCGCGGCCGGCGCTCGCAGGACGCGACTTCGCGGGGGCGATCGACTGGCTCTACACGCTCCAGAGCCGCTTGCGTCCCGGCTCGGTGATCCTGGTGGCGGAGCCGGGAAGCGCGCTCTTCGCCGACACCTTCGGGCCGCCCCTGCGCTACCTCTTCGACCACCCGGTCGTGCCGATCCGCCGCGGGCAGCAGCCGATGCTCGATCTCCTGAAGGACGTCTTCGAGCGCGCGGACGCCGAGGGACGCGCCGTCCAGCTCCTCGCCGTCGACCCCATCCCCTTCGCGGTGCGGTACAACGTCGCCTTGCGGCCGGTCGCGACCGTGCCGGTCGCGCTCACGATGCTCATGAACACGTACGCCGGCTTCCCGACCGAGCGCCAGCTGGCGCGCTACGGCATCGAGGTCTTCGACGTCGCGCCGGGCTCGCGCCCGGGCGCGGCCGACCGCGACGTGCTGGTCGACGTCGGGACGCTCGACACGCCGTACCTGCGCGGCGGCTTCTCCTACAAGGAGGTCCTCGGCGACGGCACGACCGGCCGCTGGACCGACGGCGACGCGTCGCTCGAGGTGCCCGTCGACGCGCGCGAGCCGGTCGACGTCGCGATCCGGGCGCGCGTCTTCGACGCCGCCGCCGGCGATCCGCCGCTCGTGCGCGTGCTCTTCGACGATCGCCCGGTCGCGTCGTTCCGGCCGACCAGCGACTGGCAAGTCGTCCGCTTCACCGCGCTTCCGCGGCCGTACGAGGGCCGCTCGCGGGTACGCCTCATCACGCCGACGTTCCGGCCGGCCGCCGGCGGCAGCCCCGACGCGCGCGAGCTCGGCGTCTTCGTCGACTGGGTCCGGGTCGCGCGGCGATGATCGGCGACGCCCTCGAACGCGCGCGCGCCGCGGTCGCACGGCGCCTGCCGAAGCGGCGCCTCGGGCCGCCGCTCGATGCGCAGGAGCGCGCGGGCGAGCCGCCCGCGGCACCGCCGCGCGCGGAGCTCGTCGCCGAGGTGGCCGCGCTCGGCGGCTGGTACCAGCGCATCTACCTCGGCCGCGGCGTGTACACTCTCGACTGGCCGCACCCGGCCTACCACGAGACCGTGTGGGACGCGCTGTCGCGCGCGCTGCCGGCGGACCTGGCGGGCGCGTCGGTCCTCGACGTCGGGACGAACGCCGGGTACTTCGCCCTGCAGGCGAAGCGGCGCGGCGCCGGGCGCGTCCTCGGCATCGAGCCCGACCCGCGGTACCTCGCCCAGGCCGAGCTCTGCCGGCGCGTCTGGCAGTCCGGCGTCGAGTATCGCGCGCTCGCCGCCGAGCAGCTCGGGACCATCGCCGAGTCGTTCGACGTCGTCCTCTTCACCGGCATCCTCTATCACCTGAAGGGGCCCCTCACGGTGCTCGAGGACGTCGGGCGGCTCTGCCGCGACGCGATCGTCGTCGAGACCGAGGTCATTCCCGAGCACCGCGCCAACCGGGTCCGGGTCCGGCTCGGGGCGGGCGACCGGCTCCGCGTCCGGACCTGCCGGAGCGGCCTGATGAAGCTCGTCGAGGGCGACGAGCTCAACGGCGACCCGTCGAACTGGTGGGTCCCGGACACGGCGTGCGTCGCCGGCATGCTCCGGGCCGCCGGCTTTCGACACGTCTCGACTCCCTGCTATCCCGAGAGGACGCGCCTGCTGATCGTCGCGACCAAGCAGGAGCGGTCGCTCGTCGATCGACGAGCGATCGACGGAGCGTCCAGGCCCGGGAAATGACCAGCAGCCAGCCCCTCACGTTCTCGGTCATCGTGAACACGATCGATCGCGCCGAGCCGCTGCGGACGCTCCTCTGCGCGCTCGAGCACCAGACCTATCCGCACTTCGAGGTGATCGCCGTGGTCGGTCCGACGCGCGACCGCACGCTCGACGTGCTGGCCGACTACGGCGATCGCGTCGAGGTGCTGCGGTGCGCTGCCGCGAACCTGAGCGCATCGCGCAACGTGGGGCTCCTCGCGGCGCGCGGCGACGTCGCCGCGTTCATCGACGACGATGCCGTCCCGAGCCGCCGCTGGCTCGAGCAGCTGGCGGTCCTGTTCGAAGACGAGGAGCTCAACGGCACCGGCGGCATGGTGTACTGCGTCCACCCCAGCATGCCTGCCGTCCAGCACCGGATCGGTGTCGTGAGCTGCCTCGCGGAGCAGACCGACGTCCGGAGCTCCTGCGCCGACGGCCTCCCGCCGCCCGGGGTCGGCCGGCAGTGGACGCCGCGCATGATGGGCACGAACATGGCGTATCGCCGCGATCGCCTGCTCGCGGTCGGCGGCTTCGACGAGTTCTTCGAGTGGGTGTACGACGACGCGGACGTCGCGATCCGGCTCGCGAGCTCCGGCCATCCCGTCGAGCCCGTCAAGGAAGCCGTCGTGTACCACTCGCCGGCGTCGAGCCGGAACCGGAAGGCGTACAGCTGGAACTTCCGGTCGTGGGTGCAGACGAAGTCGGTCGTCTACTTCATGATGAAGAACGGCCGGGTCGCGGGCGAGTCGGCGCGCACGATCGCCTACCGCTGCGCGCGCTTCGTGCACGGGCGCTGGATCCTCGGCGGGAACCTGCGGCGCGAGGGCAACCTCGGCTGGATCGCGAGCTCGCGCATGCGAGCGCTCGAGATGATGGGCGGAGCGCAGGGCGCGTGGCACGGCCTGCGCGACCGCCGACGGCTCATCCCGCCGGAGGTCGCCGCGGGAGCGGCCGGCCGGCGTTCGGCGATCCGCGCGTTCCCGAATGCGAGCTCGCCGTGCGCGCCGTCGGTCGACCCCGTCGCCGCGCGGCCTCTCGCGACGTCGCTCCCCGAGCCGCCGCTTCGCCTCTGCCTCCTCAGCCACTCGTACCCGCCGTTCGAGATCGAGGGCGTCGGCCGTCACACGAGCCTGATGGCGCGCGGCCTCGCGGAGCTCGGCCATACCGTGCACGTCGTGACGCGCGGCGATCGCGAGCAGACGACGTTCCGCGACGGCGCGTACGTCCACCGCATCAAGCCGCGGCTCGACCGCTACGCGCGCTTCGCCGACTTTCCCGACCTCTACCACACGCTGAACGACTGCCATGCGATCCACGACAAGCTGCGCCGCCTGGTCCTGAACGACGGGATCGAGCTCGTCGATTCGCCGCTCTGGAAGGTCGGCGGCTTGACGGCGTGCCTCGCGGGGCTGCTGCCCGTCGTCGTGCGGGTGCAGACCGCGAACAAGCAGGTGTCCGAGATCCAGCGGGCGCAGGGCGACGACGCGCGGCTCGTCGGAGAGCTCGAGCAGTCGCTGCTCGAGCGCGCGAGCTTCCTGGTCGCGAACTCGCACGCGACGGTCGACGCGATCCGCCGCGTGTACGGCGTCGCCGCTACGCCCGACCGCTGTGCGGTCATCCCGCACGGGATCGCGCCGATCGACGACGAAGAGGTCCGCCCGGTGCCGGCGACCGACGCCGCGCGCGGCCGTACGATCCTCTACGTCGGCCGCCTCGAGCGCCGGAAGGGCGTGCTCGATCTCTTCGCGGCGATCCCGCGCGTCCTGCGCCGCCATCCCGAAGCGCGCTTCGTCCTCGCGGGCGCCGACAACAGCCACAACGACGGCTTCCAGCGCCGCATGGGCACGACCTACGCGACGCACTTCCTCCGCCGTCATCCGGCGGCCGCGCACGCGGTCGAGTTCCTGGGCCCCGTCAGCGACGAGCGCCTCGCACGCCTCTATGCGGCCTGCGACCTCTTCGTCGCGCCGTCGCTCTACGAGTCGTTCGGGCTCATCTACCTCGAGGCGATGAACTGGGCGAAGCCCGTGATCGGGTGCCGGGCCGGTGGTATCCCCGAGGTCGTGGAGCACGGCGTGACGGGTCTCCTGGTCGAGCCGGAAGCGCCGAGCGCGCTCGCCGAGGCCATCGTCTCGCTGCTCGATTCGCCGGTCCGCCTGCGCGAGTACGGGCTCGCCGGTCGCGGCCGCCTGCTCGAGAGGTTCACGCACCGCCGCATGGCCGAGGCGTTCGCGTCGGTCTATCGCGCGCTCGTACGTCGCAGCGCGGGCGAGCCGCCGGCGCGCATGGCGGCGTCGTGAGCCGCCCCACGATCCGCGACGTCTTCGGCGAGATCGAGTTCGAGCTCGCCCAGGGGCTGGTCGCGCGACCCGAGCTCCGGAAGGCCCTGCGCGACCTGCGCGCGTTCCACGAGCGCGCGCGCGCCGACGTCTTCGGTCGCGGCGACGGCGGCGGCGACGTCGACCTGCGCGACGCGCTCAGCCGCCAGTTCCAGATCAACGACATGATCCTCGCGCTCCTCGGCGACGTCGTGGAGGCGGCGCACGAGGCCCGGACCGCCGCGCGCGAGGTCCACGGCTACGTGCGGGAGGTCGTCGACGGCGACGGCCGCGACGACGGCGCCCAGGTGGGCGTCGCGCTCGAATCGATCGCCGGTGCAGCGAGCGCCGAGGACGCGCAGCAGCGCGCGGACGCACCGGGTGCTCCGATCGCCGTCGCGGCCAATGGCGCGCGTCGCGCCGCCGCGGATCCGGCGATCGCCTGGGAGCCCGAGCTCGATCCGCTCGAGCCGTTCGACGCGGACGACGCCGACCCGGAGGAGGAGATCGAGTGGGCGATGCGACCCGAGCGCCTCTGGCTCTCGATGGACGCGCGCGCCGCTCGCCTGCCGCTCGTCGGAACGATGCTCCGGCGCTTCCGGACGGCGCTCCACACCCGGGTGCTGATCTACGCGGGTCAGCTCGGCGACAAGCAGGGCGCCGTGAACCGGATCCTGGGAGATCACCTGCTGCGCGCGATCGAAGGGCTGCGCGGCCAGGCGCGCGCGATCGCCGGGATCCGCGTCCGCCTGCACCGGCTGGAGGCGCGCCTGGAGCGCGGCGAGCGGCCGTCGCGGACACGCGAGCCGCGCGCCTGATTCCGGCCGCACGAGTGCGGGCCGCGCGCGCGGCGGTCGCGCTCGACCGGTTCAGCTGTCCGGAAGCTCTCCCGCGAAGCGCTCGCGCACCAGGCCCCAGGCGAAGCAGAGCGGGAACGCGAACGCCGCGGCGGTGATCGCGTTCACCGGCAGGCGACCGCCCGTGACGCCGGAGAGGCCCACGATGACCGCCGGGATCCCGAGGCCGAGAACGGCGCCCGCCGTCGCCCCGCGGAGGAGCGGGCCGGCGGCGCGCGGCGCGCTCGACAGCTCGCAGACGAGCCGTCCGGCGAGCGCGAGCCCCGCGACGCCGAGGTAGGTCTCCGCGCTGCCGTGCAGGACGGAGTACGACGTCGGCTCGTCGAGCAGCAGCTGGTACGGCACCGCGATCGCGAGCGACAGGAACCAGCCGATTGCCGTCCACGGCTCCGCGGGCAGCTTCCAGCGCCCCGGATAGACCAGCGCGACCTGGAGCAGCGCCGCCGGGAAGAGCGCCTCGGCGAGCGCGTGCAGGCGAAGGCTCGCGCCGGGCGCGTAGATCCCTGCGCCCGAGAGCGCGTACACGCCGGCTACGCCGCCCAGGACGAGCACCGCACGGCCGACGGCTTGCGGCAGGACGGCCGCCGCCAGCAGGCCGAGGAGGAGATAGAGAAGACCGGTCGCGGCGTAGGCGCCGAACACGGTGACGTAGTCGGCGAGCGAGAAGACCTGCGTCGGCATCGTGACGACGTCGGTGCTCGCGCCTCGTCGCAGCGTGTAGGCGAGCGGCCGCCCGCCGGCTCGCGCGGCGCGTCCGTAGACCTCCGCGCTGGTCTCGACCTTCGCGTCGTCGACCGCGAGGACGACGTGCTGGAACAGCGCACCGTCGCGCGTTCCGGCCCAGTCCGCTCGACCGATCGAGGCGACGACGCGGTTCGGCAGGACGAAGAAGCCGGGGAACGGCTTCCCGATCCACGCGGCCTGCGCCATGGCCACCGCCGCTGCGGCGGCGATCGACACCAGGACGCCCGCGGCGAGCGCCCACGGCGAGATCGCGGTCACGCGCGGGTGGAGGGCGCGCTCTTTGGCGACAACCGTGCTCACACGACTCCCGTAGCAGCCCCAGAGGAACGATTTTGGGAAACTCGAAAGGTGAGCGAGGAGACTAGCCGCGCGAGCCGCAGTCGCCCCACTGGATGGTGCGGGTCGAGATCGGAGTGGACGTGCTCACGAGCGCCGTCACGACGCTGAAATTGAACGGCGGCGTCTGGCCGGCCAGCGGCCGGCCGCCGCCCTCGACCACGCCGGAGATCGCGATCACGAGGTTGTCGTGGTCGACGTGGCGCGTGCCGTCCATGTGCCAGGCGGGATCGTCCGGATCGAGGGCGAGATTGCCCTCGTGGACGTGCTGAGACTTGTAGGTCACGAACTCGTGGCGATCGTACGTGAGCTCGAGGCTGTCGGGCGATCCCGGATCCGAGATCGTGAAGAGCGTCCCCGACTGCGTCGGCGAGAGCAGCTGCATCAGGAAGCCCTGCGCATTGTAGATCGCGACGTCGCTCGAATCGAAGAGGAGCGGGTACCCCTCGGCGAGCCCGCTGAACACCATCCGCTGGCTGATCTGCGAGATGTTGAACGGGAAATACACGGTCCCGTCGCCGCCGACGGCGGCGCGGTAGCACTTCGCGGTCGTGACCGCGTCGGTCTCGGTGAGCTGCAGCTGCGGCTGCAGGACCGTGAAGTCTTCGTCATCGACGCGCATCACGTTGTCGCCGTCGCGCGTCACGCGGATCTTCGTCGGCCCCGGCGACATCCACGGCACGGTGACGACGAGCTGCGGCTTCCGCACGCCGTCGGCCAGGTCGCGCTTCTTGACCGCCGTCACCGTGACGGCCTCCGAGTCGGTGTTGCCGTCGAACTTGACGCGGTACGTTCGACCGACCTTGAGCTCGTTGTCGAAGAGCGCAATCGTCTGGCCCGGCGACGCGAAGGCCGGCCGCACCGCGGCCGGCGGGGGCGGCGGCTTGTCGCAGCCGCAGCCCGCGTTCGCGTCCGAAGCCAGCAGCGGTGCCACCGCCAGCGCAAGGACCGCGATCGAGTGGCGCAAGATCCGCCCTGCCATGAGTCCCGTCCTCCGTTCTTGCGGGGATACGTCTTCCATGTCCGCCAAGACCTGCGTGCGGGCCGATCACGCAAGGCCGGTGCCACGCGATCGGCACGGAGAAGCGTAGAAATCCGCGGCTCGGCGCGGCGATCGCGTGCGGCCGCCGGGCGCGCTGTGCCGCGGGCGCTCGCGCCCGTGCCGCTCGTGGCACACTCGGGCGCCCGCACGCAGCGTGCGGCTGTGGCCTGCGGCGCGCGGACGTGGCGCGACCGCTCCAGCGTCCGCGCGCGCCGCCGCCCGATCAGGCGAGCAGGACGGCGATCACACCCGTCAAGAACACCCCGTCGAACGTGCCCGCTCCCCCGATCGAGACGACGTGCGCTCCCAGCGTCCGGAGCCGACCGAGGTTCGACAGGTCGGCTCCGACGAGCGTCCCGACGGTCCCGGCCGCGTACGCGAGCGCGGGCGCCGCAGCCGGCGCCAGGAGGAATGCGGCGGCGGCGGCGATGAAGGGCGGCGCCAGGACCGGCACCGCGATCCCGACCCCCGCGACCGGCCGGGCGAGCCGATGCGTGACGGCCGCCACCACGCCGGTCGCCAAGATCGCCGGCAGCCAGAGGCCGCGCGTCGCGACGAGGTAGAGCGACAGCAGGGTCGGCACGACCGCACCTCCGAGGTTCACCGCGAGCAAGGTCTCCCGCGACGCGGAGGATCGGCGCGACCCGACGTCGACCGCCGGGGCGGCGGCCGCGGCCTCCCCGCCCGGCGCTGGCCCGGCACCTCCATCGAGCCGCGCGACCGGCACGTTCACGACGCTCCCGAGAAAGGACAGGAAGAGGAGCGCGCCGAAGACGTGCGGGTCGATGCCGATCCGCTCGTACGCGTAGTCGAGCACGCCGATCTCGACGAGGCCGAGCGTCAGCGCGGCGACCGCGAAGAACGCGAAGCCGAGCGGCGACACGGGCACGAATCGGGACGGCGGCGATGGCGGCATGCGGGCTCGGGCGCCGTCCGAGCCGACGGCGCCCGCACATGACCACGGAGCGGCCGGCGGCGCAAATTTGGGCGGCCCGGGCGACCGATCGCGCTTTCGCCGTCGCGTCGGCCGCGGCGATCCGCTAGAGCGAGCGGGCGCCTCCGCCCATGTCCCGCCCCGGTCTGCACCTCACGCTTCGCACGAAGCTCTTCTACGGCCTCGGCTCGATCGCGTTCGGCGTGAAGGACAACGGCTTCGGGTTCCTGCTCCTCATCTACTACAACCAGGTCCTCGGGCTGCCGGAGCGGCTGGTCGGCCTCGGCATCATGATCGCGCTCATCGTCGACGCGATCTGCGACCCGATCGTCGGCACCGTCTCCGACCACCTGCACTCGCGCTGGGGCCGGCGTCACCCGTTCATGTACGCGTCGGCGATCCCGGTCGCGGTGTCGTACTGCCTGCTCTGGATGCCGCCGCGCGGCCTCTCGCACGGGGCGCTCCTCGCGTACTTCGTCGTGCTCGCGGTCCTCGTCCGCATCTTCATCACGTTCTACGAGATCCCGAGCTCGTCGCTCGCGGCCGAGCTGACCGACGACTACGACGAGCGCACCTCGATCCTCGGCTACCGGTACTTCTTCGGCTGGTGGGGCGGTCTCACGATGGGCGTCCTCGCGTTCGCCGTGTTCCTGCAGCCGGACGCGGCGCACCCGGTCGGCGTCCTGAACCCCGAGGGCTATCGGCTCTACGGCGTCGCGTCGGCGCTCCTCATGGTGGTCGCGATCGTCACGTCGGCGGCCGGAACGCACTGGACGATCCCGCACCTGCGAAAGCCGCCGCCCAAGCGGCCGATCGGCTTCGCGGGAATCGTCGCGGAAGCGCGCGAGACGCTCTCCAATCGCTCGTTCCTCGCGATCCTCGGGACTGCGCTCTTCGCGGCGATGGCCTCCGGCCTGATCGCCGCCCTGAACGTCTACTTCAACACCTTCTTCTGGGAGCTCACGTCGAACCAGATCTCGGTGCTGGTGCTGTCGAACTTCGTCTCGGCCGCGGCCGCGCTCGCGCTGACGCCCCGGGTGTCGGCGCTCTTCGGCGGGAAGAAGCCGGCGGCCGTGCTGACGGGCGTCGGCGCGGCGGCGCTCGGCCCCCTGCCGATCCTTCTCCGCCTGCTCGGCGCGTTCCCCGCGAACGGTTCGCCGGCGCTCGTCCCGACGCTGCTCGTCGTGAACGGGACGTTCGTCACGCTCATCATCCTCTCGAGCATCCTCGTCTCGTCGATGCTCGCCGACGTCGTCGAGGACAGCGAGATCACGACCGAGCGCCGGTCGGAGGGGTTGTTCTTCGCCGCGAACGGCTTCGTCCAGAAGTCGGTCTCGGGAGTCGGCATCTTCGCGTCGACCGTGCTCTTGAGCCTGGTCGGCTTCCCGGCCGGCGCGAAGCCGGGCGAGGTCGATCCCGCGGTCGTGCGCCAGCTCGGGATCGTCTTCATGCCGACCCTCGGGCTGCTCTACGCGGCGGCGCTCGCGTGCCTGTCGACCTATCGCATCAGCCGGGCGACGCACGAGGCGAACCTCGCGCGCCTCGCGCGGCGGCGCGCCGCCGCGCTCGACGCCATGGGCGCGATCGGAAGCGACGCGCTGGCGGAGGACGACGGAGCGGCGAGCTCGGCGCGCGCGCCGGCGGCGTCCTCCGGCTCGCGCTGAGCCGGAGCGGGCGCGCGCCTCAGTCGGCCGCCGGCGTGTACGCCCCGGTCGCCGGGCCAGCAGCCGTGCCGCCGGCAGCCGCGCCCGTCGGCGACGCGGGCCGACCGCCGGTCGGCGCGCCGCCTGCGGCGTGGCCGCCGTTCGCGGCTCCCGCGCCGGCCGGCGCGGCCTCGTGCGGAGCGCCGCTCGGCGCGGGAGCGCGGGTCGCGCGCGACGCCGGCAGCAGCCCGGCGGCCGCGGGGGACGAGGCGCCCGCCGCGGCTCGCGGCGGGACGCCGCCCGAGAGCTGCGCCGCCTGCTGTGCCTGCTCGCGGCGCTCGCGCTCGCGCCGCGCCTGCGTGAAGTCGGCCGCGATCGTCTCGCCGATGTGCCGTCCGATCATCGCGTTGCCGTCCGCGCTCACGTGGCAGCAGTCGTCGATGTAGAGCGGCTTCCCGATCCCGCCGAAGAGCCCCGTCAGGTCTTCGAAGCGGACGCCCTGGCGATCGAGCTGTTGGCCGGCTTCGCGCAAGCGCGGGTAGCCACGCACGACGCTCTTCCCGTAGTCGCTGTCCTCCCGCAGGGCGACCTTGCGCTCGTCGTCGAGCATCGGCTTCGCGCCCTGCACGTACTGGTTCGGCTGGAGGAAGTGGTAGTAGCGGGCCTTGTTCGCGCGCGCGAGGCGGTGCATCTGGAGCGAGCTCTCCTGCCACACGCGGGCGACGTCGGCGTAGACCTCGTCGTCGTCGCGGTACTTGAGGTGCGGCCCGTGCGACGCGAAGCGCCGCTGCTCGGGGTCGAGCTGGCCCTCGTAGGCGGCGAGGTCGAGACGACGCTCGGCCGTGACCTGCCCGAGCGCGCCGTCGACCGAGCGCCAGAGGAGCGTCGTGATCGCGGTCGAGCGCAGGATCGGAAGGAGGAAGGCCTCCGCCCAGTAGCCGCGGAGCCGGGTGAGCGCGGTGATCTCGCCCGCGAGGCGGGTGACCATCGGGTCGTCCAGCTCGCCGACGAGCACCGACCAGTCGCGCGGGTAGAACGGGAACACGTCGCGCGCGACGTTCGCTTCGGGCGTGATGGCGACCTCGTTGAAGCCGTCCAGGTTCACGATGATGTCGAAGTGCGCCCCGAGCGACAGCAGGTAGGTCAGCGCCATCAGCTGCTGCGGCTGCTTGTAGCCGCCGAGGGCCGCGCGCACGATGACGATCCGCTTGTCGCGCAGCTCCGGGATCGGGGAGAGCTCCTCGGCGAGCGCCTCCGCCCCCTCCTTGGAGACCCACCACGCCATCGACCCGCCGAAGATCCCGACGATCACGTCGTCCTTCGACGCCCCGAGGACCGGCCACTTGTCGTCGACGAACCCGAACGGCGACACCGGGAGGCCGTGCTGCCGGCGCATGCCCTCGGGGTCGTAGCCCGGGTCGTAAACGAACCCGAGGTAGGGATGGAGCGCGAGGTACGTCCCCTGGGCCTTGCGGTCGGGGCGGACCTCGAGCGCGTGCGCCTCGTCGAGGAGCTGGCGCTTGCGCGCATTCACCGCCGCGAGATCGAGCGCTCGATGCTCCACCGCCCAGTAGACGACGCGGGCGAACCCCTCCGCCAGCATCGCCGCCAGGACGAGCACGGACAGCGCGAGAACCAGCCTTCTGAGCATCGAATGCGACCGGCGATCGCGGTGACGCCTCCGCGCGGCCTGTTGAGCACATCTTACGGGCTTGCGCGAGTGGCCACGGTGCGCCGGCTCAGCCGCCTGGCGGCGCCGCGGTGTACGCGTTCCGGCGCACGATCTCCATGACCTGCTCGGGCGCGGAGCACGGCGTGAAGCCGACCTGCGCGTAGACCCCGTGGGCGTCCTTCGTGGTCAGCATCCAGCGCCGGAACCCCTGAAGCTCGGGGTGCGCGAGGATCGTCGCCATGAGCCACTTCGCGAGCCCCCGCCCGCGGTGCGGGGGCAGCACGAAGACGTCCATCACGAAGCCGAAGACGGCGCGATCGGTGACGACCCGCGCGTAGCCGACCTGCTCTCCGCCGCGATAGACGCCGAAGTTGAGCGAGTGGCGGACGCTGCGCGCGACGACGGCGCGCGGGATGTTCTCCGCCCAGTAGCTCGTCCGGAGGAACCCGTGGACGACGTCGAGCCGCAGGCGCGCGGGGTCGGTGCTGATCTCGTACTCGTCGCGCCGCCAGACGTCGTCCATGTCTCGCTCCCGGGGCCGCTCTCGCGCGTGGCGAGAAAGCGCAGCCGCTCCGCGAGAGCGTAGATCCGGCGGACGAGCCCCGTCCACCGACGCGGCTCCACGAGCGTCGCGGAGCCGCGCCGCCTCACTCCACGACGATGTCGATCGTATCCTGGAGGTTCGTCGCGCCCGGCGGCGGCGGCGTGCCGATCTTCGGGTAGGTCGCGGTGATCGTCACCGTTCCGCGCGCCAGGAAGTGCGCCGTCCCGGGTCGCTCGCCGTCGTCGCCGTTGCTGACGCTCACGATCGCGGGGTTGGAGCTCTGCCAGGTGACGAAAGCATCCATCCCGCGCGTCGACCCGCCGACGAAGCGCGCGAGGATCTTGAGCTTCAGGGTCTCGCCGAGGTTGGCATGGATCACGCCCGTTCCCGGGTCGGGCTCGACCTTGATCGAGACCGGCTGGCCCTGGACCGTGACGGTGCAGCTCTTGCCGCCGCGATCGTCCGAGCTGCGCCCGGTCGCGCGGTCGCGCGCGACGATGGTCGCGATGCCGTCGCCGATCCCGGTCACGCGCCCGATGTTCGGATCGGCGACGTCGACGGTCGCGATCCGGCGGTCGCTCGAGGTCCACTCGACCTGCTTCGTCACGTCGACCTGCGTGCCGTCCTCGAAGACGAAGAAGGCCTTCACCTTCTTCGTCTTGGTGGGCCCGAGCGTGACGGCGTCGGGCACCACCTGGATGCCCGTCAGCTCGAGGCCGCAGATGACGCGCGCGTCGCCCGCCGTCGCCGTCGAGGTGACGCCGGTCTCGGGATCGCTCGCCGAAGCGGTCACCGTGCCCGGGCTGATGCACGTCGCGGAGCCGAGCCGATCGACGGTCACCCGGGTGGGATCGCTCGAGGTCCAGTCGACCTTGGTCGTGAAGTTCACGGTGCCGGGCGTCTCGGCGAAGAAGGCCGACGCCTTGAGCGGTGCCTTCCCGCCGATCGGCAGGATCACGTACGAGGGCGACACGCGGAGCGCGATCACGTCGCCGACGACCTGGATCGCCGAATCGCCGGCGCTCGCGGTGGACGAGATGTGCGTCGCGCGATCGGTCGCTCGCGCCGTCGTGTTCCCGATCGCGACGCCGCGGACGCGGCCGTCGGGCTCGATCGTCGCGATGGCCGCATCCCCGGTCGACCAGTCGACGTCCGCAGTGATGTCCGCCGTCACGCCCTTTTCGAAGGTGCCGGTCGCCTTCAGGCGCGAGCGCTCGCCGACGCGGATCGTCTTGCGGGCGGGCGACACGGTGACCTGCAGGAGGCGCCCGACGACCGTCACGATCCCGGTCTGGTTGCTCGACTTGATGCCGGTGTCCGGGTCGCGCGCGATGATCGTCGTCGTGCCGGTCGCGACGGCGCGCACGCCGACGCCGCCGTCCTGCTGCGTGAACGGGGTCGCGATCGAGTTCTTCGCCGAGGTCCAGACGAGCTTGTTCGTGAGGTCGACGCCGGTCGTGCCGTCCGCGTACGTGCCGATCGCCTGCAGCGTCGCTTCGGCGCCGGCACGGAGCGCGAGCTTGGCGGGGACGATCGCGATGCTGTCGAGCTCCCAGACGGTCACCTTCGCGTTCGTCCGCGACGACACGCCGGTCTGCGGATCGACGGCGCCGATCTCGCACCGCCCGTCGGAGACCGCGGTCACGAGGCCGGTCGCGTCGACGGTCGCGACCTTGGCGTCGCGGGTCTTGAAGGTGACGCCCGTCAGGTCGCGCGTCGAGCCGTCGGTGTACGTCCCGACGGCTCGAACGGTCGCCGTCCGGCCCGGGATGAGCGAGATCGTCGCCGGGTCGACGCGGATGCTCTGGAGCCGCGGCGGTCCCGACGACGACGCGTCGGCGCGCACCGCGACGGCGGCAAGAACGATCACCGCGAGCGCGAGGCGCGCGGCCGGAGGGAGAGCCTTCGAGAGTCCGTGCATGGGGTGATCGGCCTGTCGGTTTCGGTCGTTCGAGGTCTTCGGAACGGCTGTGCAGGAGCGCGGCCCGTCCCGGCCGCGCGCTCCCCGAACAACCGCTACCGGAACCCGCGGTGTTACGGAACCCTTTTTTGGTCTCGCAGCCGCGCCGCGCGACGTCGTGGCGGCCTCCGCCGCCGTTGCAGACGTCGTCCGCCCGCACCGCCGCGCAGCACGTCGTCGCCGCGGCCGCCGAAGAGCCGATCGTTGCCGCCGAGGCCGACGATGACGTCGGGGCCGCTCGTCCCGGAGGATGTCGTCGTCACCTGGCGTCCCACATAGGGTCGGCGTGCCGGTCGCCGCCTCGCAGGCGAGCAAGGCGTTCGCCCCGCGCGCGAGGGATCGCGTGTAGACGCGCTCGACGAGCGCAGCCGCGAGCGCGGCGAGAGTCTCGACGAGGCAGCCGGCCGCTCCGCTCGGGGCGACGAGATCGTCGACGGCCGCCGCACGGTCCCGGGTGCGACCACGATCTTGTCGTCCGCGATCGCTTCGGCGAGCGCGCGGCCGATCGTCCGCCACGGCGTCGTGCGCGACATCGCTTGCGCCGCGGATCGCGCGTCGTCGCCGATGGCGCCGTCGACGAAGAGCGTTCGCCCCGGACCCGGAGTGGCGGTCGGCATCGGCGTCGCCGTCGGGATGGGCGTCGGCGTCGGGCTGGGGGGTGGGGTGGGCGCAGGCGTGCGAGTCCCCGCGCCTGCCACGGGCCAGGGTGCGCCGCCGGCCGGGGATTCCGGCCTAGGACTTCTTCTTGCGAGAGCCGCTCTTCCGCGTCGACTTCTTTCTCGTGGTCGACTTCTTTCTTGACGTCGACGACTTCTTCTGCGACGTCGACTTCTTCCGACCCGAGCTCTTCCGGGAGCTCGACGACTTCCGGGAGCTCGCCTTCCGCTTGGAGGACGATGTCTTCGACGGGACCTTTCCGCCGGCGCGCCGCGCCTCGGAGAGCCCGATCGCGATCGCCTGCTTCCGGCTCTTCACCTTCTTCCCGGAGCGTCCGCTCTTGAGCGTGCCCTTCTTCCGCTCGTGCATCGCCTTCTCGACCTTCTGCGACGCCTTCTTGCCGTATCTCGCCATTGGCTCACCTCGTAGAATTCCGGCGGCGCGCGGCGATCGGTGAAAAGTCTTCAATGCGCGGCCGATTCTTCCGCGGAACCGCCTGCGAAGCGCCCGCTGCGGGCGCCGAGGACGGAAAGCGGCAAGATTCCTGCCACGCGTCGCAGTGGGGTCGGAGAATCGCGCAGCGCGTCGCCGCCACGCCCGCGGTGTCGACCGGAACTCCAGGTCGCGGCCGGCCCGGTCTCCTACTCGGAGCTGCTCCCCGAGCGCTCGTGCTTCCGGTAGATCCGCCTTCAGACGGCGCTGCTGGAGCGCGCGCCCGAGCGTGTAGATCAGCTCGTCGATCTCGAACGGCTTCGTGACGAAGTCGTAGGCGCCGGCCCGCCGCACCACGTCCCGAAGCGTGCACGGGCGGGCGCCACGTCATTGCAGGAGGCAGCCGAGGAACGCATCATCGCGCGATGCGCGACGACCTCTCGCTCCGCATGCTGACGGGCCTCGCGGTCGGCACGATCGCGGGCGTGACCGCGCACGCGGTCGCCGGCGAGTCGCCCGCGCTCGAAGCGTTCGTCGCGGACGTGACGGCGCCGCTCGGGCAGATCTTCCTCCGGCTGCTCTTCATGCTGGTGCTGCCGCTCGTCGTCTCGTCGCTCGCGCTCGGCGTGGCCGGGCTCGGTGACGTGCGCCAGCTCGGGCGGATCGGCCTGAAGACGCTCGCATACACCGTCGTCGTGTCGACGATCGCGGTCCTGATCGGGGTCGGGCTCGTGAACGCGCTCCGGCCCGGCGCCGGGCTCGCGCCCGAGCTGCGGGAGCGGCTCCTCGCGCGGACGTCGAGCGCAGCGCTCGCCGGGGTGGCTGCGGAGCAGAGCGCGGGCATCGACTTCGTCGTCAAGCTGGTCCCGAGCAACGTGTTTCGCGCGCTCGCCGACGGCGACGTGCTGGCGGTCATGGTCTTCGCGCTCGTCCTCGGGATCGGCTTGACGCTCACGCCGACGCCGGCGGCGCGGAGCTTCGAGCGCGCGCTCGAGGGCCTCTACGACGTCGTGATGCGACTCCTCGGGCTCGTGATCCGGCTCGCGCCGGCGGGCGTCGCATGCCTGCTCTTCACGACGACGGCGCGCCTCGGCTACGAGATCCTGTGGCAGCTCGGCGCGTACGTCGCGGTCGTGCTGCTCGCGCTCTCGATCCAGCAGTTCGTCGTGTACTCGATCTCCGTCGGCTGGCTGGGCGGGATGAGCCCGCTCAAGTTCTTCCGCGGCATCCGGGCGGCCATGCTGACGGCGTTCTCGACGGCGTCGAGCAACGCCACGCTTCCGACGGCGCTCCTGGTCGCGGAGGAGGAGCTCGGGCTCCCGTCGCACGTGAGCCGCTTCGTGCTCACGATCGGGTCCACCGCGAACCAGAACGGGACGGCGCTCTTCGAGGGCGTCACCGTCCTCTTCCTCGCGCAGTTCTACGGCGTCGAGCTGAGCTTCGCGCAGCAGGTCGCGGTCGCGTTCATCTGCATCCTGGGCGGCATCGGGACGGCGGGCGTCCCGGCGGGATCGATCCCGGTCGTCGCGATGATCCTCGGCACGGTCGGCGTTCCGCCCGAGGGCATCGGCATGATCCTCGGCGTCGACCGGCTGCTCGACATGTGCCGGACGACGCTCAACGTGACGGGCGACCTCGCGGCCGCCGTCGTGGTCGCGCGCGGCGAGCCGATGCTGCCGCGCGGGGCGGCGGCGCCGGCCGATTGACGTCACGCCGGGCGGAAGATCAGCACGTACTGATAGGGCAAGAGATCGGGCGACTCGGCGAGCGCGTATCCGGCGCGCGTCATCTCGTCGACGACCTGGTCGCGCTCGAGCTTGTGCTCGGGCGGCGGACCGACGGGCAGCGGCTCCTTCTTCCAGTCGACGATCGCGATCCGTCCGCCGGGCCGGAGCGCGCGCGCCATGCGGCGGAAGTAGGCGACGCGCCCGTCGATGTGGTGCACCGTGTCGACGACGAGAACGAGATCGACGCCGCCCGGCGGGAGGCGGGGGTTGTCGGCCGACGCGAGCACCGGCACGACGTTCGCGCTGCTCTCCTTCTCCGCGCGCTCGCGGAGATGCTCGACGAGCTTCGGCTCGACCTCGATCGCGAGGACAGCACCGCCCTCGCCGACGGCGCGCGACAGCCGCCGCGAGAAGTAGCCCGTCCCGGCGCCGAGGTCCGCGACCACCATCCCGGGCCGGAGGCCGAGCGCGGCGACCAGTGCATCCGGCTTCTGCCATGCGTCGCGCGCCGGGTCGTCGAAGACGGCGCTCCACCGCTTCGGGTCGTCGAAGGGGTGGTGGACGGTCGCGTCGTCGTCCCCTGCGAGCGCCGTCGCGGCGCCGCAGAGGAACGCGAGCGCCACCGCGACCACCGCGCGCGCGGTACGCGGCGTGAGGCGCGACGGGCCGGCCATCTCGCACAGCGCTAGCACGCCGGCCGGCTGGTCCGAAGATCCGTCGCGGCCAGCGCGGCGTACGACCGTGGCGGCGCGCGGGTGCGACACCGCCGGCGCACCGTGGTAGGCGTCACGAGCCACGATTCGCGCCGGCGCTCTCCGAACGCCGGCGATCTCGACCAGACGGCGCGGAGCAGACATGGCAAATCGGTTCGAGGGCAAGGTCGCCGTCGTGACGGGCGCTGCGGGCGGCATCGGCCGCGCGACCGTCGACCGCCTGGCGCGCGAGGGGGCGCGCATCGCCGCGGTCGACATCGATCGCGGCGCGCTCGACGAGGTGGCGGCGGGCGTACGCGCGCACGGGTCCGAGATGCTCGCGATCCCGGCCGACGTGACCCGGGCCGAGGACGTCCGCGGGTTTCTCGACGACGCCTCGACCCGCTTCGGCGGCGTCGACCTCCTCTTCAACAATGCCGGCATCGAGGGCGTCGTGACGCCGTTCGAGGAGTATCCCGAGGACGTCTTCGATCGGGTCATGGCAGTGAACGTCCGCGGCGTGTTCCTCGGACTCAAGTACGCGCTCCCCAGGATGCGCGCGCGCGGCGGCGGCGCGATCGTGAACACGTCCTCGGTCGCGGGCCTCACCGGCAACCCGCTGGTGTCCGCCTACATCACGAGCAAGCACGCCGTGATCGGCCTCACGCGCTCAGCGGCGATGGCCGGCGCCGCCGACGGCGTGCGCGTGAACGCGGTCTGCCCCGCCCCGATCGAGACCCGCATGATGCGATCGCTCGAGGAGGGCTTCGCCCCGGGCGCTCCGGAGAGCGTCAAGACCATGATGAAGACGCGCATCCCGCTCGGGCGCTACGGGACGCCCGACGAGATCGCGGCAGTGGTCGCTTTCCTCTTCAGCGACGACGCCCGCTACATCACCGGCGCGATCTACCCGGTCGACGGCGGCATGACGGTCGGCTGAAGGTCGCGCACCGGCTCTTCACGACCCGGCAACGACCGATCCGCGAACGCCGTCCCAGCGCCAGCGCGCGTCCCGCCCGCACAGGTGGACGCCCCCGAGCCAGCGATCGATGCCGTTCGCGCGCACGTGGTCGAGCTCGCCCGCGAGCACCGCGCGCCCGGCGTCGGTGAGCGCGACGCGCCGCCGCCAGAGGGCCGGTCCGCCGCCCTCGCGCGCGAACGGCCTCCCGTCGTCGAGAGCCGCGAGCGGCACCGACGCTCGCGCGCCGAGGCGCTCCAGGATCCAGGCGAAGACGGCGTCGCCGAGGAAGATCGCGCCTTCGCGCTCGTGATGGGCCGCGCGATAGGCGTCGGCGAGCGCCGTCGGACCGGTCGCGATCGCCTCGAGCGCCTGGCGCTCCGTCCGCGAGAGGCCGCGTTCGACCCACGGCAGCTCCTCGAGGTGACGGCGGAGGGCGGCCGCGAGGAACGGCAGCAGCCCCGGCGCTCCGGCGAGGAAGCGCTCGATCTCGGTCGGGTCGGGGGCCGTGAAGGCGCGCCAAGCGTCCACGGCGACGGCGAGCTGCGGCTCGCGCACGGGCGCGCGGCGCTCGAAGAGCGGCTGGAGGCGCTCGACCGCGATCGTGCCCAGGTAGTCGTCCGTCTGGACGAGAGAGACGCGTGCCGGCTCGTTCGCCGCGGCGCGCGCGCGCACACCACCCTCGTCCGCGAGCCACGCGAGCACCTGGACGAGCTGGAGCTGGTCGTAGAGGTCGTGCTCGAACCACAGCACGAGCTCGTCGTGGTCGGCGTACGCGGCGATCGCCGCGTCGCGCGCGGCGAAGTCGCGCCCCACGGCGGCGAGCGCGCCCCAGCCGGCTTCCGCGATGAAGCGCGCCCGGACGGAGGAGAGCTCGCGCAGCGCCACGCCTGCCGGCACGGGGCCCTCGTGCAGCACGTCGCGCCACGGCAGGATGTCGCCCGCGATGCCGGCCGCGCGCATCCGCTCGACGGCCGCGTCGCCGTTCGTCACGTGCAGCATCGCGCGATTCTGGTACAAGCGGCGCGCGACCGCCATCCGCCGCTCCGCGACGCGCGACCGCGGAATCGCGGCGACACCGTCGCGGACGGAGACGAGCCGACTTGGATGCCCGACCGCTGAACGACGTCCGCGTGCTCGACCTCGGCCAGGTCTACAAC